>CAJDXB010000002.1_pt1 | contig 33020 bp, 21 predicted proteins | sample 7391691 | NCBI WGS metagenome assembly CAJDXB01 (sample SAMEA7055747, study PRJEB34461) | soil metagenome | biome: terrestrial ecosystem; feature: Peninsula; material: soil | place: Antarctica | collected 2016 | reverse complement strand
GATCAGAGCGAAAAACCGACCATCGGAAATACAAGTCCGGTCTTCAATGATTATTTGGCAGGGGGGATTCAATTGGAACTCACCGCAGGTACATCCTTGTCGCCGGAATTTGAAGACAACTTGTTCAATGGGTACACCATACAAATGTTGAATGCATTGGACTTTTTGGGAAATTACGGCGACTACAGCACCTTGGGTTCCAGTGGTGGAGAAATATTCAACAGGGAGTTTGCCCTTCCCTCGAGCAACCCCGGGGAAATAAGGCCCGGAGTTCCGGTTACCAAAATTGGCCTGAGCGGATATGGAGCAAGCGTTTTTAGCGATTGGCACAACAAGAATGCGGCTTTCGCAGAGACGAGCCAAGCCACATTCAACGTGGTTACAGGTCGCACGGCTCATGAGGTGGTGCAAGTAAAAAGCGTCATTTATCCGTGGGGCATATTCGTGGTGAGGACCATCACGCTTATTCGTTTGAACAACGGATACATCGCTCGAATCGACAGCGGTTGGCAAGCGGAAAGTGACGGAAAATTTCACTTTAACAAAGCGGAATTGGATTCGCCTTATGAGATGCACCCCGGACTGGTCAAGGGACTTTACAATATCCGTAATATCAGAGAGAATGAACTCAGCTATGAAGACACAACCGAAATTAAAATAGGTGATCTCATTTTTGACAGCGACACTTATACGGAAAAGCCAAGCACCAAAAATGAATCCGTAGAAGCGCTATTGCGTGGGCTGACCTTTGATGCCGATATAGAAATCGAAGGCGTAGCGGAAGGAGCATTCAAGGATGCCAAAACCGGTAAAATGCTCGTGCCGAGCGAAGGAGCCTTGGGATTCGTACAGTTGGCGCCGCGCGGTACACCGGTTAACCCGAAAGTGTTTGAATCTCTTCTGGCTTTTCAAGACAATACGATAGGAGCCCCGGTCAATTGCACCGTTAAAATTGCCGATACCGACCAACATGTGAAGGTCAACCGTGTCGATGTAAACAACTCCGTCGATTCGAGCGATGAGCCCATTTTCGTCGGCGCCGCACGCGGTTCGGTGGTCTTGCCAAAAGAGGGGAGCTGGACGATGGTCACCCACAACGCCGGAGATGGTACGGTAACCCCGCTGCCTACAAACCTGTCCATCCCGTTGATCAGAATTGGAAAATGGCAAAAGGGAAATGCGGTACATGCCGGTGATGCCATAAAAAACTTGATCCGCGTGGCCAACCCCACCGAGCTCCTTAGAATTCCCGGCCCCGAAACCATCAATTTCGGATTCCTGCAAAACCTCAATACCCAGAAAGTCCTCTTTCTGACCCCTTCTTTTAAAAAGGGCGAAGAATACCTATTGAGCAAAACGCCGCCCCTATTTGCCGACTCCTATCGATTGCTCCAGACCACCGGAATCTTCCCCGGCATTGGAGATGCGGTCACCGATTTCGGGGCCGCAATGGTTTTATTGAAAGACGCCGCCAGCAACGCTCCCATTTTCTCGACCCTAAGCGGAGTCCAAGACGGCGCACAAGAGGTTTTCAAACTCCTCAAAGTGGACGTGAAAGCCGAAGCGGGAAAAATTGTGGATCAAGGATATGAATTGCTTAAAACCAAAGTTGATGGGACGATCAATAAAGCATTGAATTTCGATTTGCCGCCAACGTATCCCTTGATTGATACGGAGGAGTTTAAAATACGAATTGATTACTCCGCCGAAGGTACATCCAGGGATTATTCCGGTCTGTTCGACTATTCCTTGAAGTCTTTTGCAACAAAGCTCGAAGACCAATGGAGGGGAAGATTGAACAACGTATCCATAGTGGTCAGCTTGGGTCCCTTTGATGATTTGATGCGTATTTCGGGGAACTTCAACGCAGAAAAGGGAAAAGAATCAAATATCGGTGGGCCCGTGTCTACCGGAAATAACATCCTACCCACTCCGGTCATTAAATTCAGTGATGCCATCGAGCCGGTCATTCAAATATTGGACATATTGGCCAAGCTGAGCACGGGGGATTACAAGGGCGCTTTGAATGATGGTTTGAAAGTGGCGATGAGCAACAACGCCAATATTTGGGAGTACAAGTTTGAAGCGACCAAAGAATTGCCATTGATCAAATTCCCGCCCGGCCCGGCCTACGATGCACCTCAAGTGCCGCTGAAGCTCGAGGCCCAAATGAGCCTCGGAGTATATTTTAATGCCGCGTTGAAGGTCACTTCCGACCCGAGTCAACTTCTGCCCACCGCCGGTGCCTTCTTCAACTTTCATGGCGGCTTGCAAGTCATGTGTGTCACCGTAGGCGGAGCAACGATATACGCCGTTGGAAATGCCGATTTAAAACTGGCGGCCGATACCACCAAAGTTTCCCTGACCATGAAGTTTGGCTTTGGGGCACAGATTGGCGTGGGCCTGCCGGTGATCGGAAATGTCAGCATACTTTTCTTGGTGGGAGTCGAAATATACTACGACAGCACACAAGTGGTTATCGTCACCGCATTCATGTATTTCCGCGGACATGCAGAGCTTGCCGGTGGACTTGTAGGAGTGACGATTACCATCGAAGCGAAGGGCAGCATCATCAAGAATCCCGGGGAGAATACACAATGCGCAGCCAGCGTTTCCTTTGGATTGGACATCAGTGTCTGCTTCATTATCAATATCAGCTTCCACGAGAGTTGGGAAGAATCCAGGCAAATAGCCTAACGAGTCAAACACCGACAAAAAAGAATAACAACACCCTCAAAGTCGATAACCATGGCAAATGCACAAGATACCCGTTTCACGCTAATGGCACTTCCACAGCAGGTGGATGCCGCCGGCATCCTGAGTCTTCATATCTTGTTTGTCCCGCGGAATTTCAACCCGCTTGACCCGGTGAATACCACTTTTAATACGGACGGGGAAACGACTCCCTTTGTCAAAGCCCAACCCTCCTTTCAAGCCGTGGTCGTCAATAACCCGGATGAATTCCCCGGAAAAATACCGGCGGACCAAAGATCGGAGTCACTTGCCCTTTCCTATTCCGACCTCACTGAGGATATCTATCTCACCTTGAAAAACGCCAAAGATGAAAATGGCGAACCAAAGTATTTTGATATTGATGATGCCTACAGCCAAAACCCGGAACACCTTGCACCGGCCCCGATAGAGGCATCCCAATCCATCAAAAAATACCTGCCGCTTTCGTATCAAAAGGCGTTTAACTTCACAGGGCCCCGCACAGAAAATGCCGTGACGGACGATAGTTACCACTGTGCGATGAGAGGGGATAAAAAACCTGTCCCGGTGCCTGACAACAACAAGGTGAGTTGGGGAAAAGTCTATGCCCATTTATTGCGCCAGCCGCACTTGGCCGAAAAAGCGGGGTTGATCTATAAAACTCAAGTCCAATTGAGTGCGGAGGATTTCAAAAAAGGTGGATGGATATACATCGATGTTCCAAATGAATCAGACTACGGTCAAGAACAAGAAAAGTCGCTCGGTGTGGCCGGTGACAACTTTATCAAGAGATACGCCGCACGCATTCCCGGACTGAAAAAAGAAGACGGTAAATTCATCCCCCGAAGTCTTTTCGCATCCGTTCTGTTTCCGGTTGTAAAACCGGGCGATTCACCCAAAGGCATTTTTGATGACCTCTACATTGAAGCCGCGGAATACAATGATGGCTTTGCAAAAATTGTACACGCCAATCAGCCCGTTAGCGGCAATCTTCTCTCGGAACAACCCAATGGGTTCCATCCTCAAAAGGAATTGGGAATACGGTTGGGATGGGACGACGAACAAATATTGATCTGGTACCTCCGCCAACTCGCCAAAGACCCTACGGTCGACGGTGGCGCCGATCGCTTGGATGCCCCTTTGGGGGTGATGGGTTACCACGTCGATGTCAAAGATGCCGACACCCCCGGCTCAGCTTGGGAGAGCCTGAATGCCGTGGTAAGCAATGGGAACATGATCTTGGAAAACAATGAACAGGCGATATTGAAAAAGATAGACATCGGCCCATTCAAGGGCGAACTCCCGTTTCAAGTCTATCCATCAAAGCCATACGGTGACCCGGACAGCAGTTATTGGCTGCCCATGTACTTTGCCAATTGGAACGACCACTCTCTGGTTCTCCCCGATAAAACGGCAGCTGAAATTTATAAAAACGTCGACGTGCCCATATCGAATACGTATTCCTCAAGAAGTGGAATTACTAAATTGCGGTATGGCAAGTCGTACGACTTTCGAGTGCGCTTGACCGACATTACAGGAGGAGGCCCCGAGGCAAACCAAAATCCCGCCGACGATAGATCGAGCAGCGTGGCTGCGGTTCGTTTCAAACGCTACGTTGCCCCCTATGCTTTGCGGGTGGTCAACAAGGAGGATGTTCACTCGCCTTCCGGCGAGAATGCCGAAACCGTAAACTTCAAAGGCAATGAGCTGATCGTGAAGCGCCCACTCATGGGCTATCCTGGTGTTGTGTATACGGATAAGTACGATGATCCCGTATCCCTTCTCCGCGCTTCCGTCGAACAACAATATGCGCTTTACAACCCCGGAGTGAATAAAGTGGATGTCCACATCGGCATCGCCGATCCGGACGTGGTTTCCGTATTCGTAAAAGTGGAGGTCGAAACGCTGAAAATGGACAACTTGGCCAGCGATGACGGCAAAAGCAATTTCATCACCCTGTACACCACCACACGATCCTTTGATTCGGCCGACTTTGAACATGAACTCGCGCTTCAATTCAAGTACAAAGACTATCACGTCTTGGATTTTAAAGATTTACCCCTCCATCCCTTCGGCAATGCGGCTGACGATGCCTGCATCACTGCCGACGAAGGAGACATAATCTTGCCAACCAATAGAAACATCCGATTAACGCTTCGAGCCAAATGCGGGGAAGGACCCGACTATTGGGGGAATATAGGGGAAGACGTCGCTGACGACAGCCGATATGGCAAGCCCTTGGTACTCGGTTTGCGTCGGGATGCCACCGGTGAAAGTGAACTCTTCGATGGAGTGAATGCGCCCAAATTGGTACAGGGGATTTTCCTCCGTCCCGATCCATTCGTGCCGCCGACCGGTCAAACCACCATAGCGCAAATTCGCCCCAACGGCCAAGGCATGCCCGGTATCCTCCAACGACTTGCCCAACAATTGGATGTGAACTGTGGAAACGACGGCAAAAGCATGACTCTCACAGCGGAAAGAGGCGAGCGCATCCAGTTCTGGTGCAGCAATCTGATCCGTCACACGCTAAGCCCCGACAATGGCAGCATTACCTTTGCCGGAAAAAATGAAATGACCAACAGGTGGCTCGTCGCCACATCATTAACCATCGATCGGGATTGGACTTGGGATGCACTGGATACTCTGGCTTTTACGATAGCCAGAAGGAGAAGCACCAAAGAAAATCCCATCGATCCCGATGATCGAGATGATTTTATGGAAGCACTCGAGTATAAAGATATTGGGGACATGGAAATAATGAAGGTCGCATCCTTCCAATCCATCCAAGAAAATGAAGACGAAGAAATCAATCGCAACTTTACGCGAATCATCTTCATCGATGCCATCGATCCGCTCCCCGCTGAAGGCGCAGTGCCCGACACCACCTTGGTTCAATACAAGATCACGCCCCATTTCAAATCGGGAATAACCGCCGATGAAGAGTCCTTTGAAACACGGAATCTCCTGTTGCCGAGCACGACTAATCCAAACGGAATCCCAAAAATCATCGGCTCGGGCATCGCCCTTTCCCCGTACATCCACAGTGACGATTATTCGTCTACCGAACCGCGTAAACGCTTCTTGTGGTTGGAGTTTGACTCATTGCCCGATGACGAAAGAGACGCTTTGTATGCCAGACAATTGGCATATGCTCCCGATCAATTGCTGAGCAATAACCACCCGTCGCTATTCAAAAACGAGGAGGAGTCACCCCTCGCACTCGATCCGGAATATACACGGGTCATCGTAGCGGATTCCGCGCATGACCACCCCGGAATCAAAGCGATGCAAAAAATGCAAAAGTCACAGGAAAAAGACCGACACTTTTATTTGCTCCCCTTACCCGACGGATTACACCCGGAAAGTCCGGAACTTTTCGGCTTCTTCACCTATGAATTTCGATTTGGCCACACCGATCAAATATGGAGCACGGCACAGGGCCGCTTTGGTCGAGCTTTGCATTTGACGGGGCTCCAGCACCCTGCTCCCAATCTGATCTGCTTGGTCTCCAGAGATGATAAGTCCTTGCGCGTCAATGCACCATACGCCAAGGCCGTGAGCAATGGCAAAAACGTGACCGCGAACCCACCGCGCACCTCCATCTGGGGCCTGTTGTATGCACAAGTCATGCAAGCCGATGGAAAAACGTACCGCAACATATTGATCGATGAGCGAAAGTTGGTACTGAAAGAGCCCTACGATATAAAAACAAATCCTTTTGTCGGGCATCAAGGCGGAGATGATATCGTCGAATGGGAACGGAATATCAGTCTGCTGAAAACCCTTAAAACCGAGGCCACTCAACATGCGTCTTGCTCGTGGCAAAACGAGGAAATCAGACAGAAATTGGAATTGTACGGGTTGCCGGAAGATGCAAGCCTCAGTGTAATTTGTGTCGAAGTATTTGGATTTATACGCAATATTACCGAACATATAGACAATATTTCAGATATGCAACAGACCTTTGCTCAAAGTGTCTCCACCAATCTGGACAAAGAGGTGGGTGCCGAAATCGCAAAATCCAGTTTTGCAGCCGTTCAAAAACTGCAGGGTGTCACAATGGAAGACAATTCGCAGCCTCTCGGCCGTGAACTCGGTTCTTATAGGATTCTGCGGACATCCCCGCTTACCGAAGTGCCATCTGTCTGCTGTACCGATTGTTAAGTCGTCAATAGGCAGGGCTTAATTTTCTTTTGGGCGTGACCTCGGCCCCTCCGGGCGGGCCGAGGTCGGTCTTCCGGCTTTATCTCTCTCATTGCTCGGGGCGGCACGTAAGGCCGAGACACGAGCTTCCGCCGGTCGCTGTGCCTCGGCCACGTGCCACCACCCGAGCCAAGAGAGAGGATACCGCCGTACGCCCTCACGCACAGCACGATCCAAACCCTGAAATGATCTCGCTTGGATTTTTGTGAACGGATATAAATTCTAGAAACGATTGCATGGAAGTGAAAGGTGATTGAAATTGTTCGTCGCGATGTGATCATGCGTGAGGGCGGACGCCGGCATCCTCCTTCTGCGAGCGGGTTGCGGGGCGCCGCCGAGGGACAGCGCCCCTTCGTCAAGAGCTCAGGTCAGGCCCGGGAAGCTCGTGTCTCGGCGTTGCGGCCCCCGCCCCGCTCACAGAAGGAGATACAGGCGGTAGACCGACCCCGCCGAGAGGAAGTGGAAAGGAGTGAAGAAGATGGGAGATCAGAGATGGTGTGAAAAATGGAAGGGGTGGAGCGGGGGCACGCCCAAATAAATCGAAAACGCGAGAAAATTCAATCGAAAAAGGAAGCCGATAAATTCCGCAAAATGGATAAATCTTTTATGCCCGTTTTTAAAATGATGTTCTTCCGATGATTGTTTACCGTATGCGGCGATATATAAAGGCTTTCCGCTATTTCCTTGCTTTTCATCCCATTGGCGATCAGCCTAAAAACCTCTTTTTCACGATCGCTTAAACGCCGGTATCTCTCGCGAATGAAAACCTCATGTTCTATCAAATCATCGAGCATATTGGCCATATAGCTCAATGAGCTTATGCGGACCGCAATGTGAAGGATGAGCACGGCGTTCTTGAAACGCGCCGAAGGATAAAAGCTCGAATTGGAGAAAAACCATTCGTAATCGCCACGATACTGAGGCCTGATCCGTTGAAAGCATGAATATACTTTGGCGGGATTGCCTTCATCGGCTAATTCAAGCGCTCGGGAGCGAGAAAATTTAAGCTCTTCGGGCGGAAAATGGAGATTGTAATAATCCCGACCCATGCCCAAAAGGAATTTTTTGTTGTGCCCAAAGAAATCGGAACACACTTTATTGATGTAGACATTGGACATCGTATTTAAATCTTGCAACATTACGATTGCAGGTATACAATCTCCTACGAGCTCGATATCAGGAGCTTCTCTTACGGTTTTATTTTCGGTTATATGCGCTATCATTTTTCACGAAGGCTCCTCTCGACCCACCGATGAATACCATCGACGGATTTTGAATGGTTGTATTTATGATTAATTCGCTGACACGCAATTAATCGATGAGAGGGAGCATCGAGATAAGCGGGCATTCATCGAAACGAAAGTACAAAAGTTTCGTCGAAGACCCGGAATGGAGGCATGAAGGATGTGTTAATCACTTTATAGATTGTCCGAAGTGTGTTTCTGTACAAGGAAATATTTCCTGTTCGGCAGATTGATCATCGTTTTGTCCAAGAAGTGAATGCATATTCTACCATTTAGGCCGCATAAATCGTTCACACCACTTTTTTGGTGGTTTCACGAAAGGACCAATTCCGGAATCGCCGACGTTATGACTTTGCCGCGTCGCTTATCTTTGCCCCATGCGAAAGGCGGAAAGATGGAAGTTTTTTGTCGTTGCGGGCACATTGCTGCCTTTGTTTGTGCTGTCCTTGACTACCGGATCCACCGATGTCCCATGGTCTACATGGTGGAATGGGAGTTTTACCGATATCGAGCGAATCATCGTATTTGAGTCTCGGTTGCCGCGGGCCGTGGCGGCCATTCTCGGTGGGGGAGCACTGGCTTTGAGTGGCCTGTTCATGCAGACCTTGTTTCGAAATCCATTGGCCGGCCCCTCCGTGCTCGGGTTGAGTTCCGGTGCATCTCTCGCCGTGGCCGCAGTTACCCTCACCGCCGGATCGGCGGTCCTGGCGCAGTGGTCGGTGGTTGTGGCAGCCATCATTGGAGCGGGGGCTGTGCTCTTGCTCATTCTGATCGCCGCCCGTCGCTTCGCCGATGTCACCGCCGTATTGATCGTGGGCTTGATGCTCGGTTTTTTCGCCTCCGCTCTCGTCAGCTTGCTTCAATCCATTGCCGATGAGGCCGCGCTACAAGCTTATGTGTTTTGGGGTTTTGGTACCTTCGGAAATGTGTCGCGAAATGCTTTGCCCTATTTTGCCGGTCCACTCGTGGTGGTAATGTTGGTGTCTCCGCTATGGATTAAATCCTTGAACAGCTTGCTGCCCGGCGAGGCCCACGCCCAAACCATGGGAGTCAACACCGGGCAGCTTCGCATCGCGCTTATGGTGGCCACGGGTATCTTGGTTGGTACCGTCACCGCATTTTGCGGCCCCATCGCATTCATTGGACTGGCCGCCCCGCACTTGGCGAGGTTCGTCTTTCGCACGGTCAATCATCGGATCATCCTCCCGTTCTCCTTGGTCATGGGCGGGGTGTTGGGCTTGGGCTGCGATCTCATCGCCCGTCTGCCCGGACTGGATGCGGCCATACCGCTCAATACGGTGACGGCCTTTATGGGGGCGCCCGTCGTCATTTACCTCATCCTGTCGAGCCGTAAAAGAACCATCGCCATATGACCGCGATTGCTGCGAAAAATATCGAGATCGCTTACTCCGGCCACGCCCAAAACCGGGTGCTGCTTCGCGACTTTGATTTGGAACTTCATCCGGGCGACCTCTTGGCGGTGATTGGCGCCAATGGTGCGGGCAAGTCGAGCTTGTTGCGGGTCTTGGCCGGATTGCAGGAACCGCAATCAGGGCACGTAAAATGGCAAGGCCGAGATTTGACCGATATCCCCCGCCGCGAACGGCCGCGACTTGCCGCCGGATTGTTCAGCGATTTCGCGCGAGTGCCCGGATTGACCGTTTTCGATTTGGTCGCCCTGGGACGGCAGCCCTACGCGGGTTTGTTTGGTGGGCTGTCTTTCCAAGATCATACATCCATCACCAAGGCCATGGACATGACCGGGGTGGCACATCTTGCCGGAGACCAAGTGATCCATCTCAGCGATGGGGAGTTTAAAAAAGCCCTCCTCGCCAAGCTATTGGCCCAAGACACGCCCATTCTCATACTCGATGAACCGGCCGCCCATCTCGACGTTCCCGCCGCCATCGAACTCATGGTGCTCATGAGGTCCTTGGTGGCCGACCTTGGCAAGACGGTGGTGTTCACATCCCATGAATTGGCCATGGTATTTCAGATGGTCGACCAAGTGCTTCTGCTCGGAGGCAATGGCGATTACGCATTGGGAGCGCCGGACTATATATCAAAACACGCCATGATGTGCGCGTTTTTAAAAACCGACCGCGTGCGATTCGAAAACGGAAATCTCATTATGAATTTTGAAAGAAAATGAAGAAGGTCAGCATCATTGGTTTGGGGTGGTTTGGGATGGAATTGGCCCGTTCCATGGCCGGGAGATGGGAAGTCGTTGGGACCAAAACAAAATTGCCCTCATCCTCACCCGAAGGGATAACCATTTACCCGATGGTGCTCAGTCCCGAGCCGCAATCCAAGTTTCTCGATGAAATATTCGATGCCGACACGGCCGTGGTGAATATTCCGCCGAGTATGGAAGGCCTGGCCGACAATTATCAAAAAGCCATATCCGCCATGGTGGAAAAAGTGATCGCCTCGCGCGTCGGACATTTGGTTTTTCTGAGTTCCACGGGTGTCTTTGGGTCATCCCAAACGGTGGTGGATGAAGACTCGGTGCCCGAACCTGATCGGGAGGCCGGGCGCATCCTCCGCGAAGTGGAATTACATCTGATCAATTCCTTCCCGACAAGGTTATCCATCGTCCGCCCCGGAGGACTGGTAGGCGGGGATAGACAGCCGGCCAAATACCTCGCCGGCAGACGGGATGTGAAAGGGGCCAACCACCCGGTCAATTTGGTGCATCGCGATGATTTGGTTCGCCTCGTTGAGGCGATTATCGACAAAGAATTGGATCAAACGGTATTCCACGCCTTAGCCGCAGGACATCCCCGAAAGGAGGATTACTACAAGGCGATGGCGAGGAAGATGGGATTGCCGGTGCCGCAGTTCGATTCGAATGACCTAACGAAGGGGAAAGAGATTCACGGGGAAAAGTCGAAAGCGTGGACGGGAGTGGAATTTCGCGTTGAGGATCCATATGATATGGTTTAAATCGCCTTTCATGTGGACGGAAACAAAAAAGCCACGCTTTCGCGTGGCATTTTTTTAAAAAAGAAGGGTGGAAGATGGGGCTCGAACCCACGGCCTCCTGAACCACAATCAGGCGCTCTAACCAACTGAGCTACAACCACCGTATATTTTCGGTGCAAAAGTAAGCATTTCCGCCGTTATGGCGAACCATCCGGGACTTTTTATCCGCAATCTTGACAAGGAACATCCATGACCGACACGTATGCCTAACGAAATCGAAAATTTCACGAACGTTGAACCCCGTCCGCCATCAGCTCTTTAGAACCAAAATCGGCAATTTCGCCGAATTGATGACCTGCCGACTGACCGAACTGCGAAAAAGGCCGCGAAAGAAGCCGTAATCGTGGCGTACCACGACCAGCAAATCGGGGTGCTCGTGATTCACCGCTTCCTCGATGCCCTCGTCGATGTCGTCGTCGTGAATAAAGGAAAAACTCGTTGGGCGATCGCCGAATACTTCCCGAACCTGTGCCTTGCAGGCATCGGCATCGGGATCTTCCTTATCGGATTGACGCACGTGGAGGAACTTTACCGTCGAGTCGAAACACTCGGCCACATCGGCAACGAAATGCAGGGACCGCTCGTTCTCGATCACCCTCATGTCGGTGGCGAACAGTATCTTATGCGGCATCTTAAAATCGCGGTCGGCGGGAATGGCCCAAAGCGGCTTGTCGACGTTCTTCGCCGCGGATGACGCGTTCGTACCCAACCATTTCTCGGTGATGCCGCTGGCCCCTTGCGTGCCCATTACCACCATGTCGATGTGTTCCTCACGACTCCAATGATCGATCATTTGAATGACGCCACCATGGTCCGTAGAATATCGGATTTCCACTTTGCCGTGAAGACCTGCGGTTTCCACTTTTTTGCGCAGCTTTTCCATGGCTTCATCAGCGCTTTTTTTCAGGACATGGGTGATGTCCACCATTACCGTTGATCCCGAGGGTGGCATGCTGTATGCATTCACCACATCGATGGTGGCATTGTATTTCTCCGCGAGCTCTACCGCGTATTGCAAAGCGTGGAAAGCTCCTTCGGAATAGTCAGTGGGAACCAGTATTTTCTTCATTACAGGATGTTGTTACTTCGGTTGCAGACTCTTGTATCGGCGGTAAAGATAGCTCCGTGAATGGAGCCCCGCAACCTTTGAGGCGTTGATTGGAATGCTTTTTAAAATGCTCGGATTCCCCCCTCATGAGGCCAATGCGAATGCCGCGTCCCACTGTCAAATCTTCCGTCCTCGTTTTGATTGTTGAATTTGAACGACTCCCAAAAAAAGAGACGCGTTATCGCGTCTCTTTTAAATTTTTACGCGTTGATGGATCGCGAATTATCGCTTGTCCATCGATACGAAGCTGCGCTCGTTCTCGCCGATGTATATCTGGCGTGGCCGACCGATGGGCTCGTTATTTTCCACCATTTCGCGGTACTGGGCAATCCAGCCGGGCAAACGGCCGATGGCGAACAAAACGGTGAACATCTCCGTCGGAATGCCGATGGCGCGGTAGATGATACCCGAGTAGAAGTCGACGTTGGGGTAGAGACCTCGTTCAACGAAGTATTCGTCCTTCAGGGCAATCTCTTCAAGTTTTTTGGCAATTTCCAGGGCTTTGTCGTTCACGCCCATTTTACTCAGGACTTCATCGCTCGCTTTTTTGATGATGATCGCGCGCGGGTCGAAGTTTTTGTAAACGCGGTGTCCGAAGCCCATCAGACGGAATGGATCGTCTTTGTCTTTGGCTTTGTCGACCCACTTTTGCATGTTACCGCCGTCTTCGATAATTTTTTCGAGCATCTCGATCACAGCCTGATTGGCGCCTCCGTGCAGGGGTCCCCACAATGCGGAAACACCGGCCGAAATCGCCGAATACATATTTGACAAGGATGATCCAACGATACGCACCGTGCTGGTGGAGCAGTTTTGCTCGTGGTCGGCATGGAGTATCAAGAGTTGATCCAAGGCATTGACCACCACGGGATCAATTTTATAATCTTCACTTGGAACTCCGAACATCATGTACAAGAAGTTCTCGACATAGCTCAAGCTGTTGTCGGGATACATGTACGGTTGTCCTTTGCTCGATTTATACGACAAAGCGGATAATGTCGGGATCTTGGCGATCAGACGACGCGTGGTCAAATCGATGTCGGCCTTTGTACGGTTGGTCTTTTGCGACTCCGGATAGAAGGTGCTGAGCGAAGAGAGCATCGAAGATAGAATGCCCATTGGGTGCGCATTCGAAGGAAACGCTTCGTAGAAACGCTTCATGTCTTCGTGGATCAAGGTGTGATTGGTGATCTGATTGCGGAAGGTGTCCATTTGGTCCTTCGTGGGCAACTCTCCATAAATCAACAAATAAGAGACTTCGAGAAAGTTGGAATGCTCCGCAAGTTGCTCGATGGGATAGCCACGGTACCTCAAGATGCCTTTCTCGCCGTCGAGAAACGTCACTTTCGAGACCGTCGCTCCGGTGTTTTTGTACCCGGGGTCCAAAGTTATCAAACCCGAAGTGGCGCGCATCTTCGAGATGTCAATAGCAGTTTCATTTTCCGTCCCAACGAATAATGGCAATTCGATGGTTTTGTCTTTGACGGTCAATTTAGCGGTATCACTCATTGTATAATCGATTTTATAGGGTCAGGAATTCGACCGCAAAGATACAACTTATATGGTGGTCGACATAGAAATTCACAACGTTTAAACCCCACGTTTGCAGTGGGATTTGAGGCCTGTGCTGCATTGACGGAGCCTAGGCCCAAGTCAACGGGATTTCTGATACTCTTCCCAAGTCTGTTCTTTGTAGGCGTCTTCGGCAAAAAAGGATAGTATAGGCAAGATTTGCGCCGGGCGTTGAAGGCCTTGTACGGGGGTCAGAAGATTGAAATCCTCATCCATGTATACGATGGTGGGGTAGGCGATTCTCCCGTTTACCGGCGCGATGGCCCGCGTGAGATCGTGCGTGCTGTTTCGGCCACCGCGGTTGGGGTCATATCCATCATTTTTGTACGACCGTCCGCGAAATTCCAAAGGATCAGGACCCTCGGCATTGAATTTTACGGCGTAATAATTCTCGTTGATGTATTCGACCACCGTGGGGTCTTTGAAGGTGGTGTTATTCATGATTTTGCACGGGCCACACCAGTCGGTGTAGACATCGATCAGAACTTTGCGGGGCTCTTTCTCCATGCGTTTTTCCGCATCGTTCAGAGATATCCAATCGATATCGGTTTGTTGGCCGTGTGCGAAAACAGGAATAAAAATCAAGACCATTAAGACACTTCTCATAACATGGAATATTTTGCTCATTTCGATATTTGATTTTTCGTGTAAATAGCGAAACATGCAAAGATAATGCCTTTCCGGTATATCGCCATGAGCGTTGTGAAGCATTGTGTCCCCAGTCACCCAATGGAGTTCATTCATTTTTGCAGCCGCTCACATCTCGCGACTGGCGACAACTCAAGGTTTTAGTGCGTGAAGAACGTTGAATGATTTTATTATTCGGATTTAGGTTTCCAACTCATGGGATGATTTGTTGGAATTATAAATTCGGATGAACAAAATACATCTGCACTTTCTACCGTACACCATGCATTAATTTCTTCAAAACAGAATTTAATGCCATGGATATAAATCCTACTATAATCGGTATTATAGCGAATATCAGGAAAAACACGCCAAGAGAATACTCCTCAGAAATCTTATCGATCATTCCCCCCATGGTGTTGGCTGCTTTTTGTCCAACGGCAATTGCCAGATACCACACTCCAAACATAAACCCAATCATTCGGGCAGGCACCAATTTACTAAGGTACGACAGACCCAAAGGCGAAAGACACAGCTCACCCATGGTATGAAACAAATAGGCAAATATCAAAAAAGCCATGCTAACCGATGCTGTCTGTGCCCCCGAAGGAATATCGGACGCCCCATAAGCTAAAATGGCAAAACCCAGCCCCAAAAGCACCAGGCCTATACCGTATTTCATCGCCGCGCTGGGGTTGTATTTACTTTCCCACCATTTGGAGAAAAGTGGGGCAAGCGTAATAATAAAGAATGAGTTTAATATCCCAAACCAAGTGGCGTCAACTTTCAGCTCTTCAGAAAAGGCTTTGTCATAAATGCGAAACAGAACCAACGACCATACGCCAATAAATGCTAAGGCCAACACAATATTGGAAGCCCCTATTTTCCTGAATGTTTTCTTGAATATAAGGACAATCACATACGTGATTATAACCAAAGGAATGGTGGTCAATAATCCGTCAATGATTTTAAAAACAGTTGCTGCGCCTCCAGCCAAATCTCTGTTTGTGTAGTCACTTGCAAACAAGGTCATCGATCCCAAAGATTGTTCAAAGAAGGCAAAGAAAAACACGGTAAAAAGAGCGAAGATCGTCACGGCAATAAGCCTATCACGAACTATTGGTAAATAGCGTGAGATACGCATAATCAATAGGACAAGAAACATTGCCAACGCTGCCAGAACAACCAAATTTGTTCCACTCATACCATAAAACTCAAAAGGCACTAAAGATTTGTAATAGATAGTTTCCAATGGATCATTAAAGAGATAAATCAAACCGCCAATGGAGGATAGAATGATCAAAACATAATCAAACTTTGTAAATGGATTGAGTTTAATCTCAGCCTTTACTTCTTGTTCCGGTACTTCCGGATCTGCTGCATTTACATTATGCAACACCCTGACTTCTTCTTTTCTTGCGGGTTTATCTCCAATTTTCCCGAAGATTTTGTGGGCCAATATAAATTGGAGCATACCCAGTAGCATAAAGATACCGGCAAGACCAAAACCCCAATGCCATCCGTAGTTTTCACCCAGATATCCACAGAGCATCATTCCAAAAAATGCACCTGCATTTACGCCCATATAAAAAATAGTATAAGCCCCATCTTTTTTGGACTCCCGGGTTTTATACATTTCAGAAATGATGGAAGTAATATTCGGCTTAAAGAAACCTGTTCCAATCACTAAAAATGCCAGTCCCAAGTATAGCGAAAGCGTAGAGTCGAAGGCCATGGATGCATGTCCAAGAGTCATAACCAAACATCCTATTATTACCGCAATGCGATAACCGGTTATTTTATCGGCAATCCAACCTCCAACAATTGGAGTTAGATAAAGTAGCGAGGCGTACGTTCCAATTAAAGCCAGGGCATGTTCTCGTGGCCAATCCCATCCCGGATTATCACTCATTAAAGGTGCTGTCAAAAACAGAATGAGAAGAATACGCATTCCATAAAATGAAAAGCGCTCCCACATTTCGGTAAAGAAGAGGATAAACAGCCCGACCGGATGTCCCAAAACTCTGTCTTTAAAAAGGTTTTCAATATCGGTGTTCATAGAGATTATTTAGGGATTTAAAATATCTGACTATTTTAAAATGAGTACTCAAAATTCGGAATGGACTATTTTATTCCGTGCATAAGTTTTTTAATAAACGGCGTAAAAAGAATTAGAACGATACCGCTCCCGATTCCCGCATAAAACAAATATCCGTATAGGTTGATGTATCCCGCCTTCGCTAAAATGAAATTCCCTTTATCTTCAATACCTACACTGGCCATATCTGAAATTATGGCGGCGATAAATTCGGAACTTGCCGTTGCCAAAAACCACACCCCCATCATGAATCCAACGATTTTTATTGGAGACAGCTTTGTCACAACCGACAATCCAATTGGAGATAAGGACAATTCCCCACAGGTGTGCAACAGATAGGCAATAACCAACCAGTAGTAGGCAACCTTTCCAGCTTCTCCGGATAATTTGCCTCCCAAGACCAGTGCGCCAAATCCGAGACCCACGAGCATCAGTGCAAAAGCGAATTTGTATGATGTGGAGGGATTTAGTTTTTTCTTATCCAGCCATACCCAAAGCTTGGCAAAAGGTATGGCAAGGGTTATGATGAAAAAGGCATTCAAACCCAAAAACCAACCGGGTTTTAATTCAAATCCAAAAACATTGAGATCAATGATACGTTCCGCAAACAGATTCAGAGACATATAAGCCTGTTCGTAAAGAGCCCAAAAAACAATGGTGAATATAATAAGAATGGTAAGAGCCAGTAATCTTTCGCGGGCCACTTTGTCTAAAAACTTCACGGAATAGTATATGATATAAGCCAGAGATCCCGCACCGGCAACCATCAATATAGTTTGGACTACAGAATGGCTTTGAACCATTTGCCATACCACAAAAGTACCAAGGGCGGCAAGGGTATAAATCCAATATTCAATTTTTACACCAAACTTTTTCACGTTTATACTCTCCGGAATTGGCGACTCGCCTTTGCCTTCCAAATATGGCCTTCCGAATATAAATACGAGCAGCCCAAAAAACATTCCAACCCCCGCTGCACCAAAACCATAACCCCAGCCATATTCTTCACCCAAGTAAACACATATAATGGTGGCCAACAGCGCGCCGACATTGATTCCCATATAAAATATTGTAAATCCGGAATCGCGTCTGGGATCATCTTTGGTGTAGAGCTGTCCTACGATTGAAGATATATTCGACTTGAGGAAGCCAACCCCCATCACAATTATGGCAAGTGAAAAATAAAAGACCTGTAGTGCAAATTTATCTCGTGTAACCACTCCATCCACTATTGATGCCTGATGTCCTTCATAGGCCATCCCCATGTGACCCAGCACCAATAAAACAGCTCCGAAAACGATTGCTTTTCGAAATCCGAGGTATTTATCGGCGATATGTCCACCCAAAACCGGCATGGCATACACAAGTGCCGCATAACTCCCCAGAAGAAGATATCCGTCACTATCGGTAAATAGATGATAACGCGTAAGATAAAAGAGCAGCAATGCCTTCATCCCATAGAATGAAAAACGCTCCCACATCTCAGTGAAAAATAGAACATACAGCCCAACAGGATGTCCGAGTAGCTCCTTATGCTTTACTTCAGCGTTATCCATATTTATTTAATTCGAGATTCAAAGGATTACGAATTACCGTTTAATTGATCCCGTGCATCATTTTCTTCAATTTCGGATTCAAAATCAATAGGAATACCGCTGCCACCATGGGTATCGCTGCAATGATTAAGAAAAAGACAGACATTGAGTATGCTTCTGAGATCTTATCGATGTAGGATCCCGTCATTCCGGCAATAAAGTTGGCGATCGCGGAGGCCGTAAACCATAATCCAAATAGTAAACCTGCCAAACGCTTGGGAGATAATTTAGACACATAGGATAACCCTACCGGCGACAAGCATAATTCTCCTGTTGTATGGAAGAAGTAGGCCAATATCAACCAAATCATACTTACGGACGCTTGTTTGGCTCCTTGTGGAATGCTACTTGCTCCCAGTGATAAAACAATGAATCCCACTCCTACTAAAGCCAAGCCCATGGCAAACTTAACAGGCCCGGAAGGATTCCATACTTTCTCCCACAACTTACTAAAAGATGATGCTAAAGTGATGATGAAAAAGGAGTTTAGAATTTGAAACCAAGAAACGGTTACTTCTGTGTGGTCAAGACTAAATTCATTATATATTTTCCAACCGCCTAAGATCCATATTATTACAAAAGAAATTGCTGTAAAGATGATCGTCAATGGATAATTCGCATAAATTTTCTTTCCCAAACCATAAAGTACCCACGTGACAATTAGAATTGGGAAAAGAGTTAAAGCTGCATCCACCCATTTAAAAATAGTCCCTGCGTTACCTTCTAAAACTCTTTGTGTATAGTTTTTCGCAAAAACAGTCATAGAACCCCCGGCTTGCTCAAAAGCAAAGAAGAAAAATAAACTGGCAACCATTAGTACTCCCACTACTATTAATCTGTCTCTTACAATGTGAGCCGGAGTCTCTGTTTCATCTGCTTTGTCTGCAATTTTATTTATTTCCGGCACAACCTTTTTGTTAGGCTCTCCACCTATTACGCCAAAGATTTTCTGTCCAAAATAGAATTGCAGCATACCGAACAACATAAATACTCCCGCCAATCCGAATCCGAAATGCCACCCTACTTTTTCTCCGATATAGCCACATAACAACATTCCTAAAAATGCTCCGGCATTAATACCCATATAGAAAATAGTATAGCCGGCATCCTTTTTAGAACTTGTATCCGGATATAAGTTCCCCACCATTGAAGATATATTTGGCTTAAACATTCCATTTCCTAAAATCATAAATACAAGTCCAACAAAAAAGAAGGTGGGACTAACCAGTTCCAGCGCCATGGAAGCATGACCCAAAGTCATGATTAAAGCTCCTATTAAAATAGCCTTTCGAAAGCCTGTTAATTTATCGGCTATTATACCTCCCACAAGTGGAGTTAAATAAACCAAACCTGTGTACCAAGCATACAGCTGCATGGCTTCAGCGTTAGTCCATTCCCAGCCTCCTTCGCTTATTTTTGTTATTAAGAATACAGTTAATAACGCTCGCATCCCGTAATAACTAAAACGTTCCCACATTTCAGTAAAAAACAAAATGAACAATCCGGCGGGATGCCCCATTACCATTTGGTCACCTATGCCTTGTTTCGCAAGGTGCGCTATTAATTGGGGGTCTTTTTCTTGTGTCATGTTCAACCGGTTGTATTTTTAAAAAAAACCTATTTTAAAGTGATTGGTAAATAGGATGTAAAAGTGCAATAATCTCCCTGTATTCAATCTTAAGTTCAAATGAAATAAACCTGATCTTTCTAGGGTTTTCAATCTGCGAAAAGGGTTTGTTTTTTGTGGTCAATTCTACAAAACTCAAACGGTGCATCGATGCGTAAGCGTATGGTTTATAGTTCTTCGTCGGTCGCCAATTCAAATTTTTCCTGCTCGGCAGGAGTTTCAATGTAAAGGTCTTCGGCACCGTGAGTCAGTCGCTTCAACGGCTTCAACACAAAAAGCACCAATATGCCGACAATTGTACAGAATATGGCGATGCCGGTAAATATTTCGAGTTCTCCAACCGTCTGTGACCACTCGCCGAGTAGCCCCGCTACCTTGTTTCCAAGTCCGGTAGCGGCGAAATAAGCACCCATCATAAAGGAAGCGTACTTCAATGGAGCGAGTTTGGTGATGAAAGACAGCGCAACAGGTGAGGCACAAAGCTCACCGATGGTGTGGAACATGTAAGCCAGCACCAACCAGTACATCGCCGATTCACCGGCTGCTTGAAACTGGAGAGAAGCCGCTGACATGAACAAGAATCCCCAGCCCATGATGATCACCCCGATGGCCATTTTAAACAGGGAGGAAGATTCTTTGCTGCGGTGTTTGCGCCGAGACCAAAAGGCTGCGATTGGTATTCCGAGGGTGATGATGAAAAATGAATTGACCGATTGAAACCACGAAGCCGGCACATTGAAGTTGATGAAGGCCAAATATAAATCGGTTTTTTGCTTGGTGTAGATATTCATCAACCCACCGGCTTGTTCAAAGGCACCCCAAAACACGATGATGAGAGCGAAGGAAATGAACATCACTTTCATGCGGTCTTTTTCCACGAGGGTCAGCGGACGCTTTTTGGCCGCTTTTTCCGCGGGTGTCATCGATGTGGTCGCTTCGCCGATGCCCTTTAAATATTTATGACCCCACATGAATACGACCTGGCCTATCAACATGCCGATACCGGCCAAGCCGAACCCGTAATGCCAACCTATCTTTTCGCCCACATAGCCTACGATGACTCCGGCGAGCAATGCACCGATGTTTATGCCGATGTAAAACAAGGTAAAACCCTTGTCGCGACGGTCGTCACCCGGAGGATACAAACCCCCAACCATCGTCGAAATATTCGGTTTCAAACCACCGACGCCCAACACGATCAGCGCCAACCCCGTAAAAAATGCCCACGGGGCATTGACCGCCAAGACGCTGTGGCCCACCACCAAAAGCAGCCCACCGATCAATACCGTTCGCTTCTGGCCCCAAAATTTGTCGGCGAGCCACCCACCGGGGATGGACATCACATACACCGCCATGGTATACCAACCGTATATTTCCAGTGCGCGATCTTCGCCCCAGCCGTATCCCGGGTTATTACTCGCAGCAGTGGAAATCATGAACAACACCAATATGGCGCGCATGCCGTAATAGCTGAACCGCTCCCACAACTCGGTAAAGAACAGAATATACAGCCCTTTGGGATGTCCCCAGAGTTGTTCGCGTTCAATCGTATGGTCAAGGACCCCGCCGGTAGAGTTCGACATATTTTTATTTTAAAGATTCGATTTGATGAAATCGGTCATTTGCGTATACAAATGATACCGCGTATTTCCCCCGTAAATACCGTGGTTTTTATTGGGATAGATAAACAGGTCGAATTGTTTGTCGGCTTCCACCAGCGCTGTGATCATCTCCATGGTGTTCTGCAGGTGCACGTTGTCATCGGCCGAGCCGTGAACCAATAAATAAGGGCCACGCAGCTTATCGACGAAGTGGATGGGGGAGTTGTCGTCGTATCCCGATGCGTTTTCCTGCGGGGTGCGCATAAACCGCTCGGTGTAGATCGAGTCGTAATACCGCCAATTGGTCACCGGCGCCACGGCGATGCCGAGCGAAAATTGGTCTGCGCCCTTGGTCATGCACAGCGAGCTCATGTAGCCGCCGTAGCTCCATCCCATCATGCCGATGCGGTCGGCATCGACGAAATTCATGTTGCCGAAATACTTGGCCGCCGAAATAAAGTCTTCGGTTTCGTACTTGCCGAGTTGCAGATAAGTCAAGTGTTTGAATGCGCGGCCGCGCAATCCAGTACCCCGCGGGTCCACCGATACGATGATGTATCCCTGTTGTGTGAGCATCTGGTGCCACATGAAGTTGGCGCCGCCCCATTGGTCGACCACAGTGTTGCTGCCCGGGCCGCCGTAAATCATGAATATCAGCGGGTATTGTCGGTTGGCGTCAAAGCCCCTCGGCCTCATCATCCAGTAGTTCAGCGTGTCGCCTTGCGGCGTGACCAATTGGTCGAATTCCTTTTCGCTCAGGTCGTAGTTGGTCAATGTATTTTTGAGCGCCTCATTGGTTTCCAGGTCGCGTATTTTGCGGCCTTTGGAATCGTACAATGCGATTTGATAGGGCACGGCCGATGCCGAACCGAAGTTGATGAAGTATTCGAAGGTGTTTGAGAAAGTCGCGCTATTATTGGGAAAATCGGGGGTGAGGTTCTTGGGTTCGACACCTTTTTTCTGCCGGCCGCTTTTCAACAATCCATCAAAGTCCTCCACGTACACCCCTTGTTTGGTGGGTCCATCCACGGCGGCCGAAAAATACGCCCGCTTGTTTTTGCCGTCGATGCCGTAGACTTCCACGATGTCCCACTTGCCTTGCGTGATCGGCCCGACCTCCTTGCCCTTCATGTCGAAGAGATACAAGTGATTGTACCCCGACTTCTCGGAATTCCATACAAAGTGTTTGCCGTCGTCGAGGAACTGCAGGTTGTCGTTTATTTCAATGTAGGTCTCACTTTTTTCGTCGTAGATCGACGTCGTGGGAATGAGTTTCCCCTTATTGTCGGCGGCGTCTGCCAGCAGAAATTCCAAGTGACTTTGGTGGCGGTTCATGCGCATCACCGCCAGCTTTGCGGGGTCGGTGGTCCACTTTATCCGCGGGATGTATTGTTCGGGGTCAGCGTCCAGCGCCACTTCTCGGCTCGCTTTTCCGGTCAGGTCGTACACGAATATCCGCACCGTGGAGTTGCGCTCACCCGCTTTGGGGTATTTGAACCGGTATTCGGAAGGGTAGAGGCTGTCATAGAGGGTCATGTCGTACTCGCGCACCTCCGATTCGTCGAAGCGGTAGTACGCGATACGATTTCCGTCCGGCGACCAATCAAAGCCGCGATCAAAAGAAAACTCCTCCTCATACACCCAGTCCACCGCGCCGTTGATGATCTTGCCCCATTCGCCGTCGTCCGTTATGCGCACTTCCGTGCCCGCGTCCAAGTCGGCGATGTACAGGTCATTGTCACGTACAAAAGCCACGCGGTTGGCCGTGGGCGAGAAGGCTGCGAGTTGCTGTTTGCCTCGGCTGAAATCGGTGATGGGCGTCACCATGGCTCCGGCGATGTCATAGGCGTAGTAGTGGCTGCGGCTCGAGTGGCGGTATATCGGTTCCTTGGCTGTGGCCAGCAGTATTTTCGTTTCGTCCGGGTTAAAGGCATAGTCGCCAAAAGCGATGGCGCTCCCGTCCGCGGCCTTTATTTCCGCGCCCTTATACAAGGTGTCGACCGCTTGTCCCGTGGCGTACGCGTATTTCACGATGCTTTGTCCGCCCGGCGTCGACACGGTGCGCGTGTAGTGGATACCGTCGTTCATACTCCGCAGTCCCGAAACGTAATTTGGGCTGAAAGTATTTGATTTCCAGATGTCTGTTAAAGTGATGTCTGCTTGTTGTCCCACCGATTCAAGGCAGCCGAAGCCGATGAAGACCAGCACAAATACGAACCACAACGGTCGTCGCATAGAGAAAGATTTTCGATGTACGGGCGGTGAATATAGAAAATCCATCCCGGACATTTCGGCACACTTCGCGCAGTGGGTTATCCAAGTGGTCGTATTCTATGCCAAATCAATGGATATTCAGCCGCATACGCCTTCCGGGCGCTTCATTCATTTTTTGAACACTCCACGCTGTTTTTATGAATATCCTTTGGGCGCGCCCCGGTGGAATCTCGGCATGGAGAGATTGCCACAAAATGCCGGTCCGACTTCCGGTCAACAACGAAACCTACATACACAATCCACCGGGTCGGTCTACGGGCTATACTCCCCTTTCGGATCGGCAAGGGCCCGCAGGGCGTATGAGGAGCTTCCGAGCCTGCCCTGAGCTCTCGTCGAAGGGGTCGCTCTCATCCACCCGCGGTCCCTATCCGATCCGCAAGCGGCGGTACCGCCCTTCGTTCTCGCGCAATCACGAAGGAAACCTATTTAGCCCTCCAAACCGTGATCATTGGAAAAAATTGGGACACTATTCCGGTTTATCTTGGAGAAGATATGCTGCCACTGGAACCTCAAATTGTTAAAGTTTTCGCTGTATTATGCATATCCAATTCGCTCAATTTGTGATTTTCTGATCAAAAGATCCACATAAATATCCACTAGGGGTGTCATCCCTTTGGCGAAAACGGAAAAAAATCCAAATTTCTTTGAATGTGCAATGCGCTGTAGAACAATGAGATAAGCTACGGCAAAAAAATATTCTCAAAGTTTTATTGCTAGAATGCTTGTTGTTACAGGATTTCATTGTATATTTGGCCTGCTTGGTTAAACTCATACGAGAGCTTACTCCTTATCATTCTTTCATCGTCTCACTCTAAATCCAAGTTCTCGTACAGAGACCCAAGATAGTTTTTCTGTTTCATAGCCTTGAAGGCCCTTCAAACGCGAAGGGCCTTCGAGTTTTTAAGAATATGCGGTTTCCATATTTCAATGAGAAAAGCACAATGGCGATATAACTCAGTGTACCAACCGATATATTGCCACTCATCCGACATCTCGCTTCGGATATCACCCTTAAAGTATCTGCGTAAAACCTTGCAACGGCATTTTCACTGTCCGTTCACAAAGATCATTGCCGGCTTCGATTCGTGCGAGAAACCTTGATTTGATGTGTAATATGCCGTGATCAAAACACAGCGATAGAAATGGGTTGTATGCCATTTGTAGTTATTTGAGGCATCATTTGGGCCGTCTTTGAAACAGCGGGTCACAGACCCCCTTGGAAGCATCGAATGACGAGGGGTTATATTTTTTTGGCGTGTTTCAATTATTATTATATCTTTGCTTCGCTTGGTTGAACATAGTGCGGGGACCTATACTCATTCTTTCATCGTCTCACTCTAAGTTAAGTTCTCGCATTCATCCAAGAATGTTTTCATAACCTCGAGGGCCCTTCTCTGTGAAGGGCCTTCGTAGTTTATGCATTTATCTCTCCACTTTTCATCCGCTCCATACGTCCGTTCATCAGCTCTCGGCGGCAATGGGATGAAGTCCCCAAAATAAAATGTGAATACCGCTTGGATCTCTGCGCAAGGGATGGCAGCGGCAGCCCGTCGGTCTCGGCGAGGCGACGCCGTAGCCCGGGCAGAGCGACCCCTTCGTCAAGAGCTGGCAGGCTCGGGAAGCTCCTGCGCGGGCATACGGCGACGCTCGCCGAGACCGACGGCTATAGCGGACAGCCCGACCCCGACCCGACAAGGGAGCTTTCCTTTTGACAAAGGGATGTGACCCGCAAAAGCAAAATGAACTCGAGAAAGCCTGTCGAGGGGATGCGCCCAAAAAATCACCCCATAAAAACAAATGTCACGGAATCATTGGGCCCATGCGCGCTGCCAAGTGGTGGTGTTGCCGGTGCCGTCGACGAGTTCGATGCGCAACCGTAGTTCTTCATCTTTTGGAACCTGGTTCGGCAATACCTTGAGGATCGCAGTTTTGGGCTCGTACTCGGCGAGAATCCACCGGTCGTTTAGGTAGGCATTGAAGGTGGCAATCCCGGTGCGGTCGTCACGGATGGTGAAGGTGAGTGCACCCCCCGGCTGCGGCGTGGGGATCGATACCGGTACGATGGTGGGCGCAACGGTGTCGGCCACCAATGTGAACTTGCCGAAATTCTTGGATTCGACGATGTAGTCATTGCCGCTCACGCTGCCGACGGTATAAGAGGTGTGACCGCTCATGTTTTGGCGCGACAGGACGAGTTTGGGGCGTGTCGCCGCGGGGATGGACGAAATATCGAACCGCAGCTGCGCGGCTTTTTGCAACGGCACGAAATCGTTTTGAGCGGTGTAATAGGGGGTGTAGGTGCTTCGGTCGCCGCGCTGCCAATTGAATTGAAATGCCAAGTCTTCATACAGGCCGCCTTCGGGAATGTCGATGGTGAACTCACGGCCGTATTGAAATTCGTTGGGCCGCTGCCAATGAAAGTATGCGTCGTAAGGCTCGGGCACCGGCAACGGGCCGCTCGGCACACTCAAACTCCGAATTTCGAATTCCAGTGTTGACGCATTGCCGTACGCGTCGGTGGCGGTATAATCGATGTAATGGGCGCCGTCTTGGGCGAAAAAGATGACGCCGGCATCGGTGGGACGAGGTCGGTAAATATCGAGTTTATTGCCGGGCAGCACGAAGGACTTGTGGTAGTGCCACCGATTGGTGACGTAGACGTCGTATGCCTTGTAGGCGTTGATGTGGCGCACGGTGGAAAAGTCGAGCTCATCGAAAACCTGACGGCAAACCTCCTGTGAGTCGACCTTTAAATCCAAGGAATATATGCCGCAGGGATTGGGAAATCCGTTGAGAAAATCGAGCGTGTGCAGCGATAGGCCGAAGGCGCCATAGACTTCGATGGTGGTGTCAAGTGGTATTGACCGGCAGAACCGAGAACGACGAAACTTTGGGCCTCGTGCTTGCCGTTGATCATCGTGGTGTCGCTCAAGGGGTGGACGCGTACGCCGCGAATCCGAGGGGCAATATCGTCCTTGATATCAAATCCGAACAACAATGGATTGACCGGGTGAGCGGTTTTTGTGTCGCGGATCTCGAAGTGGAGGTGTGGGCCGCCCGAGCCGCCCGTATTTCCCGACTTGGCGATGAACTCTCCTTTTTCCACGTGAATGGGTTCGCTCGGTGCGAAGTCGACGGCGAAGGATTTTTCCGTGTATTGTTTTTGGCGAAGTGCCTGTTCAATGGTGGGAGAGAAGGACTGCAAGTGGCCGTATACGGTCGTATATCCATTGGGGTGTTCGATGTACAGCGCATTGCCATATCCCCAAGGCGACACGCTGATCCGCGCTATCACGCCTTCGTCGGCGGCGAGTACGCGTTGGCCCTCCACCCCTTGGGTCTTCATGTCCAGACCGGTGTGGAAGTGGTTGCCGCGCATCTCGGCAAAATTGCCGGAGAGATAAAGCGGAATATCCAAGGGTGGGCCAAATTGGGCCGGTGGAAAGCCGGCCGGCTGGGCGGTGATGGTCTGCGCACAGATGATGGCGCCCCACAAAAGGAGAATGGCAAGCGGTTTCGGTTTCATCAAGGAGTTCGTCGAATGTGACGCAAACATAACCGGAAAGCGTGGTGGATATTTTGCACAATAGGCAATTGTTGCCAATCTTTTGGGTGAGGAGCGTGAGTGGGACCGCCGTTTTTCCCCTTTCGAAGGCCTTCCGGTATCGCCGATTTTGTTAATCTTGCATACGGTAGTATTTTTGTGCACCGTTTGTATATTTTGAACGGCACGTACATGAGCAAGGAATCGCATCGAATAGATATCATATCTGAGAAGTTGGTCAAGCTGAAAAAGGAGTTTGAGCGGCTTCAAAAGGAGAATGGTGACTTGACGTTGCGTGTCGACGGGTTGGAAAACAGACTGGGCGACACTTTGCAAAAGTACAAGAAGCTCGGAGATGATCACGAGCGTTTGAAATTGGCCAAAGCCCTGGTATCGACCGGTGGCGACAAGGCCGAAATGAAATTGAGGGTTAACGAAATGGTGCGGGAGATTGACAAGTGTATAGCTTTACTGAATAGATAGATGAATTGCCATGAGCAAGAAATCGATAAAGGTGACTCTGGCCGGCCGTATTTACCCCGTCTCGGTAAATCCCGAGGAAGAGGATAAGGTACGCGCGGCCGCGGCAAAAGTGGAAAGCAGCATCAAGCACATGCTGGAAAACTTTGCCGTGAAGGACAAACAAGATTTGCTGGCGATGACTGCCCTGCAAATGTCCGTTGGTTTGCTCGATGCCGAAAACGCCCCGAAAGGAAGTGTGGGCGACGCCGATCTCGACCGACTCGAAAACATCATCGATTCCATCATGTAGGGGTATGCATGCATTCTCTCGTATCGGAAATGAATTCCCGACAGGGATAAAATGGAAGATATGGATATCATGACAATATTGATCGGCCTCTTGGCCGGTATAATAGTGGGGGGCGGCATCGTATGGGTTGCCCTCAACTCGATTTTCACGCGAAAGAAAACGCTCATTCTCGAAAATGCCGAGCAAGAAGCTGAAGCACTGAAAAAGGATAAAATCCTACAGGCCAAGGAGAAATTCTATCAGCTGAAGGAAGAGCATGAAAAGGTGATCAATGAGCGAAACCGCAAACTTCAAAGCTCCGAAGACAAGGTCAAAACACGCGAAGCAGGGCTCAGCAAGAAGTTTGAAGAAGGCAAAAAAGAACGCCAACGACTCGAGTCGGCGCGCGGAGATCTCGAGCGGCAAGTGGAAGCCATAGAAACGCGCCGCAAGGAATTGGAGAAAGACCACCGCAAGGTCGTCGAGCGCCTCGAAAAGGTGTCGAACCTCTCGGCCGACGACGCCAAAAAGGAATTGATGACTACCCTGCGCGATGAAGCGCGTACGGAAGCGATGGGACACATCAAAACCATACTCGACGAAGCCAAGATCACTGCCAATGCCGAGGCGAAAAAGGTGGTGATCCAGAGCATACAGCGCGTGGCCACCGAGCACGTGATCGAAAATTCCGTGTCGGTCTTCAACATTGAAAGCGACGAAATCAAAGGACGCATCATCGGACGCGAAGGACGAAATATCCGCGCCATCGAAGCCTCCACCGGCGTGGAAATCATCGTCGACGATACTCCCGAAGCGATTATCTTGAGTTGCTTCGATCCGGTGCGCCGCGAAGTGGCCAGGCTCGCATTGCACCAACTCGTCACCGATGGCCGCATTCACCCGGCGCGCATCGAAGAGGTGGTCAACAAAGTGAACAAACAACTCGATGACGAGATCATCGAAACCGGAAAACGAACCTGCATCGATCTGGGAATCCACGGCCTGCACCCCAACTTGCTCCGCATGGTCGGCCGCATGAAATACCGCTCGTCCTACGGGCAAAACCTGTTGCAACACAGCCGCGAAGTGGCCAACCTCAGTGCGATCATGGCGGCCGAACTCGGGTTGAACACAAAACTCGCCAAGCGCGCCGGCCTCTTGCACGATATCGGAAAGGTGCCGGAGGATGAACCGGAATTGCCGCACGCAATCCTCGGCATGAAGCTCGCCGAAAAATTCGGGGAGAAACCGGAAGTGGTCAACGCCATTGGCGCACACCACGACGAAATAGAAATGAACAACTTGATCTCGCCCATCGTGCAAGTGTGCGACGCCATATCGGGAGCGAGACCCGGTGCGCGACGCGAAGTTGTCGAGTCGTATATCAAACGCCTGAAAGATTTGGAGAATCTCGCATTGAGCTATCCCGAAACGGATATGACTTATCCGGGGCAGGTGAAAATCACCGTAATACGAGAGAAACGCGCCGTGAACTACGCCAAGTAAATGGAGAAGGCCGCGCGCGATAAAACGGTGCTGATCACCGGAGGAGCGGGGTTCATTGGATCCAATCTTTGCGCTTCCTTTCTCGATGCCGGCTACCGAGTGGTATGCTTGGATGACCTGTCCACCGGCCGAATGGAAAATATAGAAACCTTCCTCGATCGCAACGGTTTTTCCTTTATTCGCGGTGACATCCGCGATTTGGATACGTGCATGAAAGCCATGGACGGTGTCGACGTCGTATTGCATCAAGCGGCACTGGGCAGCGTGCCGCGCAGCATCGACGATCCGCTCACCACCAATGCGGTGAATGTTTCCGGATTTCTAAATGTTTTGGAAGCCGCCAGGGCACGCAAGATCAATCGCGTGGTATACGCGGCGAGCTCGAGTACGTATGGCGACAGCACCGAACTGCCCAAAGTGGAAAATCGCATCGGCAAGCCGCTCTCACCCTATGCGGTGACCAAGCTGGTCGATGAACTCTATGCCGACGTGTTCGGCAACCTCTTCGGCATGGAGCTGATCGGTTTGCGGTACTTCAACGTCTTCGGTCGCCGCCAACGGCCCGACGGTGCGTATGCAGCGGCCATCCCCCGTTTTATAGACGCCTTCATCCGCGGAGAGCCTCCCGTGATATACGGCGATGGGATGCAAACACGCGACTTCACCTACATCGAAAATGTGGTGCAAGCGAACCACCTCGCCTTAGCGACCCGTCGACCCGAAGCGATCAACCAAGTCTACAACGTCGCTTATGGCACGAGCACTTCGGTCGTCGATTTGGTCGAGATGATCCGCGAGTCCCTGAAACCTCACCTCGGCCACGTCGCCGACGTTCCGATAGAGTTTGGCCCGACGCGCCGCGGCGATGTCCGCGATTCCTTGGCCGACATCGGCAAGGCAAAGAAACTGCTGGGCTACGAACCGACCCACTCGATAAGCGAAGGCTTGGAAGAGGCCATCGAGTGGTATTTGGAGGATCTGTCGGAGCAAGGGAAAACCCCTCGTTGAGCCCGAAGTCTTTCAAAATCAACCGAAGGGCAGCTTGGCCACGATCGTTCCATTCTCGGCGGCGACACTGATCACCTATCTTTCATCCAAAGTTGGACCATCCCAATCAAGACCCGGATAACCTTACTTTTGCCGGAATCCATCGAACGGAATTAAAATTGAACAAGCCGCTTCCAAATATTTCCATCGTAGTACCGTGTAGAAACGAAGAAGACTTTATCGGCAATGTAATCGGCGATATCTACAACCAAACCTATCCGTCGGATAAAATGGAAGTGTTTATCATCGATGGAGAGAGCGATGACAATACGGCAAAAATCGTCGAATCGCTCATTCCGAAGTATCCAAAATTACAATTGCTTTCCAATCCGAAAAAGATTGTGCCCACGGCATTGAATATTGGAATAAAGGCGGCAACGGGTGAAGTGATTGTCCGACTCGACGCGCATTGTAAATACCCGGAAAACTACTTGGTGTACCTGGTGGAAAACCTGTTTAAAATGAATGCCGATAATGTGGGAGTGGCGATGATTGCCCATCCGAGAAATGATTCGTTAAAAGCCCGCGCCATTGCAAAGGCAATATCCTGCCCTTTCGGAATCGGCGATTCATATCACCGCACGGGATTGACGGAGGCGAGAGAAATCGATTCGGTTCCGTTTGGATGTTACAAAAGTGAGGTCTTTGAAAAATACGGCCTCTTCGACGAGGAACTGATCCGAAATCAAGACGACGAGTTCAATTCGAGAATTGTGAGCCGCGGCGGGAAAATATGGCTTCTTCCCGACCTTGAAATCAAGTATTATGCGCGCGATTCTTTTGGGAAGATATTTCGGATGTTCTATTTCTACGGATTTTTCAAGCCGTTGGTCAACAGAAAGGTGGGACGGCCTGCCACCTTGCGTCAATTTGTGCCGCCGCTATTTGTGCTCGGCCTGATTATCGGCTTTATCCTGCTCTTGATTTTCCCTCCTGCCGGCATTGGCTTATTGGCGCTGATTCTGATTCCCTATATGATGGTAAATGCAATTTTCAGTTTTAAAATCGCCGTCGCCGAACGCAGTTTTTTGATGTTTTTCGTGTTGGTGTTTACCTTTTTCGGAATACACGTTTCTTACGGCATAGGCTATTTGAGAGGGGTTGTTCGATTCACTGTGCTTAAAAAAGGAGTTGGCTTTAAAGATCTTTCGACCAATCGGTGATTTGGATCCTTTGCTTTGCGACGATACAATTGGATTTTCATCTCGAAAAATCCATAGACATCAAACCAACTCCCGGTAAAACCCCATCATCTCATCCGCCATTTTATCTCGGGATATCGAGTCGGTCAGTCGGGTATTGATCTCTGCGGCTTCATCCCGGTTTATGCCGAGTGCTTTTGAAAGGGGATTTTCTCCCGGCCTTTCAATGATTCCATTTGACCCGTCGGACACCCAATCGTGATTGACGGGCAAATCCGAAACTACCGGTATGCAGCCCGCCGACATCGCTTCCATGAGGCTCACCGAGGTGCCGTCACTTTTGGGTATGGAGGCGAAAATTGACGATCGTGCGTAGAAATCCGCATTTCGCGCAGCATCGCAGTAACCGGCAAATTCCACCGTCTTTTCCAAACCGAGTTGTGCGACTTGGTTTTTCAGTTTGCCGCTAAGCGGCCCCGTGCCGGCGATGACCAGTTTCCAATCGGGATTTTCCTTGCTGAAGGCTGCGAAGTATTCGATGATTTTATCGATCCTGTAGAGGGGCTCATGCATCCGATTGGAATAGATGATGTTCTCTTTCTCTGCAACGGCGGGTATGGGGTCAATGCCGTATTGCCACATCCGGTAATCGCCCCCGGGGTGAAGCGCGCGCATACTCTCAATCATTATCTCGGCATCGGCGGTGATGATGTCCGCCTTTTGGAGAGCCGATCGGGTCAGCGCGGCGTAAAATTTATTTCGTTTGGGTACCAGCAAAACATCGCTGCCCCAGGCGGTCTCGATAATTTTGATGCCTTCCTTTCTGGCGGCTTTGCCGACGATCACGGCCAATCGGTTAATTTGATGGATATGAACTACCTGGGGATTCTCCTTTCGCAAATATTTTCGGGCGGCTTGGTAGTTTTTAAGCAACCGTATCCCATTGTTGCCACGGAAAGATATGTTGAATTGTTTGCCCTCAAACCAATCGACTTTTTCTTCGGCTACCATCAGAAATTCAATATCACGCGTTTTCATGTTTCCATAAAAACGCTTGATATGCACGGAATCCGGCCCGACCAAACAAACTTTCATTCCCGTGTCAATTCTGCGATTAGCTTTGATAACTTCTCTACTTCTTTTTTCCTGTGCAAGCCGGCGATTTGAACTTTGTCCGCTTTGCGGACGATGTCTTTTTCCCAATCGCCGTATGCCTTCCGTATCGCCGACTGGATTTCAGGCACGTCGTAAAAATCGGCAATATATCCACAATCAAAACTGCGAATCAACTCGGCGGCCACATCCGCCTTGTCGATCACACCGATCACGGGTTTTCCAACGGAGATATAATCGAACAGCTTTCCGGTATAGACGCCTTTGC
>CAJDXB010000022.1_pt1 | contig 33752 bp, 28 predicted proteins | sample 7391691 | NCBI WGS metagenome assembly CAJDXB01 (sample SAMEA7055747, study PRJEB34461) | soil metagenome | biome: terrestrial ecosystem; feature: Peninsula; material: soil | place: Antarctica | collected 2016 | reverse complement strand
GAGGCGCGCCTCGATGGCGTGGGTGTCGATCTGGAATTGTTGCATCAGGGTCCGGTTGCCGAGCAGCAGGCGCCGGCCCGCGACCGTGCCTTCGATCCCGATGCCGGTGTGCGATTGGAAATCGGCAACCGCGGCGATCGCAAGGTCGCGGTCGCGCGCCGCGTTCACGATGGCAGCGGCCAAGGGGTGCTCGCTGCCGCTTTCCAATGCGGCAGCGAGCGCCAGGACTTCATTTTCCTTGCCGTTTTCGGAGGCCACCACGTCCGTCAGTGCCGGCTTGCCTTCGGTCAGGGTGCCGGTCTTGTCGATCACCAGGGTATCGACCTTGCGCAGGGTTTCGATCGCCTCGGCGCTGCGAAACAGCACGCCCATCTGGGCGGCCCGGCCTGAGTCGCCGTCCGTATTGCACACGGCCAAATTCGCCGCCATCGCCTTGGCCGCCGCCGCAGTCATACTATTCATATCCGATCGCATCAAAGTCGCCCGTTACGGCAGCTCTGTCCGACACACTACATCTTGACCAGACGGGTTTTTCCATTTAATCTTTGATTTTGGGCGTGTCCCCGGCCTAATTCCCCTTTTTTTTACCTCCTCCACTTTCCCCACCTTCTCAACTTCCCCAACCTTCTTAGGGGGTCGGTCTATCGGCTCTATCTTTTTTTTCGGCCATAGGGGCGCGGGGCCGCGCGGGGGCTTCTTGGGTCGCCCCGCCCGGCCTCCGCCCCCCAATACGGCCGATAAAAAAAGGATGCCGCCGGCCGCCCTCACGCAGATATTCATTCGCAACCACGTGCTTCTCCTTGAAGACCTATAAAGTCATTGGTTCAATGCCGAATGGTATTTCTAAAGTAACACGCATTTGAAATATCTATCTTTTCTAACTTTGGTCGCCGATTAACCCCGATCATCAATTAATATGTGAAGATTCAGAGTTGAAAGGTGAAGGATGTATTGAGTGGCGGTATTGCCCGCGTGAGGGCGGACGCCGACATCCTCCCCCTGCGGGCGGGATGCGGAGCGCGGCGTAAAGGCAGCGACCTCAGAAGCTCGTCTTTACGCCTCGCGCCCCGCCCCGACCGCAGGGGGAGATACAGGTGGAAGACCGACCCCGGTGGGTTAATGGGAAGCTTGACATTTTAAGAGCGTCAACATTAACCATCAAAGATGAACCATTGACCATTGATTTACGCCGGGGGCACGCCCAAAACCAAATTCGAGACTTGAGTTCATAACCAAAATACCAGTGATGAGAATATATCTGTTTACTCTTTTGACTTTCCTTTCCACCACTTTTGCATTCGCGCAGTCCTATACCAATTATCTCACCGGCAGCGATCAGGACATGGATGTTCAGCCCGATTTTGGAATTTGCTTGATGGGCGGCGCAGGAGAGAGCGACGAGGGCATGACTTGGTTTTTGGAGAAAGCCAACGGTGGAGACGTCGTCGTGATTCGGACTTCCGGCTCCGATGGGTACAACAATTACATGTACAGCCAACTGGGCGTTACGCTCAATTCCGTTGAGACCATCGTGTTCCACTCCGCCGCTGCGGCAAATGATCCATACGTCATAGGCAGACTGACCGGCGCCGAAGCGATATGGATCGCGGGTGGTGACCAATCCGTCTATGTCAACTATTGGCGAGGCACACCGGTTGAGGATGCCGTCAACGAACTCATCAATGTGAAGGGAGGTGCCATCGGTGGATTGTCGGCCGGCATGGCGGTGATGGCGCAGGGATATTTCTCCGCGCAAAATGGCTCCATTACTTCCGAGGCGGCCCTCGCAAACCCCTTCGACATATCCGTCACTTTGGGCTGGAATGATTTTATCCATGCTCCTTATCTGGAGAATGCCGTCACGGAAACTCATTTCAACGATCCGTCCAGGATTCGATACGGCAGAATCATGGCATTCATGGCCCGTCTATCACATGACCAAGACCTTCCCTTTGTGAGGGGTGTTGCCGCCAATGAATACTGTGCCATTGCCATCGACGAAGATGGTATCGCAAGGGCTTTTGGCGAATACCCCCAATACTCCGACGAGTATGTCTACTTCTTACAATCCAATTGTGAAGTGCCCCAAACGCCTGAAATCATCGAACCGGGCCAGCCACTGACATGGAACCGCAACTACAAAGCGGTGAAAGTCTACAAGGTTCCCGCGACGACCGGTGGGGACAATTATTTTGATCTCACGGACTGGCTCAGTGGCCAAGGGGGTGCTTGGGAAAATTGGTACGTCGTAGAGGGTGAGCTCACCCGAAGCGATGATGAATTGCCCCCCGACTGCATTGTTGGCGTTCCTGACCGTGAAGAGAAGTTGTTTGAAATATACCCCAACCCTACAAGCGACATATTGGAGCTTCACTTTCTCAAGCCCTTCTCGGGAAATTGGCACGTGCTGGACGGTTTGGGCCGAACGGTCATGTCCGGGCAAATATCGACCGATGAATCGAACTCGATCGACGTGTCAAAACTCAAAAGTGGAACGTACAAAATTCTTGTTGTTTCAGAATATTCAACGAACTCTTCCTCATTTATCAAAACCCGATGAAAGTGAAAAAGGCTCCACGGAAACATCTTTAATACTCTTCAAGATCGGATGAACATTTCAACAGAGGCGCTTAGGGAATAGGGAATGTCCAGTCATCCGCACTCCTTGCGTAACACCTTTGGAACGGCACCTTTCCCAAAAAACAGGCTCGGAATTATCTGATTGCTTGCGGTTTCAGTGCCGGCTGAAAAATATCGTTTTCACCAAAGTCGTTAAAGCTCTTTTCAAATTGAAATTTAAAGCTAACTTTCGAGCCAAACTGCAACTAATCATCACTCCCGTAAACTCCGAGAATATCATTTATAATTCCTAAGGTTTTACGGTTGCTGAAATTTTAACCATTGTATGAAAAAGGGTCTTTTGAAGTACCATTTGGTTTTGTCCAACTTGTTGTTTCTCGCGTTTTTCCTCTTTGGAATTCAAGTTCACGCACAATCCGGAAATAGCGTAACCGTGACCGGAAAAGTTACCGATCAACAAGGTCACTCCCTCCCGGGAGTAAACATCGTTATAAAAGGCACATTCACGGGTACGGTGACCGACACAGCCGGTATGTATTCCATCTCCGTGCCGTCGGAGGATGCGGTCTTGGAATTTTCATTTATCGGCTTCAGAAAAAAGGAACAAACCGTCGGCCCTAGAAGAGTCATCAATGTTGTACTCGAATCGGATATAAGCGCCCTTTCAGAGTTTGTCGTTGTCGGTTACGGTGTGGAAAAGCGCACACTACTCACAGGGTCGGTTGCTCAAATCGAACAGAAACAAATTAAGGATATCCCTGTGCCTTCTGTAGATGGCATCCTACAAGGACAAGTCTCCGGGGTGCAGGTAGCGCAAAACAGTGGAACTCCCGGTGGGGAGATGTCAGTGCGTATTCGCGGCGTGAGCTCTATCGGCGGCTCCAGCCAGCCCTTGTATGTTATAGATGGTATTCCGGTCACCACCGGCGATTTTGCCCAAGTCGGTTACGAAGGTCAGGGAGTCAACGCACTTTCAGACCTCAACCCCAATGATATTGAATCAATCAGCGTATTGAAAGACGCAGCGGCAGCTTCCATCTATGGCGCCAGGGCTTCCAATGGGGTAGTTGTGATCACCACCAAACGCGGAGCGGCGGAAAAAACAAAAATCGAATTCAACACCTATTACGGGCTCCAACAAGAATGGCGTCGACTCGACATGCTCGATGCACGCGATTGGATGCGCTACCGAAATGACTTGGCGGGAACAGAGATATTCTCTCCCGAAGAAATGAAAGATATCGCCATCAACACCGATTGGCAAGATCAAATTTTCAGGACTGCACCCATGTCAAGCTATGAGCTTTCTGCGTCGGGGGGAAATGAAAAAACGCGTTTCTACATGACGGGAAACCTATTCGACCAAGAAGGCATCTTGCTCGGAACGGATTACAGAAGATTAAACGGCCGAATCAATCTCGATCATACGGTCAATAAAAAACTGACGATCGGAACAAGTATCGGACTTACCTACGCGATGACCGATCGTGTGGAAGGAGACCAAACCCTTCACGGTGTATTGCCCAATGGTATTTCCACGCCGGCCATTTTCCCGGTTTATAATCCCGACGGAACCTATTTTCAAGGAGGCCCATACAGCAACGCCGTTTCGATTGGAAAGGAAGCCATCAACAAGAACTTCTCTTTCAGAACCATAGGAAACGTATACGCGGACTACAACATACTGCCGAACCTCAAATTCTCCACCAAATGGGGCATGGACTTTCTCAATTTCCGCGAACATGCCTACGAATCTCGAAAAACGGTGCAGGGAGCAAAATACAACGGCCTCGGGTTTGAAACCTATACCAATGTGCTGAACTTGGTGTCCAACAATACTTTGACCTACACCAAGGAAGTGGACAAGCACAACATCGAAGTCCTCGGTGGATATAGCTTTGAAAAATACCAATCGACGAGCTCCTTCATCCGCGGTCAGGATTTTGCCGATGACAATCTCGAATACATCAATTCGGCCTCGACCATCGCTTCGGCCGGATCCGGAGCGTCCTTTTCGGGTATCCGATCGTTTTTTGCCCGCGCCAACTACAATTTTGACAACAAGTACTTGGTTTCGCTCTCAGGCCGACTCGATGGATCATCGAGGTTTGGATCGAACAACAAGAACGGCTTCTTCCCTGCGGTATCCGCCGGATGGCGAATCAGCGAAGAGGACTTCATGAATGTCCAAGCGATTTCCGAACTGAAGATTCGCGGTAGCTATGGCCTCACCGGAAACGATGACATCCCCGCATTTTTATACGCCGAACTCTATGGCAATACTTCCTATGCCGGCAATCCCGCAATTTATCCAAGCAATATCCCCAACCCCGATTTGAAGTGGGAGACCACGGCTCAGTTGGATTTCGGAATTGATCTCGGTCTTTTCAATGACCGCATCACCCTCAGCGCGGATTACTACGACAAGCAAACCAAAGACCTCTTGCTCAGCCGGCCTCTGCCGCCGAGTTCAGGGTTCACGTCGGTCACCCAAAATGTGGGCAAAGTCCAAAACAAGGGAATCGAACTTGGCTTGATCACCCAAAATTATGTCGGGGAGTTTTCGTGGAGCACCCGACTGACACTTTCCGGAAATCGGAATAAAGTATTGAAACTATACAACGGTGAACCCATCGATGACCTCGGCCGAGGCAGCAACAGAATAGAGGAGGGAGAGCCCATCGGCATCTTTTACAGTTACCATTCCCTCGGAGTGGATCCCAGCACCGGCGATATTGTCTTTGAAGACACAAACTACGACGGCAAAATCACGGAGGCCGACCGCACGAAAGTTGGAAACCCCCATCCGGATTTCATCGGAGGGTTTACAAACACATTTGGCTACAAAGGTTTTGACCTGAACATCTTCTTCCAGTTCTCTTATGGAAACGATGTCTTCAATGGGTCGAGACTGTTCTTGGAGTCACTTCAAGGAGGCGACAACCAATTGGAAGCGATCAACAGACGGTGGCAAGAACCCGGGGACATTACAGACATCCCGCGCGCAACCAACGATCCGGTGGCCGCCGCCCAAAACAAAAGGGTCTCCTCGCGCTACATCGAAGACGGCTCATACCTAAGACTCAAAAACTTAACCCTCGGCTACACTTTCCAAAGCGATTTGAAATATATCGATAGGCTCCGCATATATGTCAGCAGTCAAAACCTGCTCACTTTCACCAACTACACCGGGCTTGACCCTGAAGTGAACTACCGCGGAAACGACAATGCCGTGATGGGTACCGATTTCTTTACCTATCCGCAGGCGCGGAGCTTTGTTTTCGGTCTTAATCTAACTTTCTAATGATGAAGAAGACTGTGAAATTGAACAAACCACATCGCCAATTCAGAATTCCAACGATGAGAAGTTTCAAAATGTATTTTCTCGGTATAGCCTCGGTTTTGGCCGTATCCTCATGCGATGTGCTGGATGTGGAGCCCCAAAACTCAATACCGGCAAGCGAGGCATTCAAAGATAAAGCGGGGATAGAACGTGGAATTTTTGGAGCTTACTCCTCTTTCCAAAGTTTGAGCTATTACGGACGGACATATGGTATTTTCTCCGATTTGGCCGCTGATAATTTGGGCCACCCCGTAGATGCAACCGCTCTGGAGTATGCCGAAGTGGACAACAACAATATCCTACCGGAAAATGGATCGGTCGCCAATATCTGGTCATCCATTTACGACGGTATCAACGTAGCCAACAACGTGATTGTGAAAGTGCCGGAAATGGATGACATGACCGAGGACGAGAAAAATAAAGCACTGGGCGAACTCTACTTCATCCGAGCATTGAACCATTTCAACCTCATGGTATATTTCGGGGGCGTTCCCATCAAAACATCTCCAACCATTGGATTGGACAATTTGAACGCTCCGCGAAACTCGGTCGGTCAAGTCTATGATCTAATTATTTCCGATTTGACCTTTGCCGCCGACAATCTCGACGCAAATCCATCTCTGAAAATCAGGGCCACCAAATACGCCGCCGTCGCTCTCTTGGCCAGGGTTTATCTCTACAAGGGTGACTATGAACTCGCCGCACAAAGGGCGACGCAGGCGATCGATGAGGGTGGCTATACCTTGCTTGACAATTACGCCGATATTTTTGTGACCGATGGCTCGCCGGAAACTATTTTTGAGATTGACTTCAACTTATTGGAACGCAACAGGATCGCAGAGTATAATTTTCCGAAATCACTCAATGGCCGACGGGAAGTTGAACCCACTCAAGACCTTTTGGATGCCTATGAAGTGGGGGACCAGAGATTTGATGCCTCGATCGCTTATGACGGTTCCGGATTGGCTTACCCAATTAAATACGACGATCTGAGCACCGGAACCGACAATGTCATCATCCTACGCTTGGGCGAAATGTACTTGATCCGTGCCGAAGCCGAGGCGAAACTCAACGGCGATATGGATGCGATTAAAAGTGATATCGATCAAATCCGCTCCCGCGCAAATTTGCCCGCTACATCGGCGAGCGCCTATGATGACCTGCTCTCGCGAATCGAGAAAGAACGCAGGATCGAATTGGCTTTCGAAGGCCATCGTTGGTTTGATTTGGTGCGCACGGACAGGGCCATTGCAGTTTTGCCCAATGTGAACAACATTAACCAAACCTTATTTCCCATACCCTCACCAGAGTTACAAACCAACACCAATTCGGGAATGTATCAGAACCCCGGATATTAAATCCACCCAATCGCGAAGATTATGAAAACCAAGGTTTATTCCCTATTTGTCATTGTAATATTTGCCGCCTTTTTCTTTTCGTGTAAAAAGGAAGATTGTGATGCGCCGCCATCAAATGCCAAATTTGGAGCCGACAAGACAACGGCCATGGTCAATGAAGAAATCCAGTTCATCAACGAATCGTCAAATGCCACGGCATTTGCCTGGAGTTTCGGAGATGGAACCACCTCTTCAGAGGTATCACCCAAAAAATCTTACGGTGACGTAGGTGTGTATCTCGTATCGCTGGTATCGACCGGAGAAGGAGGGTCCACCACTCAAAACTTGACCGTTACCATTATTCCTTCCGCTTCATTTACCGTCGAAGACGAAGACAACCTACTGAGTAATGCGCCTGTACAGTTCACCAATACTTCCGTTGGAGCAAGCTCTTATCTCTGGGAGTTTGGCGATGCGGAAAACTCGACCAGCACCGACGAGAACCCGACATTCACCTATTCCAATTCAGGAACATACACCATAACACTCACCGCCATTAGTGTAGAAGGTGAGAGCTCTGCCTCGAAAGACATCACACTCGTCGCCGTTTCCGAAGAACTCTATTTTATCGAAGCCGGGACTGACCTCATGAAAAGGTTGGCCCTCGATGGCAGCGGAAGCATAGCCGCCTTTTTGGATATGGCGGGAATGGCTGGAGTCGGTTTGGATTACGATGCGACTAACTCAAAGATTTATTTCAGCGATTTCGAAACCACACCGGAAGGAAAAATCTGGCGCGTAAATTTGGATGGATCCCAATTGGAAGCCATCGCAACGGATATCAATGATCCCTACGGCATCGCACTCGACTTGACGAACGACAAGGTTTATTGGACCGATGATGACGGCAATATTTCACGCGCCAACCTGGACGGCTCCGCGCCCGAGATCGGAATTGTAAACATCGAAGATGGCATGATGCGAGCCATCGATCTCGATGTCGCCAACAACAAAATGTATTTCTACGAAGTCAACGATGAAGACCTTTACGTTGCAGACCTCGATGGATCGAACCCCTCCGTGATCATCCCAGGAGTCTATGGATACGCCATCAAAGTCGATGCGGTAAACGGTAAAATTTACTTCGACGACCAAAATACCGAAACGATGATCATGGCCAATTTGGATGGATCCGGTATGGAAACATTTGATTCGAATGGCACGCGGATTTATGGCATCGACATCGACAATGAAGCCGGAATCATATATTGGTCCGGCAGAGACTCCGGCGAATTGACCAAAGCCAATCTCGATGGTTCGGGCGTAGAAGTACTCGCATCCGGATTGAATAGCCCACGAGGAATATTCTTAAGAAAATAATGGCACAATGAGAAACTTGAAGTACGCATTCATTCTTTTTATTGCCGCACTCACGCTGGGCGCATGTGACAAAGACGACGACTATCCGGTTCCCCCGGCCAGCACCGTCCCTAAGTTTTCATACACAGTCGATAATGATGGCTTTGCGCCTGCGACCGTGTCATTCACAAACGAGAGTATCGTGCCGGAAAGAGCGGGGTCGGTTACGTTCACTTGGAATTTCGGCGATGGAATTTCGTCTCAACAGGAAAACCCAAGCCATCTCTACGAGGAGCCCGGCGCCTATATCGTAAACCTCGTAGCGGTAACTTCCGCGTCGCTGGAAGTGAAAGAAGAATCCAAAACCATCGTTATCAAGGACCCCAATCAAACCGGGACCCCCATCTATTTTACCGATGGCTCCGTGGTATTCTCGGCACTGGCATCAGACCTCGTCGATGAGCCGATATTCTCCCAGCTTTCGGGCATATCCTTGCAGGGCTCGTACGGTATGACCATCGATACCGTCAACAACAAGCTGTACATGAGCGATGCCAGCACCAATGCCATTTATCAAGCCAATACCGATGGCAGCAATTTCATCGTTTTTCGTTCAAACCTCGATTCCCCCAATGCACTCGCGATAGACTTCCAGGAAAACGAGATTTATTGGGACACGAGTGACGGCATTCAAAAAGCCGATATGACCCTCAGCGACCCTTCCCAAAAAGTGGACTTTGTGACCGGCAAGTCCAATGACCCCGAAGGTGTGGCAATCGATCAGGTAAACCGCGTCCTTTATTGGGCAAGCTACTCCGGCGGACTTTGGAAAAAGAACCTCGACGGAACAGGCGAAACGGAAATTTTGCCCGACGTGGAAAGTGGAAGCGTCATCGTTGCGGAAGGCCGAATCTACTACGATGAATATGTCGCATCGGGGGATATCCGTATCAAATCCGCCAATTTGGATGGAGGTGATGTCATCACCCTGGCGACCAACGTTTCGCGCGTGGTATACGGCCTGGCTTATGAACCGGCGACCCAAAAAATATATTGGGGAGACAGAAATCCCGGTGTCATAATGCGATCCAATCTCGATGGCAGCCAGCCGGAAGCGTGGTACACAAGCCCGGGCTCAAACCCCCGGGGAATTTGCTTTGGAAAGGAAATTTGAATGACAGCTCGGTCGATAATGCCGATACGACTTATTTCTATTTCCGGTGGTTGATTCTTGATAACCGGAAGTTTCAAGGAGACCGGAAAAAGCGCAATACCATAACTATTTAAAGATTCAATCCCTGTTCAAACCAACGGTGAAACTTGTCAAGATGATAAAAGTCAATGGCCTCGTTTTAGTAAGTCTCGTCTTTATAACGACGGTGTTTTCATGCACCGCACAAAACAAGGGTGGAAAGGGAAGCTTGTTTATCATCGGCGGGGGCTCCCGACCCGAGTCTATGGTTAATATAATCGCCTCCGAGTCGGGATTGGATGCGGGAGGCTACGCCGTAATCCTGCCCATGAGCAGTGAAGAGCCCGATTCAGCGATATATTTTACCAAAGGACAATTTGCCCAACTCGGCTTCACCCGGGTATTCGGATTGCAATTTCAAAAAGGTGAAAAGCCCAATAAGGCAAAGACGGACTCCATCCGAAATGCACGCTTGGTGTATATATCCGGCGGAGACCAGAGCCGGTTCATGGGCGTGGTGGCCGGAACGGATATCGAAAGAGCCATCCACGATGCCTATGACAGTGGTGCGATGGTCGCCGGCACCAGTGCCGGCGCAGCGGTCATGAGCAAAGTGATGATCACAGGAAACGAACTCAAACACCCCGATTATTCCGCCACTTTTGAGAATATTGAAGCCGATAACATCGAAACTTCCACAGGCCTCGGGATGTTGCAAAACGCGATAATAGACCAGCATTTCGTCAAGCGTAGTCGCCACAATCGTTTGATCAGCGCCGTCATCGAATTTCCTGACATGATCTGCATCGGCATCGACGAATCCACCGCCATACTTGTGAAAGGAAATGTTGCTGAAGTGGTTGGAAAAGCTCAGGTTCTGGTCTTTACCAACCCGCTGAAAAGCAAGGAAGTGAAAGATGGACGACTGGGCGCCAGAGGCCTCAAACTGGATGTCTACCTGCCCGGCGACACATTTGAACTGAATGAATAGTGCGATTGTCCATTCGATACTCTTATTTCAAATCTGATTTTGGGCGTGCCCCGACGGCAAAGTAAAAAATGAAAAGTGAAAAACCGTTAGTCAAATCTGATGACCGGGGTTGTCAAATAAATTAAGTGTTTGTGGAAGATTTTGGGCGTGACCCCGGCCTAATTCTCCTTTTCTTTACCTCCCCCACTTTCCCCACCTTCTCAACTTTCCCAACCTTCTTTGGGGGTCGGTCTATCGGCTCTATCTTTTTTTTCGGCCGCAGGGCGCGGGACCGCGCGGGGGCTTCTTGGGTCGCCCCGCCCGGTCTCCACGTCCCAATACGGCCGATAAAAAAGGATGACGCCGGCCGCCCTCACGCAGATCGACTCAAGATGAACATAAGGTTGTTATTGGACTTTATGGACGGACACTTCTCTATAGATGCCGACGCAATTCCGCCATAATCCTCTCCGTCGCGCCAAGATTGCTTTGTACATATTCCCCCGCAGCATTTCCCGCTTTTTGTCTCAGCACGTCGTCTTTGAACAGCTCGCGCATCTTCGAGTCAAACTCACCTTGTCCACCTATTGAAAATGCACCACCTTTAGCGATGAGGTCATTGGCTTCCTTGAACTTCTCATGACGGGAACCAAATAATATCGGTTTGCCATAAACTGCGGGCTCCAACGTATTGTGAATGCCGGCACCAAATCCGCCTCCTACGTAGTTGATCGTGCCATAGCGGTACAGGGCACTCAACAACCCAATGGTGTCGATGATCAAGACATCGCCGGTCAGTTTTTCATTTTCTCCCAAGCTCGAATAGTACACCAAGCCTTCGCCAAACAATTCTTCGAGTTTTCGTTTGTGCCCGGAGGACATCTCGTGTGGAGCGATAACCCACACGATATCTTCGTCACGGTCTTTGACGCGGTATTCGGCGATCAATATTTCATCCTCCGGCCACGTGCTGCCGGCCACGACGGCTGTCTTGCCACCGATAAATCTTTCCACTTCCACCACCGGCGCCGCGGTTGTGGCAACCGTTGCCACGCGGTCAAAACGCGTGTCCCCCGCGACTTCCACATTTTCGATCCCGATACTTTTAAGCAATTCTACGCTGTGGTCGTCTTGGGTGAATATTTTGTTTACACGAAGAAGAGCCCCTCTGAACCATTTGCCCCAAAACTTGAAGTAGACCTGTTGGGGCCGGAAGATGGCCGACACCATAAACAATGGAATACCTCTTTTGGAAATGGCACGAAAAAAGTTTTGCCACACTTCATATTTGACGAAAACCGCCGCCACGGGATCCCAAAAATCGAGGAATGCCGAAACCGAGGCCGGAATGTCCGGGGGCAAATAAACCACGCGATCGGCACCGGGGTAGTTTTTTCTGACCTCATATCCCGACGGGCTGAAAAAAGTCAAAAGAATGGGTCGGCCGGGATTTTCACTCTTGCACCGCTCGATCAGTGGGCGGCCTTGCTCAAACTCTCCCAATGAAGCACAGTGAAACCAAATGGGCCGTTCGGAAAGAGGAGCCGCCGGCGAGCGCTTCCCATCGCGCACGCCTTGGTATCGCATTCGCGCTTTGGGATCAAAGGAGCTCGCCAAGGCGATGAGCCAAGTATACACTCGAATCGCGAAGGTGTATGCCCACCGCATTAATCGAAGTAGAATTTGTCGGACATGCGTTTGTACACCGGCAACACCCAACCTATACGGGCACCCACAAAAAAGTCGAAATAATCGTCGTCGGTCACGCGCATCTCATCTATGTTGAAGGTGCGATAGTCGGTGGTGAAACCCTCGATAATGTCTATGCCGACGAAGAAGTTCGCGAAGTTGTTATTGCTGAAGTGCCGATACCCTATAAATTGCGTCAAGCCGAATCCAGCCCGTTTCCGGTCATAGCCTTTCAAAGCATCCCCTTCGAGCGGAGGAAAGTCGTCCTGCCGCGTTTCTATTCTTGTTCGGTGCTCTATATAATCCAATCCAAACCGAACTTCCAATCCCGAATTTGGGTTGGGGCCGATGATCGGAAATATCATGCCGCCATAAAATCCCGTTGCGAACCCACGGGTTTGCAACACGAAATTGACGGATTCACCGTCTCGGTTGATGATGTGACCCGCAGAGGTTCGCAACTCACGCATCAAGGAATTTGGGTTTTTGACACCATCGCCGAAAAGATAGTTGAAGTCGGCGCCGATCAGCACGTTTGTACGGGACTTGTACGCGTAAGAAAATCCAACGGTCGCGTAGGTCTCATATAGCTTGCCCACATCACCGAAGGGTTGCAGTCCTCCACCTTGGAATTGGAACAGCGACATGCGCATCGTGGTGTCGGACACATGCCCTTGTCCCACGGCTTGACTAGCGCTAAAAACCAGGGTGGTCCAAAATATGATTCGCCTGATCAAAATCGAGGATGTATAGTGGGATGACACGATGTGAAAAGCCATGTTGTACGCATAAAAACCTATATTTGCAGTCGCAAATTTAAGCCTTTAGATGAAGAAAATTCAAATGGTTGACCTCGTCTCACAATACGAGGAAATCCAAACGAAAGTGGACCGCGCCGTACTCGAAGTTATTCGCTCGTCGGCATTCATCAATGGTCCTGACGTAAAGGCCTTTCAGACTGAGTTGGAGCAATACTTGGGCGTTCGACATACCATCCCATGTGGAAACGGTACGGACGCTTTGCAAATTGCAATGATGGCCTTGGGCCTACAGCCCGGCGATGAAGTGATTACTGCCGATTTCACCTTTGTAGCCACGGCCGAAGCGATCGGATTGCTCCATCTCACCCCTGTTTTGGTGGATGTCGATCCCGATACCTTCAACATCGATCCCGAAGCGATTCGCGCTTCCATCACTGAAAAGACTAAGGCCATCGTGCCTGTTCACCTCTTCGGCCAATGCGCGCCGATGGAGGAGATCCTGTCCATCGCAGAAGAATACGGCTTGTTCGTTATCGAAGACAATGCACAAGCGATCGGTGCGGATTATACTTTATCCGATGGTACGCGCAAGAAGGCGGGAACTTTGGGCCACATCGGGACAACGTCCTTTTTTCCGAGTAAAAACCTCGGCGCATACGGTGATGGTGGAGCCCTGTTTACCAACGATGACGAACTGGCGAAAACAATCAGGTCCATCGCCAACCACGGTAGCACGGAGCGGTATTACCACGACGACATAGGCGTAAATTCGCGTTTGGACTCCATCCAAGCGGCGGTGTTGCGCATCAAGCTCCCGCACTTGGATGAATATGCGGCGCGGCGTCGCAGTGTAGCCGATTATTATGATGCGGCGTTTGCCGACATCCCACAATTAAAAACCCCTAAGCGTTTTGAATCTTCCACGCATGTTTTTCACCAATACACGATGAAGGTGAAAGGCGGTGATCGCGATGCGTTACGAGAGCATTTGGCGCAAAAAGATGTCCCTTCGATGATTTATTATCCAGTGCCCCTGCATTTGCAAAAGGCATACAGGGATGAGAGATACCGGAAGGGCGATTTTCCAATCACCGAGCGATTGACCGACTCGGTATTGTCTTTACCCATGCAGACTGAGCTCGATGAAGAACAACTCGAGTACATAGCCGGCGCGGTAAAATCATTTTTTAATAACGGAAACAAATGAATATTGCAGTTGTCGGGACGGGCTATGTCGGCTTGGTGACCGGGACCTGTTTTGCCGAAACCGGCAATCAAGTGTTCTGCGTCGATATCGATGCCGACAAAGTCGAACGCATGCAGCGCGGGGAGGTTCCCATTTATGAACCTTATCTCGACACGGTATTTGAGCGAAATATCCGACAGAACCGTTTAAGATTCACCACCGATTTGGAAGAGGCGATCCGCGATGCAGAAGTCGTGTTTCTGGCTTTGCCTACACCTCCGGACGAGGATGGGTCTGCTGATCTCTCCTATGTTTTGGGTGTGGCCGATCAGCTCGGTCGCATGATGGATTCCTATAAAGTGATCGTGGACAAAAGCACCGTGCCCGTCGGTACCGCCGACTTGGTGCGCGAAGCTATTGCCGTCCACGCTCAAAGTGACTTTGACGTTGTCTCCAATCCCGAGTTCTTGCGTGAGGGTTTTGCCGTGGAGGACTTTATGAAACCCGACCGCGTGGTCATTGGCACACAATCCAAAAGAGCCGCCGAAATCATGACCGACTTGTACAAACCATTCGTGCGTCAGGGCAATCCGCTGCTGATCATGGATGAAAAGTCGGCCGAGCTCACCAAATATGCCGCGAATTCTTTTTTGGCCACCAAAATCACTTTCATGAACGAGGTGGCCAATTTCTGCGAACTTGTCGGCGCCGACGTCGACATGGTTCGAGCCGGAATGGGATCCGATACGCGAATCGGCAAAAGGTTTCTATTCGCCGGCATAGGGTACGGAGGCAGCTGCTTTCCAAAAGACGTACAGGCCTTGGCCAAATCGGGACAGGATCACGGCTACCGGTTCGAAATCCTCGAATCGGTCCTGAAGGTCAACAACCGACAAAAACTCTCGTTGATACGAAAAACCGAAAGGTTTTATAACGGCGATCTAAAAGGCAAAACATTTGCTTTGTGGGGATTGGCATTCAAGCCCGACACCGACGATATTCGCGAGGCCCCTTCACTTTACATGATTCGTGAGTTGCTCGATGCCGGGGCGCATGTACGGGCTTACGATCCCGAAGCGATGGACAATGTAAGGGCCTTGCACCCTGACATCCATTTTTCCGAAGACATGTACGACGCATTGGATGGAGCCGATGCCTTGTTGATCGCTACGGAATGGTCTGTTTTCCGAGCGCCCGACTTTGATAAAATGGGTCGGCGGTTGAAAGAAAAAGTGATTTTCGACGGCCGTAACTTATACGATAACCGCACGATGTTTCGCCATGGATTTTACTACGAGAGCATTGGCCGTGAAATCACAAACCCGAATGTGGAATGAAGAAGAAGGTATTGATCACGGGCGCCGCCGGTTTTTTGGGATCACATCTATGTGATCGATTCATCAAGGAGGGCTTTGCAGTCATCGCGATGGACAACCTCATCACCGGTGATTTGAAAAATATCGAGCACTTGTTCCCACTTGAGAACTTTGTGTTCTATCACCACGATGTAAGCCAATTCGTTCACGTTCCGGGAAAACTCGATTATATGCAAAAGGAGCGCGAATCCTGATGGCCAGCACCAGCGAAGTATACGGTGATCCCGAGGTGCACCCACAGAAGGAATCTTACCACGGAAACGTCAATCCCATCGGCCCGCGTGGTGTATATGACGAAGCCAAAAGATTTCAAGAGGCGATGACCATGGCCTATCACCGCTTTCACGGTTTGGAGACCCGCATCGTCCGCATTTTTAATACCTACGGTCCGCGAATGCGACTGAACGACGGCAGGGTACTTCCCGCTTTTCTCGGCCAAGCTTTGCGCGGAGAAGACTTCACGGTGTTTGGCGACGGATCGCAAACTCGGTCGTTCTGTTATGTCGACGATTTGATCGAAGGCATTTACCGATTGTTGTTTTCCGAATATGCCGAGCCGGTCAACATTGGCAACCCCGACGAGATAACCATCCGTGAATTTGCCGAGGAGATCATCGAACTGACGAGTGCCCGCACCAAAATTGTATACAAGCCATTACCTGCCGACGATCCTCAAAAGCGACGACCGGACATTTCACTCGCGAAGAGAATTTTGGATTGGTCGCCGGTGGTACCACGGAGACAAGGATTGGAAACCACTTTGGATTACTTTCGCGGATTGACCCAAGACGAGCTCTACAAAAAGGACCACAAACAATTTGATCGCTACATTCGCCGCTGAAATGAAATATTTCGCACACGAAACAGCCGTAATCGACGAAGGATGCACCATCGGTGAAGGAACCAAAATTTGGCACTTCTCACACGTGATGCCGGGGGCGGTCATAGGCGAAAGGTGCAATCTTGGTCAGAACGTAGTGGTGTCGCCCGATGTCGTTTTGGGCAACAATGTCAAAGTGCAAAACAATGTTTCGATTTACACCGGAGTGACCTGCGAAGACGATGTTTTTCTGGGGCCTTCCATGGTGTTCACCAATATCACCAACCCGCGAAGTGCCATCGTGCGGCGCGACCAATACACAAAGACGCGCGTTGGGAAAGGCGCGACCATTGGCGCAAACGCCACCGTGGTATGCGGACACGATATCGGCAAATACGCATTCATCGGTGCGGGCGCCGTTATTACCACACAGGTAAAATCCTATGCATTGGTGGTGGGAAACCCCGCCCGACAAATAGGGTGGATGAGCGAGTATGGCCACCGCCTTCAATTTGACGATGCCGGACGCGCTCGCTGCCCCGAAAGTGGCGACACCTACAAAATCACCGATGACAAAGTAGAAAAGATATGAGGGATAAACCGATCAAATTTGCCGTCGTCGGCAGTGGACATATTGGGAAACGGCACGCCGAGATGATTCGACGCAACGAACACGCCGAGCTGGTGGCAATGGTAGATATCAGACCGAAATCTGAACTGAACATCGACGATTTTGACGTGCCTTTCTTCCAAGACATGGATTCCATGTTCGAGAATGTGGCCGACATCGACGTGGTCAATATCTGTACGCCGAATGGCCTCCACGCCGAGCAATCACTCAAGGCTTTGGCACACAAAAAGCACGTGGTATGCGAAAAGCCGATGGGCTTGACCAAATCGAGCTGTGAGCAGATGATATACAAAGCGCTGCAAGTGAGCCGACACGTGTTTTGCGTTATGCAAAACCGGTATTCCCCACCTTCCGAATGGCTCAAAGACATGGTGGAGAACAAAAGGCTGGGAGATATTTATCTCGTCGATATCAACTGCTACTGGAACCGCGATGAGCGTTACTACGCCAACAACGCATGGAAAGGAACTCAAGATCTTGACGGCGGAACATTGTTCACACAGTTCTCCCATTTCATCGATATCATGTACTGGCTTTTTGGGGATATCGAGAATATCGTCGGGCGGTTTGCCGACTTCAATCATGAAGGCATCACCGATTTTGAAGACAGCGGTTTTTTGAACTTTGACTTCATCAATGGTGGGGTAGGTTCCTTGAATTATTCCACGTCGGTATTCGGACAAAACTTGGAGAGCAGCATGACGATCATCGGCAGCAAAGGCAGCGTGAAAGTCGGCGGACAATACATGAACGAGGTGGAGTACTGCCACGTGGAAAACTACGAGATGCCCGAACTTCCCGAGGCGAGCCCCGCCAACGACTACGGCCATTACAAGGGAAGCGCGGCCAATCACCATTTCGTCATTGAAAATGTGGTCGATACGCTCAACGATATTAACGTGGCCACCACCAATGCCTTGGAAGGCCTCAAGGTGGTCGATATCATCGAAAGGATTTACAAAGAACGCGACTTGAAAAAGTATTGAATACCCCATGTACGAATCGCTGGTTAAGAAAGAAAAGAAAATCGCCGTAATCGGTCTCGGTTACGTTGGATTGCCGATTGCACTGGAATTTGCCAAGAAGGTCTCGGTGATTGGATTTGACATCAATTCCGATCGGGTGGAAATGATGAAGCGCAAAGTAGATCCGAGCAAGGAATTGCCGCCGGAAGCATTTGACGGTGCCGACATCATCTTTACGGCCGATATCGAGGACCTGCGTAAAGCAAGTTTTTTTATCGTGGCGGTGCCCACTCCGATCGACAAGGGTAACAACCCCGACCTTACACCGATACTATCAGCATCGAAAACCGTCGGGCAGGTCATATCCAAAGGCGACTACGTAGTATATGAGAGCACAGTATACCCGGGGTGTACCGAAGAGGATTGCGTGCCGGTGATCGAGGAGGTTTCCGGGCTCAAAAGTGTTGAGGATTTCAAGGTGGGCTACAGTCCGGAGCGAATAAATCCCGGGGACAGGGAGCACACGCTTTCGTCCATCGTAAAAGTCACTGCCGGCTGCGATGCGGAGTCATCCGAAGTAGTTGCGCGGGTGTATGAATTGGTGGTGGAAGCCGGGGTACATCGCGCGAGCTCGATCAAAGTGGCCGAAGCGGCGAAGATCATCGAAAACACGCAACGCGATGTGAATATTGCCTTGATCAACGAGTTGTCCATCATCTTCAACCGTATGAACATCAATACATACGAGGTGTTGGAGGCAGCGGGTACCAAATGGAATTTCTTGAACTTCAAGCCGGGCCTCGTCGGTGGGCACTGCATTGGTGTAGATCCATACTATCTGACCCACAAAGCTGAAAAGCTGGGATATCACGCACAGATCATAAACTCGGGACGATTCGTAAACGACTCCATGGGTGGCTATGTGGCCAAGCAGACGGTCAAAAAAATCATCGCGCAAAACAAAAACATCCATGGTGCACGTGTGCTGGTCATGGGCGCGACATTCAAAGAAAACGTCAGCGACATTAGAAATTCCAAAGTGGTGGATACCGTTCGGGAATTGGAGTCTTTCGGCGTGGATGTGGATGTGGTGGACCCACACGCCTCTCCGGGCGACGTCAACGGGGAATACGGTTACGACCTGGTGGAAAAGCCAATCCCGGTCTACGACGCTATCATCTTGGCCGTCAATCACGATCAATATGTCGGCTTGCCGGAATCTTATTTCGCCGAATTGCTGACTCCCAACGGGGTATTTGTTGATTTGAAAGGAGTATACCGAGGTAAAATCACCAAGTTTACGTACTGGAGCCTCTGACATTCGGCATCAACTCATTTTTCTGAAATCCTATTTGTTCTCTTTGAAGGGCTTTTTAGGAACCTTCCAATTTTCAATGATTGACTTCATCTGAAGTAAACTCTGCCATAAAGGGTAAGCCCGCGTGAGGGCGGACGGCGATATCCTCCCTTTTTCCTACGTGTTGCGGAACGCGGGTGAGGGACAGCGACGCCGCGACGTGGGAAAAGGGAGATAAAGCCGGTAGACCGACCCCGGCAAGAGAAAGTTGGAGAGGGTGGAGAAGGTCAAGGACTGGAGAAAGTGATTGAAATAAAAAGCACCTGCCGGGGACACGCCCAAAATAAAAATGGGAAATGACTTCATCCTCAGTGGAAACGATGACCTTCCTTGAGTTTCCGCTCAGCCCGGTGAATGACCGCTCGTCCTTATCTGCTTTTGGTAAACGAGGTGATACGTACATTTAGCCTCCAAATAAAATTTTGCTTCTTATGAAATATGTATCGGTGGCGCTTCTCGTGATTTTGGGCACGACGCATGCGTTTTCACAGGAAAAATGGGACCTGAGGCGCTGTGTGGACTACGCGATCGAGCATAATATCGCGGTGCGACAAAGTCGGCTGAACATTGAACGCGCCGAAGCGAATCTGTCTCAGGACCAGTACGGGTTGTTGCCGAACCTGAATGGAGGCGCCACTCACGGGTATAACTGGGGGCAGCGTATCGACCCCTTTACCAATACATTTGCCACGGATCGGGTGCAAACCAATAACTTCTTTTTGAGTTCGAGCGTCGATCTTTTTGATGGCTTGTCGAAATGGAATTCAGTGAAGGCCGGCCGTGCCGATTTGCAAGCGGGACTCATGGACTATGAAAAGGCCAAAAACGATATATCGCTACAAATCAGCTTGCTGTATTTGCAAACGCTGGTAAACAAGGAGAGCGCAGGAGTGAGCCAAAATCAACTGGATATCTCGCAACAACAATTGGACCGCATGCGGATTTTGGTGGAAGGTGGACAGCGGGCGCGCGGCGAACTTTTCGACATTGAATCACAACGTGCGCAGGAGCAATTGAATTTGGTAAACGCACAAAATGCGGTCGATATTTCGATCCTGAACTTGACTCAGCTTTTGCAACTGCCACCCGAAGAAGCCAAGGGTTTTGATGTGGTAATACCAAACATCAGTGATCAAGGCATAGAAATGATGAGCAAAGGAGCGGAGGAAATATATGCCGAAGCCAGGCAAAACATGCCGCAGATACAAGCCGCGGAAGCGCGCAAAAATGCGGCCGAATATTCGGAAAATTCTACCCGTGGCAGGCTATATCCTTCCCTATCGATGAGCGCTTCGATCGGTTCGGGATACTCGGGAATCAACAGGGAAATAATCGGTGACGGCACCGACCTTGGCCCATTGCCCATCGGACAGGTGGCCGGCACGGGTGAGACGGTGGTGTCCCTTCAAAATCAAGTGATATATGGCAATGATGATTATCGAACCAAATCGTTTCAAACCCAACTCCAAGACAACCTAAACCAGAACGTACAGTTCACGTTGACGATTCCCATTTTTAACGGTACGGCGGCACGCTCGAACTTGAAAAGGGCAAAAATCAACCGACTGGATGCGGAGTTGAACTACAAACAAGTGGAGGATCAATTGCGCTTCGACATCGAACAAGCCTATGCGGATGCCAGGGCGGCGATGAACAGTTATATTGCCGCGCAAAAGGCCGTGGAGGCTTTGGAAGTTTCCTTTTCATACGCCCAAGCGCGGTTCGAACAAAACGTCATTACGTCGGTGGATTTCAACAACACGAAAACGAAGTTGACGAATGCCGAAATAAGCTTGCTCAATGCGAAATACGAGTTTGTATTCAAGCTCAAAGTATTGGATTTTTACCTTGGAAAACCTTTGTCACTGTAATTCGAAACAAGTTTCAAACCTTTTGTATGACCGGAAAAAAGAAAAAGAGGTTCATTTGGATCGCGGTGATCATCATCGCGATTCTCGTGATTGTCGCTGTAGTCAAAAACTCGGGAAGTGACCGTATCAAGGTCACTACGGACGAAGCTCAGCTCCGCACCATAGTGGAAACTGTGGTGGCCAATGGAAAAATCCAACCGGAGACCGAGGTGGTGATCTCCTCGGAAGTGTCGGGGAAAATATTGGAACTGCCTTTTAAGGAAGGCAACCAAGTCAACAAAGGCGATCTCTTGGTGAGGATCAATCCCGACCTGTCATTGGCGGCATTGGATCGAGCGCGCGCCGCGCTCAATACGGCGCACGCCAATGAAGCCACCTCTCGGGCCAGGCTGACGCAGGCGCAAGCGCAACTCAACAACGCCAACCTTAGCTTTACACGAAATCAAAGTCTATTTGATCAAGGTGCCATTTCCCAATCGGAATTTGACGATGCGCAAGCGGCCAACCAAAGTGCCAATGCTGAAGTGGAAGCGGCCCGACAGAGTGTTCGCGCTTCCGAATTCAACGTGCAGTCGGCTCAGGCAAGCGTGAAGGAAGCGAGCGATTCGTTTTCGAGAACGACGATCAACTCGCCGATGACCGGGACGATCTCGCGCCTCGAAGCCGAAGTGGGCGAACAAGTGGTCGGCGCAATGCAGATGACGGGAACGGAAATCATGCGCGTGGCCAATCTCGATGTGATGGAAGTGGTCGTGGACGTGAATGAGAGCGATATCGTACGGGTAAACTTTGGCGACACGGCCACCATAGAAGTGGATGCCTATTTGGAGCGAGAATTTAAAGGCATCGTGACGGAAATCGCCAACTCGGCGAAATCGACGAGCACTTCAGTTGATCAAGTGACGAATTTTGAGGTGAAGATCCGCATTCTGCGCGATTCTTACGAAGACCTGATCAACCTCAAGCAGCCGGAGCTGTCACCGTTTCGACCGGGAATGAATGCGACGGTCGACATTCAAACGGCCACCAAACGCGATGTGGTCACAGTGCCGATAGAAAGCATCACCACTCGAACAGATACATCTGCGTCCACTTCGCGATCGGCCACCGATCGTCTGATGGGCCCCAAGACAGATGAAGACCAAAAACCGATGACGGTAGTCTTTCTTCCCGGATCGCATAATACGGCGCAAGTGCGCGTAGTCAAAACGGGAATTCAAGACGACCGATACATCGAGATCACCGAAGGGGTGGAGTCGGGCGAGAAAATCATTTCCGGCCCTTACGATGCGGTATCTCAAAAACTGATGCCGGGGGATGAAATTGAGACCGTGGCCAAGGACAACCTCTACAAGAAGAAGTAACCGCCACCTAATATGACTTGTATCCTCTGCATCGAAACGTCGACCAAAGTATGTTCGGTGGCCGTGGTAAAGGATGGTGCGGTGGTCGCATTGCGCGAAGACGGCCCCGACCAATATTCACACGCCGAGAAACTCAACGTTTTCATAAAGGAGGCGATGGATTCAGCCGAAGTGGGCTTTAAAGACCTCGATGCCATAGCGGTAAGTGAAGGGCCGGGATCATATACCGGACTTCGCATCGGCGCATCGGCCGCCAAAGGCTTGGCTTATGGATTGCACATTCCGGTGATTGCCGTCAATACCTTGGAGGCGTTGGCTACACGCCGGCGCGACGGCAGTGAAAACACTTTGGTGATACCTATGATCGATGCGCGCCGCATGGAGGTTTTTTGTGCGGGATTCGATGGCAACGGACTTCCCGTTTTTGATACCCGTGCTGAAATTCTCACTGAGCAAAGTTTTCCCGAAGCGGAATCCTTCGCTCGCGTGATCGTGCTAGGAGATGGCGCCGATAAAGCCGAAGAGTGGGCAGCAGAACGCGGCTTCGAACTGAAGAAAAACCAAAATGCCTCGGCGAGGGATATGGCAGGTCCGGCCCAAACAAAACTCGACGCAAACGTAGTTGTGGACACTGCTTATTTCGAGCCTTTTTATCTAAAGGATTTCGTGGCGGGGAAAAAGAAGAAGAGGTGATCTTTAAGCAGCCGCTCGCGTCCCCGCGAGTGGCAATGCCATAAACAACAACTGATCAAAATTCTGAACACAATCGCGTCCCCGCGAGCGTGTGCTCGCATGCAGCCGCTCACTTCCGGTAAGTGGCGACAAATGAATAAGACCTTAATAAAGAAAGCCACCCCGTATCGGGGTGGCTTTCTTAATCAATCAATATTTACTCATAAGGATTATCGCCGTCTTAATTGCTGCGCACATCCGGTGCTTCCTTTTTCATTTTGGATTCCTTGACGGGCGTCTTCGTTGATTCGCCGTCCTTATTGGATACGAGATTCAATTCATCGATGATGTTCTGCGCGCCGGCAAACTTGTCGATGATGAACAAAACGTACCGCACGTCCACGGAAATGGTGCGTTGGATGTTCTCTTCAAAATTGATGTCGCCGCTCATCGCTTCCCAGTTGCCGTCGAATGCCAATCCAACCAATTCGCCGCGTCCGTTCATTACGGGACTGCCCGAGTTGCCGCCGGTGATGTCGTTGTTGCTGATAAAGTTCACCGGCAATTGACCGTTCTCATCCGCGTATGGACCGTAATCTTTGGCTTTGTACAGTTCCACCAGTTTGGCGGGCACGATAAATTCATCGTCGTTGGGGTCCATTTTCTCCATTACGCCTTCCAGCGTTGTGTAGTAGTTGTACGTCACTCCATCTTTCGGAGAATAACTGCCCACCGTTCCGAAGGAGAAACGCATGGTGGAATTGGCATCGGGATAGAAATCCTTTTCGGGCATCATCTCTTGCAGCCCGGCTTCAAACAAGCGCATACCTTGCTGAATAAGGTCGTTGCCTTCCTTGTTTTGCGTTGCACGGCCGCGGTAGACGTCAAAAAGGTCTGAACTGATCTTGTAAATGGGATCCTTTTCCAAAGCTTCCTTGTCGGGGCTTTCCATGAACTTCATGACGAAGGTCATCAACTTGGCCTTGTCGGCAAACATGCTCTTGGAATACACCTTGTCGGCGTATTTCATCCACTTTCCTTTGTATTTGTCTTTCACTTCGCGCAGGTAGTTGGGGAGTTGATCAGCGGGCACGTTTTTGGCGTACATCTCGTTGGTCACCGCAAAGAGTTTTTTGTCGGTGGAGATCTGCGTGTTTTCAAAAAACTCATTCACCGCCGCTTCGATCGTTGATTCCAAGCGTTCTTTGTTCGGGCCATCCTCCATGTCCGCATATGCTTCCAATTGACGTGACAACCGGTAGGCAAACAGGTTGATGGACGGGCCGAGCAATCCGGCTTCCACCACATAAGTACCGTTGATTACGGTATTGTCGTTCATTTCATACCCGCGTTTTATCATGTCCAGGGCATTGCCGTATTTGGCTTTGCGGGTGGGGTCGGAATCGGCCCATTTCTGAAAACGTGCTTCCAATCTCTCTTTCTCTCCTTTTACGTCCAAGCTTTTGAGTTGCTCGGTTTGACCGATGAAGTACTTCCAGTAATTGGCGGTTTGCGCATATTTTGAAGCGTACATCAACCTTACCGCATCGTCGGCTTTCATGTCCTTGCGGAGTACATCAAGCTTTGCGGCACGGATTTCCACAACGGCCGGATTCTTTTTTTCCAGCGCCTGCTCCACGCCAAAAGAGGTGAGGTACCGTTCGGTGGATCCACCGTATCCCGCAGTCATAGAGAAGTCGCCATCTTTAAGTCCGGAAGTGGAAACGGGCAGGAAATACTTCGATTTCATCGGCACGTTGTCCGGGTTGTATTCGGCCGGGCTGCCGTCGGGAGCTGTGTATACGCGAAAGACCGAAAAGTCGCCCGTTTGTCGCGGCCACATCCAGTTGTCCGTATCGCCACCGTATTTACCGATCGACGAAGGGGGAGCTCCCACCAATCGCACATCGCGGAAAATCTCGTACACGAAAAGGTAAAATTCATTGCCTGCAAAAAAGCTTTTTACTTCGGTTTCGTAATGATTTCCCTCCGCAGCTTCTTTTGCGATGATATCGCTTATTTCGGCGATCTTGGCATTGCGGTCCGTCTCGTTGTCAATGCCTTTCAATTCGGCGTTCACACGTTCCGTCATGTCTTCCATCCGCACCAAAAAGGAGACGAACAAACCTTCATTGGGCAGCTCCTCGGCATAGGACCGCGCCCAAAAGCCATCGGTCAAATAGTCGTGTTCCACCGTACTGTTTTCGCGGATCGCATCGAACCCGCAGTGGTGGTTTGTGAACATCAACCCATTGGGTGATACGATCTCGGCCGTACAAAATCCGCCCATCGATACGATGGCGTCTTTGAGGCTCCCGTGGTTTACGCTGTATATCTCATCGGGGGTCAATTGCAGGCCCATCTTTTGCAAGTCGCGCTGATTGAGACGCTGGATCAGCATCGGCAGCCACATGCCCTCATCGGCTTTGACGGGGGCCAGACTTACAAAGGCCAGCAGTACCGCCAGAAATAAAGATTTTTTCGTCATAATGGTGATAAATTTTCCGCAAAAATAAGGTTTTGCGCGTAAGTGACCTCTCGGTTTTGTGATTAACAATCCTTTATCGTAAAAGCACCCGTCAAAACCGGCCGCAATCCGGTTTGCGAGAAAGGCCTCCAAGATAAATATATCACCGCTTCACGTATGGTGGTTGATGTACCGCATCGAGGCAAATTCTTTGCCGCAAATAAATTGGTTCGTATCGTCAAAAGCTTATGCTATCGATACACGAAAGAATATGTCGTAATGCGGATTTGGTTCTCATTCTCTTCGCGTTGCAGTTCGGCGGTGAGTTCTCCCGTCTGTGTGTGATAAACAAACTCCAGTCGCTCGGTCATCTCTTCCGCTACGAACCGCTTTTCTTCCGCCGGACGGTTTTGAGCATCGTAGGAATATATGGTGCGGCGTTCCTTTCCCCCGTCGATCCATGCTTTGGTAATCATTCGCCCTTCCGAATCGTATGTATATTTTTCGTCACGACGTCCTCCGCTCATGATGTACTTGGACAGATAACGCGTCATCAAACTGTCGCTGTAATATCGAATTTCCTCGAGGTAGGGACGGCCGGAGGAGTTCAAAAGTGTCGTATGCACCTGTCCCGGATAATGCTTGTGTCGGTATTCTTCGGTTGTGATTTCCGATCCTTGTTCCAACGGTCTACCGACGGATGACCGATATTTCCGCCCGATGCGGGCATATTTTCTTGCAGTGGGCAAGCCATCGCCCCCATATACATAGCAGTAGCTGAACATCCCGGAGGCGTCGTTGTGGATCTCGCATTCCAATCGACCTGCCGCGTATTCCAAAAACGTGAGCAAAGTATCGCCGATGGAATTGTTGATTTGGGCTACCGAGACCGTCCGACCTCGGTCGTCAAACCGATAGATGAGGGTCATTCCCGTCGATCGGATGCGTTCACCATCTTTTTTCACTTCCTCCTTTAGCTTTATCTCCGCAATGCGGTGTTGGGCGATAAATTCGGAATTGAATTTATACTCCGGGCCGAATTTTTCGCCGGTCGGATACGCGATCAGTTGACCCCACGCTGGGACGGCCACCGCAATCAAGAAAAGAAAAAATAAGGGGAATTTCAAAGTTGGCTGTAAATCAATCGAAGTTCTTCGATTGCCTCGGCTGCGGTGTTCGCAGGTTGTTGGCAAGAGCGATGGCGACAAATATAAAGTTGAGTTTGTTTATGGCCAAGGCGATTCTCAAAAGGAATTAAACGACTTTTGGTTGTGGCCGCTGCCCGAGATATGGAGGGAATGAACCGATCGCGCAGCTCACCGGCCATTTTCATGGCATCGGGGCCGGCGACCACCAATTCGGGAGTGCCCAAAGAAAGGCGAAGGTAGAGGTTGGCCCATCGCCCATAGCTCTCGCCGTGTTGTGAAAGTGCCCCGGTCACTCCGTGAACCAATCGCAAGGCGATTCGCTCAAATTGCGCATTGCCGAAGTACGCTGCCAAGAGGACGAGGTTTTCGGCCATCACTCCATTTGAAGAAGGGATTACGTTGTCGGCGAGTTCCACCGGCCGGGCGATGAGATCGGAACTATCATGGGATACAAAGAAAAACACACCTTTTTGCTCGTCGTAAAACCGATCGATGGCGGTAAATGCCAGTTCGCGGGCCCGTTGCAAATGATTCTCGTCAAATTCCAAAGTGTACAGCGCGATATAAGCTTCGATGACAAAGGCGTAGTCCTCTAGAAAGTCCGGAGCGGGATTGCCGCCCTCTTTCACCGTGTGCCGAAGCACCCCTTTCGTATGGTCGTAGAGTCGGTCTTCGATAAACCGCAGGATGCCCTTCGCTTCTTCTGAGTCCTCATCACCACCACCGTATCGAGCGGAAGTGACGAACCCCGTGGCGAGCATCGCATTCCACGAGCATATCCGCTTGTCGTCCAATCCCGGTCTAACGCGGTTTTCACGAATACGGTACAGCGCTTCGTTGGTATGCCGGTATTCGTCGATCCATTCTTCGACTGAGGTGTCCAACGCACCGGCCAATTCTTGGAAAGTCCCTTTGCGAATGGGGATCAATCGGCCCTCCCACATCGCGCCTTCATCAGTGAGGTATATCCGTCCAAAGGCCCGCTGCAAGTCGGAATTCAGGTCGGGCAATTCTCGCAGCCAGGTGTAGTATTTGCCCTCCACGCCCTCACTGTCGGCATCCAGTGCGCTGAAGTACCCGCCGTCCGGATGCTTCATCTCGCGCCGCAGCCACATTTTTATTCCGTCGGCCACTACGCGGTATTCCGGGTCACCGAAAGCGCCGAAGCCCTCGGAGTATAGCGCGAGCAATTGTGCATTGTCGTACAGCATTTTCTCAAAGTGGGGTGCCTTCCAGTCCGCGTCCGTCGAGTACCGCGCAAAACCTCCTCCGATGTGATCGTGGATGCCCCCTCTGGCCATATGGTCCAGGGTGAGTTTTACTTGGGCGATAATATCCTCATCACCCCGTGCTTGGCCATAATTCAGTAAAAACGAGTAGTTTACCGGCATCGGAAACTTGGGTGCGCGATTGGGGCCGCCGCGTTCGCGATCGAAATTCTTTTTCCAGCCCTCCAGCGTCTCTTCCAATATGGAAAAGTCGTAATCCTCCCCCTCTGGAACCACGGGCAATGCGCCTTCTATTTGGATTCCTTCGGCCACTTTTGTTCCATATTCCATGAGCTTCTCGGGATCATCTTTCCACAGCTCGGCCAATTGCCGCATCACCCGTATCCATTCATCTTTCGGAAAATACGTGCCTCCATACACCGGCAGCCCCTCAGGTGTGGCAAAGCAGTTGAGCGGCCACCCTCCTTGCCGCCGCATGATCTGCACGGCATTCATATACACTTGGTCGAGGTCGGGACGCTCCTCTCGGTCTATTTTAATGCACACAAAATTAGCGTTCATTACCTCTGCAACATCCTCATGTTCAAAGCTCTCTCGTTCCATCACGTGGCACCAATGGCACGTCGAATATCCGATGCTCACCAACATCAACTTGTTTTCGTCGCGCGCTTTCTTCAGTGCCGCCTCTCCCCACGGCATCCAATCCACCGGGTTGTGGGCGTGCTGTTGCAGGTAGGGGCTCGACTCATCGATTAACGCATTGGTATAGAGGTGATCAGACATGTATTTAAGTTTGAGTCGGTATGAGAATATTCGCGGAATCGGTTGTTTATCACAACGTGGGGTATCGGCATTTGTTGGCCTCGATTTTCCGTGTTTTACCGAGTTCTTATTTTTCGAAGTTTTTGGGCGTGCCCCCGGCGTAAATCAATGGTCAATGATTAATTGTTGATGTTTAATGTTGACGCTCTTAAAATGTCAAGCTTCCCATTAACCCACCGGGGTCGGTCTACAGGCTTTATCCACGGCCTGCGGCAACAAGGAGCCGTAGGGCCGTACAGGAGCTTCCGCCGGTCGCTCTGGACAGGCCACGGCACCTATTCGCCGCCGGCCGTGGGATACCGCCTTCCGCCCTCACGCAAACACCCTAATCCTGATACAACGAATACCTGGAAATAATGAGGACAATAAAAAGACGCACCTGACGTCCCAATCCGGTAATACCGGGTCAGCGCGGGATCATTCAGATGCGCCCAAATACAAATATAGAAAAGACCGGACACAATCACGGGGGACCCGAGCTTTTACTTTGGAGACAAGCGTAACGAAGCTATTGTTAGGCTTTATAATCATCTGTCCGATTCACAAAGCCCAAAACGTGAAATATTTCGTTGCGTATCCGCTCGCGTCCTCGCGAGTGGCGGTTCAAAGATCTATTGAAAAAATTACCGAACACAATCACGGGGACGCGAGCGTGTGCATTTACCATTCACTATTTACCATTAACTATGCGCAGCCGCTCGCGTCCCCGCGAGTGGCAGACACAAGAAGAATAACCGGAATTAAAAGTCAAAACACACTCGCGGTGACGTGGGCGTGTACTTTGAAGACAAGCGTAACGCAGCTATTGGACTTTATGGACAGGCACTAATTAGTGTCGGTCAATACAAGGAATTGACTTGCGTCAATGCGCTGTCCTGAGTTTATCGAAGGGACTGTTTGCAAGGCAAGTGCAACGCAGGTAGCGGACATTATGGACAGACACTAATTAATAACCGGACCCGGACCCCTTAATATTCTCAATCGGATGCCAAGTAGTCTTAATCTCCTGCAAATTGAGAATGTAATCGGGATCGCCGGTTTCGATATCCTTGCTCTTGTATAAGTATACGCGTTTGACATTTTCCGCGGCATCGTCACCGATCTGTTTCGCATCAGCTTTTGTGGCATCCCATACGATCATGGCATTTACATCCATGTGTGTGGCAAAGTGGTGGAGCAGTTCCGCGCGGTGACCGGTGAGAATGTTGACCACTCCGGCGGGAACGTCTGAGGTGGCGATTACTTCGGCAAAGGTGATGGCGGTCAGAGGATAAGTTCGGGGACGGAGAAGTTGAAATGCGAAGAAGCTACGGGGTTCACCGCGCTGAATACTTGAATGTACTTGTCGCACCAGCCGGCGTAATAAACCAATAAGTCGACGGCCGTGGTAAACTCCGCTTCCGCGCGTCCATTGGCCAGGCCCATCTCGCGCATTTCATTCACGAACAGGGCTTTCTTGTGCTGCAACATTTCGGCCAAGCGGTATAATATCTGTGATTTGTTGTAGGCCGATCGGTCTTGCCACGACGTCTGAGCTTTGCGCGCAGCGACCACCGAATTTCGAAAGTCCTTTCTTGAGCCTTGACAGACATTGGCCAGAAACCGGCCCTTATCATCGTTTATCGGAAAATACCGTCCGCTTTCGGTGCGCGGAAAGGCGCCGCCGATAAATAGCTTATAAGTTTTGGACACTTGGATTTCACTCGGCGGAGATTGCTCCGCTTTCTTTTTGGAAGCTTTGGCCGACTTGGTCGTCTTGGGTTCGTCGTTTTGAGTGTACATGGTATCCGGTAAGTTTTCGTTCAAATTTTCAAGCAATTCACACATTCAAATAAGCGGACAACCCGTGGATCCCGCCTTCGCGACCGAAACCCGATTCCTTGTAGCCCCCAAAGGGTGAGGTTGGATCAAATTTATTGAAGGTATTGGCCCACACCACTCCGGCTTTGAGACGGGAAGTGATGTTGAATATCTTGGAGCCTTTGTCGGTCCACACCCCGGCCGATAATCCGTACGGAGTGTTGTTGGCTTTGTCGATCACTTCGTCGACCGTGCGGAAAGTCTGCACGGCGAGCACAGGCCCGAAGATTTCTTCCTGAGCGATGATGCTGCTTTGGGCAACGTCGGTGAATAGCGTCGGTTTGCACCAATACCCTTTTTTCGGCACGGCGACGTCGGTTTGAAACATCTCAAAACCTTCCTTTTGGCCCATCTCGATGTATCGGTTGATGGTCTTGAGTTGGCCTGCTGAATTGTTCGACGAATAGCCGCGACCCTGCGCAGCACACGTGGCCTTGGTTGAAGTATATGCCGTTTACGATTCCTTCCACGGCTTGGTCGATCGCTGCGTCGGCAAATATGATGTTGGCCGCTTTTCCACCGAGTTCCAGCGTGAGTTTAGTCCCGGTTCCGGCCAAGGTTCGTCGGATTTTCTTTCCGACTCCCGTAGAGCCGGTGAATGCAATTTTATTGATGTCGGGATGCTCGACCAGGGCTCGGCCTGTTTCGCCGTCACCGGTAATGATATTGACCACTCCCGGTGGCAGCCCGGCATCGCGAATCAACTCTGCGAGCTTGAGCGCGGTCAGCGGCGTGAGCTCTGCGGGCTTGAGCACTACGGTATTGCCACAAGCCAAGGCCGGCGCTATTTTCCACGAAGCCATCATCAGCGGGAAGTTCCACGGAATGATCTGTCCAACGACGCCGAGCGGCCGGGGTTGTTTGTTTGGAAATGCGTAAGGCAGTTTGTCGGCCCATCCGGCGTGGTAGAAGAAGTGTGCCGCAGCGATGGGAACATCGACGTCGCGGGATTCGCGTATGGGCTTGCCGCCGTCCATCGATTCGATGATGGCAAATTCGCGTGCGCGTTCTTGCAGAAGTCGGGCGATACGGAAAATGTATTTACCGCGCTCGGCCGGTTTCATCTTGGACCACGTTTCGTCGTATGCTTTTCTTGCGGCTTTCACCGCGCGATTCTTCGAAAACGTTTTTGACGTTTTGAAATATTTTTTCGACTGCGGCGCGACGAATTTCCCATCGATGAACAGGTCGTACTTTTTATCGATTTTTACTTCGGCGCCTTCCGGTGCCGGGGAATAATCCCAATCGTTATTCGATGACGTTTTTTTAGACATGGTGCCGATTTAACCTTGCGCCTCAATCGAGGGCGAAATAATTTCCGGATTGATAGATGCCGGTTTTCTGCTTTACCAATTGTTTTAGAATGTCGTTGGCCAAAGAGCTCGCCCCAAAACGGAACCACTCGTTGTCGAGCCAATCCTGCCCGAGCGTTTCTTTGACCATGACCAAATAGTGGAGCGCCAGCTTTGCATTGGAAATGCCGCCGGCGGGTTTCATGCCTACCATTTTGCCGGTGGCGAAATAATGGTCACGGATGACTTCGAGCATCACCAACGTCACCGGCATGGTCGCGGCGGGTTGGATCTTTCCCGTGGATGTTTTGATGAAGTCGGCACCGGCTTGTATCGCGATGCGCGATGCGAGAGCAACTTTGTCGAGTGTGCCGAGTTCGCCGGTTTCCAAGATGACCTTGAGCCGGGCTTTGCCACAAGCTTCTTTCACTTGGGCGATTTCATCGTAAACGTATCCGTAATCGCCGGCGTGAAAACGTCCGCGAGAGATGACCATATCGATCTCATCCGCACCTGCTTCCACTGCGCGCAATGTCTCTTCAATCTTGTACTCCGAAAAGGATTGTCCGGATGGAAATGCCGTGGCGACGGAAGCGACTTTGATCGACGTGCCGCGGAGAAGTTTTTTAGATAGTTCGACGAATACGGGATAAACGCAAACCGCGGCCACGGTGGGCAAGCCGGGGAGCACATCGTGAAGGTGCGCCGCCTTATAGCACATCTGCCGCACCTTGCCCTCGGTATCTTTCCCCTCCAAGGTGGTGAGGTCGATCATGCTCAAGGCCATTTTCAGTCCGGCGACTTTCGATTCGGTCTTGATGCTCCGTGTTTGAAACCGAGCGCAACGCTCTTCGACCCCTGTCTGGTCGATGGGTTTGCCGATAAATTTTCGGGAAGTTTCTGTGTCCAAGGTCTGCGGTTTATCCGATTCTTATGCAATATTCAAAGATAAGGTTTTTCGACCACCGGGTTTATAATGACAGAGGAGGTTTTAAGAACCGGAACGATGAAGTCAGTGAGTGTGCGCGAGGGCGAAGGGCGGTATCCCGCCCTCACCGGCGGTTAGGGAATGCCGGCGGATGAGAGCGACCGACAGAAGCTCCTCATCCGCCATGCAGGCCCTTTCTGCCGGCGGGGGTGGATAAAGCCCGTAGACCGACCCGGTGGAACTTTCGAATGGAAGTGATGGTCGGAAAAAAGTGAGATCGCCGATTTACGGGGATTCTGCATAGTTGCGAATCCACCGGGGTGCGCCCAAAAAAAGAAATGGAAAATAAGAAATCAAACAATGAACCGACTCAAAAGACTACGGTTCGATGGATCAGTAAAGGACGATAAATGAATATTTTACGGAGCTGTATTATCTCAGCGTAAATCGAATGGGCAAGTTGTACTGCACCTTGACCGACTTGCCGCGCTGCTTGCCAGGCGACCATTTCGGCATGTTTTCCACTACGCGGA
>CAJDXB010000040.1_pt3 | contig 34105 bp, 32 predicted proteins | sample 7391691 | NCBI WGS metagenome assembly CAJDXB01 (sample SAMEA7055747, study PRJEB34461) | soil metagenome | biome: terrestrial ecosystem; feature: Peninsula; material: soil | place: Antarctica | collected 2016 | reverse complement strand
CGGGAACCGCCTCATTTGACGAAACCGGTTCAACGGTGATTTTCGCGGGAAGCGCGGTACAGTCGGTGAATACGGTTTCTGCTTCCGAAGATTTCCACAACCTCGAGATGGACAATTCGGGAGAAGGACTCCAACTGGACAAAACCATCGGTGTATACGGCCTGCTTACTTTTACCGACGGCTTGATCCATACCGGCTCTCATCGGGTCGACTTTTACAGCGACGCCACCAACACCGGTTCCGGTGATGCCTCCTACGTCAATGGATTTGTGAGGAAAACGGGATTCACCGCCCCCGTCGAATTCAAATTTCCCGTCGGACAATACGACGACTCCGATCCGATGAACCCTATTGATGTGTATCAACCGGCAGCCTTGATTCCAACCACGACTTCAGCCACCGCGAGTTTCACCGTGGATTATCAACACGACAATTATTTTCCCGGAACAATTGACCCCAATAACCTGCCGCCAATGCAACTCCCATTGGTAAAAGCGTCCACATGCAATTACTGGAACATCGACCGAAACATCTCCGGAACCGATGCTCGTGTCAAACTTTTTTGGACGGATGCATGTTTCGAAATCTACGATATCACATCTCTGGTCGTGGCCAAGGTCAATGGCGGCAATTGGGAAAGTCAAGGCCAATTTTCCGTCTTGGCCACCACTCCTTATGATTTCGGCTACGTGGTGTCCGATATCGTTTCGAGCTACAGCCCTTTTGCAATCGGTTCTACAAGTGGCATAAACATCCTTCCCATCGAACTTTTGTCTTTTACGGCAAAAGCTAAACACGACGTGGTAGAAACCGAATGGTCGACCGCATCGGAAAGCAACAATGCCTTTTTTACGGTGGAGCGTTCTGTGGATGCCGAACATTTCGAAAAAGTCGGAAGGGTGGAGGGTGCCGGCAATTCCAACGTCAAGTTGGATTATACTTTCAATGACGATGCACCTTATCAGGGCGTTTCGTATTACCGACTGCGCCAAACCGACTTTGACGGTGGCCGGACGTACAGCGTAATCAGGGCGGTAGAGATAGACGGGGATTCGGATTTTGAACTCTTGCAGGTCTATCGGATGGAAGATGGAGTCCGTTTGAACTATCGTGCGCACGCGGCGCACCTCAGCGTTGAAGTTTTTGATTTGCTCGGCAAGCAATTGTTTTCCAAATGGATCGAAAATGCAGGTGGAGGTGCGGTGATATCTCCATCGCTGGCCAGGGGCATATATATACTGAGGTTGGGCAATGGCGCGGATGCTCGAATGTTGAAGTTTTTTTATTGATGAATCCCCTAAACACCTTTGCCTTGGGTTAATCATTTGTCGCATCGAGTGCATATCGATAGGTACGTCACGTCGAGTGATTTTTCGACTTAGGTGCCGTTGGCGCGAAGCGGCTTACGGCATCTTAGTCTGAAAATTGTATCGAGACGCCAATATACGGGATGGGTTTGGACGGTGTGCTTCCTTATTTCGTGAGACGTCTCGATACAACCCGGAAACCAAGGTAGCGTATCGAAAATTTGAACATCAATTCACAGTACTCCACTCACGCTACCTACGGTTCCGTGCCACTCGACGTGACGGGGCCGGACTGCGTGTGTCTTCTTTTGGGTGACATATTTGTACGTTGTGCATCAACATTTTGAGGAACGTTTTGATACAACACCTGATCTTCTTAGACAAATCCCTCACAACCATGTCACGTCGAGTGTGTCTCGATACAGCCCACAGCCTAAGTAGGCGTGGTAAAAACCGGAAAATATGTGTCGAGATTCAAAAAACGCCACTTAAGGCTATGGGCCACTCGACATGACGAGGTTTTTTGACTTGGATACCGTTGTCGCGAAGCTACTTAAGGCATCCAAGTCTAAAAATTGTATCGAGACGTGAAAATGGGAGAAACACTCAATCCAACTGCAACACCGCCAAAAAGGCATTTTGTGGTACCTCGACGTTTCCGACTTGGCGCATGCGTTTTTTACCCTTTTTCTGCTTTTCGAGCAGCTTTCGTTTTCGCGATATGTCACCTCCGTAGCACTTGGCGGTTACGTCTTTTCGAAGAGCGCGAACGGTTTCCCGGGCGATGACCTTTGATCCGATGGCCGCTTGGATGGCGATCTCGAACTGCTGCCGTGGGATGAGCTCTCGCAGTTTGCTGCAAATCCTTTTGCCCAGGTCAAAAGCGTTATCGCGGTGGATCAATGCAGAGAGTGCATCGACTTGATCGCCGTTGAGTAGGATGTCGAGCTTCACCTTTATCAATGCAGAGGTTCATCACCGGGCCGACATATTCTGACTTGGTGATGATGGAGGCTTTGATGTACGGTTCTTCGACATATTCGAGTCTCGAGGGCTCGGGAAGCTCGCTGGGGTTGTTGACTATAAGGTCGTCTCCGTGAGTGGTGCGCACTCGGTAGCTTACGTTGGGCACGGTGGTGATCACCGTCATATCGAATTCGCGTTCAAGACGCTCTTGAACGATCTCCATGTGAAGCATGCCGAGGAATCCGCAACGAAATCCAAAGCCGAGCGCCACCGACGATTCGGGCTCATAAACCAGCGAGGCATCGTTGAGTTGAAGTTTTTCAAGCGAGTTGCGCAGCTCTTCAAACTCATCGGTATCCACCGGATAAATACCCGCGAAAACCATTGGTTTCACGTCTTCAAATCCTTTTATCGCCGGTGCGGGGCGGCTGACGAGGGTGATGGTATCACCGACTTTTACCTCTTTGGCTTGTTTGATGCCCGAGATGATGTATCCGACGTCGCCGGCGCTGAGTTCTTTTTTGGGTACCGGTTTCATCTTAAGTATTCCGATCTCGTCAGCTTCGTATTCACGATCCGTATGGGCGAATTTTACTTTGTCGCCTTTGCGCAGTTTGCCGTTTCGAATACGGAAATAAGCTATGATGCCGCGAAATGAATTGAAAACCGAGTCGAAGATCATGGCCTGCAAAGGAGCATCGGGGTCACCGGAGGGTGACGGAACGCGCTCGATTACAGCCTTGAGAATATCTTCTACCCCCATGCCGGTCTTGCCGCTGGCGGGAATAACTTCCGAAGGGTCGCAGCCGATGAGTTCGACGATTTGATCTATTACCTCTTCGGCCATGGCACTGTCGAGGTCCATCTTGTTGAGCACGGGGATAATTTCCAAGTCGTGCTCCAAGGCCAGATAAAGGTTGGAGATGGTTTGGGCCTGAATTCCTTGGGTGGCGTCCACGATGAGCAAAGCTCCTTCGCAGGCCGCGATTGATCGGGACACTTCGTAGGAAAAGTCGACGTGGCCGGGGGTGTCGATCAAATTGAGCACGTATTTTTGCCCTTCGAGCTCGTATTCCATTTGAATAGCGTGGCTCTTGATGGTTATGCCGCGTTCACGCTCCAGGTCCATGCTGTCCAAAGTCTGTTCCTGCATATCGCGATCCGTGATGGTGCCCGTAAGTTGGAGCAGCCGGTCGGCCAAGGTGCTTTTACCATGGTCGATGTGTGCGATGATGCAAAAATTTCGAGTGTTTTTCATGGAAACCGGAAATGGAGTGCGAAAATACGCTTTTGTACGGGAAGGATTGCCGGCCGGTCATTTATTTCCTGTGTCAGTGAGCGGGAGAACACGAGGGCGATCGTGAAAGTGGAGAAGTGGAGTGGGTTTAATTGATTTTTGGTTCGAGCCACCACCATTGCCTTTCGATGCAAAGATAGAACCCAACCCCTGCTTTGTTACAATCCACCCTGTCATTTACCCCTATTCCGTTACAGGAAATCGTGGAAACAACCCTTGTTTTGTAACAATATATAAGTAAATTCACCCTTGTTTTGTAACAATTCGATTATGAATAAAGAATTCGATCGGCATTTATGGCAGGAGTTGGACGCTTGGCGGAAGAGTAGTGCCCGTAAACCACTTGTGCTGCGAGGTGCGAGACAGGTTGGCAAAACCACCTTGGTCAGGCGGTTTGGCAAACGCTTCACCAACTTCATCGAGTTTAATTTGGAGCGGGAAGAAAATCGCTCGCTCGTAGCCGGCAGCAAATCGGCTTTTCTATTAATGGAATCCATATCGCTTATGCACGGCTTGCCCGCCTCAGCTTGGAGCGAGACGTTGTTGTTCATCGATGAAATTCAAGAAGTGCCCAAGGCGATAGGGTATCTCCGATATTTTTATGAGGATATCCCCGAATTGTATGTAATCTCGGCGGGGTCCTTGTTGGAATACGGTCTGTCAAGGGTAGAGAGTATTCCGGTGGGGCGAGTGAATTATATGTATTTGTTTCCGCTCAATTTCCGGGAGTATTTACTCGCTACCGGAAAAGAGGTTTTATTGGAACGGCTGAAAATCGTGCCGATTGATGAGACCGCTCACGGAGTATTGTTAAAATTGTTTCATACTTACGGCATAATTGGTGGCATGCCCGAGGTAGTGGCGCGATACATTGAGACGAAAAGTATTTCAGAATTGCTTTCCACATATGAAAGTATTTGGGGTACATATAAAGATGACGTTGTCAAATATGCCGATAGCCACACCGAACGAGATGTGTTACGGTACATTATGAATTCCGCTGCCGCACTTGTCGATAAGCGCGTGAAATACCAAAATTTCGGGGCATCAAATTTCAGGTCCCGAGAAGTGAGTGAGGCATTCAGAAGTTTGGACCAAGCCAAAGTCATTCAGATCATTCATCCGACCACACAAACGCAGCCTCCACTTTTGCCCGACATCAAAAAATCGCCGCGAATGCAGTTTTTGGATACCGGCTTGCTCAATTTCGATTTGGGTATTCAGGGGGGCATGCTCGAGATGGATGATTTGAGCAGTGCGTACAAAGGTGCCATCATTCCCCATCTTATAACCCAAGAAATCATATCGCTGAGTACGGGCATGTACAAGAAGCCCCACTTTTGGGTGCGTGACAAAACACATTCATCGGCAGAAGTGGATTTGGTGCATGTGTTCAAAGGCTTGGCCATTCCCATCGAAATAAAATCCGGGGCTACCGGAACCCTGAAGTCATTGCATGAATTCATGGATAGGACACCGCATCAATTGGCTGTGCGAATGTATGCGGGGGAATTTCGAATCGAGAAGTCTAAAACGCGGACGGGAAAATCCTTCCACTTGATGAATATGCCCTATTACCTCGGTACTTATCTCGACGAGTATCTCGGGTATTTTTACAAGCAAGTCCATAAATCCCGATAGCTGCGTTACGCTCGCTATCCGTCGAGTTTCCATAGAGCCGTGGTTGCGCATTGTATTGGTTGAGCTCAATTTGGAGCAAGAAGGAATTCGTTTGATCGTAGTCGGCGCAAATCCGTTTTTCAATTGATTGAACTTATAGAACTGTGACAGTGTCGTGGGTATTGGATTGAGGTGCCATACCCTGCCGAAAAAGAAAAAAAGGCCGTCCATTTTGGACGGCCTTTCCTTGACGGATTTGGGTTTGGTCATAGCACCATAGAGGGAACCCGCCAAGGGTTGTGTCAAGCGGTGTAATAAAACGCACGGTCCGGCACATCTTGTTGACCTACATAATAATCGCCGTTGTGCAGTCTGCGGTCCAGACGTAGGTCGACCATATAGGTACACGTGTGGAGCACAAGGCTGTTGGGCGCTCCGGTGATGGAAAGGTTTTCCGAATGGCGTTGGTCTTGGTGGCTGTCGGTGTTGCCCGAAAGTGGCAATCCGGCGCCGCTGAGATTTTCCTCAATGGAGCCGTCGTTGCTGCGCACATTTACGTTTACATTGTGCAACAAGGGATGATAAGCGGTAAAAGCCACGCCCACGGTGCCGGTCAATGCGGAGCAATCCGTGCTCGTCAAATGTTGGGCGATGGTGACTTTGGCCAAGGCCGGTGTGTTGTTCACCACCATGGCGTTCAGTGTTTGCCCGCTGCCGGACAAATAGTTGAAAATGCCCGCCGCTTTGTCGACCACCTCGCGGAGCTCAAACCGTATGGCGATCTTTTCGATGGCTTTCTTGTCGGTATCGAGTACGGCTTCACCGGGTGTGGCCACCGTTGGCATGTAACTGTCCGTAAACGCCTGCGTTTTTATGCCCATCATGCCGTCCAAGTCGATCCAGTGCCACAGGTCGGCGGTTGCCGGATTGGTCAAATCGTTGGGATCCAACGTGGAGTCGTCAGTGAAGGTGCGCAGCACGGATTTGTTGGCGTCGAGCCATCCTTTCGCATCCAAGTCCACCAAGTGCGCTTCTACGTCCACCACCTTGAAGGGACTGCCGGTGTACCACATCTGGCCGATCTTTATCGGAGCGAATGTGTTTAGGTCCACACCGACGATTTTTGCGTCCGAGGTTTCGGAGAAAAGGGAATCCGCCAATGGTGATTCTCCATTTGTGCCGGTGACGCTGTCACTGACCAAAAACCGGTATTCGTAGGGGTTGCCTCGCAGCGCTTTGTTCGTGCTGCTGATGGCCACCTGGCCGGTGGTGCGGATGGTTCCGGAAAAGCCGTACTTCTGTGGACCAAAACACCCTTCGGCATCAAAGTCGTTGGTATCGACTCCCACGGGGATGGTGGCTTCTGTGCCGATACCTGTCCAAGCGCTGGCTATGGGCTCGGGGTTGGGCCCCACATCCACTTTCACGCATAAATCCACGCAAAAGCAATTGGAAATATCGCGGCGGCCGGGCACTTGACCATCAGCTCGGTGCTCTTCATAGATGATGGATGTGCCGGATTCAATCTTGAAGTACACATCCGGGCCCAACAAGTTCGAAAATGGGGTCTCGACGTTGATGATGGGCGATAGAAATGTTTGCTTGAAGTCCTTGCTCGAATAGTCGATGCGAAACCTGCCGGAGGAATCGGTGGTGGCCGTACCAAGAAAGTCATCGGTGAGCCAATCTGCGTCGAAGGCGGAGACTTTTACACCGGAAACCGGAGCGTTGTTCTCGTCGCACACACGTATGTGACCACAGATGACCCAAGCGTCGAACATGGCGCGAATGGCACACCACAGGGTTTGCGACAGGCAGTAATCCCACCCGAAATAGAGGTCGTTTGCTCCTTCTCTCCATTGGGGTTGAGTCGTGGTAAGGTGGATTTGGACCGTCTTTTTGACTTTTTGCTTTGCATGCGGCACTTGGTCGATCCTGAGGTCTATGTCGATCGGGCCTCCTTGGTACGCTTTGTCGAGTTGTACTTTGTATTCGCCGTTTTCATCGCACTTGGCTTTGCCGATCAAGTGCTTTTTCATCGACTTGACGGATTTCTCGTCTCGTATGTGAACAGTGTGCTTGGGGTTAGCCATCGCTTTGTCGGTGAGATCGGATGACTTATTGGCGGAGTAAACCAGTAGTTCGGCCGTGGCCAGAGGTTCTTGGCAGTTGCCGCACAACTGGCCGCAGATCTTGCCTTTGATGGTAAATCTCATGATTTAAGGGGGTTTTGGTTAATGGTTATGAAAAAATGCGAGGTTTCGGTTGCCGACTGTTTTGGTTATTTTGACTCGGTTAATTCGATTAACAACGTAAATATATAGACTAATGCCGCCTTTTCTACCCATCAACGGCAAATTGGGGTGATATTACGGGGTATTCGATGTGTTTTTGGGGGTGATATCACCCGATAAATGGACGAGAGTTGCTATGCGCGATCATGTGTAAGGTCTCTTAAGGATTCAATCTTGGAGGTAAAAAACACAGTGAAAACCGACGAAAATTCAAAAATTCGGATATATTTGTCGTGTAAAGAGACGTACAAGTAAATCTTAAACAAAAAGGAATGAGAAGGTTATTTACATTGTTGTTTTTGGGTCTTACGATTTGCGGCACCATAGCAGCTCAAGACTATGTGCAAGAGGTCGACGAAGACACTCCCGGAAAAATCATGTTTATACGAACGACCGGATACATGGGCTCTGCTTCAGCCATCCGGGTGTTTATCGACGAGGAATTCGTGTGTAAGCTGAACAACAATAAATATTCGTTGCACGAGGTGCCGGCGGGAACACATCTGTGCTCGGCGCAATTTGGAGGAAAGACATCCAAAGAAAAAGCCGAAAAATTCGATGTGGAAGTCAGGCCGGGTGAAACCGTCTACATGACGTTAGTATTGGAAACCGGAGTGATGGTCAATACCGTGTATGCAGAGGAGGTCACCCCACGAACCGCCGATTGGAAAATGGCGAAGCTGGAACAGGATTTGAAATGTCACTAAAAGTGTCCGTTCCCAAAGCTTAAGAGCTGCGTTACGCTCACCTGACTAGCACGTTAATCTTCTCTAAGCACTTTTCCGGAATGTGAACGCAATGGTCTTTCCGAGTACAAAACGCTGCAAAGGAATCGTAGTAGAGTTGGATGAAAATGACTTATACAGAAATCCTTTAAAAGATGAAAAATCTCGAAACATATAGACACATCAAGGCGAGGGGATATTGGGTCACGGTGGTATTGGTAGTGTTATTGACGGTAACGGCCATCAGTGATGCGTGTGCCCAACGGCATATATTGCCGATACGGGGATTGAATTCGAACCGGTTTTTTAATGATCGCAACGCGGTGCTGAACCTGTTGGGAGATGAACGCTTCACAAACCCCAACAACAACTTGTATGACGAGGATTATATCCGTTTTGAACGCGTGGTGAATATGGAAGTGAACGGACCGGTGGAGGCGGTGAACATCTACCTCAATGTAATGAAAGGGAGAATAAAAACGGAGAACGTCGAACGTGGTCGCCTGTACAAGCACGTCCAAATGAACGATGACGGCACCTTGAAATGGATAGCATTGTATAATATCTCCAACAAGGTGGAGTTTATGGCGAAATTCAAATACCGCTTCGACGGACTGAAGATTATTGAAATATACCGTGAAGACGGCACCCTATGGTCTTCAATGGTATACCGACCTGACAGTCTTTTGAGCGAGGACAAACTTTACAAACGGAACGGAAAGACGACGTATACGCGCAAATTCGAATACGATGACGACGGTCGTATCCAGTCGAGTTCCATCTTGGTCGGAGATGATGGAAACAAACTTTATGCGTGGACTTATCAATACAATCCACAAGGATATATATCAGGTCGCCAAGAATTCAAAGACGGGAAAATGAAGTATTGGAGCGTTCACGATCACGATGACGCCGGGAATATGATTTTGTACAAGTTATTTAACCACAAGGAGAAACCGGTTTATAAATTCTCTTATGAGTTTGATGATACCGGCAACTTATTGAAAAGGAATTATCACCGCATGGGGGGCAAGTTGTATCGGGAATTCGAATACGAGTATGACGAGCAAAACCACTACGTGTCGAGTACCCGGGCAGAATCCGGCGTGATAGAATTTTTGGATGTGGTGACTTATGACGGGCATGGTCACGTCATCGATTCGCAGATTCATCGAAGGGATACAGGGCCGATGAAATTGACCAATCACCTGCACATCACGCGTGGTGAGTACGGAAATCCGATCAGGTCGGAAGTGTTTATGGAGCCCTCCTTGGTAACCGGGAACGATTATTCTTCCTTGGCGAGACGGATGTATTATCCCGAAGTCAGTGGCAAGAACATATTCACTTACGAATATGTGCCACGTCAATCGCTATCCCGATCGGGAATGGAAGAGGGCGATTGACGCTCCTTCACTCTTCAAGGGTGAAACCACAACCCGATAAAAGGATTGTACTCCAATGCATATTTCATCGGTTCCCAATATTCCTGAAGCGTGAATATTAGCACCAAGGCCACGGTAAACAGAATAAAGTAAGACCTTCGAATCTCATGGGACAGCTTCAAGGGAAGTGCGACGCCCACCAACCAAAAGAACACTGCGTTTGAAGTGTAGAGCATCAACAGACCTAGACACACTCCTAGGGATGATGCAATGGTGGCGTTTGGCCCCAAGGATTTTATCATCCACAATGAAGTGACGAGATAGAACAATACTACCGGCGTTTTAAACAGGTACCGCGATAAAAAGAAAGAGAGGTGACGCGGCCTTCTGGGGTTGGGGCCGTTGAGAAAACGATGGTAAAAACACAGGTAATACGCAAAAATCATATTGAAAAACCCGGCAAAAAAGTAAAATGAATGATTGCCCGACGCGGAATGGCCTGCGATGGCTTGGCCGAATATGCGACCCTCGCTGATCAAGAACGTGCCGGCAAACAAGAGGACGACTATGGGATAGGCCATCTTTCTCAGGTGCAAAGGCAGTTTCCAACGAATGGGTATGGCGCGCATAGTCGACAGAAATGGGATGATTCGAATATATGAAAATTAGAGGACTTCCGAGCGAATGAACCTCCTTGTTAAAAAGGATGTTGCTCCACCTAAATCATGAATGGAGTCTTTTGGGAGCGTGAGGACGGACGCCGGCATCCTCCTTCTATCTGCGGGTTGCGGAGCGCGGCCGAGGGACAGCGACCCTTCGTCAAGAGCTCAGGGCAGGCCCGGGAAGCTCGTCCCTCGGCTTTGCGCTCTGCCCCGCTGCTAGAAGGAGATATAGGCGGTAGGCCGACCCCGGCAAGAGAAAGGTGGGAAAGTGGGGAAGGTTGGGAAGGTGAGGAAAGTGACAAATCCGGAGAGGATCTGCCGGGGGCACGCCCAAAAAACTTTCACAAAAACCCTTAAAGAATCCAAGCATTTCGGGTGGGCCACTTTATGAAACAACTTTTTTGCGCTACACTTGTTGCACAACCCTACGGACCATGAGAATCATACTGCTCGCCCTGACTTTTTTGTTTGCCGCCGCCACTTCTGCACAAGACGCGACGGAGATCGTGCGCAAGGCCGACCAAAAGCTTCGCGGCAAATCGTCGAAAGCCGAAGTGTCCATCACCATCGTGCGTCCGCGATACACGCGTGAGATGAAGTCGATCATCTGGTCGGAAGGAGACGACTACGCCATGATATTGATCACGTCGCCGAGCAAAGACCGCGGCACGACCTTTCTGAAACGCGGCAAGGAAATCTGGAATTGGGTGCCTTCGATCGAGCGCACCATCAAGCTGCCGCCGTCGATGATGAGCCAAGACTGGATGGGCACGGACTTCAAAAATGACGACTTGGTAAAGCAGAATTCGATGGTCGCGGACTACGATCACAAGTTGCTGGGGGAGGAAACGATAGACGGGTATAAAACCTACAAAGTGGAGTTGACCCCGAAACCCGACGCCGCAGTGGTTTGGGGCAAGGTGGTGCTGTGGATTGACAAGGATGAATACATGGAGCTGCGTGGTGAATTTTACGACGAGGACGGATTTTTGGTCAATGAAATGCATGGCAAAGAACCCAAAGTGTTTGACGGTAAGATGTTGCCCTCTATCATGGAAATGGTCCCCGCCGACAAAGAGGGGCAAAAGACGGTGATGAGCTACGACGATTTGCAATTCGACATCGACATTACCCCGGATTTTTTCACGGTGCGAAACATGAAGGGGCTGCGCTGAACCGGCCGTCCCACAAGAACTCATTTGCGCCATGCTATCGAAACTCGCTTGGAGAAATATCTGGAGAAACCGCCGCCGCTCGCTGATCACCATGGCGTCCATCGGCTTTGCGGTGTTCTTTGCCGTGATCATGCGCTCGGCACAGCTTGGCACGTACGATCGGATGATTTCCAACGTGGTGAAATCTTCCACCGGCTACATCCAACTCAACGCCGAAGGATACCAGGACGAACCCTCCTTGGATCTCGTTTTTGACGCCTCTGATTCGCTGTTGGCGGCACTGAACGCTCACGATGAGGTCAGCGCGGTTTATACACGCGTGAGCGGATTTGCTTTGGCGGCGGGACCCAACTCCACACGGGGCGTGGCGGTGACGGGGTTCGATATGAATGCAGAGCGTGAGAACATGGAGTTGGACAACAAGCTGAGAAAAGGCCGCATTCCCGTGGATGGCAAAGGCGTGTTTATCGGCACTGCTCTCGCCTCTTATTTTGACTTGAACGTAGGCGACACCTTGGTCATGATCGGTCAAGGGCATTACGGAGCTTCAGCTGCCGGCAAGTACGCCGTGGAGGGCATAGGTAAATTTCCCACTCCGGAAATGGACGGATCAGTGGTGATGATGCCATTGGCCTTGTCGCGCGAGTTTTTTTCCATGCCCGGCTTGGCGACCGAAGTGCTCATCGATGTTCACGATCCGAGCGATTTGAACGCGATCCGCGACGAACTCAAATCGGAAATCGACGCCTCGCATTATGAACTGCACACTTGGCGGCAGCTGATGCCCGGAGTGGTTCAGAGCATTCAAGCCGACAACGCGGGGGGATTGATCATGGTATTCGTGCTTTACCTCGTGGTCGGCTTTGGTATTTTCGGCACCGTATTGATGATGACCCAAGAGCGGCAATACGAATTCGGAGTATCGGTGGCCATCGGTATGCGCCGGGTCAAACTCGCCGCCATCATGGTCATGGAAGTCGCTTTGCTTGCATTGCTGGGCGCCGCCATCGGCATCGCATTGAGCTACCCCATAGCCTTGTATTTTCACGCCAATCCCATTCCGCTCACCGGCGGTATGCGCGAGTCTATTGAAGATTACGGATGGGAACCCGTATTGTCCACCAGTGCCGACTTTGGCATTCCGCTCATCAACGCCGCGCTGATCTGGTTCATCGCCATGGTGCTGGCCATCTATCCCGTGCAAAACATCCTGCGCCTCAAACCTATGGATGCGATGAAAGACTGAGCCATGAAGAGAATCATCAGCATAGCATGGCGAAATCTGCGTCGCAATCCCCTGCGCAGCGGCGTGGTGATCTTTTCGATCTTTCTCGGGATTTGGGCGGGAGTTTTCATCATGGGCTTGTCTTTTGGCATTGCGCATCAGCGTCAGGAGGCGACTTTGGCCACGCAGGTTAGCTTCATTCAAATCCACGAACCGGATTTTCCGATCGAGAAGGCGATCAAAGACACCATTCCCGACCCGGCCGGCATCGTGAGAAAAGTTAAAGAGCACCCCGAAGTCGCGGCGGTATCCGCCAGGTCCAAGCTCACCGCTATGGCCTCTACCGCCGGCGGCGCGCGCGGAGTGACCATACTCGGCATCCGTCCCGAAGAGGAAAAGACCGTTTCAGACCTGTACACCCACATTGATACCGGTTCGTACTTCGACGCTACGTGGAACAACCAAATCCTGATCGGGCAAAAGCTCGCGGAAAAACTGAAAGTCCGCGTCGGCAACAAAATAGTATTGAACTTCCAAGACGTCGAGGGAGATTTGGTCGCGGCGGCTTTTCGCATCGTCGGCATATTCGATGTGGTGGATACGCGATTTGAGGAGAGCACCGCATTCTTGCGACAATTGGATCTCAGGCGGTTGCTCGGCTCCGTGCCCATCCACGAAATAGCGATCAACACCGTCACGCTCGAACAGTCAGTGCCCATGCGCCAAGCATTGCAAAAGGAATTTCCCCAATTAAAAGTGCAGGACTGGGGTGAAATCGCGCCCCAACTCGCGTTCGCCGACGCCATGATGAGCCAAGTGCTTTACATCATCGTCGGCATCGTTATCCTCGCGTTGATGTTCGGCATCCTCAACACCATGCTCATGGCCATCCTCGAGCGGCGCCGCGAACTCGGCATCCTAAAAGCCATCGGCATGAACCGCACAAAAGTATTCGGCATGATCATGTTCGAGACCTTGTTTTTCGCCATTATCGGCGGGATTTTGGGTTTGGTGGCCGCGCGACTCACCATCGGATACTTCGGCCGGTCCGGCATAGATTTAAGCATGGTGTCCGAGGGCATGGAAGGCTTGGGCTTATCCTCCGTCATCGAGCCGCGTCTCGGTGGTATTTACTACGTGGTCGTGTTTTGCATGGTCTTCGTTGGCGCCTTGTTGTCAGCGATTTACCCCGCCATTACCGCCCTTAAACTCAACCCCGCCGAATCCCTACACTTCGCCAAATGACCGACATGAAAAGTGAGAAATCGATAGCGGAATTGAGTTCTTTGGGCGTGCCCCGGAGGGTGAAGCGAAAAGTTAAAAGTTAAAAGTTAAAAGTGAAAAGTTTTCCATCAACCATATTACTCCTGTTTTTCTTCCGCCGGGGTCGGTCTACCGGCTTTATCTTTTGTCGGCATCGGCGGGTGGCGTATGGCGTGCAAGGAGCTTCCTTCGGTCGCTCTTGCACACCACGCGCCCCAAGCCGATGCCGACAAAAGGATACCGCCGTCCGTCCTCACGCAAATCACCGCCGAGCCACCGATTGCGTTTTTCGTGCCGATCGTAATATCGAACTTTGGATGATCATGAAACCGACAACTTGCCCAACTTCCCGCACCTCCCCAACTTCCCACACCTCTCCAACTTCCCGCACCTCCCCAACCTCCCCTTCCCATGCCCGTCATCAAAACTGAAAACCTAAAGAAATACTACGGCACCGGCGAGTTGACCGTCAAGGCTGTCGATGGCGTAAGCCTGGAAATCGCCGAGGGAGAGTTCACAGCCATCAAAGGCACCAGCGGATCGGGCAAGACCACTTTGCTCAACCTCATCGGCGGTCTCGATAATCCCACCGAAGGCGATGTGTATATTGACGGCACGGACATTTCCAAACTCACAGAGCGCGAGCTCATCGATTTCCGGCTGCACAACATCGGTTTCGTGTTTCAGGCCTACAACCTCATTCCCGTGCTCACCGCTTATGAAAATACTGAATTCGTGATGTTGCTTCAAAACAGGTCGAAGGAGGAGCGCCGCGAGCGGGTCAACTCCCTACTCGATGCGGTGGGTTTGAGCGAAAAGAAAAACAATCGCCCGAACCAATTGTCCGGCGGTCAGCAGCAACGCGTGGCCGTGGCGAGAGCCCTGGCTTCCAAACCGAAGTTTATCCTCGCCGATGAACCCACGGCCAACCTCGACTCCCACACCAGCGCCGGCTTACTCGATTTGATGGCCCTCCTCAACCGCGAGGAGGGCATGACTTTCGTGTTTTCCACCCACGATCCACTGGTCATCGATCGCGCGCGGAGGGTGATCACGCTAATCGATGGCCGGATATCGGACGACGAGGTGGTGGAGAAAAAAGATGGAAAGACCGTGGTTTGATCGGCAATGGCCAATGGAAGCACGAACACCAAAGGAGGATGCGCATGAAGAAACAATCACATAAATCCGAAATGAGGCATACCTTGGTTGTTTCAGCCATGATTTTGTTCACCACCGCAACCCTTCATGCACAAAACCCGTTACCGGCCGATACCGCTGATTCATCCCGAAATGTTATAACCGCATCAAAGCGCATCCCGCCGGCCACTGAGAAAGACGGTCGAAAAATATTTGATTTTCGTGGCTACGTGAAATATTTGCAGACCACCAACTTCGCCCCCTACACCGACATATACGATGCCCACCCTCGTCAACCGGGCCGATGAAATGCTCGAATACGACGGAGTACTTCCGCTCGAGACCAATTGGGCCGATCGCGAAGACTTGATATTCAATACCATCATCGACCGGGCGTGGCTCGATTATACCGTGGGGAAATTCGAATTCCGCGCCGGACGCCAACGGATCAACCACGGCCTCAACACGGTATGGAATCCCAATGATTGGTTCAATACATACAACTACCTCGATTTCGATTACGAAGAACGCCCCGGCTCCGATGCCCTTCGCGTGCAATACTTTCCCACTGCCATGTCGAGCGTGGACATTGCCTACAAATGGGGCCAAACCCGAGACGACGATGTATTCGCCCTGATGTACAAGTTCAACACCCGCGGTTACGATATCCAGTTTCTCGCGGGACGCTATCGCCAAGATGCAGCGCTGGGATTGGGCTGGGCCGGCGGGATCGGTGGAGCCGGATTCAAAACCGAAATCTCGGCTTTCACGCCTTATGATGCGGTATCGTTGAACCGCAGCGACATATCCCTCGCCACGCAGTTGGATTATTCTTTCAGAAACGGGATTTATATCGCCGGATCGTATTTATTCAATACCGGCGGATCGTCGATGCCGCGACCTTTGGTCACTTTTTATCGCGACTTACCCTCACCCAAGCGGCTTATGCCCTCGCGGCACACTGCCTTTGCCATGACCCAATACGCTTTCAGTCCGGTGTTTTCCGGTCAGTTTGCCGCCATGTACGGCGTTGGTCTCAACTGGTTGATAATCTATCCCACATTGACGTACAGCATCAAAGAAGACTGGGACATCGACCTCGTGGCACAAATATTTGCCAATGAAAACCCGATAAACGGTGATTTTGAAAACTCGGGTAATGCCGTGTACTTGAGGTTAAAGTGGAGTTTTTAGAGAAGGTTGAGAAGTAGAGGAGGGCGTAATGGCCCCAAAAAAAACGGGTTGAACACCCGCCGGCGTTCAACCCCATTTTAACCGATCAATCGCCGCCGATTGGATAACCAATCCTTAAAACTCCGGCGGTACCATGAGATGATGCTTACACGCTAGTAAATGTAGGATCAAAAGTCTCTGGGCCACAGAGGTAGCCTGGGAGTTATCAGCCGGCGAATGTTGATAATCAAGAATTTTGGATCATTGACAAATGATCATCGCCGATGTACCCTTCACTTTTTTCAGCGTGGATGGCCGAATGATGCTCACCGGATCACTTGTCTTCCAGTCTTCCGATTAGCGTTGAATAAATCCGTTCGACACATTCGCATTAGCAAAGTTGCCGGGGATTATGAGTTCGGAACACCTCCGATGTGTATTATTTGGGCCTTATATTTTCGTTATAACGAAATGTTCATTACTATTGTAAGTGAATATTCACAAACAACGAATAAATTATGAGATGGACGGTAAAAAAAACATTGCAATAGGATTTCTCGTCATGGGCTTATTCATGGCCTACGGATTTTTCTTAATCTACCTTCGGGATTTCGCACCTAACGCAGAGGAGTGGGCCAACAATTACGGTATAGGAAAACATTTTGAGTCAAGATTGGCTCATGTGCACGGTAATCTTTTCGCCTTTCTCAACATATTAATCGGATACCTACTTTTGCGATTCAGATCTGAGTTAAAGAGCACCGCGGTGATCTCATGGTTGGCATTGGCCGGTCTATTGATGCCGGTCGGAATTTTGGCGGAAGTTTATCTCGGCCTTCCCCCCGCTTTGGTCTTGATTGGTGCAATGGCCATGACGACATCAGTCATCTGGCTCGGAATAGCCTTTCTGAAATTAAAAACCATAAAGCTTGATTTTTAAACCTTCGGAAAACGACGAGTATCTTAAAGACAAAATAATCAGCAGCGTATTCGTCTCGCAGATTTCCATCAGTCATTGAATTCAATAACTAACCTATCCGCGATACAATCTTGTCGGTCGGCTTATTGACGGCTTTCGTACGAACACTGTAGGGAGAACGTGCTGCGCGCGGAAATGTCGTGGACGTTGCGCATTGACAATTAGAGTTGTCTTTCGGTTAACAGTTCTCTTTCCGGTCCGTCACCTCTCAACTTTCACGAATTTCTCAGTCAGTACCATGCCTCCATTCGTGACGATTTTTGCGATGTATGTACCGGAGGCAAACCGGGAAATATCGATAAGAATATGATCAAAGGCTTCGCCCAAACGTTTCTCAAGTATCAAATTTCCCTTTGTGTCATAGAGAAAGACACGTCCCGTAGAATGGCCTTCCAAGTCGTAGTCCAATTGAATACGTTCTGAGCTCGGATTGGGGAAGACTCGCATTCCCCCATTTACCGCCGGTGCCATGATCCCGGCGATCACCGATCCATCGGAATCCAATGCAATGGCTTGAGGCACTTGACCGCAAAAATGATACATTCTTAAAGTGTCGGGGGAAAAACTAAGGGTGTTGAAAACGGCATAGCTTCCCGTGTTGTCCGAGACAATGGGAGTTCTTGCCTCCCCGAGAGAAGATATTCCCGCCAAGGAGAAACTCCACCCTTCCAGATCCAGAAGTACCGAACCGTCTTCTTGAAGGATTTGCACCCCGTCGGCTCCCCATTGAAGGTATTCCAACTGGGTGGTATCGCAATCAAAAAGAGCACGTGTAACGTACTTCAAGGACGCTCCTTGGGAAATCACAGGAAATTCAACATCCGCGTAAAGTGAAAAATCCATGTTGTAGACTTGGAAGCCGAGAAAGTCATGGGTTAACAACTTTGGCATGCCGTGGTCAATGTAAATTAAGTCGGTCTTCGAGTAGTTGTGTATGAATTCTTGAACCAAGTCAATTTGTCCATCCGCATTGTATCCAACGGTGATGAGTAAAATAAAAATCCACTTTTTCATATCGTAGCGTTTTAATTGAGATCTAAATTTACTCTAAAACGTTTTGAGATCGGTAGATTGATCAAATAAAATCTCCTGCCGGATTGCTTTTTCACCATGACTTTTCACGGAATGAAAAAGGAAGTTCTTTTGACTTTTTCGTCTAAGGTGCGCACCATCTGCAATTCCTATCCTGATATACGTCACATGGAACCCACCAAAGCCGTGGCTTCGACATGTGTGTTTCCCGAAGAGCGAACGAAGACGCATCGTCGAACTCAGGCGATCGCTCACCCATTATACTTCTCAGCAGCTCTCTTCAATCTTTCGTTGATTTTATTCCTCAAATCCATCGGTTTCAACACTTCCACGTTCTCGCCAAACCCCAATAGCAACGTCTCCAATTCGTAGTTTGGGATGAGGTTGAGGCGAATGGTCAAGGAACCATCTTCATGGAAGATGGGTGGTTTTTGGCTATTGTGCAGGGGCTTGGTGATGATGTACGGCGCCTGTGATGTGGTAAACAAAAGCTCCACATCCACCGGCTTGGCCCTTTCACGCGTCGTCACTCCATAGATCTCTTCGAAGTGATCCGACCAGTTGATATTGCAATCGTCAAAAACGGCTTGTGAAGGCTCCAAGAATACGATGCGATCCAACGCCAAAGTCCATTTTCGGTTGTCGGTCGCCGGGTTGTACCCAAAGGCAAACCACCGGTTGTTGAATTGTTTTAGAAAGTAAGGATGAAATTCCAGTTCGTGCTCGTCTTCGACGAAGGGCTTGTACCTTACCGAAAGTACACTTTGGTTGACAATGGCATTGAACAAAGGAGTGATGTGTTTATGGCCTTTGTAATCGATATTTGATTCAAACGCCATGACCTCTTTGGGCTCCGAATTTTGCTCCAGCCCAAACCGGTCGCTCAACTTCGGAAGCACCTCCTCGAGCCACTGCAAACCGGGGTGTCCGCGAAAGCGAGACAGCAACATAATGCTGGCTTTGAGCTGTTCCGCCTCGGTTGCGTCCATTTCGCGGTTGTTGATTGAATAGCCCGGCTCCGAGTAGCGATAGGCAGGTGGGTCAAGCTCAATGTGGGTAACCAAGGGAGCGTCATATCCATCCGCTTTCCGGAAAAACTGTATATCATTTCTCAAAGTTTTCACTGAAATGCCGCTTGAGCCGTTCTCGATTAACACGTGGTTTACTTCTTCATGAAGATCATTAATGGAATAATGGCGGCCGCTATTTCCGAAGCAGCGATCCAAGACGCGGTGGCGGAGCAGGGCATTTTTGGAGGGTGGCATAAAGAGGAGAATTTATTGGGTAATGTGATGCGGGTAAATATATCGAATTGTTCATAGCCATCGGTCTACGCATCGTGTTGGTTTTGCTTTTGGGCGTGCCCTAAAGGCAATATGAATAGAGAAAAAGCATTTTTGAGCCTATCTTCTTGTATATCTTAAATCCCGATTTCAATGGCCGGGCCGGGCCTTCCGCTATAGCTTTCACCTTGGTCGGCGGGGTCCGCAAAGCCGAAAATACGAGCTTCCACAGGTCGCTGTATTTCAGCAGCGTCCCCTCGCACCGACCAAAGCAAAAGGCTGCCGCTTCAGTCCCTCACGTGGGACGATATTATTCTTTGCAAGGCGATAATTATCTCGAACGAGACACATTCAATATTCACGGAACAATTTGCGGATTATAGGACCCAATACATTAACCGTGATTTAAATCCTCATTTCCCCGTCGGCATGTCCTGCGGCTATCTAGTGTCCGTCCATAAAGTCCAATAGCTGCGTTACGCTCGCCTCTTGAAATCCTCATTTACATAAATGAACTCCGGTTTCAAGGGGCCTCGCAAGCCACTTCGACAGGTAGTCAGTGAGCTTGTCGAACTGCTCAGTGCATCGCTTGCTCTTGGACTTTCTGAACCGGACGCTTGACTGTATTGTCAGACATCATCTATAAATGGAAACAACCTACCTTTAGGATTATCATGGCAAAGAAAAACCGCCGCCGACCATCCAATTCCCCACGTCCAGGCAAGGGTGACAAGCCCAAAATGAGCTTGAAACAGCGCCTTTCGGCTTTTAAGAACTTGCCGCGATTCTTCAAAATGATATGGGCGACCAATCGGCCCATGACCATCGGCAATGTGCTTTTGCGCGTTATAAAGGCAGCCATTCCGGTAGTGATGCTCTGGGTGGGGAAACTCATCATTGATGAGATCATTTTTCAAATCGGCAATCCGGATCACGTCTTTGGAACCCTGTGGTTGTATGTCGGATTGGAATTTGGACTGGCCATCGTCAGCGATCTCACCAATCGAGGGATTACCTTGCTCGACAGTCAGCTGGGCGATCTGTTCAGCAACGAGACTTCCGTGAAACTCATCCACCATGCCGCTTCCCTTGACCTGCATCAATTTGAAGACAGCGAATTTTACGACAAGCTCGAGCGCGCCCGGCGGCAGACGGTCGGACGTACCGTATTGATGAGCCAAGTTCTCACCCAGGCTCAAGATATCATCACCATAGCGTTCTTCGCTGTCGGACTCATTGCCTTCAAGCCCATCTTGATCGTGATATTAATCATTGCGATCATTCCATCCTTTTTGGGTGAAACCCATTTTAGCGAGGCGAGCTACAGCCTCACCAGAAGTTGGACCCCACAACGGCGCGAACTCGACTATCGCCGGTTTTATCAGCGATCGGTTCAAACGACTCGCCGATCAATATTATCACGCCAATAGAAAGCTTGCGATAAAACGGGCATTTTGGGGTTCACTACTCGCCGTGATAGGTTCGGCGGCTTATTACGGAGCCTATGTTTTTATAATCCTCGACACCGTTGAGGGCAAAATATCCATCGGTCAATTGACCTTTCTCGCCGGATCATTCTTGCAAATGCGCAATATGCTCCAGTCCATTATGAATCGGTTCAGTCAAATCGCCGAGAGCGCCTTATACTTACAGGATCTATTCGATTTTTTTGAAATCCAACCCGACATACCTCACGGGGATGAAGGGTTGCCGGTTCCCAATCCCATTGAGCGCGGATTCACGTTTGAAAATGTTGGATTCAAATACCGAGGCAGCAACAATTGGTCCCTGCGAAATCTGAGTTTCGAACTCGTGGCCGGAGAAAAACTTGCTCTCGTAGGTGAAAACGGTGCAGGAAAAACCACTTTGGTGAAATTGATCGCCGGCCTTTACGAGCCCACCGAGGGTCGTATTTTGCTCGACGGTAAAGACCTGCGAGATTACAACGTCGAAGACCTGCGCAAAAATGTGAGCATCATCTTTCAAGACTACATGAAGTTTCAGCTCGAAGCACGTGAAAACATTGCGGTAGGCAACATAGCGGACATTGAAAATCAGAAAGATATCGAAGCCAGCGCCGTTAAAAGCTTGGCCGACGACTTGATAAAAACACTCCCCGGAAAATACCGACAAATGCTCGGCAAACGCTTTTTGGGAGGAGTTGAATTGAGCGGAGGAGAATGGCAGAAGATTGCCTTGGCACGCGCTTATATGGCGAATGCCCAACTGATGATTCTCGACGAGCCAACGGCAGCCTTGGATGCCCGCGCAGAAAATGAAGTCTTCATTCGTTTTGCCGAATTGATGAAAGATCGAACCGCAGTAATTATATCTCACCGATTCAGCACGGTGCGTATGGCCAATCGTATTCTTTTTCTCGAAAATGGAAAACTATTGGAAATAGGAAGCCATGAAGAATTGATGAAAATGGATGGGAAATATGCGAATCTGTTCAAGCTTCAGGCAAAGGGATATGTTTAGTTTCTAGCCATAAAGTCCGATGCCTGCGATGCGCTCACCTCTTGAAGTCCTTATTTTCTCGGGTAAATTACGGTTTCAAAGGGTCTCACAAGCCTTGCCCTTAGACCTTTTGAACCGGAAACACAACTGTATTGACAGGCACAATTAAAGGAGAAATCATCATAATTTCATCGTTCCATGCGAATTCATGAACGGTTAGCGTTAATGCAAGAAACGCAAGTGTATTCGGACAATTTAATCCTTCTTGACACAACCCTTATCTTTGCATAAAACAAGACGACAATGGCAAGCAATAACAATACGCTCACGGAAGGTGCTTCCTACACCACAGACCTGAATTACAGCGATGAAAAACCGCGCTGGCAACTCATTCTCGAGACTGCTTTTTCGAAGGAAATACGAATCATGTTGGCCAAGGGTCAATCCCTGCGCGAGCACAAGGCACCGTTTCCCATTGTGGTGCATCTTCTGGAGGGCAGCATTGATTTCGGGATCCACGGCGAGTCCAGTCGGTTGGAAAAAGGCGCCATTTTAACCTTGGATGCCAATGTGCCCCACGACTTGTTTGCACACCAAAACAGCGTGGTGCGCTTGACGCTTTCCAAGCAAGACACCGTTGAGCGAGTGGACGAAGTGGTGAAAAGTTCGTAATCATGAAAACGATCGATGACCGCGAGGATGTAAGCATTCTCGTCAATACTTTCTATGCCAAAATCCGCGAGGATGAAATGTTGGGGCCCATTTTCAACGCCCACGTGGCCAATTGGCCGGAACACTTGGACCACCTGACTGATTTTTGGGAATCCAACCTGTTCCGCATACCCAAATTTAGGGGAAACCCACCTGCCGCCCACCAACTGGTTGATCAAAAAGAGCACAGCACCATCACTCCCGTACATTTCGGCCAGTGGATGCGACTCTGGTACGAGACAATCGACGAACTCTACGAAGGCGATCGGGCGGAACTTGCCAAAAACCAGGCCCGACGCATGTCGACCGGTTTGTTTTTAGCGATTTGGCAGGGTAGGCCGCAGAATCAGAAGGCTTGATTCTTATATTTGGGTAACGTGACCATATACCTATTGATGGGGTGACCCGAGGATTAACACGGCTCATAAACCTTCCCCGGCAAGCTCCTCACCAACCCATTCAACTCCAGGTTGAGCAGTTGAACCAATATTTGGCTCGTCGGCATTTCCATTCTTAGACCGAGCTCATCGATTTGCAACCTTGTGTTTTCACGTAACACCGCCAGCAGCTTTTCTTCGGTGGGGGATAAGTCGACGAAGATTTTTTTCTGGATGGCCCGTCTGCCGGAATTGGCCGTGGGCATCCATCCCATTTGGTTGAGGATGTCGGCGGGGCTTTCGAGCAAGGTGGCTTTCTTGGTTTTTATCAGGCGGTTGCAGCCCTCGGAGTGGGGGTCGTCGAGGCGACCGGGCACGGCGAATACGTCGCGGTTGTAGTTCACTGCGAGGTCGGCGGTGATCATGGAGCCGCCACTCTTTCCGGATTCTACCACCACGGTGGCGTCGCACATGCCGGCGACGATGCGGTTGCGTTGCGGAAAATTCTCGCGGTCCGGACGGGTGCCGGCCATGAACTCCGAAATCAAAGCGCCTCCTTCGGCAATTTCATCGGCGTAGCGGGTGTGGCTCAGGGGATAGACTTCTTGCAATCCGTGGCCGAGTACGGCGATCGTCGGCAGGCCGAGGTCGAGACAAGCGCGGTGAGCTTCTATGTCAACTCCATATGCCAGGCCACTGACCACGGTGACGCCGTGTGGCGCGACGGCTTCGACGATCTTGCGTGTCATCGACTTGCCGTACGCGGTTACGCGACGCGTGCCGACGATGCTCAGCATCCTTTCGGCCGAGAGGTTGGCATCTCCCTTGACGAACAGCACCGCGGGGCCATCTTCACAATGCTTCAGCCGATTGGGGTAGCGCGGGTCCAGGTGAGATAATACTTCAATGGAATTTTCTTCGGCGAAACGCATTTCCTCGTCAATGCGGTCGAAACCTGCAAATGAAACGATGGATGCCGCCCGGCCGGCAATCATGCCGGTGACGTTCAACAATTCCTGCGCCGGTTGGTGAAACACTTCACGTGCGGAGCCGAAATGTGCCACGAGTTTTTTAAGTGATTTGGCGCCAACGCCATCCACTTGGCTCAATGCCAGTTGGTAATACACCTCACTCTTGTCGACCGGAACCGCTTTCATCGCTTACTGTAATGTGCAAGACTGCGAAAGTTAGTAAACTTGAGACATAAAATGCACACGACATGAAAAGCATCGGTATCATTCCGGCACGCTATGCATCTACGCGCTTCCCCGGCAAGCCCTTGGCTGAGATCGGAGGCAAGCCCATGATTCAACGCGTCTACGAGCAATGCCTAAAATCACGGCTAGACGAGGTGGTCATCGCCACGGACGACGAGCGCATCGCATCGGTGGTCAAGGCCTTTGGAGGTCGCGCCGTGATGACCGACCCCAACCTGCCTTCGGGTACGGACCGATGCAGGGAAGCATTCAAAATCCTCAACGCCGATGCGTCGCGTATCGTGAATATTCAAGGTGACGAACCTTTCATAGATCCCGGTCAAATCGATGAGGTGCTCGACTTGCTCCTGGGCGAAGACGCCGAGATAGCGACTTTGATTTCGCCGGCGACATCGACTGAGGAGGTGTTTAACCCCAATCGGGTAAAAGCCGTGGTGGACGTGAAAGGAAATGCGCTGTATTTTTCGCGTCAGGCGATTCCCTTTTTCAAAGGAGCAAAGCCGGAGCAATGGACCAAACACTACCATTACTATATCCATGTCGGTATTTATGGTTTTACTCGTGAGGCATTGATGCATACGGAGAAATTGACGCCGGGCAATCTCGAACTCGCCGAATCGCTCGAACAGCTCCGCTGGATGGAAAACGGCATGAACATCGCTACGGCGGCGACATCCATTCGTGCGGAATCGGTCGATACCCCGGAAGATTTGCGCATATTGGAAAAAAGATATTTTCTTTGATGGTCAAACAAGAAGGTTGTAGTTTTGTATCGGTCATGAATTCAAACACTTTCAATATCGGCCAAGACCGGTTGGACGCTTACATCGCGAAGTTGTTATACGACTACGATTGCGTGATCGTGCCGCAACTCGGCGGTTTCGTGACGAACTACCGTCCCGCGATCATCGACGAGGAAAGAGGTTTGGCGCAACCCCCGGGCAAAGACATCAGATTTAATAAGAATCTCACCAAAAGCGATGGGCTGCTCGCCAAAACAATCGCCGATGCCGCCGACATGACTTTCGAAGAAGCGGATGTAAACATCCACCGCGCGGTTGAGAATTACATGACCGAACTCGAAAGCGGCAAGCGAGTGACTTTCAATAAAATTGGAGTACTCTATTTCGATCAGCATAAGACCCTTCGATTTTCCCCATCCAACGAGGCTAATTTCCTCAAGGAAGCCATGGGTTTCACATCTTTCGCTTTGCCCGAGCCTTTGGTATCCGGGGTTCTGCATCCGGAGTCGGCAGAACCGATCATCGGTGCCGAAGGTTCATCATCGCTTTCGCGGAGACCTTCTTATACGCGAGGGATTTATTGGGTGGCGGCGGCTACGCTTTTGCCTTTTATCGGTTTGAGCATTTATATCGGCCTCAAAACCGATTTCGAAAGCCCGGCCAATTTGAGTTTGGCCGATTTGCTTCCGGAAGCTTCTGCGATGATGGATATTGCCCCGCAATACACGCCGCGTCTGTCAGCCGAAACTACCTCGGATGATGAACCAACGTCCAACACCACAAACTTTCCCGAAAACACAGCAGTGTTTCCCTTTTCATTTGATGATAACGCGTTGGATTCTGCAGGAGTTTGGATCAATCTAAACAAGAGGACTCCCAAATCTGTTGAAGCGACAATGGAATCCAATGCGTCCACGGATATTTTATCGACTACGGACGGGCTATTGTCGGACAGTGATGTACATGGTCTCTATCACATCATCGTAGGATGTTTTGGGGAACACGAAAACGCCGAAGACTATATCGACAACCTTCGTGAAAAAGGCTACCCCGCGGCGATGTTGGATCATCACAAAAATTTGTACCGTGTTCGCCTGATGAGCTATACCGATTATCGTACGGCTCTGGGCGAGCTGAAGACCTTTAGAAAGGAATCGGCCTTTTCCGGAGCTTGGATGTTGAAGAAAAGGGTGCCGTGAAACTTTGAAATGATTGCTATGTCGCGTGAGAAGATTGATTTGGGAAACTGTGAGCTGGATATCGACCACTCGGACATCATCGAGCTCTACATCAAGCCGAGTGAAACGGTAGAGACTGAAAAGGTGAGGGAAATCTTCGAAACCATTCACCGTGATTTTCCGTCGGCGCGTGGACTGCTCGTGTCGGCAGGCGACAAAGCGACCCTGAGTCCTGAAGCTCGGGAATTGGTGTCATCGAAGGACATCACGGACATCATAGTGGCCGATGCCATCGTGACGAAGTTTTATTACCACCAGATGTCGTCCAATTTTTTCGTGCGGTACAACAAGCCTTCGCGGCCAACCAAAATCTTCAAGACCGACGAAGAGGCACGCGTTTGGCTGCGTGAGCAAATCGCCCAAGCTGAGGGCTGATCGTATCATACCCTGTTCGGATCGAACGATGGAAGATCGTTGAACGTTTGGGACAAAAAATCTCTTCTTGAAAACGAATGTTGCACCGCGTGAGGACGGACGGCGGCATCCTCTCTCTTTGTGCGGGTTGTGGATCGTGGGGCCGCACACAGCGACCGGCGGAAGCTCGTGTTCGGACCTTACGATCCACCCCGCCCGAAGAGAGAGATATAGCCGGTAGGCCGACCCCGCTGTGAAGGTTGGGAAAGTTGGGGAGGTTGGGAAAGTAAGGGAGGTGAAAAAAGCAAGGAAAGTCAATCCGGGGGCACGCCCAAGAAAGAAGGTTGAGGAGGTGGAGGAGGTTGGGGAGGTGGAGGAAGTTGAGAAGGTTGAGGAGGTTGAGGAGGTGGATGAGGTGGGAGAGGTGGGGGAGGTTGGAGAGGTGGAGGAAGTTGAGAACTTGGAAAATAATGGTCAATGGTTAATGTGAATTTTCATGGTTTGAGTTGGCGTTTTGTCTAACCAAAGACCAAAACGGGGACTGTCTAGGATTTTGTGTTTGGCGACCTAATCATTCGGTTATTTGTAGGTGAAATTTTGAGGAACGAAAAATTTCTAATCATGGATAACTTGAATCAAAAATTGCTCGAAGAACTCGTGGGCAACATCAAAACAAAAGAAGAGTTCGAACAAGTGCGGCAGTCCCTTTTAAAGCGGGGAATCGAGTCTTTGCTCGATGCCGAAATGCTCGTCCATTTGGGGCACGAAAAAGGCGAAAAGCCCTTGACCGGAAACGTCCGCAATGGATTCTCCGAAAAGACGCTGAAGTCAAAGGACGGTAATCATCGGATCAAGGTGCCTCGTGATCGTCTTGCATCGTTTGAGCCGGTCATAGTGCCCAAGCACAAGGCATTGTCCCAAGACTTGGAAGATACCATAATGTTGCTGTACGCGAAGGGGATGAGCAACTCCGATATTACCGACTTCATGCAAAAGACGTACGGAGTCGCGTATTCCACATCTCAGATCTCCATAATCACCGATGCCATGCTCGATGAGATCAGAACTTGGCAGGTCCGGCCTTTGGAAGACCGATATGCAGTGATCTGGATAGATGCCATTCATTATAAAATACGGCACGAAGGAAGGGTCTTGAACAAGGCTTGCATGCTTGTCATAGGCATTGATATGGACGGTCGGCAAGACCTGCTTGGCATATATATCACACAGGTCGAAAGTGCCGGTGCATGGATGGGGATATTGGACGACCTGAAATCACGTGGCGTAAACGACATCCTGTTCATCTGTTCGGACAACCTCCCGGGAATGGACAAGGCCATTGAAGCGGTTTATCCAAAGACCGTACGGCAAATATGCATCGTACATCAAGTTCGGAATTCACTCAAGCACGTGAGTTACAAAGAAAGAAGGGAAATGGCGACGGACATCAAGGAAATCTATCGGGCCAACGATGAAAAAGCCGCCGTACAAAGCTTCGGACGCTTCAAGGACAAATGGGATGTAAAGTATCGAGCAGCCGTCAAGTCTTGGGAAAACAACTGGGACAACTTGACCGCATTCCTGCAATTCCCCCAAGAAATAAGAAAGCTAATCTATACCACAAATGTCATTGAGAGCTTTAATGCGGGACTGCGGAAATACACCAAAAACAAGAAGTCCTTCCCCAGTGATGACGCAGCCTTGAAGTCCATATATTTCGCCGCCCAGAACGTCAGCGAAAGATGGCAGAAATCAAGAATGGGATGGAGTCAAATCCATAACCAATTGTTCATTAAATTTGGAGATAGGGTTAAACCTACAAATGACTGAATGATTTATAAACGAGAAACACAAAATAACGGATAGGCTCAACCAAAGACCAAAACGCTTCACTGAATACCACTTTTTACTTTTAGCTTTTCACTTAAATTGTTTTTCACTTAATACCACTTTTCACTTTTCACTTTTAGCTTTTCACTTAATACCGCTTTTCACTTTTAGTTTTTCACTTAAATTGCTTTTCACTTCTTCGGCCACCTCTCGGTATTTACGGTTCGGGCCATGCCTCCTCGACCACAAATCGGCGCAGCAATTTCATTTCTTCTACGCTGAGGGCCTTGCCGAATTGGGCTACGACATAAAGCAAAATACCGAGTAACAAGGCTCCGCCGGCGAGCCAAAACCCCCACAGTTCTTTGCCGAGGGTGTACTGTGATGAGGCGATCATCAGCCCCACCAATGCGGCGAATCCCGCAAGGGCATAAAGGAACATGAACATGGTCCACACGACGGGGACGGGCGCCGGGAGGCAGCGGATGATCGACCCCGGGCCGTCTTCATTGGGCGCGATGGAAATGTCCATCTGAGGCGACCAAAAATGCCGGTTTTCTTTTGGTATGCGTAGGACGAGATGGCCTTTGACGCAGGCACTTTCGAACCCTTCGGGATTGGCCTCGTGGAGCTTGTGGCGCAATACGGTCTCCACGACTTGGCTATCCATAGAGGTGTGCAGCCTAAAGCGGGGACGGAAATTCAAGTCGGAGATCGAGAAGGACATGGATGTGTGATTGGCAAAAACGCATAAATATAGTGACTGTCCGGTATGTGAGTCCCGAAATTGGGAAGTAAGGCTTTTGATTGTAAACGAGTGCTTAAGCGGACGCATTTTTACGTTTTGACTCGTGCGGCCATGTTTGGATGTGTCAACTGACGGTGAGCACTCCGGTTGGCTGACGCACTTTGAATTCTTCCAAAATGGTAATGACGATGAGCAGCATGAGCATGTTGTATCCGATGTCTTCAATCGGAATGGTCAAAATGCGCATACCGGTGTTTTGGGCGTTGTTGTACCACACGATGGGATTGTCGGAGAATAGACCGGTGAGTGCGCCGTTGACGAGCACGAAGGGGATTTGTATAAACAGAAACGACAGATAGAATTGGCCGATGTAGTGGCTGCGATTGATTAAAAGGTGCCATAGCAGAAACAGGCACAGCAAGGAAAATGCGGTAAACGTGTACAATCTGTCGACGTATACAACGGACATTACAAATGACAAGAGGATCAGCACCGATGTGATGGTGCGTTGGGATGGCTTCAGCGGTGACCACGGCCAGTAATGATTGAGCACTTCGTATACGAAGGCGCATGCGTATGGGATGGCGATGAAGAAAAGCCATTCTTCCAGTGGCAGGTTGGCGATGTATATCCCCATGAAGAATTGCTCGTTGAATCCCCAAACGCCTTCAGAGGTGAACCATACGTCCCAGGGAACCATTACCAACATCATAACGGCTATGCCAAGAAACAGTCCGGGCCAATACCGTACAAACTTGACTCGGTAGTCGAAGCTGGCTGCCAAGGGGAAGCTGATGGTGGCGATGAGGAGGAAGAAATAGAAGTACCGTTCCAACATCAATTACCGGCTTTGACCTTGCGTCGATAGCGAATGGCTTCGCGAAAATACTTCCATGGTACGATGAGCATGCCGGAGCATTCACCGTCTTCAGTATCCAAATGTTTGTGATGCAACTTATGCGCTTTTCGGTTTGCTCACAAATATACGTTATCGGAATTCGTGGTCAAGTCTCGGTTCGGTTTTGGGCGTGCCCCCTCTTCTTCCTTGCGATGATGTACTGTGTATTATGATATTATCATACTTTTTGATACCGTCATTTGGCTTTTGTCGGGGTCGGTCTTCCGCCTGTATCATTTCACGTTTTCGGCGGGGTCAGCACGCCGCTGCGTGGGCTCTTAAAGTCGCCCCGCCTCGTCGGCCGTCCCCAAGCCAAAAACGTGAAAAGGATGCCGGCGTCCGCCCTCACGTCACGTCGAGACTCTATTCAAAAAAAATTGAAAAACGGCGAAAATGACGTAAACCTACGCTGTAGTGTTCCATTCCTGTCGGGGTTTACAATTGTCTGATTACCCGTCAACTAATCCAATACGTCAATGATAGTGGTTTTCGGGCTTAGACGCCGTTGTCGCGAAGCGGCTTACGGCATCTTAGTCTGAAAATTGTATCGAGACGTCGAAGGGCCTGTTTCCAAGGCAAGTGCAACGCCGATATTGGACATTATGGACAGACACTAACCAGGGTCTGTAAATACAGTCGTGTGTCTGGTTCAGAATGTTCAAGATCAAGGCGCACGCAGCTTTGTAAACCAAGGAATTGGCTTGCGCCAATGACTGTTTGCAAGGCAAGTGCAACGCCGATATTGGCCATTATGGACAGACACCATGTGGAAGGTTAAACGAGCGAAAAAGGGATCTCGGGTAGGGTCAATAGTTTTTTCAAATCCAGTCTGTCCCAAATGTTCCGGTACGTATACGTATTCAAGATTCGATTGTCCTTAAAGATAAACACTCCCGGCAATTGGTAAGGATCGCCGGCAACTCGGCCGATCCAATGTCCCTTAAGTACGCCGGCCACCAGCGATCGTCCGATGTTTTTGAAGCTGAAAAGCTGAGAACGGCGAACGCACCCCAATCCAAAGACTTGATATAGTTTTCGCTCGGGGTCTGAGATGTGCGGCACCCCTTGGAGATCGTAAACTCCAAATACGGCTTCGGCAACATCCGGGGCTGCGGTATGAACCAAGATCGGCTGAATATCCTGTGAGGCCAGCAATGAAAGGGAGCATGCCAAATCGGTCATGGTCTCGCGGCTAAACGTACATCCGAAGTGCCGCAGAAACACAATCAACATGCGACTGCGCTGGGAGAGATCGGAAAGGGTCTCACCGGTATTCGTATGTATTTCGGGTAGGTTCATGGTGCATTGCCGTATAAAACACGGCCCGGCGGACATTGTTTAGAGCGTTACACGACGCGAACAAGGAGAAATCCATAACCTACAGTTACCATCGCGGAACTGTGTTGATTGCAAATATGCAAAGTGAAAGGCCCTCTTTTCGATCCCCGGACTTCCGAAAATCAGATATCGACGTTTTCAATCCATAAACCACTGCGGTCATTTCCATATGACTCTTGGAAAGGAGAATACGGGAAGACGCTATATGGCTCTATGAATTACTCGTAGGGATTGTATTGAACGCGGAACTCGATCTCGGTCGCAGTAATCTCTTCCGATCCCGGTAAGTTTGGGAAGGGTTTCATACGCGTGAAATTGATGCCTCCGGCAATGTACCCATACCCATCCGGCATGACTTCATACTTGTATTCGATCGTCAAACGATCATTGGGATCGGTTGGTGCCGTGTTGGCCGTGGTCTGGTAAGTGGTCATGCCTTGGTTGGGCCCGTCGATGAATCCCTCCGTATATTGCAGTGTTGGCGGCTTGGTCAGTCCGGGGCTATACGACAAGAGATCGATCGGATCGTTTCCGACTTCCAAGAGGTTGAATGTAGGCAACCAAACTTCGAGTTTGCGTTGGAAAATACCGACGGTGGTTTCCACTTGCTGGATTCCGGTCAGCTTTCGGTACTTGGGATTAAATCCTTGAGTGGTTGTCAAAACCAATGCATCCGGCACAAATATGGTGTCGGGGTTTTGCGTGCCCATGGACACGATCATATTATAGAAGTACTGATCCATGAATGATGACCCGTTGACCTCGGCGGTCAGGTATTGCATACAGGGAGCGCAGTTGGGTCCACCGCAATCCACATCGAGTTCTTTCTGGTTTTGTTCGTTGTCGTGGCACGAGATGCACTGTTGACAGGGGTATTCGGGTATGGGGTAATCCACACAATCCGTTTTGAATTCAGGACCGTTGCGGATGCCATCGTCGCATGTCGGACACGGCGGACAGGGGGTGGTTGGATCGTTGTCGCAGTCCACCGGCTGGCCGTTGTCGGCAAATCCGGTACCACAAGCTATGCTGGGATCACATTCGTTGCCGCAGCTTCCACCGCAGTCGATGCCGGTTTCAGTCCCGTTTTTGATGCCGTCGAAGCAAGTGGCAATGGGACAATCGGGACACGAAGTCAATAGGTCATTGTCGCAATCGATGCCGGTTTCAACCACTACGATGTATCCTTCGGGATTGGATGACGAGGGCTCTACATATTCGATGTGGATATTTTGCATACCGTCATTACAGCTCGGAGGTGGGCAGTCGGGACATCCGGGAGCGCCACAGTCCACACCGGTCTCTTGGCCGTTTTGCATGCCGTCGTGACAATTGGGGGGTGGACAGGGAAAGTCGCAGCTGCCGCCACAGTCCACGCCTTCTTCGTCACCGTTCATAATGCCGTCGTTGCAAGTGGGCTCACAATAATTGGGACAAGGATATCCACAGTCGATGCCTTTTTCCATGACCAAACGCATCAAATTGCCATAGGGGCCGACGCCTACATCCTCTTGGCCAATGTCGTCTTGGGTCAGGTTGGGATCATACACCCAGTGGGCGTTTTGAATACCATCCTCGCATGTGGCACAGGGCTCACAGTCAGGACCACCGCAGTCCGGCAGTAATTCCCCACCGTCAGTAATGCCGTTCTCGCAAGAAGGGGGACATGCCGGACAGGGGCCGCCGCAGTCTATGCCGAGCTCCCCCTGATTTTGAACTTCGTCGAAACACGTCATTTCAATTCTGTTGGCCTCATTGCGACACGAGGAAAACGCAACGGCTAAAAGAAAGGCGACGCCCAGGAATTTGAGTAGAGATGAATTCATTCAGTCCGGATTAGGCTGTTATGGCTTGAAGGGCGCAATATACCCAACGCCGGTGAGACGCTCAAAAATAAGTAAAGTTGTTTGGATTACACGGCCTATCTTTGCCTTGATAAGAGAGAATACGATCGTATTCGAGACGTAAAATACTGAATGATAAAATAATGGCTACACCAAAAAATAATATATCCGATAAGGAATGGCGCTATCGAACCACACCTGACGCCGGTGCCGTTGATCGACTTGTGGCCGAGCTGCCCGGTATTCACCCCGTTATCGCCAAATTGATGGTTCAGCGCGGTTTGACAGAGAAGGATGGGGTTAAGGGCTTCTTCAAACCTGACATGGCCATATTGGACAATGCCGGTGAAATGGCAGATCTCGATCGCGCCGCCGGCCGCCTAATTGCCGCCATTGATAAAAAGGAAAAAATCTTGCTTTATGGCGATTACGACGTCGACGGCACCTGCTCCGTCGCCATGATGTGGCGGTTTTTAAAATCTATGGGAGCGGAGGTGGGCCATTACATCCCGGATCGTCACGTCGAAGGATATGGAGTAAGCGAACAAGGGATCGAATACGCCATTTCGAACGAAATTGATGTAATGGTCACCTTGGATTGTGGCATCACCGCCGGTGAAAAGCTCGAGAGGCTAACGCAGACGGGTGTCGATGTGATCATCACGGATCACCACTTGCCCGGAGATGTGCTGCCCAAGGTATTCGCCGTGGTCAACCCCAACAGGTCGGATTGCACATATCGGGGCAAGCAGCTCTGCGGCTGTGGAGTCGCATACGTATTATTGCTGCGGATCGTCGACAAATACAAAAAGCGCGAATTC
>CAJDXB010000001.1_pt1 | contig 38260 bp, 27 predicted proteins | sample 7391691 | NCBI WGS metagenome assembly CAJDXB01 (sample SAMEA7055747, study PRJEB34461) | soil metagenome | biome: terrestrial ecosystem; feature: Peninsula; material: soil | place: Antarctica | collected 2016 | reverse complement strand
TTGTCTGCAGGGGCCCGGGGTCGCGCGGGAGCTTCCAAGGTCGCTCCGCGCGGCCTCCGCTCCCCAATGCGGTCAAAGACAAAAGGATGCCGCCTTCCGCCCTCGCGCTTCACACCTTCTACATCACCGGCTTATGTCCCATTCTCTATCCATCTTTGAAAGTATTTCCATCTCCCGTCGACAGAGCCGCTGATGTGATTTGACGATCTTCGCTATCCACCGACTTTGGACGGGAATCATTTATCTTTGCCTTCATGAAACGCGACTACTCCGAAATACTGAAACACGTGCAAGGCGTGGTGTCAGACGAAAAAGACATCATCGCCAATCTCGGCAACGTGGCAGCCATACTGAAACCTTTGCGAGGATATTTCTGGATCGGCTTTTACCGCGTATCCGGAGACGAACTTATTTTGGGCCCTTTCCAAGGCCCGCCCGCATGCACTCGACTAAAGTTGGGCCACGGCGTTTGCGGTACCGCATGGCAAAACAAGGAAACGGTCATTGTACCCGATGTCAATGCCTACGCAGGTCATGTCCCTTGCAATTCAAATTCCAAGTCGGAAATCGCACTGCCCATATTCAATCACGATGGTAACGTGGCTTGGATTTTGGATGTCGACAGCGATCAATTCGACGACTTCGACCAAGACGATGCCATTGCACTTGAACATATCGCCGATATCATTCTCCACTCAGAATCGTTTGCCCTCTGAAACCCGCATCATTCTTAATCGTATTTTTCATCTTGGCCGCTTGTGCCAAGCAGACCGGCCTGTCCGGAGGGGAGCGCGATACCGTCCCACCACAAGTGGTTGTTTATGAACCCGCGCAATTTTCCACCCATTTCGACGCACATTCATTCTCCATCACCTTCGACGAGTTCTTCAGCGTAGACAATCTCACTCGGAAGCTTGTCATTTCACCCCCTCTCGATTTTCCGCCCGTTTACCGAATTAGAGGAAAAACTTTGAAGTTGACTTGGCAGGATACCTTACTGCCGAACACTACATACCAGTTCAACTTTGGAGGGGCCATCATAGACCTTACCGAAAAGAATCCAACAGATGAATTGGTGTATGTTTTCTCCACCGGTTCGTTCATCGATTCGTTGGCTATCCGAGGATCAGTCACTTCCGCCAAGGACAACGCCCCACTGGGGGGTGCAGCAGTCATGCTTTATCGAGGATCGGCCGATTCATTGCCTCAAACCTCCAAACCTGATTATTTCGCCGTAACAAAAGACGATGGCCAATTTAACATTCGTTATCTTCCCGAAGGAGCTTTCAAAGTCTTCGTCCTAAAAGAGGAAAATGCCGATTACCTATACGGTGGCCCACCCGAAATCATCGGATTTCTCGGACACCGCTTGTCATCTGCGATCGAAGACAGCACCTTGGAGGCCCACCACATTCCCGCCTTCATCGAAAAAGACACTGCACAGTATATCGTGTCGACCTCTCACAAAGATTTCGGTTATTATCAAGTGGTCTTTAATAAACCCGCAAAGGATCCCATCATCCGGTTTAAAGTGCCCGACACTGACCTCGAAGCCGAAACGATGTCGGTCTTGTCCGAAGGTCGAGATACTTTAACGACTTGGATTCACTTATCAGGTCCCGAATGGAGCGAACGCGACGAATTGCTCGTCACATTGAATGATGATACCGGCTTGGTCGACACGAGTTTCTGGTATCTTGAAACAGACCCCAAATTTCGCGACAAGCCCTCAATGGAAATGAAGGCGAACGCCGGAGGCAACAAATTGGATCGCGATCGCGATCTCCGCTTAAAATTCAACAACCCCATCGTGGAAGTCGATACGGCACTTATTCGGTTGTTCTGTGACTCTGTTCAGGTGCCCCTCGAAGAACCATTGCCTTCGGACAACCGCCTTTCTTATGCCTTCCCATACAAACCCGTTCAGGAATGTTCATATGCACTGATCGTCAAATCGGGAGCATTCCGCGATGTGTTCGGCACCTACAATGACAGCACAACTTTTTTCTTTTCCGTTCGCGAAAAAGAATTCTACGGCTCCCTGACTCTCCATGTCAACGACAGCCTTATAACAGACGAGCCCCATCCTCTCGTTCAACTTATTTCCTCCTCTGAAACCGTTCTCCAAACAAATCCCGTCCCATACAATTCCACGCTGCAATACAATCAACTCACCCCGGGGAAATACCGACTCAAAATCATTTTCGACCGCAACGATAACGGAGCTTGGGACACCGGCCGTTACGATCAAAAATTACAACCTGAGAAAGTCGTCATTTATTCCGAAACCATCGAGGTACGCAGCAATTGGGATATGGAGGTTGAATGGACTCCGGCACCGCCCTACTGACCTCGGCCCATCAGATAGAATCGGGATTTCCAAACTCGCTTGCTGCCGCACACGTGTTGCGAAAAATTGCAGAGAGATATTCGGTTGGGTCGCACCAAAAAGCTTTTCGCCTTAAACAAGGCTTCGGTTTATTCCGAGATGCGAAACCGATCGGCATCCATATGAACAGGAAACTCCTTGCGAAAACTTTCCAAAGATCCTTTATCGATCTCTGCATATATCCATCCACCGGATTCATTTTTTTCGGGAGTGATCGGATTTCCCCTCGGGTCTATCACCACCGAATGCCCGGAGTATGGAATATCCTTTCCATCGGTGCCGATACGATTCACGCCCACGACGTAGCATTGGTTTTCAATGGCTCGAGCCATGAGCAATTTGTCCCAAGCATCGACACGTGCCTTGGGCCAGTTTGCGACGTAAATCTGCAAATCGAAAGCGTTGCTTCGGTTCCAGACCGGAAACCGTAGGTCATAACATACCCTCGGCATGATTTTCCATCCAAGCAAGTCAATTTTAGGACTGCCTTTGCCCGCGGCAAAAACTTTGTGCTCACCGGCCATTCGAAAACGGTGGCGCTTATCGTAGATTACGGTGATATCGCCATTCTCGGCATGAAAATATCGGTTGTGGTATTCGCCGTTTTCCTCAATGACCGCACTGCCGCAAAGCGCCGTATCATAGTCGGCTGATCGAGAGCGCAGCCAAGAGGCCACCGGGCCTTCCATGGTCTGAGCCACCGCCGAGGCATTCATGGTAAACCCCGTATTGAACATCTCGGGGAAAATGATCAAATCAACCTGGTGATCCAACTTTTCAAGCCATTGGTCCATCAAAGCCAGATTGGCCTCAGAATCTTCCCAAACCAGCTCCGTTTGCAGCAAAGCGAGCCTAAGTGTACCGGAAGAAGTCATAGTTTACAAAGGATTTCGGCGGCGCGCAGCAAAGTCTCGTCATTCTTCGCAAAGCAAAATCGCAAAGTGAACTGTTCGAGCGGTTGGTGATAAAATACGGATACCGGTATGGATGCCACCCCGTGTTTTTTCGTCAATTCCTCCGCAAATTTAACTTCATCTTTTTTGCTTATCTCCCCGTAGTTCAGCAATTGAAAATAGGTTCCCTGAGCCGGAACTGAGTTAAACCGCGATCCGCTCATCGCATCCAAAAACAAGTCGCGTTTTTGTTGATACCAAGCCGAGAGGTTGGCGTAGTGCGCCGGGTTCGTGATATAATCGGCCAAAGCATATTGAACCGGCGTGTTGACGCTGAACACCATATACTGATGTATCTTGCGAAATTCAGTCATTAGGTTCTCGGGGCCGTATATATATCCAACCTTCCAGCCGGTGGCATGGAAAGTTTTTCCAAAACTCGCCACAATCAAAGACCGCTTGGCCAATTCGGGAAAACGGGCTGCACTCTGGTGGACTTGCCCATCAAAAATGATGTGCTCATAGACTTCATCGCTCAGCACCAATGCGTCGCTGTTTTCAGCAAGCTTCTCGAGCTCCTTCATATCGCTATCGTCCCAAACGGTGCCTGAAGGATTGTGAGGGGTGTTGATGATGATCAGCTTCGTCTTTCGCGTCACGACCTTTCTTACATCGTCCCAATTCACTCGGTAGTCCGGAGCCTTTAGTTGAACGTAAACGGGTTTTGCGTTGTTGAGTACGACGGCGGGCACATAACAATCATAGGCCGGGGTGAAAATCAATACCTCATCCTCTTCACGGACCAAAGCCGTGATGGCGGCATAAATAGCTTGGGTGGCACCGGCGGTGACGGTGATTTCCGTCTCGGTATTGTAGCTGCGTCCGTACGTTCGTTGAATTTTATCGGCGATGGCTTCGCGTAACTTTCCAACCCCGGGCATGGCCGCGTATTGATTGTGCCCTCGCTTCATATGAGCGCTCACCAAATCGATGAGCTTTGGGTCCACTTCAAAATCGGGGAAACCCTGCGAAAGGTTGATCGCATCATGTTCGGCGGCCATTCGACTCATTATCGAAAAAATGGTCGTTCCGACTTTGGGCAATTTGGTGGAAATATCAACGGGAGAATGCATGCATTCGAGAGTTTATCAGGGCATCAAAGGTAGCAAGGCATTCCGGATTATTGGGATAAGCGGCCCGCAACAATACATGGAATTTTAACCGACTCCACCCTGCCTTCCGGTCGAAAGGATTCGATGTATATAATGTGTGGGCCAATCCGAGCTTTGGTGCGGTCATCGGTAATGCCGTCCCAAGCAATTGTTCCGGTGGTGCCCAAAAGTAAGTTATTGGCCAATGTGCGTACAAGTCGACCGTGTCGGTCGAAAATACGAATGGTCGCAACAAATCCCGGTTCGTCCATTCGGTAATTGATGTAGAGCACATCTTCAAAACCGTCATTATCGGGCGAGAACACTTCTTTTTGCAATTCGAACTTCACGGTGGATGCCGTATTCTCCGGCAAATATTGCGAGTTGAGATAGCCCGGGGTGGCGAATCCCACTTGTTCGGAAGCCGACGCCCAATTGCTCGCGTCATTGGTCGGTCTGGTAAAGCTCATCCGTTCCAATGAAACCCCTTTGTAGGTAACCAATAATGGAAATTGGTAACTCTCCAAATAGTCGAACCTGTCGAACACCTGACCTATGGCATCAATGAGGATGACCGACCCGGATGAGTTGGCGTAAGAGGGCAGGGATTCGACATAAAGAAAGTTCTCCTTTTTTCCCAACGGATATTCAAGGATGAGATTCTCCGGGTCCGGTGTGAAAACGATATACTCTCCGGGCAACAGCAAAATGGGTTCAGTGGTTATGATCTTTGTCGTCATGGAGACGTTTTGAAGTGCCATGTCTTTTAGGCTTATGGCTTTCTTGGACACGTTGACCACTTCCACGAAATCCGAACCTCCGGTACGCGGATTGAACAATACCTCATTGATGAGCAAATCACCCGGATCCGGTGGCTCGGGCAGTGCGAAAGTCGCCGTTGCCCCGCCCGCCATGGGATTGCCCACACAATCGGAAATGCCCGAAATGGTGATTTCATAGATCGTGCCGATCTCCATATTGTCGCCGAGGGAAATCGAAATACCCAGATAATCGGGGGATATATTGTCAATCGAGACTATGGCTAGTTCCGGAGTGATTTCCACCGATGCGATTAATACGCTCAAGCTGTCAATCACTTCGGAAAAGGTCACTTCCAAGTGGCTTGCATCTCTGACGTAAAGGTTTTTCAAAGTCGGAGGAGTGGTGTCGGGAGTGTTGTCATTCACGCTGTTTTCTTTGGCCGGAGTCCCACCTTTTGGAGCGATGGATGCAGTCCAGTTCTCTTTGCCGCGACAGGGTTCATCCAAATTGATGCGCTCCAGGGAATACCCTCCATTTTCCTTGCCCGCATCGCCATACCACGAAATATGGTATGATACTCGGTCTACCACATCACCTTCGGGATTGGTCAACAGGAGTTCGCGTCCGCCATTGGTCAAAAACGTGGTGCTAAGGCCTTTCAAAAACCTCATCTCGGGAATGGTGAAAAACACCACCGTATTCTGGTCCGATGCAAAAACGGCGTATTCGCCGGGTGCGATTAACGACGACCCTTCAAATAGGATTCCCGAAAGCACACAGCCTTTCATCTCAACGGTTTGATCAGAGGCATTGTACAATTCGAAGTACTCGCCATCGGGTAAGCCAACCGTGGGGCCGGGATCGGCCATGATCTCGCTGATCAACACGTCGTGAAGTCCGGGGGTGGCACCGATAAAAATAGATACGACCAAGGGCTCGGATATGAAATTGCCTTCGCAGTCGGCGATGCCATTTATGGTCAATTCATACGCCACGCCCTCTTCGAGAGAGGTGGCCAAATCGAGGATGATGATATTGGCCACACCCAAGGAAACCTGTGAAACGACTACCTCCGGATCAAACTCATAATCGGCGGATATTGCGGATGCTTGATCCAATTCCTCCGAAAATGTCAAACTGGGAGTATGGGGGTTGATCAACTCCAAGGAATACCCTCCATTTTTCAAAGCGGGATCTCCATACCAGCTATCGGTATATGACACAACATCGATGATGTCACCACCGGGAGAAAGAAGGGTAAGACTATCGGCCGCATTGGCCAAGGCAACAAAAGAAGAGATTCCTAAGGTGGGGCCATAGCCCTCGAACAAGCTGACGTTGTTGGCATCACAGAGAATTGCGAATTCTCCCGGGGGAATCAACAATGTCCCGAGGGTTTTCGGAGTGGTGGTATTTACCAAGGTCCAACCCTCAAGATCAAAGAACTCATCGCTCGCGTTAAAGATTTCAAGGTACTCGGCATCGGGCAAATTGACCGGCGGTGAAGGGTCGGCCATTATCTCATTAAATACCAATTTCTTAAATTCAGGTGTTCCGAGAATGTAATAGAAGAATTCAACGGATGTGCCGGGCGAGACGTTGCCTGCGGGGTCTGCCACACCCGTTGCTGTTACGGTGTAATTTTGACCAGAAACCAAGGGTGAGCCCAAGCTCAACACCACTTCGGCCGGTGACTCTACTGACCACTGTGCGAAAGTTGGGGCGCCGATGTCGGTTAGAGAATAATTGGAAGGGTCTTCGGCAGTACTTTGCTCGACAGGTTCATCAAAAGTCAGCAACAATTCCGTCGGTGACGTAGCCTGAGCAGAGAGGAGTTCGGGCGGTGTATCATCGACCGGGATGAGGGCTGCAGAAAAATCGTCGAAAAAATGATTGTTGACCGGGCCTGCGGCACTGGATTGAGTTATGCGCAAGCCAAAGTAGGTTGCCGAAGATGTTTGAACATCCGTGGCAGTCCCGACCAAAGTGAATTGATCGAGCGCATTTTTATCGGCCTCCACCGTCCATTCACCGGCTTCCGTCCGACTCGTTCGAATGACGAAAATATTGTTGGACGAACCTCCGATTTGCCCTTCGGGACCATCGATGATTTTGGTCGCCGTACCGCCTACCACTGAAAAAAGAGCTATCTGCTTTGGCGTACCACCGAGCCGTATGAAATACCCGTTTTGGACTTGGTTCAAATCCTGATCGTCGGCCATGACGAAAAAATCGACGTAGTTGGCACCTGTGACGCCGAAATTGAGTTTGACCCAAAATTGCCATTGGGCGTTGTCGACCAATGAGCTTGGCGTGGTCAACTGATAAACGAGGGCGCCGTTTCTATTGCTGCGCAACACTTCGTTTTCAACGACAAACAAGCTATCGTCTCCGGTCCAAGTGGGGTTGTTAGTAAAATCGCCATCAGAAAAATCATCTGTGAATTGTGCGTGGACCGCACTACCAAAGACGAAGATAAAGGCGATGAGCCAACCCGATTTCCAAAAATTCATAAATCGTTCCTTGCGGCTAAATATAGTACTTTTGATTTCGGAACGGTTTTTAATTCAACTTTGATTATGCGTATAGCGGTAGTGGGCGCCACCGGAATGGTTGGACAAGAGATTCTCAAAGTGCTTGAACAACGTCGATTTCCAGTCGATGAATTGATTGCGGTCGCCTCTGAAAAGAGTGTTGGTCAAACAGTTCTCTTCAAGGAAAAACCGGTGATGATCCGCTCGATGGAAGAAGCGATTTCGCTCAAGCCCGATATTGCATTGTTCTCTGCGGGCGGCGAGGTTTCCTTAAAATATGCACCGCGTTTTGCGGAAGTAGGTACCAAAGTGATCGACAACTCCTCCGCTTGGAGGATGTCTCCGGATCATAAATTGATCGTGCCGGAGGTGAATGGAAACCTCTTGAGCGAAGACGACCAAATAATCGCCAATCCCAACTGCTCAACCATTCAACTCGTCATGGTCTTGGCTCCCCTGCACCGCAACTATAAAATCAAACGGGTGGTGGTCTCAACGTATCAATCGATTACCGGTACCGGAAAATCGGCGGTGGAGCAATTTGAACAAGAGCGGAGCGGGGAAAAAGCGGCGATGGTCTATCCTTATCCCATCGACAAAAATTGCCTGCCCCACTGCGATGATTTTGAGGAGGACGGCTATACCAAAGAAGAGAAAAAACTGACCAATGAGACGAAAAAAATCCTCCGTGACGAAGGGGTCAATGTTACGGCCACAGCCGTTCGCGTGCCGGTGGTCGGTGGTCACAGCGAATCGGTCAACATCACTTTCGAGAAAGATTATACATTGAGCTCGCTACGCGCCCTTCTGCACCACACCAAAGGCCTTAAGCTTCAGGATAACCCCGATGTGAGCCTATATCCCATGCCGCGATTTGCACAGGGCAAAGACGAGGTTTTTGTAGGTCGCATACGCCGGGATTTCTCCTTGCCGAACAGTGTGAACCTGTGGATTGTCGCGGATAACCTCCGCAAAGGAGCTGCCACCAATGCGGTACAAATCGCAGAGCATTTGGTGAAAAAGGGATGGGTTGCAAATTCGAAATTGGCTTCGTCCTGATTTCGATCTTCTCTCAAATCAGTCTGAAGATATAGATGGAAGCCATCATCATTTAAGATGTCTTGAATCGAGTCTCTGCGTGAGAGCGGACTGCGGTATCCTTGCCTATAGTGTGGCGTTTGGGACTGCGGCACAGAGACAGCGACCGGCGGAAGCTCGTCTCTGTGCCTTGCAGCCCCCGCCATCCGATAGGCAAGATAAAGCAGGTAGACCAACCCCGGCAAGAGCGTTTCGAGGACCTCAAGCTAAAAAAGGTGGGGATGGTAATGAAGGTTAAGGAACGATGGAAACGATGGAGGTGGAAGAGCTCTGCCGAGGACACGCCCAAAAAACCCAAAACCGAAGCCGTATCATATCACTGCATCAAGACCTTGCCCGATACTGATCCAAACCGATACATCAAAATCCCTCGGTATCGATCGGGTACCGGCAGAATATAAGTCGAGCTTCCCTCCGGAAAATCAATGAATTGTTTGATCAAAACGCGTCCCAAAACATCGAACGCCACAAAGACTTCTCGACCGGCTTCGGGTGCTTGTATTTCCAAGTTGAATGACTCGTGACCAAAGTATACTTTCCTGTTCCCTTCGAATTCGGATGGAGAAACACCCAAGAAGTTGCCCGGGTCAGGACAATAGAAGTCCACTGGACAAAACAAAGTGCCGGATGTTGAATTGGTATAAATATCCAACTGGATGGGCGGATTGGGGCCATTACAATCGCAATTTTCCAAGTAAGGCTTGGGCATCGCACCTTCACAACACTGGGCGGAGAAATTCTCCAAACTCAATTTATAGGCTTGTGCATAAGATTGCGTGATGCCCTCACAATAAGCGCGCTTCAAAAATCCCCACCCGATTTGGGTCTTCAATGCAGGCCAAATAGCTCCGGAATCATGGCCGGCACCACAAAAAGTGTACATCTCCGTGACTGCTCCCAACTGATTCAGTCGTTGAGAGATGGCAAAGGAACCATAATTCATGAAGGAGGTAGTGAATTCGCCGGTTGTCAAATTTTGGTATTGAGGATAACAGCTACCATTCAGCCCTACGATGCTGTCTACATTATAAAATAGGTGAGCATCACACGTACCGTGCAAGAATCCAATGGGAAAAGTACTGGGGTGATCATTAAAATTGATTCTACTCAATTCAAAGGTTGACGCATTATTTAAGAAAAGTCCCTTGATGCGTTCCCATGGAAAGGGGTCATTTCGAATATTTTTGGATCCCACACTGTCGAGGGAGCCATAATTACCGTATGTCTTTGCCCCGAACACTCCGTCTATCAACATGGTACTGTCGGTGTATAGATAAGACGGCCAATCCGATTCATTATTTCTCATCAATGCGTTGAAGGCCACAGTACTGCCAAAGCTAAACCCCGTTACAAAATAGTTCTGCATATCCGCTCTTAAGTATTTAAGCTTGGCCAGGTACGATGTGGGAAACTGTCCGTATTTTTGTGTTAGTTCACTGTTTGTAAGATGTTTGGCGTCTGTTACGGCCCGTGTAAAAGTTCGTATGGCTGCACGCATATCCTGAGCTCCAAGATAAGTAACTGTTGGAATGTCAATACAATACAAAAATGCACTCGAGTCTTGGTAACCCGAGAAATCGCTCCTGTACGAGAATACCACACTGATATACCCCAGCTGCGAATAAGCAATGGCCTGTTTTGCCGAATTCTCTCTCAATCCACTGAATTGCGGTGCAATGAAAATTATCGGTAGTTCCTTGATTGAGTTGTTTGATTCATCTAAGATTAGCACCGAGTTCGTGGGGTAATATATGTCCATACTCCGGTCAAGTATCAGATGATCCCCTAATTTAGATACTAGTGTAACATTAGACGCATATTTAAGAGTCAGTTTTTCGATTTGATTTTCCGTGAAAAGAGTATCCCAAAGAAGCACCCCCTCATTAACTTGACTGTTGTCGGATCTATTGACAATCCGCATGGTTTCATTGCAAACGGTTTGGGATTGAGACAATGCATAACTTGATGCGGCAAGCATCAAGGAAATTGACAACATTATTTCAGTTGATTTCATAGCTGTAGGTTGGGTAATTTGGTTGTCTGTCGATTTGGTTAGTGTTGCTTTACTTGTGCAAGACGTATCCAAAGAGTGAAGGTTGGCGACAACTAATAAATAATGATCGACGAGAATAGAGAAAGCCTCGACTAAAAGTCAGTGCAAATCTCGCTATAACTTCCAGTCGTGTTTATCATTTATAATAAATTGTGAGCGTAGCATGGAGTTGGCGACGAGAAAAATTCCATAATTTCCCCCCGTGAATATGACCGGAACCCGGAGTATCGTGTTGGGAGGGATCGTCGTCCTTCTTTTATCGGCCTTGCAGGCCAGCGCCCAAATTCAAGTGTATCGTGGGCACACGGGTTATTTGACCGAACAAGTGCTTCACATCACCAACAACCGCGTATTTCCCGGCTACAGCTGGAGTTTCACTGATGCCATGTATACTGTGGTAGGGCCTAAAATCACCGCCGGTGGCTCAGGTTCGGAATTTGATTTGTTGTACACTTTGCGCGATGACCAACTCTATCAGGGAACGGCGTTGTACTCCTCACAAATCGCGTACACCTATAACGACGGAAAGGTATATCGAGGAGACTCCATGTTTCCTCTCGACATTCTCTACACTTTTGATCGCGGTGTGATATACGCCGGAAACAGTCGAGTCGGTGGCGACGCACTGTATTATGTGGATGGTGGGATCACCACTACCGAACTATTTGCGATCTTGTTGGGGCTCGGATTAATCACCTGAGGCCGTTTGCTATGCGATCCTCATTGGGGGAATTCGGAACTCCGGTTCAGAGCTCCACCTTATCACCGATCCGTTCGGAGGTATCATCCATTCCGTCGATTTCCTCTATGTTCCGTTTTTCCGGCCCATGTTTGGGTTGGCCTTTTTCCACGCTGCGGAAATACTTCTTCTGATTGAGAATGATCAACGCCATACCTATGGTGATCGATGAGTCGGCTACATTGAATATCGGCCGAAAGAACCTCAGTTTTTCACCGCCAATCACGGGCAACCACTGTGGCCAATGCGAATCGATGAGGGGGAAATAGAGCATGTCGACGACGTGGCCCTGCAAAAACCCTGCATACCCACCACCGGGAGGAAAGAGCTGGGCGGTTTCATTTGAAAAAGGTGGGCTTTCGCTGAACATCATGCCGTAAAACATACTGTCGATGACATTGCCAACGGCTCCTGCCAGCACAAGACTCACAGATATTACGAAGCCCGGGTGCGCCTTGTGTCGCGTTAGCGAACGCAAGTAAACGGCGATGAACACCACGGCGGCTATTCGGAAAATGCTCAGAAACAACTTCCCTGAAGCTCCGCCAAACTCCAAACCGAAGGCCATACCCGGGTTTTCGATGAAGTGGATATAAAACCAGTGACCAAAGACGGGAAAAGCCTCGTCAAGATGCATGTTTGTTTTGACCCAAAACTTGGTTCCCTGGTCGACAACCAAAACGGTTGCCAACGTGATAATGGCTTTTCGCGACAGGGATTTCAGGGCAGTGAGCTTAACGCTTGTCTTGTTGCAACTTCGCTTCAATGCTCAACGTGGCGTGGGGCACCAATCGAAGACGTTCCTTGGAAATGAGCTTGCCGGACTCTCGGCAGATTCCATAAGTTTTATTTTCAATGCGTCGCAGCGCACTTTCCAAGTGGTTGATGAACTTTTCTTGGCGTGCGGCAAATTGCGCCGTCTCTTCACGTGACATTGTCTCGGAGCCGTCTTCCATCATCTTAAAACTCGATGCAGTGTCGTTGGTACTGTTGTCGTCGGCATACGACAAGGATTGCTTCAATTGCCGTAAGTCCTCACGTGCATCGTGAAGTTTTTTCTCAATAAGTTCTCTGAACTCTTTCAATTCCTCATCGGAATAGCGTGTTTTTTCATCGGCCATTTTGAATCGATTTAAATTTTTTCCAGGGCTATTTTGGTTTCAACCCCTCCATCCACTTCCACTATTTTTCCCTCGCCGGAGTTTACTTCATCGACCAGCTCTAGGGAGCCGGCCAAAGTTTCGGTGCAAATATAATCCAAATTATTGTTTAACGCCCGATCCAGGGCCTGACGCTTTTCAATTTTCAATGCAATCCTGTCGGTGACTTCCAAGCCGGACTCCTTGCGCAAATTCTGGATGCGGTTCACCATCTCCCGCGCGATGCCCTCTTCGCGTAACGCGTCGGTAATGGTAACGTCTAGGGCTACAGTCAACTCATTTTCGCTCGCCACCAACCAGCCGGGTATATCCCGCGTGCTGATGATGACTTCATCGATGGTGATGATCTCAGAACGTCCATCACCCAGCTCGATTTCCATATTTCCCCTGCGCTCCAGGGATTCGATATCCTCGGGTTGCATTTTACCGATCGCAGCAGCGACCTTCTTCATGTCTTTGCCCATGCGCCGACCCAACTTCTTGAAGTCGGGTTTCACCTCCTTGACCAACATGCCGGCAGTGTCCGTGAGGTATTCCACCTCTTTGACGTTCACCTCGCTCAATACGATATCGGCAACTTCTCGCAAACGGCGCTCAAAATCGCCATCGATGACGGGCACGACGATTTTTTGCAAAGGTTGCCGCACTTTGATCTTTTGCTGTTTGCGCAAGCCGAGCACCAACCCGGTGATGCGCTTGGCGATATCCATCTTGCGCTCAAGATCGCGGTCAATAAACGCCGGATCACTTTCGGGAAAGTAAGCCAAATGCACGGATTCTTCTTTGCGCCGACCCGTGGTGCGGTTGAGGTCTTTGTACAGTCTGTCGGCAAAAAAAGGCGCGATTGGAGCCATGACGATCGACAGTGCATCCAAACAGGAGTACAAGCTTTGGTAGGCGCTCAATTTATCCGTTCCGTAATCCCCTTTCCAGAAACGACGACGGCTCAAGCGCACGTACCAATTGCTGAGTTCTTCGGAAACGAAGTTGTAAATCAACCGACCGGCCCGTGTCGGTTCATAATCGGCGTAGGCTGCATCCACCTCGGCCAGAACCGTGTGGAGGCGGCTCATGATCCAGCGGTCGATCTCCGGGCGGTCCTTTAGCGGAACTTCCTCCTCGGAGTACGAGAAGTCATCGACGTTGGCGTACAGCGCAAAAAATGCATACGTGTTGTACAGCGTTCCGAAAAACTTGCGCTTGGTTTCCTCGATGCCCTTGACGTCAAAACGGAGGTTGTCCCACGGCTGCGCATTGGTGATCAGGTACCACCTGGTGGCGTCGGGCCCGTGGTCTTCCAATGTTTTAAACGGGTCTACGGCGTTGCCGAGACGCTTGCTCATCTTTTGGCCGTTTTTGTCGAGCACCAATCCATTCGACACCACGTTTTTGTATGCCACAGAGTCAAAACCCATTGTGGCCAACGCGTGGAGAGTGAAAAACCAGCCTCGCGTTTGGTCGACTCCTTCGGCGATGAAGTCTGCGGGAAAAGCCAATCCATCATCGATCTTTTCTTGATTTTCAAATGGATAATGCCATTGGGCGTATGGCATGGCACCGGAATCAAACCACACATCCATTAAATCGGCTTCGCGGTACATCGGCTCGCCCTTTGAGGATACCAACACGATGGCATCCATGTAGTTTTTATGGAGGTCTACACCGTTGTAGTTGGTATCGCTCATGTCGTCAGGGTCGAAACCCGCCAAAGGGTTTCGCTCCATTAGGCCCGCTTCTACGGCACGATCGGCATGGGATTTAAGTTCAGCGACGCTGCCGATGCAGAGTTCTTCATCTCCCTTTTCCGTTCTCCATATCGGGATGGGAGTGCCCCAAAACCGAGATCGTGACAAGTTCCAATCGTTGAGGTTTTCCAGCCAATTGCCAAATCTGCCCGTTCCCGTGCTCGCCGGTTTCCAGTGAATGGTATTATTGAGCTCGATGAGGCGGTCTTTGACTGCCGTAGTCCGTATGAACCAAGAGTCCAACGGATAGTAGAGCACCGGTTTGTCCGTGCGCCAGCAGTGCGGGTAACTGTGCTCGAATTTTTCAACCAGAAAAGCCTTGCCCTCCTCTTTTAGTTGAATGGAAATCACAACGTCGGCGGATTTTTCCGGTGCTTCGCCGGCGGCGTAGTATTCGTTCTTTACATACATGCCACCGACCACCGGCAGCTCTGCGATAAATTCTCCTTTCAGGTTAACAAGTGGCACCGGTTTACCGTCTGCATCGGCAACGAGCATGGGTGGAACGCCCGCCTCTTTGGCCACCCGAGCATCGTCCGCCCCAAAAGTGGGCGCGATGTGAACCACACCCGTTCCATCTTCGGTGGTGACGTAGTCTGCGGCAATCACGCGAAAAGCCTCTTCGGCCCCGTCCATGGGCAATGCATACTCAAGGAGCTGCTTGTACTTAAGGCCCACCACGTCTTTGCCGTTCATTTCGGCGATGACACGATAGGGAATTTTCTTGTCTTCGAGGGTGTAGTTTTCGTAAGCCTCGTCATCCTGAACTTCGACATAAGGACCGTGGAAAGTTGCTGAAACCAAATCCTTGGCCACCACGGCTGCATAGCGATCACCCGTATAGCGATTGAAGGACTCCACCACCGCGTAGTCGAATTTGGGATTCACCGCCAAAGCAGTATTCGAGGGCAAGGTCCAAGGAGTCGTGGTCCATGCCATCAGCCTATACGACAAATCCTCCCGACCTGTGCGCTGCGCCAAGGCCTTTTGACTTTCCGGGCGTAGCTCAAAGAGTGCCGTGGCCGCAGTGTCTTTCACCATTTGATAGGTGCCCGGTTGGTTGAGTTCATGCGAACTCAGCCCCGAACCGGCAGCCGGCGAATAAGGTTGAATAGTATATCCTTTGTAGAGCAGCCCGCGGTCGTAGAGCCGGCGCAACAACCACCACAAGGTCTCAATATACTTGCTGTGATAAGTCACATAAGGATCCGACATATCGACCCAATACCCCATTTTTTCCGTTAGGTCGTTCCACACATCGGTGTAGCGCATCACCGCCTCTCTACAGGCATTGTTGTAATCCTCCACGCTGATTTTCACTCCGATATCTTCCTTCTTGATACCAAGTTCCTTCTCCACGCCCAGCTCTATGGGCAGCCCGTGCGTATCCCATCCCGCTTTGCGCTCCACACGTCGCCCTTTGTTGGTTTGGTACCGACAAAAAATATCTTTAATCGTTCGCGCCATCACGTGATGAATGCCCGGCATCCCATTGGCCGACGGCGGTCCCTCATAAAACACGAATGGCCGATCGGCCGGTCGCGATTCCACGCTTTTCTCAAATGTGCGGTCTTCACGCCATTCATCCAGCATGTCTCGCGCTACCGCGGTCAAGTCCAAACTCTTGTATTCAGGGTATTTAGGCATGTGATCACCTGTTTTTTAAGACGTGCAAAGATAACAAATCTCGTTGGGAAAGCGTCGCCGCCAAAGGGTTGGAATACAGTGCGTATTTCGCTTTCCGGATTGTGGTTTTGGGCGCGCCCCTCGTCTTGTGTTATCCGCCGGCTTCTCGTATTCCTGTGATGATCCATTCCGATCGATATGGGCCTTTCATGTCGGGTCGGTCTTCAGGCTTTATCCACGCACGGCAATCGGCAAGGGCTGCATCGCCCGATGAGGAGCTTCCGCAGGTCGCTCTCATCGGTCGGCATCCCTAGCCGTTGCCGCGCGTGGGATACCGCCTTCCGCCCTCGCGCAATCGCGTCATTCCTGATGTGGTCCGGCTTTGGTAAATCCCGGTCCATTCCACCGGCGAAAGCACCATTGCCTTTTGCTTTGTATTTTTGCATTCGAAATATTGGAAAACCGCAAGAAACATGGAACACAATACTCTAATGACGGCGACATCCCGTGATGAATGGTTGCTTAAGATGCGTTCCGATGGAAGGGATTACCCTTTAAGCCCGGCCGAAACCGACGACGTGGAAAAATTTGAGATGGCATCCATTCGGCCCATCATCGACTTTCAGATGATGATTATCATGGCACAATTCCGCCACTTCATCAAAAAATTCAAACCCGTCTTCAACGCATACAAACGAAAAGTGCAAACCAATTACGTCGACGACGTTTTGCACACGGACAAGCGAATAAGAAATTCAATGATAGCATCCGTGGTCGGCATGATGACCATCGGAGAATACGAGACTTATGCGCGCATGAAGAACAATGCCAATCAGCGCATCATCAAAGTCCTGATCGAAAAAGTATCGGAAAGGGTTGAAGACCTATATTGAGCATGTGGGATAAACCACGAAATTCAATTTCCCAAAACCGCACGACCATCAAAGTTCTTCACGCCCGATTCGCGCGATGATCTCCTTCATTCCCGGTCGGATACAGGCGCGTAGCTCGTGCAGCAAATTGAACAGTCCGAAAAAGATACGATTGACGTAAATGCCGTGTTGTGAACCGCGGGCCGGGTGGCTGCGGCGCATTTCAGGATCTCGGGCCACCTCCTCGCCCAGTCGGTAGATCCGTTGGAAATAATCTTCGTCTCCAAAATCAAACTCATCCGCATTAAACGGTATGGAGAGAGGTTCTATGGCGCGCACCAAGGTCTCTGTAATATAGGCGCGCTCCTTGTCGGTGTCGCTTTCTATATACACTCCCAAACCTAAAAGTACACGGTTGAGCTTGGGGCGATCGTCGACGATGCCGGGCTCCATCAGCGCGAAATAGGGCCGGTAAAAATCGTCGGGGATGTCTTTGACGCAACCGAAATCGATTACGGCCAGCTCGCCTTTGGACGTAATGAGAAAATTGCCGGGATGTGGATCGGCGTGAACTTCACGAAGTTGATGAATTTGAAAGGAATAGAAGTCCCACATCGCTTGACCGATGCGGTTTCTATCGGCTTGAGGAGGATCGGTAAGGAGCCACGTCGATATGCTTTGTCCGTCGATCCAGTCCATGGTCAGCACCTTGCCGGCGGAATACTCGGGGTAATAATGAGCAAAGGTAAGCCCGGGAATGTGGACGCATGCCAAGCTCAACCGCTGTGACCGTTTGAGTTCAAGAGGGTAATCGGTTTCTTCGAGCAACCTAAGGCGAACTTCACCCATGTATTTGTCGAGATCGGAACCTTTGACATTCATCAACCGTTTGGCGATGGGGCGCAAGAGATTTAAATCGCTCTCCACACTTGAGGCCACTCCGGGATATTGCACTTTCACGGCGAGTTTTCGTCCGTTGATGGTGGCTTGGTGCACTTGTCCAATACTCGCCGCGTTGACGGCTTCGCGTGCGAAAGTGTCAAAAATCTCTTCGGGGGTTTTGCCGAAATCCGTTCGGAACGTTTTAACCACCAATGGATATGACAAGGGCGGCGCTTGGTATTGAGCCATTTGGAAATGCTTGCCGAAGGCGCGTGGCAGAATGTTCCGGTCCATTGATATCATTTGCGCCACTTTCAGCGCCGTGCCCTTGAGTTCGCTCATCGATCGATAGATGTCGGCAGCGTTGGCCTCGTCGAGAGCATCGCGCGTGGTGCCGGGGTCCACCGCTTTTTGCGCGTAGTATTTTAGATAATTACCCCCGACTTTGGCTCCCGCCTCCAAAACCTTGGCCGCTCGGCGCACTTTGCCGACCGGGATTTTGGGGTTTTCCTCGTGTTTGCTCATCTGGATTGCCACAAAAATTTTGCGAAGTCGATGATACTGTCGGGCGTGGTGTCCCCCAGTATCTTGAAAGATAGATTGACGGCTTTTTCAACCGCGGCGTCGGACCGCTCAAATCCGGGACTTCGATCCTCGGCCCAAAAATTGAGCACGAACATCAACTGCAACCAGATGGCCGAATGGTATCGGTCGGATATAAAAGGACGCGGAGCGATTTCTTTCGTTATCAGCGCTTCGTCGACCAAGGCGTTGGCGAATTTGGTGAATCGCTTTTTGTACGCTCGAAACATGGAAGGTGTGCCGGTAAAACGACGCAATTCACGAATGCGCAACAATGCATAGCTGCGATGGAGTTTCAGCACTTCCAGATGGGTGAAGAAGAAGGCCAAAAGCTTTTCGCGCGCCGTAAAGGACGCATAGTTCTCGTCTCTGTCCAAAATGTCGAACGTGCGGTTCATGAACTCAATCCATATCTCCTCTTCAATGGCTTCGAATGAGGGGAAGTGCTTGTAAAAATCCTCTTCGGACATACCCAGGTCCTTGACGAATTTGTAGACTGTCGGAGGCGCCTCGCCGGTGCCGAGAAGCACATCGAGATAGGACTCGCGAATGAGGTCGATCGTCTTTTTATTCTTTGAGTGATTGGCATCGCCCTCGGTAGAGGTCTTTTTAGTCGATTTGGTCGATTGTCTTTTGTCGGATGCTTTCGACGATCGCGCTTTTGTCTTGGGTTGGGATTGCGAGGTTTTGACGGGTTCTGCTTTGGTTGCCATGGGGTGAATTTTGAGGTTGTGGTAGGGTGCGTATTCAGCCTGCGATCGACTTTTCGTCAAATTTCCGGTTAACACAGGTAGTCCACTAACGTTAAAACTTAAAACGTTGGGAAGGTCTGCACATTGCAATAAAACATACAAGAAATCTTAAAAAGATATTGAAGTTTCAAATGAAGCATTACAATCAGAAGAGTGCATGCAAAAATAGCGTCAAGCGTCGGTGACATTCGGGGCTTTCTGTCGTTATTTTGGAGATGAATCAGCGTGAGGGCGGACACCGTTATCCTTTTGCCGGGGCTCGCGAGGAGGTCGTAGGCTTTTGAGAGCGACCTTGTGAAGCTCCTCAAAAGCCGTACGACTCCCGCGAGCCCCGGTAAAAGATAAAGGTGGTAGACCGACCCCGGCAATGGTGTGACGTTCTTGATAAAAAGTCGGATAGGCTCCCGATAAGCCACTTTTTAGACGAAGCGCTATGCCAGGGGGCACGCCCAAAAAACCGGAAGAACACCCGGCAAAACAATGTATGATCGACCCTAATGGGTTCATGTTATAAAACCGTACTTTTGCAGTCCAAATGTCGACCGAGTTCTATCGATGAGCGATCCTATCAAACACGAGTGTGGAATCGCGCTGCTCCGCCTCAAGAAGCCTCTGCCCTTTTATCTCGAAAAATACGGGACGCCTTTTTACGGGCTGAACAAGCTGTACCTCTTGATGGAAAAGCAGCACAACCGCGGGCAAGACGGCGCGGGCGTGGCGAATATCAAGCTCAACATGCCCCCCGGAACCAAGTTCATCAGCCGGTACCGGAGCAACAGCGGCCAACCGATCCACGATGTATACGAGCACATCAATGCTCGATTTCGCGACTTGGAAGATCGCGATCCGGACAAGCTGAAGGACACGGAATGGCTGAAACAGCACGAGGCCTTTACGGGGGAATTGTTTTTGGGGCATGTGCGATACGGGACATACGGACGGAACAGCATTGAAAGTTGCCATCCGTTTTTGCGCCAGAATAATTGGATGACGAGAAACTTGGTGCTCGCCGGCAACTTCAACCTTACGAATGTCGACGAGCTCTTTGACCTGCTGGTGAGCATAGGCCAACACCCAAAGGAAAAGTCGGATACCGTGACGGTGCTCGAGAAAATCGGTCATTTTCTGGATGAAGAAAACGAAAGACTCGTAGCGCATTACCGCTCATTGGGATACGACAAGCGAACAGTCACGCGGAAAATCATCGAAAACCTGGACTTGGCGAAGGTTTTGCAAAGATCGGCCGAAGACTGGGACGGAGGGTACGCGATGGCGGGCATGGTGGGTCACGGCGACGCATTTGTATTGCGCGACCCCAACGGCATTCGCCCGGCCTTCTATTACGAAGACGATGAGGTGGCGGTGGTGGCCTCGGAGAGGCCGGTGATTCAAACGGCTTTCAACTTGGATGTGGAAGATATCAAAGAAATCCCTCCGGGAAATGCCGTCCTCATTGATCATTTGGGAAATCTCAAATTGGCTGAAATACGCAAGCCCGGCGTCAAACTGGCCTGCTCCTTCGAACGTATCTATTTTTCACGTGGCTCGGACCGCGACATTTACAAGGAGCGCTTGAAGTTGGGAAAAAGCATTGTGCCAAAAGTGCTCAAGGACATCGACTACGATTTGGACCACTCGGTATTCAGCTTCATTCCAAACACTGCGGAGGTGGCGTTTTTCGGTATGATGAAAGGACTGGAAGATTATCTCAACCAACGCAAAGAGGAATTGATTCTCGCAGGGGGAAAGGACTTAAGTGCTGAGCGGCTTCGCGAAATATTGCAGATGCGTCCGCGCATGGAAAAGATTGCCGTGAAAGACGCCAAACTCCGCACCTTCATAACGCAAGATGAATCTCGCGAGGATATGGTGGCACACGTATACGACGTAACATACGGCACCGTAAACCGCGATGATTGCTTGGTGGTGATCGATGACAGCATCGTTCGCGGAACGACCCTGCGGCAGAGCATCATCCGCATCTTAAGCCGGTTGAAACCGAAGAAAATCGTTGTGGTATCGAGCGCACCGCAGATACGTTATCCCGACTGCTACGGGATAGACATGGCCAAATTCAGTGAGTTCATCGCTTTTCGTGCGGCGATAAGCCTATTGAAAAAGACCGGAAGGCAAGAAATAATTGAAGAGGTGTACCGAAAATGCAAAGCGGCGGAAAACCTACCCAAGACGGAGCATAAGAATTGGGTAAAGGCCATCTACGCACCTTTTTCGGCCGATGAAATTTCACGTGAGATCTCGGAACTTCTCACACCCGATGACTTGGGTTGTTCGGTGGATATCTTGTACCAAACCTTGGATGGCCTGCACGCAGCCTGTCCGGATCATCGCGGTGATTGGTATTTTTCCGGTGATTATCCCACTCCGGGCGGCAATCGTGTGGTTAACCGAGCTTTTGTGAATTTCTACGAAGGTCGAGACGAAAGGGCTTATTGATCGCAGAAGAGGCGGGACCTTTAAAAAACCATCTTTACTTTTCAGCAGTTGATCTGCGTATGAAGACAAATTCCGTCCGTCGGTTTTTGGCGTGATCTTCATTGGAACACCATGCGCCATCGCCACAATCATTGGCGAGTTCGCTTTCTCCTTTTCCCTCGGAAGTAAGTCGATCGGTATCGACGCCTTGCACAGCAAGGTATTCAATGACGCCGTGTGCACGTTTTTCCGACAGGGTCATGTTATAGGCTTTTGGGCCACGAGAGTCGGTGTGGGAGATGACCTTCACATGAATATTTTTATTGCTCAAGATGGTTTTTGCCAAGGCGTTGAGATCCTCTTTGGCGTCATCGCGGATTTTGAAGCTGTCAAAATCATAGTAGACGGTGGGAACGGTCTTGATAAACTCTTCGCCATCCAACAAGCCTGAAATCGCGGTATTGTCATCGGAAGATTGGGTAATGTCCGCCGCAGTATCGGGCTTGTCTTCCAACACGTTGGAACTAGAGATCAGTTCCGGTGCCGTATCGTCCATTTGCGTCGATGGGATTGATTTTTGGGACAGCGGCAATTGCAAGTTTTCGTCGTCAGAAGGTCCACGCACGAATCCGAATGCCCGGTCATCCAATAATTCCAAGGGGAATTGACCGGAATCATCGACGTTCAAGGCGACCTCATTGCCTTGGCTATCGACCTTGTATATGATTACGCCTTTCGCATCCGACCCTTCAACTTTTAGCATGTACACCTCAGCCGTTGTCAGGTTGGGAAATGAGACCACACCGTATTGATCGGGGTGTGCTTCGCCCACTTTGTTTCCGGACAGATCATGTACCTCCAAACTCACTTCTGCATTGCGGAATGGCATAATCTTGAACTCCAACGTGTCGACGGGTAATTGCTCGGGCACGAACCGAAAAGCATAAATATCATTTCCACCTGCACCACCTCGTCTATCCGAAGCGAGATAACCTGTTTGCCTATGGGTAAAGTGTATGGAAAAGTCGTCGTACGCCGAGTTGATTGGCGCTCGCAGATTGTATGGTTTGAAAGGCAGGTTCAAGAGGCTGACGTAATAGAGATCCAATCCTCCGTAGCCCATGTCGCGTCGGTCCGATGAATAAAACAATCGAAAATCGTGCAGTACCGGATAAACTTCATTGCCGGAAGTATTGACTTCCGGGCCCAAATTTACGGGCTCCGTCCACAATCCGTCATCAAAATCGCTGTACCACAGGTCCATTTTACCGTGTCCCCCCTCGCGGTCTGAAGAGAAATACATTCTGGATCCGTCCAAAGAAAAGGTCGGATGGCCTGTATTGAATTTGCCATTGTGTTCGAATGGACGGATGTCATCAACTGCACCGGTGAGGTTAGAAAAATATATGCCGAACCTCAAAGAATGTTGCAAACCATCGATTTCGCGAAGCGTCATGGCATACTCCCCTTGTTGGGGCCAGCGGGCCAATGCGCCATCGTGGTAATAATAATCCCTGGTCCTCATCAACATCGTCGGCTTGTTCATCCTCAGCGAGTCGAGCTTGGAGGTTTGGGCTCGGTGATAGAGATGGATGTTTTGATTGGTGAAGGCGGCCGGAAATACGGCCTGAAGTGTGTTTTTATCGGAAACATACCACAACTCTCCGTTTGGAGAGGTATACGGTGCGTATTCATTGGCAAAAGTATTGAGCCCGTCAATTTTCTTCAAATCGGACAAGGTTCGCAATGAGTCCCACGCCAGGAGATTGGCGGTTTTGTCAAGCCACACATAGGCATCGGCGTCGGTCTCGGAAATGCTGAGCCATTCTATCAAGGTCAGGTAGGCTGCAGAAAAGTCATCATTGGCAATCAGGACGTCTGCGTAGAACAGGATATCTCGACTCTGGGACATGCGCTCGATGTTGACCAAATTCAAGACGTCGAGGGCATCCTCGTATTTATGTACTTGGTAAAATGCTTTTGCGAGCATCATTCCCGATGGAAGGTCGTTTTGATCGGAATAAAAATCCTTTTTCAATATGCGAATGGCCTGGTCATATTGGCCCTCGTTAAAGAATTTTTCTGCTTTCTTTGACTGTGCCGATGCCTCGTTGAAAAATGCCGAAGCAACCAACAAGACAGCCGTTCCAATCGCGATTGGAGTTGCTTTCTTCCAACCCGGACGAAACAATTTTGATAAGGGGAACATGAGTGTTATTTGGTTTTATCGATAATCCTGATTTCAGTACGGCGATTAACGGCGTGTTCTTCTTCTGAACATTCCACGCCATCCGCGCAATGGTTGAGGAGTTCAAATTCTCCATATCCATGACCTTCGAGACGGCTCCGTTGGATGCCGGCCTTCACGAGATAGTCTACGACTGATTGTATTCTATGTTCGGAAAGCAATAAGTTATATTCCATCGATCCCCTGGAATCGGTATGCCCGGAGAGTTCAATGGAAATGTGTGGGTTATCTCGGATGATGTCGATGAGCTTGTCTAGCGTTGTTGCGCTTTGCTTTGTGAGTTTCGCCCGGTCCAATTCGTAATAGATCGCCGGCAAATTGAAAAGTTCCTTGTCGGATATGGTGATCCGCTTTTTTTCCTCATTTGTAATGGTGATCATCTTCTCATCGTCCTTCAAGCGCACGTATATGAATTCACCGGCCCGCGTGGGCTCAATGGTTGTCAATAATTCCCCGCGGTCATTGTATATTCGAATCATAGCATTGGGGTCGGTCACTTCGCTGCGGATGGAGTACCGGCTGTCGGGGCTGACGTTTTCAAATTTGAATCCTCCGGCATGATCGGTGAATGTTTTCCCCACCACATTACCGTCGTTGTCTTGCAGGATGATTCGTATTCCGTCCACATTTATGTCACCCGATTCCATCATGCCCAGGATATCGATGGTCAACATACTTTCATCGCGGTTAACTTTTTTATCGAGGAGATAATCAGTGGGCGTAAGTATTTCGAACAAGAAGCCTTTCCCTCCTTTTGACCGGACTTGTTTCACCAAATTTTTATTCGCGTCAAAAATGGACAATTCATCTCCGGCATTGAGTGAGTCATGGGGAAGAATCACTTGGTAGGTCTCACGGCCCTTGACTTGTATAAATGAGAAATTTCCATCCTCATCCAAATATGCGAGATCCAGCACCACTCCGTCGGTATTGACCAGCTGCACTTCAGTACCTTTTTTAAGGCCATCGGCTTGGATCCGGCCATACATGACTTCAAAAACTTCTCTGTTTTTCACGGGCTTAACATCAAATACATCATCGAGGCCCCTGCGCGACGATCTATTTGAGATGAAGTAAGACAAGCGCCCTTGCGTCACCACCGGGCACAGATCATCGTAGCTGGTGTTGAGTGGGTGTCCCGGGTTGAAAACCTCACTATACGGCCACGCCGATTTAAACAAGTCATAGCCTCCGATCGATCGGTTGATGTCGTCACTCGCAAAATAGAGGGTATCCCCATTAAACGCAGGGAACAATTCATTGGAAGATGAATTAATGGCCGGGCCAAGGTTTGTCAACTCACTCATTCCATCAAGTGTCAGTTCACTCATCCACAGATCCATGCCGCCATATCCTCCCGGCCGATCACTACTGATCACCAAAATTTTACCGTCCGCCGAAATGGCCGGATGTGCGTACATGTATCCGGGTTCAGCGAGGTCGAATATCCTGGGTTTTTCCGTCTCCTTGGCATTGACACGAAAAATGGTCAATCCCGATGAGGACGATTTGGTTAGAGAACCTCGCGCTTCTCCCGTTATCAAAATACTCGTATCACGTAGTACGCAACCGGGCCCAAGTTGATATATGCCTTTTTGTGGCAAGCCGCGAAATGCTTCAACCAGTGGATCGATATCTTTTGTCACATGGTCTTCGCTCATACGATAGAGGTTGTCGTAACTGCGTTCGATGGGGAATTCCGAGATTTTCCTTTTTTTGCCTTTCAATACGATGAGATGCCCGTTCATTCCCAAAGAAAGCAACTCGTTTACCGAGGTGTCGGAAATGGCGCTCAAAACGACGACATGACCCAAGTCTCCGTTCTTTTCGTTTCTGATTCTGTCCACATATGACCGAAGTGAATCGGTTTTGCCGTTTTCGATGCCGATAATTTTCTCCAATCCTTCATCGAAGCGGCCTGTTCGAATAAGGGCTTCGCCGGAGAGTTCCTTCCAGATACCTTGGTCACAGCCCTCTCCGTCGAGTACCATGGCCAGTCGATAGGCTTCATTGAATTGTTTTCCCATTATCGCCGATGCCAGTTTGTTGCAATCCGACGTTCTAGCCGTTTGTGCCTGAGTCTGAGCGATGCCGAATCCGGACAATACTACTCCCAAGAGTAATGTCATTCGCAATATTTGTGGGGAAGAAGGCATGGTCAGAATTGGCGGGGGGAGGCGGCTTTTTTGGGATAGTAATTCAAATTAAACCCGATAAAGATCTCATGGGTTCCACTTTGTTGCGCGAGCAGATCATTGGTGGGTAAGTCGAAAGAATACCCAAAATGCAAACGATCATTGACGAAATAATGTGCGGAAAACACGGCGCCGAATTCATGCCGATAGGTTCCGGTCAACCACAGGGAATTGTAAAATCTGGCGCCCAATCCGACATCAAATTGGAATATTTCTGAAGATAATCTCACCAATCCGGATGGTTTCAAAGCGAAGTCCTCTCCGATTTCAAAGATTTTCCCGGCCAATACATTGATGAACCTCTCGGTTCGGGCCTCGCTCAAATCCGATTCCAAAAGCCTGCCGCCGTCGAGACCGATAACACTGATTCCAACATAGGCTCCTTGAGTGAGATACATGGCTCCGAAGTCGATTGTGGGAGTCCATAGGTTATCTTCGCTTTCGGATGCCAAGGGTTCAGATCCGGAAGGGAACTCGAGTTCGCTCCATCGGTACTGATGATTGACCATTCCGGCGCTCAATCCAAGTGAGATTTTCGACTTGTCGGACAGTTTCAGTTTGTAAGAATAGGTGGCGGAAAAGGATGTGTTGGTTCGCGCACCGATTCGGTCGTTTCGCACTTGCAATCCCAGGGCCATATTTGGATTTCTCAAAGGTGAATGGGCATAAAAATCCCCCGTTCGAGGGGCACCATCGAAACCGACCCACTGGGCGCGATAGCTCAGGCCCGTGGCCAAGCCTTCACTCTCTCCGGCATAAGCGGGATTGACTGCATAGAGGTTGAAAATATACTGGGAGTATATGGAGTGTTGTTGCGCTTTGAGCGCCAATGACCCAAAGATCATTGCTGCAATCGATATGTATTTCCAACGGATCATTTGATCAATTCGATATACCCCTTGTACAGGACTCCGGCCACCTCGGCGATGTAAAAGTAAGTCCCGGCGGGAAGTGCCGAGCCATCTTTGCTGCGGCCCTCCCAAACCGTTGAGGCATTGTCGTAGTCGATGAATTTAATCAACTCTTGCCCCCATCGATTAAAAATCTTAATAGAGTTTGGTGAGTATTCGGGTAAATGGATGTTTTCAATTAACCAAACATCATTTTCTCCGTCTCCATTGGGACTGAAAGCATTGAAAAACCGCAATCGACAGCTCTCGGGATCTCCGGGGCCAACTTCAGCTTCACCGGTCAATTCACAATCTATCGTGGTGATGGTATAGGAATACAAACCGGGAGAAAGTCGGGTGATCTTTCTTCCCTTTTCACCGTTGGACCAGGTAATTTCATACGGAGGCGTACAACCGCGAATATTGATCAATTCGATGGAGCCGTCCGTAGCAGAGGGACAAGAAGCATCGCTGACCATTGCCTCCGCCGATAAGGGAAAAAATAATCCGCTCTGATGAAAACCTTGAGTGAGAATGATGTTGGAATTTCCAATCGTTTTCACAACGGCCTCTCCAGCCGTATATTCGAGTATGTCACCGCTCAGATTCTCAGAACCGCCAAGGGAACCGATTACGCTTCGCTCTAATACGACTTGAGCCGATAAGGTAAGTGACAGAAAACTAATCACAAATAGAACTAATGTACCGATGAGGCCGGCAGTGATGCGAATCGACTGAATTGTTCGAACACCGAGATATGTGTCATCCAATGATTTCAATTCATGGTGTATTTTATGACTGCACCGTATACCGCTTGGTTTATATGTTCCACATCGTCTGTTTCATCGTCATCGGTTGACTGCATGCCTTCGATTCGTAGACGATAGTTGTATTTATCATTTTTGACCACTTTGGGTGCAAATAGAAATGGGTAGCCGGTAAAAGTTTTGTTCGCTGTGAAGTTCCCACTTACGAAGGTGTTAATAATGGGATCTCCCGTCATTGCGAATCCGTCCAATTCCTTTCGCTCCAATCTGAAATTCAGGATTATATTTTCTCTATCGCGAACATACACCGTCATTTCTATAATTGTGGCTCCATGGGGTAAATGAACCGGTGCCACCAATACGCCACTTTTCTTGTAAAAATAGGCAAAAGGAGCATGCTTGTCATAAAGCTTGAGATACGAGCTCTCGCTTACATCTTGATGGCCACGTACCGTTTCTACAAAATCACTCGGATCGATGCTGTAGTATCCAACGCTGCCGTCCATCCCTGCCTCCACTGGGGGAGTTGGCACCCATTTGCCCGAGTCGGCAACATAAACCAAGACGTCGCCATCAGAGGGGGCTGTATTGGACACGGCGTGATTTTGGATACCTACGACATCCATAGAGCCGTCGGGTTTCAAATTGGCGTCCCCGGAGATCTTTACAGGAACGGCTTTGTCTTCATTGTTTCCAATAAATATGTTTTCGTAGGTCAGGTTGGATTGATCGTAAGATCCCAGGTCGACCTTAGCGGTTGAGTTAGTCAAGCTGAGGTCGTTTCCGTTGAGTTCAATGTCTTGAAGTTCATTGGTCGGATCGTTGTCCAGCGCGAGTGGAGACAGATCAACATCAAATGCCATGATGCCTCCTTGATAAAGCTTCAAATACTTGTTCTCAGTGCTGAAGGTGAAATTTTCCACCTCTTTGCCGGCAAATTCTGAAACCGCAACTCGATGTGCTTGACCCCCTTCATCGATGACCAATTCCTTGCTTACGTCGTCGAATCGAAAATCGGTGATCAACTCGTTGGTCGGATCGTTGTCCAGCGCGAGTGAAGAGAGATCAACACTAAAGGCCACCACTCCACCTTGTTCAAGCATCAAATGCTTGTTCTCAGTGTTGAAGGTGAAATTTTCCACCTCTTTGCCGGCAAATTCCGAAACCGCAACTCGATGGGCTTGACCCCCTTCATCGATGACCAATTCCTTGCTTACGTCGTCAAAATGAAAGTCCGTGATCAATTCATTTGTCGGATCATTATCGGCATCGTCGATCAATTGTGACAGGTCTGCATTCCAAGCCTCAAGGTTATCCGAAATGGTTAAGACAGAACCATCGAAATCCACTCCTGTTATAAAGCCATTTAATGTCCCGTTACCCCCGAAGTCAAGTTCCGAGAAGTTGACGCTGAGGGACTGTCCGTTATTTTGATATAAACTTAATAATCCCGTTCCTGAGTTAAGCACCAAGCTGTCCACCAATTCGTTGGTGGGATCAGAATCGGCGTCATCAATCGATCCGAGCCAGACACTTTTAACATTGCTCCCTTCGAATACGATCAATTCTCGATTACCCTGGTTGAAATGAAGGCTGTCTATCAACTCATTGGTGGGGTCAGAATCGGCATCATCGATCAAGGTGCTGAGATCGACTTGCCTTTCAATTCCCGCCTCGATCAAATGCAGGGAAGTTTGTTCCTCATCAAAATGAAAATCGGTGATCAGTTCATTTGTTGGATCCGCATCGGCATCATCCTTATTGGCGACATCACGCGCAAACAAAGCGTATGGTACGGAAGCGAACTTGGCTTCCTGAAGAATTTCCAGACCATTTCCTATGTCGATGATAACGGTAAGCCAGGGATCACCGCTTTCCCATCTGATTTGGGACATGGCACCGGAAATGGGCTGACCACTTCCGATTTCAACGTTTACCAATCCAAATTCATTGGTTTGGATGTTCTCGTGGTTCTCTTTATAAAACAATTCACCTCCGTTTACGGAAGATATTTCGAATGAGAGAAACACGGGCATATTACTGACGGGCAAGCCGGTTTGTCCATTACGAACCACGGCTTGGTAATTGATCGTCAAAGGCGGTTGTGCGATTGCTTGCCCCGACAAAAAACAGGAAACCGCAATCACCACCCATAAATAATAAGTCCTCATTTATCTGAATACAGTTTTGACTGTGATAGAGTCTTTTACCTGTTTCCCATGAAAATTGTTCCATTGGCCTTAATTTAAGGTGATATCAACTCTGTCCAACCATCTGCGCCAAGTGATAAAAGAGTAACTGTTTTCGGTTGACTTCCACTGAGGATCAAAACCGCCGACCCATAATCGAGTTGAGCTCCACCAAAATCAAAAAACACCGACACCGCACCGTGGTTGGGGCCTGTTTTTCTCACCGTTATCAGTCGCCCCGGACAAGTCGAAGGGTCGGGCAATTCGATGACAAGCTGTTCGGGCAAGACAGAAGACAGTCGACAGACAATAATGTTGTCGGTGGGCGTCACTGAATAGGGCGAGTCATCTTCTTTGATTATTGTGAGTCCCACCCCCACCGAACCGCGAAGTTCAAACGAACTCTTGGGCTCATTGGTGCCAATTCCAACACGGTTGGAACCGATGTGAAGCATGGGAATATTGGAGGCGTTTGTCACTGCAAAATCCGCTATATCCAATTGATCGTTTTTCACTTCGAGTTTTGCCGTGGGACCGGATGTGCCAATGCCGATATTGTCCGTTTCATTGTATACGACGGATGATTCCGGTGCTCGAAACCAATGCTCTTCATTGGCCAATACGCCGAGGTCCACGCCGTGGGGCGTTCCACCCTCAAAGACTTCCAAGATGCTTCCCTCAAACAACCGCAGGGAGTCAATTTTAAAACGAGAAAGACTCACTGTGTGGGAATTGACTTCTTGAATGAAAAGGTTCGTTCCAAACAGTGAAAATTCGGTAATCATTTCATTCGTTGGGTCGTTGTCCGCATCATCAATCGGAAATTCCGACATATCGATAATGACATTGTTGTCCAATCCTTCCTGAATTACAATGCCATGTTCATCGGGACTGTAGAAAGCGTCATTGATGAGCTCATTGGTTGGGTCGGCATCCGCATCATCAGCCGAAAATTCCGACAAGTCAATGATCACTTCGTTGTCAAGGCCTTCTTGGATAACGATGCCATTCGCTTCGGGACTGTAAAATGCATCATTGATCAGCTCATTGGTTGGATCGGCATCCGCATCATCAACCGAAAATCCCGACAAGTCAATTGTAAGCTCATTGTCGATGCCTTCCTGAATTACAATACCATTAACCTCTGGACTGTAAAATGCTTGGTTGATCAATTCATTGGTTGGATCAGCATCGGCATCCTCTACATTTTCGGTAGTTTGTGAGTGCAAGGCATAAGGAACCGACATAAATTGCATCGCGCCCAGTGTCTCCAGTCCATTTCCGATATCGATTTGAATCTCGAGCCAATAAGCGCCATCACTCCATTGAATTTCGTTGAAATTCCCGGAGGTGACGGCACCTCCGCCGATATAAACAGAAAAAAGTCCAAAGGCATTGGTCGAAATATCGGCATGTTCTTCTTGATACACGATACTTCCTCCGGGGCTTCCTTCCCGAATAGAGGCGATGATGTAAACGTCTTGTTCTCCGACTACCACACCGGTGGCGGCATTTCTTGCCACCGCCTGGTAATTGATTTTCGCAGGGGCTTGGGCAGAAACACTCAACGCCGCGATAAACATCACGCTCAAGAGGTAGAAAGTTTTCATAGGCGAGCAAAAACGATGAAGAGAGCTTTTGAGACCGTTAATATAAGGCCTTTGGATCAAAACCAAATTAAATCGAACAATTATTGATTCGAATTAAACCAATTGGGTTATAGACATTCCCAATAACTCCCCATAATGACGGTGCAATATTCTTTTTCGGATACAAGCCGACGAAAACGGATTTTAGTATTGATAATTGAGTATTTCGCCAACTGAGAAGCCGGGAAAAAGAACAAGTCGGCAACCGGGGGGAGTTTTTAAAGGTGCCCTTATATCGGTGCGCCGGCAAGGGTGAGTATAATCGGAATGCAAAATCCCGGTGTCGATTTTAAGCTATACTTTTCCCAAAGCTACTTTCTGCCAAAAGTCATTTCCGGCAATCTCCATAATCTCCCAACATACCTATATGCAGTTTCATTTATGGTTTTTGAATCGCGCTATGTCGATGTCTGAAGGCAGGGCATGACCGTGAATCATTAAATCAATTAAATGATCGGCCAAGCCGGGAGCCATCATGACGCCTTTGGTTCCCAATCCATTAAATATGCAGTGCCGGTCATCATCGGGGTGAATGCCGATCAAGGGATGGCGGTCGCTGACAGCGGGTCGTACACCCGCAAGATGGTCTAATACGGTATAGGGCGTTTTCACCGCCCGCTCGAATTTATCTAGCAGCTCACGGCGCTTTTCTTGGGTTGGAGTTTCATCGAAGTGATCCCAATCGAAGGTTGCGCCCAATCGATAACGGTGATCCCCCATCGGCAGCAAGAAAAATCCTGCGTTGTAAATACGGTCTAAATTCAGCTCGGGGCAGTGCACGGTCAACACCTCCCCCTTGGCTAACGCATAAGACAAATATGACCATCGAGGAGAAAATGCAGTGCGGTATCCCCGACAATCAACGATGCGGTTGACGGCATACTCATTCGCCAATTCTTCAATTCGCAATTCGGTCAATTCTTCCTGTCCTGCCCACGCGCCACAGGCTTTGAAATAGCTCCGCGCTCCTTCAAGAAAAGTGACCAAATCCACATAACCCGATTGAGTCACTACACCGTATCCAAAGGGAAAGTCGCTAAATTCGTTTTCATCGTGATCCACTTCCGGATTTTTCAAATACTTGATGAATTCGGGCAAAGGCTTTTTCTCGAACCAGTAGTTTTCTTCGTTCTGTGAGGAATGTCGCCGCCAAATTTCAAGAGGATGATAGAAATGAAGTTTCAACAGATTCTCCATTCGACTATAAAATTCCCGCGATGCGGAGATGAATTCATCGGCGCGCCAAGTCTTGTTGATTCGTCGAAAAACGATGGGATTCCACATTCCGGCCGCCACGATCGAAGAGGAATTTCGGTGGCCGTTATCAACTACTTGAACGGCATGACCGGCCTGGAGGAGTTTCAGCGCCAAAGTAGTTCCGGCCAAGCCTTGGCCAATAATCAAAAAGGATTGTGGGGCCGACATTGCGATTGCAAAAGTAGGGGGTTGCAATGAAACAATGACAACAAGAAACCGGGTTTGTTAACATCGCTATAATTGAACCAAACACCGCACTCATCGATGCCAAGACCAATACAAAAGAATAAATCAACGAGATCAAGAATCCTTTGAAACTTAACACGATTAAACTTTGTCGATAAACTTTCCGCAAGGTGAAGTGGCACAGAAATTCCGTCCGACTGCCATGGATATGCGCTCTTGTGATGTATCTCCGCGAGGATGGCAGCTTACGGAAAGAGCAAAAAAACTTGGTAAAAGATTCTATCCTTCGGTTAAAACATCCCTGACGATATGCGGCAAAAAGTTAAACTCGCGTTCTTTGCTTACAAATCTCTTTGCGCCGATGTTGTATGCCTCTTCGATGGTCCAATCGTTGTCGTTGTTGCTCAAGAAAATGACGGGAACATCATAGTCAAAGCTCTGCATGAGCTGAATGAGGTCAAAACCACTGATGGAAGGCATTGTAATATCTACAATGACCAAGTCATAGGATTTCTTTCCGAGGTATTTCATCGCCTCGGCGCTGCTTTTCGCAATATCGACGTTATACCCGTTTTGGGTGAGCATCTTACGAGTGATCTTTAGTGTAATCACCTCGTCGTCGACCAACAGAATATTATATGATTTATCTTTTAACTCCACGCAGCGAATTTACGATTTTGGAATGTACTTATGTGGCAACATCAAGTTGTCGTCGAGCATTTTCAACCGCCGTCAGCGTGATTCTCTCAATGGAATCCAACTCAACGGTAAGATCAGTGGATTCATCGGCATCAATGGCCATTTCAACTTTTTTCAACAATATCACCAATTCTTTCAGCCCGAGCGGAACGGCAGCCGAACGCATACGGTGAACAACAAATTTTATCGTTCTGTGCGCCTTGCTCTCACGAGCGGCTCGCAGTTCTTCCAAATCCTTTGAGCTGCGCTCGGTGTATAGCTTAAGTATCTCGGAAACGAATACTTCATCGTAACCGGACATTCGGCGAAGACCTTCGACATCTATTACTTCCATGTTTCAACTTCGTTTAAGGGATGCTTAACAAATACGCACACCAAGGTGGGATGTTTCGTATTACCCGTTGAAAAAGAACCGAAACACATCCATACCATTGGCATAAAGCAATAAGGTAAGCAATATCGCAATACCCGCCAACTGTGCGTATTCCATGAATTTCTGGCCCGGCTCACGTCCGGCAATTATCTCATATAATAAAAACATGACGTGCCCTCCATCGAGGGCGGGGATGGGCAAGGTATTCATCACCGCCAAAATAATGCTCAATAGGGCTGTCATATTCCAGAACCTTTGCCAATTCCACGTCGTGTCGAAAAGGCTGCCGATTGTAAGAAAACCGCCGACTTGTTTGACACCTTCCGAGCTGAACAACAGCTTAAGCGATCGCACGTAGCTAACCAAAGTGCCCGTCCCTTCGCTAATACCTGCCGGAAAACTCTCAAAAAAACCGTATTCCTCTTTCTCCGTTTGAAAGAAGGCGAGAGGCTGCCTGGGCACGAATTGCAATTGACCGTTTTCGTCAACGGTGGCATCGAGCCGGCGCTCACTGCCCTCGTTTTCCACCGTCATGATGATTTCTTCGTTCTTATTGGCCTGCAGCGTCCTAACCACCTCTTGGAACGATTCGGTCGGCTCTCCATTAATCGATAAGAATCGATCGCCGTTTTTTAGACCGGCACGAGCTGCAGGCCCGTTCGGCACAACGGAATCGACAACAGCGGGAAACCGCTCGAAAAAGACTCCTTGATTACCGAGTTTGAGGATGGCTTGATCGATGTCGTCGGGCAAAATGATATCCACTTTTTGACCATTTCGATCGACGACCAATCGATGCGCACCGTTGTATAGGATTTCGGAAGTCACATCCCTGAGAGTTTCAGGTTTTTTTCCTTCCACGGTCAAAATCTTATCCCCTTGTTCAAAGCCGTGCGCAACCATAACGCTATCGACGTAAACTCCGTAGGTTAGGTTTTCCAAGGGAATATATTCTTTTCCCCAAGTGAAAAGCATCATCGCATAAATGACGAATGCCAAGATGACGTTGACCGTTACTCCGCCCAACATGATTATCAACCTTTGCCACGCGGGTTTGGAACGGAATTCATAAGGCTTGGGCTCCCCTTTCATTTGATCGGTGTCCATCGACTCGTCGATCATGCCCGATATCTTGATATACCCCCCCAATGGCAGCCAACCAATTCCGTATTCGGTGTCGCCGATCTTCTTTTTGAACAATGCGAACCAAGGGTCGAAAAACAGATAAAACTTCTCTACCCGGGTCTTGAATATTTTGGCGGGGATAAAATGCCCAAATTCATGAAGGACAATCAGAAGTGAAAGGCTCAAAATAAATTGAGAAGCCTTGATCAATATTTCCATAAGTTGTTTTAAACGTGTTAAGCGGGTGTTTTCATAGCTCCCACTTTCTCAGCGGCTAATTGTGATGTTTCGCTGTCTATTTCCAAATAATCCGATAATTTTGGGTGCGGATGATGCTCAACCGTTGCCAGGCACCACTCGATGAGATCCGACATTCCCATGAAGGATATCCGACCTTTCAGAAAGGCGTCGACGGCCACTTCATTTGCAGCGTTTAATACACAAGGCGCGCTGCCGCCCCGGTTCATGGCTTCGTAGGCCAATTCAAGATTTCTAAATGTTTTTAAATCCGGTTTCTCAAATGTAAGGGACGGATACATCGCAAAGTCAAAACGCGGATAATTGGTGGCATACCGCTCCGGGTAGGACAATGCATACTGAATGGGAAGCTTCATGTCCGGGAGGCCAAGCTGAGCCTTGATGCTGCCATCTTCAAATTGCACCAAACTGTGCACAATGCTCTGGGGATGTACCACCACTTCTATCTGATCGGGCTCAACTGCAAACAACCACTTGGCTTCGATGACTTCCAAGCCTTTGTTCATCAAAGAAGCGGAATCGATGGTAATCTTGGAGCCCATCACCCAATTCGGATGCTTCAGCGCTTGTTCGGGCTTAACGTTGACCAGTTCATTGTGCTTCCATCCGCGGAATGGGCCACCCGACGCGGTGAGGATCACTTTTTCAATCGGGTTATGGAACTCACCGATCAAACACTGAAAAATCGCCGAATGCTCGGAGTCGACCGGATAGATGTTGACTCCTTTCTGTCGTGCCGCTTCCGTGACCAATTCTCCGGCCACCACCAATGTTTCTTTGTTGGCCAAAGCGATATGCTTGCCGGCTTCGATCGCGCGCAAAGTGGGGCGTAGGCCGGAAAAGCCGACCAGAGCGGTCAAAACGACATCGACCTCCTCCATTTCCACCACTTCTTCCAAAGCCTCCGAACCACAATAGACCTTAATCCCCAACGGGAATAACTCGTCCTTCAACCATTGGTATTCGGATTCATCGCAAATGACTACGGCATTGGGCTTGAATTTTTTGGCTTGCTCACAGAGGAGTTTTGCGTTTTTGCCGGCCGTCAATACTTCGATGCGAAACCGATCGGGATAGGCCCCCACCACTTCCAAGGTTTGGGTTCCAATAGACCCCGTCGAGCCCAGTAAAGCGATGTGTTTTGGACGTTTTTTATTCATAATTGGTGCAAAGATACAAGTTTGGTCTCAGGCCGAGAGGCATTCCCCGTGTTATCTATGGGCCCCGATTTTTATCTCTTCGATCAGTCGATTCCCCGCGTCTTCCACCGTTTCGATGGGCACAAACCTGCCGCCACCGGCTTCGGCAAGCTCCCGCATTTCCTTTTCTCCGAATTTGCTGCACCGAATCCCCAAAACCGACAAAGTGATTTGCTTGTCCCGGTATCTTTTCGTCAACTTGATCGCTTTTGCCGCACCTTCGTTGAACGAACCATCCGTAGCGAGAATGATTTGGTTGTTTCCTTCCAAAATAAAATTGTTCGCCGCCGTTCGTCCCGCCTTGTTGATGGCGTTCGCACCTTCGGTGGTGCCGCCGGCTTCCAATTGGGCTATCGCTTCCCGACACTCTTTTTTATCGAGGTTGCCTCGGGTTTCTATGATCGTCCCGGTAGTGGAAGCATATTCTATCAATGCAAAACGGTCGGTGGGGCGCAGCACTTCCAGTAAATCGGTCATTGCGATTTTCAACAAGTCCAGTCGGCCATTGGCCTTCATCGACGACGAAACATCAACGAGAAAAACCAAGTTGTTCTCTTTATACTCCTTCATTGACAAGAGGCCGGAATCCTCAAACGGTTCAATGGTTTCGACAGGTTCGGAGGCCCGCACGACAATGGGCGGCTCCTTATCGGATCCAAAAGTATAATCTGCTTCCGCCTTTTTGGTTGCCACATCACTCGAGGCCGCCTCATCCGGTGGAGGTGAGTCTTTCGCATCGGTAACCAGGCCCGGTAGGCGAACCAGGAGATGGTCATTGGAGGCATTGACGAACATCGCCGTATCGACGCTGCGCCCCTGATGGCCGGCGGCAAAAAAATAACTGCCTAAAGGCAAGTCTAGCGTAGCCTCTCCGAAGGCATTGGTATTCAGCTTGCGCACTTCCTCACCATTTTGATATACACGAATGGTCGCGCCTTCCACCGGTTCCTTGCCCCACTCGTTTTGCACACTCACGATGAGCGGACGATTGCGGCGGGCGGGGATTTGTGAAAAATCCGGACACGGAGTGCCGTCGGAAGCGGCATAGGTGGATTCGCCGTGTATTTCGAGGGTTTGAGGTCTATTCCAAGCGCTGGCATAAAAATTCATTTTAAATCGGAAAGGGCCCGGAGCCTCCGGAAGATATTGCACCCGCACCACGGCTGAATCACCGGCAGGAAGGGTTTTCCTGCTGAATACCACTTCGGTCCTCTTTGGATTGTCGACACGAAACAGCACGACGGGTTGGTCGGTGTGGTTCCAAACCACAAAGTCGGCCCACGGCTCATCCGCGCGGTGCAAAACCCCAAAGTCATGCACCGGGTGAAGCACGGAGAGTTGCGCGACTGCCGGTGCAGCCAAGAACAAAGTCAATAGAATACTTATGAAGAATCTCGCCATTCGGATATCGCATCGGCAATGCTGCGGTCGTTGCTCAATCGAGGCACTTTGTTTTGACCGCCGAGTTTGCCTTTGGATTTCATATAACGGTTAAACGCGTCATTGCTCAAAGTTGTTATTTCCAGAGTGCGAAGAATTTTACCGTTGATCAAA
>CAJDXB010000006.1_pt1 | contig 40856 bp, 32 predicted proteins | sample 7391691 | NCBI WGS metagenome assembly CAJDXB01 (sample SAMEA7055747, study PRJEB34461) | soil metagenome | biome: terrestrial ecosystem; feature: Peninsula; material: soil | place: Antarctica | collected 2016 | reverse complement strand
CCCGCGGCCGGAGGCGATTAGGGGGCGTGGGCGGGTGAGAGCGACCGGCGGAAGCTCCTCACCCGCCCACGGCCCCTTATTCGCATCGGGACGTGGATATAGCCTGTAGACCGACCCGACCGGAATGAGATGTATTCTCCTTGTGGAAGCGAATGGCGGAGAAGAGAGAGATGGAATGAGAGGACGGCAACAGGGGCGCGCCCATAACTTCTTAACACCACCAATAATCTTTCAGAGATCGCGTCTTCGGAAATTGCGGAGAGAGAGCAAATACATAACCACTACCCAGACGATGAGGGCGCCGAATGACGCGAGGATACCAAACATGCTGCCGAAAAAATCTCTGAATACCGCGCCGGACAAGCCCATCATGGCGGCGGCATCGGTCTGCATGATGACGGCGATGCGGCCAATATCGACGGGGTTGAGGAAGGTGAGGAACAGGATGAGTTTTTCGATGGGGTAGTCGGCGAAACTGTACATCAGGTATATGAGCAGCCCATCGAACAGGAACGCGAAGAAGGCCCAAATGATGAGGGTGAGGCCCATGCCGCGCACTCGGTCGTGAATAAGTGTGCTGATAAACAATGCTATGCCGATAAATATCCACACTAAAAGTAAGCCGACGGCCAAGAGGACGAAACCGTGAGTGGTGGGGGAGTAGGCGAGTATGGGCAGGCCAATGCCAAGAATGTATGCGATGGAAAAGGCGGTGGACAAGCTGATGTAGAAGCTTTGAATCACGGAACCTCTCTTTACGGGATGGGACAGGATGAGCTCGATGAATTCCCCGGAATTGTAATAGTAAATACTACCGAATACCAGGGTGATAAGCGGTATGGCCAGGAGTGTGACCTGCATGAGGATGAGCAGTGCCTTTTGGGGCTGGCCTTCGATGAAGAACATGCCCCAGCCGATGAGGGCGAACAAGAGGAAGCTGCCGATGATGATCTTGTTTTTGAGCAGATCGGCAAGCAGATGTCGAGCGATGCGTATCATAGGACGGTCTGTGGTTTTTCGGTCTGTGGTTTTTCGAGCATTTCCACGATCATGCGGTTCAGGCGAGTGGCGCCGGTTTGTTCTTGCAGTTCTTCCAGGCTTCGGTCGAAATGTACGCGTCCATCCATGAGGTAGACGACGCGGCTGACGAGCCCTTCGAGGTCGCTGAGGTTATGCGAGGTGATGATGACGAGTTTGCCTTTTTCCACCCCGGTAGCGATTTTTTCCTTGAGCCGCTCGCTGGACACTGGGTCGAGCGATGCCGTCGGCTCGTCGAGGATGAGTATGTCGGGATCAAACAAGAACGCCAATGCGGCGCTGACTTTCTGCTTCATGCCTCCCGAAAGTTTTCCCATGGGCTTTTTGGCCATGGAGTCGATTTGGAAATCGCGGTAGATCTCCGTGTCGTAGTTTTTGGGATCGACGTCTTTCCGTAGGTTTTTGATCATGAGGAAGAGGCGACGCACGTTCATGTTTTCCGGCAAACGGCTCATCTGCGGCATGTATCCGATATGCGATCGGTATTCGACGTGGTTGCGAACGGTCTGGCCGTTGACCGCGATGCGCCCTTCGTCGGGAAGCACCAATCGGAGTATCGCTTTTATCAAGGTGGTCTTGCCCGAGCCGTTGGGGCCGATAAGTGCAATACACTCCCCGCGCTTCATATCTATCGATATATTGTCGAGGACTTTTTGTTTGCCGAAAGTCTTGGAGATTCCCTCAATGGTAATCATAGGGATAGGGTTTCATCATGGGTTGATCGTCTTTTAGATCGGCGGGGATCATCTCGGGAAAGAGTTTTTCCGCTGCATCGAGCAGGTTGACGAAGAAGCTGTGAATTAGAAAAGTCGCGGCGGGAATGTTGTTGGTGATGCGCGCGAAAAGATTGACCGGCCGGTAGGGAATGTCACCGACTCCGTCTCGGTCGAGGTCGTAACCGGCATAGGAGCTCCAATAGTTTCGGTGGTACAGGTTGACGTTGTGTTGTGTATTGGTCACCACCTCAAAGGTATTGGCGAGAAAATTGTTTTCCGTCACCTCCATATCGATGCTGTTGCCTTGCATGGAGATACCTTTGCCGTTGGATGTGAATTGATTTTTTTTGATCACAATGCGGCTGGCTCCTTCGTTGTTGGTGAAGGTGTTTTCCATGATTTTCCCGTCGCTGATTTCCTTGAGCAAGAGGCCATAAGAGGAGCCGCCCTTGTTTTCGAGGAAGTGGTTTCGCGTCATTTCGATAACTCTGGAAAACATCACTGCCACTCCGGCTCCGTTGTGTTGAAAGGTATTGTGTTCGTACACGTCGCGGTTGGAGAACATGAAGTGCAGGCCGTAGCGGATGTTATTGTGGCTGTAGTTGTCGGCGATGTAGCTGTCATCGACAAATTCGAAGTAGATGCCGTCGCGGTGGCCGGTGAGCGTGTTGCCCCTGATTTCAACATTATTTCCTTTCCACACGTGTATGGCATTTCCGGCTGAGGCTTCATTTTTGAAACTGCCGGTTACGCGGTTGTCGGCGACGAGGTAGTGTTTGCCGTATGCGAGATAAATCCCGAAGAATGTGTTTTCCAGTATGTTGTCGACTATGCTGCCATAACCGGAGCGGCTTACGCGAATGGCGGCCAAGTCCTTCATATAGCTCACTCCGACATTTTTGATCAGAAATCCGCTGATATGGACGCTGTCGGCTGTGATGGTGAATATCTCCTGCTGTTCTTCTTGTCCGTCAACGGTCGGTCGGTCGATGCCAATTAGGGTGATGGGCTTGTCCAAAACCATGGCGTTCTCACTGTACACCCCTTGGTGTACATAAATGGTGTCGCCGGGGTTGGCCCGGGCGAAGGCCTCTTTTATGGATGAGAATTTTTTTCCGTTGCCGACGTGTATTTCGCCGGCGGTCGCTTCGAGGAAGCAAAAAGAAATCAATAAGAGTAGAAGGATCGGCGCGGATTTTCCGAAGAAAGCCTTTCTGCCCTTGGGTGGGGTTATTTTTGCAATCTTATTTCGACGGTTTGTTTCCAATCCAGCGTGTTGTTTTGTTCCGATTCCGGGATGTTGTCTCGAGCGGCAAAAGCACCGAGATTGGCCCCCATCGGGCTATTGATGAGCGGTGAAAAAACAAAGTGAACCGAATCGACGCCCACCAATTCTTTGGGTCGGTCGAATGGCACCACCAAGAGGAATGCATACTCGTGGTCCTTTTCCTCAAGGTCATCGATCATGCATTCTATGGCGTCGTATTTCAGTACGCGCCCCTTGGGGGTGACGATCTCGGCTCCGAATTTTGGATCTGAGATCGTCATCCGACAAAAGGCACATTGATCTTTGCCAAATTCAATGGGCTCGGGCTTTGGAGCGCACGAAGCGAGTATGGCAATGGCGAATATTGAAAAAATGAATTTATGCACGTCTGCGGCTTTTTTTACTTGGGCTTTTGAGAAATGCAAGTCCGGATCCTACAATGGCCAGGCCCATGAAGAACGAGCCCCAATTGGGATAGGAGGTCACATAGAAGTTGAGCAGGTCTTTCTCGCCGAACAGAGGGGGTTGGTAGACCATGCCGGGTACTTGGATTGGGGCATGGGGATCCAGGTTATGCCCGTAATCGTATAGCCAGAGATAGAAATCGAAAATGGCGAGAATGCCTAAGAGGGCCATGAGAATAAACCAAGTGAGATAACCCCATCTCTTGCCTACGATGGCGAAAAGCACTCCCAATGCGATCATCACGTAAATGATGATTGGGAAGTATTTTAGTTCGGGTATGGAATCGGGATATATGAATTTCATCCCGATGTAGTGGTTGAGTATGTTGATGTTTTGTATGATGTCACCCTCATCGTTATCAGCACCTGAGAATCCGTTTACCCAGATATTGAGTTCGAGTCCACCGGGAAATTGCGGTGCGTCGAGGGTGATTTTCCACACGGGAAAGAAGAACATTCCAACCAGCATGGCAGCTGCAAGGAACATCCAAATTCGGGAAGCGGGTTTACTTTTGGTCATTGTTTCGTAGGTTGAATTTTGACCGGTCGGTATGGTGGCCGGGGATATTATTCGGGTAAAAAAGCGATCGCCTCAAAAAATGCGTACGGAGGCCTCCAGAGTTCGGGTTGGGAAAATCAGGGGCCGGGTAGGCCCCTGATGGTTTATTCCAATTGAAACTTGGTAAGCCGCGGGCGCATGCTTTTGAGGCGTCGCGTGGTTTGGGAGCAACGCTTTACTTCTTCTTACGCGCTGCTTCTTTTTGTCTGTTTTCTTCCATCAATTTAGCCCAAGATCCCTCATCGTGGTTCTCGTCATTGAGGCCCCACATAAGTTTGGTGTCGGAACCTTCAGGCGATACGCGAACGTATCCCGACATCTCTTGGTGTAGCGCCGAGCAGAAGTCGGTGCAGTAAAAGGCGAGCACTCCTACGCGGTTTGGTATCCATTTCAGGGTGCGTGTTTGTCCGGGCATAACGAGCAGTTCGGCCGTATTGGCACCTTGAATGGCAAATCCGTGGGGAACGTCCCAGTCTTGCTCGAGGTTGGTCACGTGGAAGTATACCTCGTCACCCATTTTGATGCCTTCGATATTGTCGGGCGCCAAGTGGCTTCGGATGGCGGTCATATACACATGAACTTGATTGCCGTCGCGTTCGACGCGGGCAAATTTTTCACCTTTGGCAGCGTGAGGGTGTTTGTTGTCCTCAAGTCGATAGAATTTCTTGCTGTTGGGCGCAATCATATCGGCCGGGATCGCTTGGGCGTAGTGTGGTTCCGCTTTGGTCGGGAAGTCGAGCAGAAGCTTCATCTTTTCACCGGTGATGTCAAAAAGCTGTGCACTGTGCGTGAGCTCGGGGCCGGTGGGCAAGAATCGGTCTTTGGTGATTTTGTTCATCGTCACCAAGTATTTGCCGTAAGGCTTTTTGGTCTCGCCGCCCGGGATCACCAAGTGGCCCGGTGAGTAGTACGACGGCTGTCGATCGATGATCTCGAGAGTCTCAACATTCCATTTCACTACCTCTGAGGAGATAAAGAAAGAGGTGTAGGCATTTCCTTTACCGTCGAATTCGGTGTGAAGCGGACCGAGGCCCGGTTTCTCAAGAATACCGTGTACTCCCGATTCATAGTTGATTACGGGGATACCATCGATTTCATCGACGAAGTCCTTGTTTTCGATTGCTTTCATCAGCTTGTCAAAGGAATAAACGGTCATGTCGGCCGAAAGCTTTCCGTTGCCGACGATGTACTCTCCGGTAGGATCTACGTCACAACCGTGTGGTGATTTCGGTACGGGGATGAAGTATACCATGTCGGGACAATCCTTGGGGTCAAGGATCCTCGTTTTGGTTTCCTCTGTTGAGGTGGCTATATCGGTCTCGTGGTCCAGCACGTTGTGGTAGTATGACGTGGTTCGTTCAGTGAACCGTCCTTCTTCCATGTACTCTACGGCCTTTTTCCAGTTGATGATCGCCAGCATGTCTTTATCGAATTGCGAGGCGTTCACTTCCAGCAAGGTGTGTGCTTGTTCCGAGTTATACGTGGTCAAGAAGCTCCAGCCGTGCGATTTACCTTTTCCGTTTCGCGCCAAGTCATAGTTGAATCCCGGCATTTTAATTTGGAAATCAAGCGACATCCTGCCGGTTTCATTGTCCAATTTTACGTAGTTGATCAACCCCGAGAAGTTTTCTTTATAGGTGTTGATCGGCACGTCTTGCTGTGGAATGGGAATACTGAAACGCGTTCCGGAGACGAGGTATTCCGAGTTTTCCGTGATGAAGGGCGCGCAGTGCAAGCCGGCCACATCGGGAATTTCGAGAATCTCGACGGTTTCGAAAGTCGTCAAATCGATACGAGCGATTCGAGGGGTGTTGTTTCCGTTGACGAACAGCCAGCGGCCATCGAATTCACCGTCGGTTTGCGACAGTTCGATGTGGTGAGAGTCGTCCCATGGAACAAATCCATACGACGTATTGAACATGGCTTTGGTTTCCTCGCTGTATCCATATCCATTTTCCGGATACACGGAAAACACGGGAATTTCCTTGAGCAAGCGTCCCGAAGGAAGGCCAAAGGCGGCGATTTGACCATTGAAACCACCGGACATGAAGCAATAAAATTCATCGTATTCGCCCGGGGCGACATAGGTTCGTGACGCTGCATCACCTTCGACCACCGATTTGGTGTCGCGGGTGTTGCAGGACGTTAGGGCAACGACGGCAATTACAGCCATCACTGCAGATATTCGAAATTGAAAGTTCTTCATAAAGAATTGGGCTTTTGAGTTAAAGTTCACTATTGGGTTGAAATTCATATACAATGAGTGCGTCCGCATATTCGAAATTTATGATTTATGGACAGCCTCGTCTTTTGTTCCTATTTTTTCCACGTCGTTTTCTCGCATGAATTCTACAATGCTGCGTGCTTCGGTGACCGAAACACCTTGATTCGGCATGCGGGTGAGACATTCTTCCAAGAGTTTTTGAGCTACCGGGTCTTCGTCGAGCATCACGTCCACATTGGTGATCATGTTCATGATCCACTCGGGTGATCTCCTATTGGTGATGCCGGCCCAACCGGGGCCCACAACGCGTTGATCTGTGAGTTTATGGCAGGCCGAGCACTTCATGTCGTAGACGCTTTCTCCGACATATACCATGTCTAGATCCAAGGGGTCGGTCAATTCAACATGCGTGATTTCGCCGATGCCTTTTGGGTTGGCCTCGGGCGTTTTCTCCTCCGTTTGAGGTTTTGATTCGGTGCTTTTGTCAGTTGATGTTGAAGAATCACCACCGCAGGCCCACAAAAGAGCGGTCGACGCGATGATTGCAGTAGTTAATCTGAACTTTTTCATTGTCGTTCGATTTTGGGTTCAAAAGTAGAGTGAAAGAAAGGGGACAAAAATGACTATTATCAGTTTTGCTCATGATATTTAAGGGGTTTCCTATCGGCTGGCGCGTTTTTGTCCCATTTGGCGGTCAATATAATCAAGATACCGACAGGCAACAAAAGAGTGGCGAAGAAAATAATCCGGTAATAATGTGGAATGAAACCGAACTCCATCCACAAAAGCGTCCCTTGGCCGAAAAGAATTGTTTCAGTGGCAACGAAGCCCAATGCGAGTACGCCCCATCCCCACTTGGACCACGTGTTGACCGGAAACAGGCCTTGTTTCAGCAATACTCCGCCGATTGTAAAAGTCATCGCCCCCAAAGTGATGAGGTGAAAGAAGGCAATGACATAATTGCGGATGGTGTATGAAATCACCGCTATGAATGGGATTACGACGACCATCTGCACCACCGCTTTAAAAAGGATGGACAAGATGCCGAGCAGAATGAAAAAATAAATGCCGTCTTTCCGAGCGTGGATATGCCTCAAGCCTATAATCAATGGTTTGACGATCAACAAAAATCCTATGGTCTGAGACACCACGCCGATGGTGTTGAGATAGAATCCACGTGATGCTCAATGCAAAAGTGAACATCAACGATATGTTGAGCAAGGGCAGCGCGTATTTACTTATGACGGGTGGAAATCCACGTCCGGCCATAAATCGGAAAAGTATACCCAAGGTGGCGTAAACGAACCAGCCGTTTAACTGAAAGTGCATGAACCATTGAATCGCCTCGTAGTATAGCGAGCTGTGCTTTCCGTATATCGCCCCGACCGGCCCCAAGGACAACAAGCCCAACGACGACAGAAAATACCAGAAAATCGCCAAACGGATGAATCGCGCAGACATCGAACGGTCACCGCGAAGTTGTCTCCAATACAAAAACCCGAAATAGTATGCGGTAAACAGGTGAATGGCCGAAAAGGTGATGCTTATGGCGCTGTATCCTTGGGTTACGAAGGTCACGGCCATCCCCAATGTGGCGATGGTGTTGACGAAATATATGATGCGGTACGGCCGGCGCATATTCGGCGGATGCGGAAAAAGAAAGATCAGCGCTCCGGCGATGAGCATAAAGCCCCATCCAAGCATGGCCACGTGTGAGTGGGCGTGGAGAAAATAGCGGTACTCCAAATAATCCGGAGTCTCAGCCATGAAAAAATACCGCATGCCCAAACCGAACAACGATGCCAAAAAGAAAAACCACAATGCCGTCTTCAACCACGTTCGCGATCGGGCGGTCGGTTGCGATAGGAGAGGATCAGTTGAAAAGTCGGACTCGCTATATTCTCTCATATATAAGGGTGGCGTCGGTTGTTACCGCTTTTCAAACGGATGACAAAGTTGCAACACCGACATTTAGCCCGCAAAATTAACCGGATTTTCGAATTTTGACTTTTGAAAGTCTATATCACGGCTTCTCAACTTTTGCGGGTATAAACAATCGAATCGCAATTCAATGGAGGAGCGAAAACCCCAACTTGCCAGGATGTGAGTGAGAAAAAAGCCCCGTCGCATTACGTCGGGGCTTTTGATCCAAAATAAACAATTTAAAAAATCGGTTGCTCAATAATTAATGTCTGCCGGTGGAGTTAGGTGTTCGGTTCTGGATGTCCGAGAGCAAGACTTGCGAAACCCCTTGAAACCGCAGTTTACTCAAGTAAATGAGGATTTCAAGGGGCGAGCGTAACCCAGCTATTGGACTTTATGGACAGACACTAATTACAGCGTTAGGACATCGCAGGTATCATTGTTGCAAAACTTCTCACCAACCGATTCCTGTGACATTTCCACCAGGCGCAGCGGGGTGATCTTCGCCGACAGCTCGTCGTATTTCTCTTTGGTGATCGCCTCGTAGGGCATTTGTGCGTACGCTCCGCTTTCGATTTTTGGTAAAAAGCTGATCGACTTGAGCTCGTACTTGAAATAATCGAGGATCGGTTTGATCTGACTTTTTTCTTCCGGCTTGAAGGTCACCGTGCATGACACTTGGTTGTCCGACCAGTACTTCTGCAGGAATACCGCCAAAGCCGTTTGCTCCCAAATGCTGACGTCTCTCAAGCTGCGTCCTTCGTTGTGTACCGGGAAAGAGACCACGGCAGAGGAACTGTCCACGACATCGTCTTCGATGTGCAGTCCCGCATCCACGATCGCAGGGATCAGCGGTGAGTTCTTGGCAATACGCACCCGACGGATGTAGTAATCGAATTCGGGAAAATGACAACCGGGGTTGACGCCCGCAAGCAAGCTCACCGTGCCGCTCGGCTTCACGCTGGTGGTTTTGATGCTTCGCGGCACACAAAGCCATGAAGAGTATATCTCATCCCAACGTTGGATTTCATCGTAACCATCCGTCAACCACTTGCGGAAAGTCTCCAGCGAGTATCTGTGAATGAAGTTCGTTACGCCCGACACGGAAGTGCCGATTCTGCGGTTTCGCTTCTGTACGCGGTTGGATTCTTGCCAGGTCGTGTTTACCAAAGTGGCCGTCTTGCCCAAGAGGTAGGCGAATTTCAGCGTACGCATATAGTCCTCTTGGCTATCGGCACGCGAAGGGAAAGTCTCTACCAAACAGCAGAGTTCATACGATTCCAGCGATTGTTCGCCGCAGGGGTTGGTGCCCTTGGCTTTGATGTCTTTGTAGTCGGCCGGATCACTCATGCGGGAGAAGTCGCGAATATTGTCCATCATTACGAAACCCGGCTCGCCGTTGATGGCCACTTGCTTGGCCACTTCGGTGAAGTCCGTGTCGAAGTCGGCTTTCACACTGTTGTTCGAAGCCCATCCCCAAGCGGCGCGATGCGCCATGTCGCCTTCGTATTTATTTGTTTTAGAATTCCAAGAATAGTTTTTCAAGGTTCGGTATTCCGGGTCGTTGACATCGCCCAAAGCGATTTGCGCCGTGCGTCGGACGTTGCCCGCCACCACACATTGACCGATCATGTTCATCAAGTCGGCTATGATCGTCACGGTGATTTTCTCACCATCGTGCGACTCGAGCGTTTCGCGCAATTGGTCGTGCATGCGGATCAGTGGGCCGGGGCCCGAGGATACGCCGCCAAAACCTTTGATCGGCAGACCGGCAGCGCGCACGTCGTCGTAGTTGAAAACTATCTCCTTGCTCGGCTTGCCGGTAAAGTGCGATCCAAAATAACTCTCCAAAAGCTTCTCGAGGCTCAGTACCCAGCCTTCGCGCGTGTCGGGAACCACAAATTCTTGCGTGTCGTTCGCGTCCGGTCGTTGTATTTGCACTTTGCCCGCACCGAGCACGTCAAAACCTACACCAACGCCGACCATGCTCATGTCCATCATAAAGGAGTACGGTTTCACCGCTTCGCGAATGGATTGATCCATCATCTCCGTCGATACGAATGCGCAGTTAAACAGCGACTGTCCAACGCGCTTCTCATGTACCAGCGGGGTGCCCAATGCCCAGAGCATACGCCCCGGAGGCAAAAACTTCATCGTAAAAATGCGGTCATACATCTCCTGGGCCGACTTCTGGCCTTTGCGGTCATTCCAACCCAAGTCGTTTTTCAGAATATGCTCTTTTTGCAGTGTATAGGCTCCTTCGACAACCCGTTGCACGGTTTCGTACCAATGTTCGTTCGTCCCATTCTCTTTCAATCGGGAATAGGTGCGGTAGTAAGTCAATAGGCCGAGACCATTGAAACCGAAGTCGGGATTGATTTGTCGATACCGGGCGACGAATTCCGGGTCGAGTTTGAAGCTTAGCATAAGTTTGTAGGTTTATTAAGGGTTAATGTTTTATTGAGTTTCATTCCTTATTTCACGTCGACGGCGGTGATGCTCTTGAGGCATGCGTTGACCGATTTAGCCGTACATCATTTTCATTCTTCGCATCATCCTTCCCTCTTTACCTTCCGTGAGTTAGGCCGTTCGATTTCGTTTCGAGGCGGCGTGATGAAGCCTGATATATACTCAACGTATTAAGGGCTTATTTTAGTATAAAGTCCTGGTTGATAAGAGCTAGAGACAAGGAAACCCGTTGGTCGAAACGGGTTGACATGTCCCCTCCGTTGAGGTTCGTTGGTTTGGCCCGGAAAACCCGGTCCGTGATTTCGTTATCAAAGATAGAGGGAGAGGGGATGGAAACCGGGAGACGCCAAACGGAATTATTCACAATTTAATTCACCGTTTTGCACCGGCGGAATTCCGGAAGTAGCCCGGCTCCCTTCAGGTTGACTTGCAAAGGTAAAACGGAGGTTTTGGGGGCCAAATCCAAGGGGTATCTACCCGGGTTTTGAGGTCAAATTGTGGATATCTCCATTCCGGCACGACATGTGACGAAACGATTATTCGGCAAACCTCCCAAATCGACAATTTCCCAACCGGAACATCTTGTCAATTTTACAACACGTGTTTATTTGGGCGGTTCTTCAAATTTCTCGTTCTGTCCGATATTCGGCGGTGATTTGGTCACTGCAGCCTTCGCCACTTCGTACATTTTCTTCAGGCCACCTTCCTTTACCATCCAGGTTTCACCTTTATATACGTCGATTTTCAGCAGCACCACTTGATCGTTGTCGCGTTCTTTCGGAAACCACAGGTCCACGCCCTTGCTCCAAAGTTTGTCGATCAGATTTTGGTCGTTGTCCAGCGTCGCCATACCCGACAGTGACAGAAAGGAATTGTCATCGGGATGGGCAAAACTCACGCATACCCTTTGTTCCCGCATCGTCTCAAACACCTTTTCGGTAGATCGCATAGTCAGAAACCAAATCGTTCCCTCATACCCTTTTTGCACCACGGTCATCGGTCGCGCGCGCAGGTCATCCCCGTCTCGTGTGGTCAACATACCTACTCGCGCCTTTTCCATGATATGCCATATTTCGCGGTGTTTTTCTTCTATAGTCATGATTTGCAAATTTTGATGTTAGACGAGTCCTTCGCCCGCCTTCCCGATTCAACACAGTTGCCACCCTTAAAGTTCAGTCGATGCCGGATGATGGTCTTTTTTTGGGCGCGCCCCGGTGAAATTTCTCTTAAACGGAGACCACACATCCTTATCCCAGATTCTTCGGAATGGCACACTCCACCCAATGATTCACCGGGTCGGTCTACGGGCTTTACTCCCCGTCGGGAGCGGCAAGGGGGCGCAAGGCGGATGAGGAGCTTCCCGGGCGTTGCACTGAGGCCCTCGAAGTGTCGCTCTCATTCGCCTGCGCCCCCTAGCCGTTCCCGCCGCGGCGGTGCCGCCCTTCGTCCTCGCGCAATCACATGATAGTCACAATCTCAATACGCGAAGGCTCCGAAATACGACATCGGATCGGGAGAGTTTTTCAAGTATTTCTTGGCCTCATCCGGCATGCACACGCCGGGATAATCTCCCTTGCGTACGCCTATGTCTTTGATGAGCTGAAAGTGGAGGTGTGGAGGCCAGTCGACGTTTTCATCCGGCGTGCCCAAAGTGCCTATCACTTCATTGCCGCCGACGGTGCGTCCAATTTCCAATCCTGCCAGAGACGCGTGGCTCAGATGTCCGTAAAGGCTGTATATCGTTTCATTTCCCACATCGTGCCTGAGGATGATGGTCGGCCCATAATCCCCCGAACTCGAGTTGTCGGCAAAACTGTGGATCTTGCCCGGCAGCACGGCGCATACTTCACTGCCGGCATCCGTCCAGAAATCCACGCCCAGATGGAGGCTCCTCCAAGTTTCACCGCTCGTGAAAACCCCGCTCTTGCGGTAAATCCCACGATCCTCGCCATACCCACCGTATGCACCTCGTACTTCCGCTTTTCGAATCTTTCCGAATATATATTCTTCCAAAGATTCCCGGTCGGCGATAACCGCGTCGGTGAGTTCGGGATTCTCCTTGCTCAGGTCCAAGTTCAACCAATCTTCCGGATCGAAGCCGCCGGATAACGGAAACCAATATTTGAGGCGGTATTTCTCACCGCGTACTTTAAAGCTCATTCAAGTTTGGATTTTATGCTCCCTTCCATATTCTCAGGGGCGTATCTCAAAAGTCAAGTTCAGTTCGCGTTTGCCCCCGGGCAAGTTGCCATATATTGTGACCACGGCGTTGGATTTGCCGGGGCGATTGCCGGCCGAAAGCGTACCGACCCATACTCCCATACTGCCCGGCTCATATGTATTCTCTCCCTCCGACAGTGCTATGTCGCACATTCCATCTGTACGCATACTCACCGAGTCCACGTTCCACTCGATATTTCCCTTCACCAAAAAATGAAATGAAAACTCGATCGCTTCTCCGGTCGTCATCACCCCCAAATCAATGATCTCCCGGTCGAAGACCACTTCGGCCAAGGTGGTGTCCGTGCCGAGCCGGCCGACGGATACTATTTGGATACGTCGCTCTCGTGCCGCACCGATACCATATACGGCGTCGCTCTCATTGGGATTGTCGCTCACCAGTGGATCGGCCACATATTCGCCGAAGGGAATAGCGATCACGCGCAAGGCCCCACCGAAACCCGACTCGTTTTCGAAATAGGGCATGAAGGCGCCCGAACGATAGGATTTCAGATAGTTGATCAGCGATACGATGCGGCGATTGGCTAAGTGAACGTTGTAATCCGTTTGCGCCAAAGGACTCGCATATCCCCTCACCGTTACGTCGATGCGTTCTCCTTCATCTAACTCCCCGAGCAGTAAAGAGGTGAAGACTTGAAGGTTCCGCATCCCTTGATCCACTTCATCCAGAAAAAAATCATCGATGGTTTCTTCGGCCGCGTCACCCTCCGCACCCTCAAGACCGGCCCTGTACTGCCCTTCGTACCTCGGCAAGAGTCCGAGGTACCGGTGATACGTTTCCGGATAATCCAACTTCGTCGTGTCCGATGTGGTGCGGGGGTCGGGTTCGTCATTGTGAAAATACAAGGTCACAGGCAAGTACGCATTCAGTTCTTCGAGACTTTTTATGTCCGGGGTTGTGTCCGCCTCTTGAATTATTTCTTCGGTAAATAGCCACAAGTCGTTGCAGCATGATGCATCTTCTTCCACCTCACCCATTATCCGGTTGGAAGTTATGCTCCCTTGCCCCGTCTTTGTATTGAATGAATAGTAAAGGTCGTTGGCGGCAGAGTTGAAGGGTTGCATCAGGTTTTGGGGCTGTCTGAACCCATTGTTTTTCACTTCGGCAAAAAACACATCGTACCCGCCAAATCCGTGGTGCCAATCACTCGCAAAATACAGTCGGTTCTCATCGCTGCGAAAGAAGGGCGTGATTTCATTCCCGGGTGAATTGACCTCCGGCCCCAAATTTTCCGGACGCGCCCCCGGGTCATCGAGTGGAAGTTTCCACAAATCGAAGCCTCCATATCCACCGCCTCGGTCCGAGGTAAAAAATACTATCTTTTGTCCATCGACAAGTGCCGGGGCGGCTTGCGTGTAATTTGCCGTATCGGAATCTTCTCGTGGCAGCACCCGCAGAAATTCGTCCCCGCGATTACTGTATATGGCTGTTCTCCCGTCGATGTACCGCGTTATAAATACTTCGCCCCACGGTGCAAGGAAGTAATTGGCATGGGCCTCTCCCAAATCGGGATACATTTCCTCAATCGAGGTTGGCGGGTCTTCCACTTTATAGATGCGGCTGTAGTATTCATCCGCCGGTGAGATTAGTCGTCCCTTTTCGTCGTAACTGCCCCGCATCGATGAAAACACGAATTCTCCATCGTCCGCATACCACCCGGCAAATTCACCGTCTTCGTCGTTGATCGGTTCCGGCAGCGGCTCCAAGGCAAAACCCGGTTCATGCTCCGACCGGCGCATCGCCAAGTCCGCCGAACGCATTTCCTGCAAGGCCTTGCGGTATTCATAGCTTTCGGGACGATTTTGGTATTGGTCGCGGACTTGCCTCCAGATTCGTTTGGACGCTTCGTACCGTCCGGATTGTTTCAGCATTTCGGCCAAGCGCATGCCCCCTTCAGGAAACAGCCGGCCATAGTCGCGATCGTATACTTTCCGGTAGTAATACGCCGCTTTGGCATACCGGTGATTGGCGCGGAGCGACTCGGCATATTTATAATTCAGCGTGCCTTTGTTGCTGTCCAAATCGAGGGCCTTGGCGTAGTACTGCATCGCACCGTAAGGGTCGCGATCCGCCATGGCTTCATCTCCGAGAGATACCCAGTCTTGCACCCTTTGGCCATGGGCGGGAATCCAAGCCTGCAGCATAACAAACAAAAAGATGGCAATGGTCGGTTTCATAAAAAGTCGGGACAATATCGGTGTCGAAAACCGGTGGTGCCGGCCTTGCGACCGATGAGGTATTGCAAAGATAACTCGAATCCACCGCGGTTGCGGCTGGCGGTTTTCAAGTCGCTGACGTTGATGTCGTAACTCGCGGCCAAACGCCACTCATCGAGCTCAACTCCCGCCATGGCGATACCGCTGTCACCAAACCGGCCGAAATATCCGACGAAAACACTGCGGTACAATTGCCGCTCGTCGAGCATGACGTAGCGCAGCGCCGAACCGAAAATGGTTTCAGAATAGGTTCCCTGATGCATATAGCGCACGACCGGCATTGCATCGAGGTCCTCGGAAACTTTCCAAATGGCCGTCGCGTGCACGGAATAACGAAAAGGCAGTTTTATGCCGGTGTCGTTGTAAAATGATTGCTCTGGAGCGGACACGTTGTGTCCCGCCATGCCGAAGCTCACCGTTTTTCTCGGCGCCTTGTCCCAGCGATACTGCACCCCCACATTGAGGTTGAAATACCACCGCGAATTTCGATCGAGATTTTCGCCTGTCGGCAAACCGGAGTCATACACTACTCCATTGTATTGATTGTCAAAGGACAAATCCATCTCGTCCAGCTTTATCTGTGTCGCGCCCATTTGGATGCCCGCCCGAACATTTTGCCGCTTGTCCTCAAATGGGGTCAAACCATACGACAAGCCGGGCAAAACCGAAAACGTATTGAATTTCGAATCCCCGGCATGGTCGTTCATCACGAGCAAACCCCCGGCAAAACCTTCCGGCAAGAAATCCGGCGTTCCATCGCCCATCAGTGCAAAAGTGGTGTACGGCTTGGACACTTGCCTCCACTGGGTTTTTTGATTGGCATTGATACGGTATGTTGCATCAAAATCCCCGATCTCAGCCGGGTTGAGAGTTTGCGGCGAATAGTGGAATTGCGAAAAGTGCGGATCTTGTCCGGCGAGCGACATGGCCAACCCGAAGGCCAGAGCTATGGTGGCCGCAAGTCTCATCGGATGAGGGTCACGTTTCCTTTCTCAAAATAGGTCTGTCCATCGCCGCATACCGCATGGAGATAGTACACGAAGACGGCAGGCTCGGCGAGTTTGCCTTTGTAAAGGCCATCCCAACCGCGAGAAATATCGTCGGTCTCAAATACCTTTTCCCCCCAGCGATCGAATACCGAGAATTCAACGTCGGTGATGACGCTTCCGCGGACATAGAGCACATCGTTTTCCCCGTCTCCATTGGGACTGAATGCATTGGGCACAAAAATATTCGGTGGCCCACAAATCGACTCAAATACCCGAACGATCACAGTGTCGGATACCGAACAAATGCCCTCGTTACCGATGTCGCTGATCGTGAGTTTGTAGATGGTCGTTTCATCCGGTGTGGACATCGGTGATGTTGAGTGCGGATCATCGAGGTACGTCGAAGGCTCCCATTGATAAAAATAGTTTTCATTTATCGGCAATCCGGACAGTTGACTGCTCTCACCCAAGGTGAGGTTGTATGGATTGGCGGTGGCAATCACCTCTTCATTGCCCAGCGGTGACACAAATACCGTCGTCATATTCTCGACGACACATCCTTGAGGAGTGGTGCTAACTACCATGAATGTGGTGGTCTCTGTCAGAATGGCCTGAATCATTTCCGTGCCTTGCCCGGAAAGGATCAAATCTTCCGGAGACCAGATGTGGGTGAGTTGGTGGCCCGGGAAATCGTTGCTTACGATCAATGTCGCCGTGTCTCCTGCACAGATCAGGCGGTCGGGAGTAATGGATGTCCCGGCCGTCAATTGCGACACCCCCACGCTGTCGATCAGAACGCAGCCTTGGTTTTCCACACGGATATAATACCGGGTATAGTTCTCGGGCACGACGGTGATCGTGCTGTCGCCCGATGGGTTCAATGGGTTTGAAAAGTTGGGGTTCGCCGACCAAATGAAACTATCGGCCGTGCCGAAGGAGTTTGCCACGAGTTCCACCGGGTCGCCGGTACAAGTCAAGGTGTCATTGCCCACTTCCAAGAAAATGGGGTGAACTTCAATTTCCGCTTGTCGCGTGAGCTCACATCCGAAAGCGGTGTTCACGTAAACATTTAATGTAAAGGACTCATCGGCCATTACCGTGACCTGCGTAGTGTTTTGTCCGGAGATCACCAGCGCAGCCGGCTCCCATGCGATGGAACTCGGATCTAGGCCCGGGGGTGTGAATATTGCCGTAAAATCCAAAGTACCCGTTTGGCACAGCAAGGTATCGCCCAGTGACAAAGTCAAGCCGGGAGCAGGGGACAGGAATACGCTATCGACGGCAGAGCATTCCGGCGATGTGGCCCAAAGATAAATGAACCCCTCTTCCGTCGGGGAGAAAGTCAAGATGCTGTCGGTCGGGCCTTCCGAGATTACGGTCGAGAAGTCGGGTGATGAAGACCAGGTGAAATGATCGGCCGCACCGTTGGTCGAGGCGGTGATTTCAAATTCGGAGTCAAGACAAGAAAACATGGTGTCGGCCATCGCAATCTCGATCGCCGGATAAACGGTTACCGATTTTACGATGGTGTCCGTAATGTTGCAGGCGTCGGGATCGATGATGACCAGCTCCACATGATAGGTTCCTGCATTTTCGTAGGTATATGTGGGAGACACTTCGAAGGAAATCGAACCTTCGCCAAAATCCCAGTGATACGTCGGGTTTCCGCCGGCAAAAGTGTTGCTCGTATTTTCAAAAATCACCGGGTCGGGCAGGCAGACATCTGCAACTGTAAAGTCGGCAAAGACCAATGGCATATCAAAGTCTATCTTGGCCACGCCGAGGTTGCAGTTGGAGGAGTTGTTGGTGGGACTGAGCGCATTGGGCGGATAGATGGGAAAGTCGTCGTTGCCTCCGCACCCAGCGCAAACCGCTTGGTAGATGTGGCCATTGCGGTCGAATCGGCTTGTACCTCCGTCGACGTGCTCGGGGCTTGAACTGCCACCGTAATACGTCGCGAATTCCAAAGCCGATGCATCCCCGCTCAACACCATGAAATAAAAATCATTGTTGTCGGTGGTCGTCTGCAAGGCGTCGTCTGTAATGTCGAGTCCGAAGGTGCCACCGAACCCATTGACCGATCCTCCCCAACCCGAAAGGTAGATGCGATTGCAAATATCCACCGCAAAGGCGACCGGCGACAGCGCAGGAACGCCGAGTTGAACGCCGAAAGTGGTCGACCACTCCATGGTAGTCATATCCGGAGAAAATTTGGAGACGAACATGCCCCGCCCCGGTTGACCATAACTTGCATTGACCAAAAAATAATTGCCCTCGGTTTTGGTCTGCCCAAACACATGAGGATACCCTGCTTCGTCTTTTTCGATAAAATAGATTTGGTCGTAACTCGCCGTGCCGAAGTATGTAGCGGTTTCCAACCCTGACAAATCCTCCTGAAATGTTGCGATGAAACCATCGGCAGAACCACCGCCATAGGTCGATTGAAAAGCGCCGGCAGGTATTTCGAGGTCGGTCGATGAAGTGCCTCCACCCACCGAAACCTGACCATCAGGGGAAGTGTGAATACTGTACACGGCATCCTGTCCCGCTCCTCCGAAGAATGTGGAATGCTCCAAGCTTTGCAGCGATGGGCTAAGCCGAATGACTACGCCGTCTTGGCCGAAAGCCTTGGTTTGTTGAAATCCGTCGGCGGCCATCGGAAAATCATCGCTGTAGGTGCAACTGCCGACCAAGACCCGGCCATTGTGGTCGATGTCTATCTCTCCTCGTATTTCATCGGCGTAGTTGTATTTGAGGACACCGGCGGTGTTGACGCCGTCGTTTGCCGTTCCGCCTATATACGTCGCACCTTCGAGGGCTTGGCCGGTGGGACTCAATTTCGCAACAAACATGTCGCAACCGTTTGCAAATTGAACACCGATGCCACTAAGGGTGATCGCAGTGCCACCCTTGAAGGTCGTTTGAAAGGCACCGTTCGTTACGGGAAAATTGGATGAACCGGTTGTACCGAAAACGTAGAGCGTACCGCTGCTGTCGGTAACGAGGCTATGGGGCATTTCATCTCCGCCTCCGCCGAGATATGTGCTGTATATCAGTCCCGTACCATCGAGCGAGAATTTGGAAATGGCGATGTCCATCCCCGGGAGGTTTCCCGCTCCCGTTCCCCCGGCCCAATCGGTCTGATAAGCGCCCATGGTCATGGGATATCCGGTGCCGAAGGCGGTGCTGCCGGAATACAGATGACCCTGAATATCATAGGTTGCGGTATACCCGAAGTTGTCGGCGAAGGATCCGCTATACGTACTGAAAACCAATTCGGGATCGATCGTCAATATCTCGTTGGTATCGTAACTGCCGACTTCAAATGACAACCGATTGCCATCCAAACGGTATGTGCATTCCACGGGTACAATTTTTCCGTTTATGTTTTGATAAGCAAACGGCTTGGACTCGATGATTTCACCAATGGAAGTTGGAATACGAATGGTGCCGTTTTTTTGCAGTTTCGGCTTTACACCCTCGTATTCCAAGGTTATGTCTTCAATTTGACCGCCCGGTGCGACGATGAAATCGTATTTCAAATTCTGGCGTCCATAAAGTATCAAATCGACACCGGGATAGACGTCTTCCATCCAAACTTCTTGAAAAGCGCTGAGATCGCTCGCCCAACGGTCGGGATCGTCACCGAGGAAAAAAGCGTACTTGCCGGGCAGTACTTGGCGGGCGGTTATGGAGGGATCGGAACTGCCCCCGACCAGACGCAATCGATAAGCGTGTTGCTTGAGTTTTTTTGGAGGGGGTATGGGCTCGCCTCCGTAATGGCCCGCAAAAACCCGAGAAGTGGTCTCCGTATCGTAAAGGTTGAAGACCGGCCCGCCGGATTCGATGTAGAGTCTGCCACCGGGGATTTGAGTAGAATAAATTACCCGGTCAGGCCATTGCCCGCCATTTTCAATAAAGTGGAATTGGGCCTGCACAGAGCCTATCCCCAAAGCCAGCATGAAAGTGAAAACGAATGTTTTCATGGATGAATCCCGCCGAATTAGCACAGCGAAAAATACGAAAAATCGGCAGAGAGGAAGATGCGATCTTGTTCGACAAACCCTTCGGAGTTGAATACCAAGGAGAATGCCTAACGAAATGAAGTTTCATTTCAACGGTTTTTCTCAAAGCATTAATCGTTGACACACCCTCTTTTAATCGAACATGTACCCCGCAACGCGAGAGTTAATATTTCACTTGTGTTGCCGCAGGGCGAATGGACTGAGGGGTAGGTAAGATTCCCTTAAAGTGCTAGATGCAACAATGTTACCGCTCTTCCGGGTATTTGCCCTGCGGTTCTTTTTCTAATGTTAATCCTTGATGCACCGCCGTTTCTTCCGGTGAGAATTCCGTTGCGTGATTGGAATTCTTCCACACGCATTGCTGTACGGCGAATGCCCTGCGAAACGAAGCAAATAAGTTTTAGCGCGGTGCAAATGCTTTGTGGAGCAGAAGGAAATCAGAAAAGGAAAGGCTTCGCTTAGCCGACGATCTCGCGTCCCGAGAAGTGGAACAAGCATTCGATCGTGGCGTTTTCGTCGCTGTCGGAACCGTGGACTGCGTTTTTGGCTTTCGATTCCGCGTATTTTTTTCGGATGGTACCTTCCGCGGCTTCCGACGGGTCCGTGGCACCTATCAATGCGCGGAAGTCTGCTACGGCGTTGTCCTTTTCCAGGATGGCCGCCACGACGGGGCCGGAGGTCATATATTCGACCAGCTCACCGTAGAAAGGTCGCTCTTTGTGCACTTCGTAAAATGTCTCGGCTTCAGCTCGGTTCAGTCGCGTGAGCTTCATTGCTCGGATGATGAATCCCGCGTCGTGGATCATGTCGAGAATCTTGGTGGTGGTGCCTGCTTCGAAAGCGTCGGGCTTGAGCATGGTGAAGGTTCTGTTGCCGGCCATGTAATTTTGAGTTTTTGTGTTAAGGGTTGAAAATTTCGATAAAAGCGGCGCAAAGGTAGCTATTCGCGTTCTCGGCACAAGCGGCGTTTAATCTCAAGCCCGAAAAGGTCATTGTCGATGATCCCGGAGTTCTCTCGGCGAACGTTCGAAAACGAAACTGATTTTACTCGACGGGATACCGCATGTTGAGTAATTTTTGAAACAAATGGGTCGGTAGTACGCGGTTGAGCGAGATCGACATTCGCTGCACATGGGTGGCGGCGGGGTAGCGCATTCGAGGTTTTGGGCTGCGGATGATCTTCCAAGCGACTTTTCCCACGCGTTCCGGGTCGGCGGCTTTCTCCACCTCACGGGAAATGGAAGTGTAGATGCGATCAAAAGCTTGTCGGTACAAGGATTGATCCGTCAGGCTTTTGGCGGCTATATGGCGGTTGCGGTTGATGTTGGTGTGGAAGTCGCCCGGCTGGATGACGCTCACGGAAATATTCCAAGGGGCGAGTTCCATGCGGAGGGTTTCGGAAAACCGATCCAAAGCACTTTTGGCAGCGGAGTACACTCCGCGAAAGGGCAGGCCAAATTCTCCGGCGATGCTCGATATATTGATGATTTTACCCGATTGCCGTGCACGCATGTGCGGGATCACTTGGCGACACACGTCCAAAGGCGCGAATACATTGGTTCGAAATAAGTCGACCATTTCTTCGGTGGTCGTGTCTTCGATGGCGCCGGCCATACCCGTACCGGCATTGTTGATCAAGACGTCGATGTGGCCTTCACGTTCGATTAAGCGCTCTACGGCCGAACGGATCGAACCGGCATCATCCAAGTCAAGCTGTAAAAAGGTGAAATCATCGCGTTCCTCGCCGTCGTTCACTCGTCGGCTGGTGCCATAAACGATGCATCCTTTGGATGCCAGGTACTTACTAATGGCCAATCCGATGCCTGAGGAAGCTCCGGTCACAAGTACGACTCTTCGAGACATGTATCAAAATGGCAGATTATGGCAAAAAAAAATCGGGCAAGCTACTCGTGTCGCACCGCTTCAACCACACACCCTTGCTTCCTTCCGGACCTGGGGGATTCTGCGGGAGCTGGTCGCATGAGACTTGCCCGGCTGCAAAGGTATAAAACAATTCCGGTCGGCACGATGCTATTATCGATATTAATCGTTTAAACAAATCCGCCCCGTTGCCTTATTGCAGGATCCATTCATCATATTTCAGCTCTCCGATCGTGGTTCTTTCTACCGGACTTCTATATTTGTCGGATGCAATAACACAATCAACCATGAACAAACTGAACAATCGGGTCATACTCAACTTGGCATTAACGGTGGCCATCATTGCCATTGTACTTTTTCTCATTCAAGTCATCTTGGCGGGTGGCTGGATAATGTCGGCCGTAATGGGTCTCGGCAATATCATCGTTTTGATATTGGTACCCATTTATTTCGTCCGTCGCGAACGCGAAAAATTGGGCAACGTCATGTCTTTCGGACAGATTTTCGGACTTGTGTTTCTCGGTCTACTTATTGCCGGAATTATATCGACGGCTTTTACATGGATCTATATCAATTACATCGATCCGGAATACGTCGATCGATTGGTGTATAGCACGCTTGAGTCTACCAAATCGATGATGGAAGGCAATGTGCCGGAAACGAAGATGAATGAAGTGCTCCGCGATACCGAAGCGGGCATGGTTAAAGGATTTTCCACTGCCGGAATTCTGAAGAGCCTTGGCATCGGCATCGCCGTATATGCCGCTTACGGCGCCATCTTGGGCTTCGCGATGAGAAAAAAACCGCTCTATCACGAGGTGTTGGATGAAACCGAAACCCCGTAATCCAGCAATTTGTCACTGATTTCCATAGTTATCCCTTTATACAACGAGGCCGAATCCCTCGGTGAACTTACCGCTTGGATTGACCGGGTGCTCACCGAAAACAACCTCGCCGCCGAGTTGATTTTCGTCGACGATGGCAGCCGGGATGGAAGTTGGGAAGTGATCGAAGGCTTGGCGGAGAAATACCCCTACATCCGCGCCATCCGCTTTGCGCGAAATTATGGCAAAGCCGCCGGCCTGCAAATCGGTTTCGATGCGGTGCGTGGCGACGTAGTCATCACCATGGATGCCGATTTGCAAGACTCGCCCGAAGAAATTCCCGAGTTGGTGCGCATGATTCGGGAAGACGACTACGACTTGGTCTCGGGTTGGAAAAAGAAGCGGTATGATCCGCTGTCCAAGACCATTCCCACGAAATTTTACAACTGGGCGACGCGTGCCATGTCTGGTATTTCACTCCACGATTTCAATTGTGGACTAAAAGCGTACAAAAGCCAAGTGGTGAAGAGCATCGAACTATACGGAGATATGCACCGATACACTCCTGTTTTGGCCAAGCGCGTTGGATTTGGCAATATAGGTGAGAAAGTGGTCGAACACCATCCGCGAAAATTTGGGCATACCAAGTTCGGCATTTCGCGCTTCATCAACGGCCCACTCGATTTGATCACCCTGAGTTTTGTGTCTAAATATGGCAAAAGGCCTATGCACCTGTTCGGTACATTGGGAGCGTTGATGTTTATCATAGGCGTCAGCGTATTTCTCTACTTGGCCGGATACAAGATATGGGCGATGGCCAACGATATTCCCGCAAAAAACATCGCTCACATGTCCTTGTTTTATGTCGCACTTACCGCCATGATCATCGGCGTACAATTGTTTATCGGTGGATTTCTTGCCGAGCTGGTGCGCGGAATTTCTCCCGACCGCAACCGATACGTAATTGCCGATGCGATAGAACCGAAAAAGTTTCAAAATTCGGCCGCGCGTACATCGCGTAATTCGCCTAAAACAGACTCAACTTCTTACTGAAATGATGCGTGCAAACGCACGATACGGATCCGAGTCCGGTCGTGGAGTGGTTTGAACCGCCGATTTGCGTATTGTGGAAATTGAAGTTTGTGAATAGGATCGGTTTCGCTCAGGAAATTACTCCCGAGCCCAGCAATTCATCATCTTGGTACCAGGCGGCGAATTGGCCGGGCGCTACGCCGCGCTGTAATTCGTCGAATACGATGTAAAGCACGTCCGACTTCATCGTCAGCGTTGCATTTTGCCTCGGCTGGCGGTATCTGATATGCACATCGTATCGCCGCTCCTCTCCATCGGTCATTCTCAGGTCCTCGCGAATCCAGTGCAAATCTGCGGCGGGAATGCGCAACCCGCGTCGGTACAGCCCGGGATGGGTTCGGCCTTGTCCGGCGAATATCACGTTCGTCACAACATCGGTGTCGAGGACAAACAATGGCTCGGCCTTGCCGCCGACGCTCAACCCTTTTCGTTGTCCGATGGTGAAATAGTGCGCACCTTGGTGTTCGCCGATCACATTGCCGGCATCGATATCGAAGTGATGGGCATCGGTCAATGCCTCCAGATCGCGATTGTTGCCATTTCCATTTGAAGGCGCCATGGCTTCGGCAGGGATTTCGATGATCCTGCCCGGTTTGGGCTTGAGTTGTTGTTGCAAAAACTCGGGCAAATGCACCTTTCCGACGAAACATAGGCCTTGGGAGTCTCGCTTATCGGCGGTGACGAAATTTTGCCGGGCCGCGATTTCACGCACCTCACTTTTGATGAGTTCTCCGATAGGAAACAAGGATCGGGACAATTGTTCTTGAGATACCTGACAGAGAAAATAACTCTGGTCTTTGTTGGGGTCTTTTCCTTTGAGCAGACGAAAGACGGTGTTTCCATCTTCATTGATGATTTCCTCGCGGCGGCAATAGTGTCCGGTCGCTACGTAATCGGCACCCAAACTCATGGCGGACTTGAGAAAGATGTCGAATTTTATTTCGCGATTGCACAGTACATCGGGGTTGGGCGTGCGGCCCGCAGCGTATTCGGCGAACATATAGTCGACGATGCGCTCTTTGTAATCCTCGCTGAGATCAATGACCCGAAAAGGAATTTCGAGGGCTTGGGCCACCAGCATCGCGTCGTTGCTGTCCTCAATCCACGGGCATTCATTGGCGATGATGACGGATTCGTCGTGCCAGTTTTTCATGAACAACCCAATGACATCATGGCCTTGCTCTTTAAGCAGATATGCCGCCACGCTGGAGTCTACGCCACCGGAAAGTCCTACAACCACTCGTGCCATGTCATTCTTGTTTTGGAGATGCAAAGGTAGGAAAGGTGGAGGAGGTGGGAAAAAAATGGTGAATGGTGAATGGTAAATGGTTAATGCGGTTTCGAGTGAAATTTAAATCCAAATTCTATTCAGGAATGGGACATGGGACAAAACACCAACCACCGACCACCAAGCGCGGGAAGGTGGGAAAAAAATGGTGAATGGTTAATGGTGAATGGGATATCGGGTGAAATTTAAATCCAAATTCTACTGTGGAATTGGCGTTGCAATGTTACCGTTCTCCAACCACCAACCACCAATCACAAGGCCTTGATCACGCCGCAAGCTACGGGCACCGTGATGGATGCCGGTACTCCGGGCAGTGATTTCACAGAATCGGGTAGGGGATCTCCATCGGGAATACCGTGAATGTAGATCACTCGATTTTCCAGCGACAATTGATCGACACCGTATTGTTTTTTGATGGCTTCTTTAAGTTCCTTCAAAGGGACGGTCATTTTGTAGACGATCAAACCGTCTTTGTTGGCCACCGGATAAGTGTCGCTTTTTATCTGCAAATCGACGGGAGAACCGTTGAAAGGCACCAAGGTCGTTCCCGAAAATAGCTCGGTTTCGATCAAATCAACGACGCCGTCGTTATTGATATCTGCCTTTCGTGTGGGGCATGTGCTTTTTTTGCCGTCCACAAATCCGTGAATATGCTGCAGGTGCATCATGCCGGGGGAAAGACCATTGACCGCCAAGGAGATGCTCAACTCACCATTTTCGATGATGAAGATGGCGTTTCCGGTTACTTCGCCATGTGTAAGGTCCGGGTTCATTCCATTGATTTCCGCCACATAGGCTTTTGTAACTTGAGCTGTGGATTGGCCCACTGAGAATACGGTGATGAGTGCCAACACCACAAGGCTGGGTCCATGATTTTTCATGACTTCGATTTTTTAGGGGTGTGAGTGGATATAACAAATGGAATACGGTGAAGTTTAAGAACGTTTTTGTAGAGATGTCCTATTCAGGATACGCCGGAACCAAAGGGGATTTATGTAACCCAAGTCAACCGTCCTCCTGCATAAAGTGCTAATGATTTGCCATTTTTAAGAGTAATATGATATTGTGGAAAACCACTTTGCGTGAACTTCCGTGCCGTTAGGTACGGGATATCGGTAGAAAATATTTGGCGATAACGTTACCGTGCCGTTAGGTACGGGATATGAATTTCGAGAACGTCAAATTTTTCATTTCACATTTCGATGGCTAGTTGGCAATATGCCGTAGTAACGGCACGGGGACGATCTTTCGATATACCGAAGTCGAGCGTAACGCAGCTATTGGAAATTAGGGACGGACATCGGTTAAAAGTCCAGCGATAAGGTCAAGTGTTCGGATAATAATTTCCAAGAGCAAGCGATGCACTGAGCATTTGTCGAAGTGGCTTGCGAAGCCCTCGGAAAGCGAAGTTTACCCATGTAAATGAGTTTTTCAAAGGGCGAGCGTAACGCGGCTATTGGACATTATGGCCGAACACCTTAAAACATGGTTCGTTTGGTCGTGTATTCACCCCTCCCCGAAACCAAATCCTTGTAAAATTCGCTCATCTCCTCCACGGTTTTGTCGATGTTGAGCGTTTCCTTAATTCGCACTTGAGCATTGTGGCCCATGGCGTGAGCCCATTCGGGTTTTCGGTAAACAGCTGTCATGGCATCGGCCAAAGCCTTGGGATTTTCCGGCGGCACCACCAGACCCGTTTTGGAATGTTCCACCATGTATTTGTTGCCGGGGATGTTGGTGATGATGGGCGCAACTCCGAGAAACATCGCTTCGACAATCGCTTTGGTTAGTGACTCGGCTCCCGTGGATGGGCAGATCAAGACATCCGAAGACCGATCGATGGCGAGAACGTCCTTGCTGAAACCGACGAAGTGGATGCGGTCTACATAACCGCTCTGCTCAGCCAAAGCTTTGAACTCCGGGGTGTCCATGTTGCGTCCGACGAGGAGCAAGGAAAGGTTTAAACCTCGGGGCAAGAGGGCCATGGCCTTTAGGAGATAGGCGATACCCTTGACGGGCTGGGCATTGGCCACGCAAGTGAACACGAATTCCCCGGATTTTACTCCATATTTTGACAAGTCTGCGGGTTTAATTCCCGCGTACCAGCCTGGGTTGTGTCCTTTGTTGATGGTGACGATCTTCTTTCGGATCGGTAGGACGGCCTGTTTGCGGATTCGGTCTTCGGTCGATTTGGAATTGCACACGATCGCGTCTACGCGAGGGTGGAAGTATTTGAGGTATATCGTCGGGTCATACCAGTGGAGGTTCATCATCGAGCCTCGGTAGAAAACCACTTTCACCGGAAGTCCTCGCGCTGCCTTGAGACCGTTGAGATAGGCTCTGCTGTTGTACATCTGGAAGATGTCGTATTGCCCCTCGATCAATTCTTTGCGGATACGCTTTACGGCATCTCCATCAAATTTGGAAGTGGGATGAAATGGGATGACGCGAATGCCTACTTCTTCAAAATTTTTGATGTAGGGTGCGTCGGCAAAGGTCATGACGGTGATATCCCATCCCTTCTCGGCCAGACCGATAAATATTTCCGCTTCGGGACGCGAAGAAAGTTCGTCTCGGTAATCACTGATGACCAAAATTTTCAGTGGCATGCGCAGGTGCAAGGTTTGACGCGAAGGTAAAAATTTGTTGAGGGTTTTATCGGTCCACTTGGAAATCCGAAAGGGCTATACCCGGATTTTCACGCCGAACGGCAAGATGGCAAATGCCCAAAGTCTAGAATTTTCGTTCATGCTTATCTTAGAGGCGTAAGCTCTGTTTACAGGCGCAAGAATAACCAGCGGTGAGGCTTGGAGCAAAACATTTGGTCCCAGTCGGATATTCAAAGTGATCGATGCACTCGAGGTTAAACCGAACTTGTTGTTCACACTCCAAAAGGCGCGCGATCCTCCGAGTCCCAATCCACAATCCCAGTAAATCTTGTCCTTGTTCAAATTAACTCGGTAATAGACATTGAACAAGAGATGGTTCAGACTCGTCGGCATGCTGCGGGTATCGGTGGCGAATTCCCCGAAATGGGCGGTTCCTTCAAAACTCACGCCGTATGACCATCGCGGTGTCCATTCTTTTTGGAATTCCAAATAAAGTCGCACCCCGAAAGAGTTGTTGTTGTCGATGGAAAAACCGGTTTGAATGGCGATGAAATGATTCTCTGTGGTGGCGGTGCTATCCTGTGCAGAAATTCTTGACGTGAAAAGTCCCAAAAGAATGAATAGGCAAACCGCAATTCCGATCAATCGACTTTCGGGAATCGACCGAGTGGGAAAACCCATTGAAGAAGAATTTCTCGGAAGAGAAGGGTACCGGCTTTTGTAGATGGCGTTATTGGCATTGCCTATGATTTTCACACGCCGATATTTCTTCGCGCGGGGGGAATTCATGGCACGCCGAGGTGGTCAGTTTTTTTGTCCTCCGTTTCTAAGCAATCGGCGTAAACCGACGAAGGCGGCGAGTTCGGTGGAGTCCATTTCCCCGTCGCTATTCATGGCCGCTCTGACGTCGTCGATGATTTTGTCGGGATTTTTCGAGTCGTAGTTGTGTTCGCGCACATTGGCCACAATGCGTTGAATGGCCTCGTAATCAGTGTCCATATCCAAGATGCGGCTCACTTTGTTGTACAGTTCCTCCGGGATTCGACTCAAAATGAATTCTTTTTCGTCGGCCGATACTTTGAAGTCGGCTTGCACCGCGTAGGTGAGCATGTAAGCGTAAAATTCGTTTTTGGTCAATATCATTATTCAAGGAATTAATCCGTGTAGGTAGTTGGGAGGATGAAGGTTTAAAGATAAGCAGAATAACGAATGGCGGATCTAATTCCGAAAAGTTAATGGGCATCTGTCATTGGCTGCTTTCAGCCTCTTGTATCGATGCAAAGAACGCATAAATGGTGCGAAACCGTCATCTACGTTTTACGGTTGGACCGATTCGAATTTGCGTTTTGCGTGAGGGCGGACGCCGGCATCCCACCTGTGGAATCGGCTTGGGGGTGCAGGTCTGCGAGAGCGACCGGCGGAAGCTCCTCGGCAGGCCGTGCAGCCCCTGCCGTTTCCATAGGTGGATACAGGCGGTAGACCGACCCCTGAGGGAAGTGGAGAAGGTGGAGAAGGTGGAGGAGGTGAGGGTAGTAAAAAAAACAGGAGATTCTAACGGGGACACGCCCAAAAATGGATGCCATAATTTTTCTTTCACATTGAAATTTACGATGCATGAAATTGGTCGCAACTTCTCACTTCTCACTTCTCACTTTTCACTTTTTGGCCGGGGACACGCCCAAAAAAGACAGTGCAATCTCCGAATATAAATGCCGGATTAAATGATTATTTAGACGAGCGTCAAGGATCAGTTTTCGTTTGATATTCGCCTTAAAACGCCCGGTATCTGGATGAGTTGGTAGTCGTTTTCGTAGATGAGGTATCGCTTTTGCCAGGTGGGGCCGTATTTTTCCTTGAACCGGCGCAGGCCTTTGTACCGATCGAAGGGACGCAGGTTTTCATAGGCGAAACGGAGGGTGCGGCCGGTAAGGTTTTGATCATCGATGCCGGAAAGAGGGGCCAAGCCGAGATTCATGGCGTTGTAACCGAGGTTTTTGTAGTGCTCCATAGCGTGGATGATCAGCATATCCTGCACTCCGCCGGGGGCGTCACTGCTCTGGCGTATAAGGTCATAGGTCACCTCGCCCGGCGTATAGTCGTCGATGATGTTCAGGAATGCCAATACGCGTTTTTCCGGGTTTTCTACGGTGATGATGGTCTGTGATTTCAACAAGGCGGGATCGAAAAGACCTTGCGAGAAGACGATCTCGTTTCGCTTGGGGTGGCTCAACCACTCGCGGGATACTTCTTGGAGCTTTTGGAGCAGGCCATCGGCTTGCGGAGGGGCGACTACGCTTACGGTCAGATTTTCCTTTTCGAGGTGATTTACGGTGTTGCGCAGGGGTTTGAATTTTCGCCCTTGCAGAGAAAACGATGTGAGGTCCACGATGGCTTCTTCGCCGATGGGCAGTGCTCTCTTGCCCAGGGATCGATAAAAATCGAGGGAGGTGGACGAGACGCGATGTACCATATTCACCCAACCGTTCTTTTTGCAATACGCTTCGAATTCGAGGTAAACGCCGTGGATGTGTTCGGTGTCTTTGCCGATTGGTTCGCCCAAAATGCATGCAAAATAACGGGTGAGTTTGAAGGCGAGGAATGCTTGACGATCCGCGCTTAAAAACAGAAGCTTGTCCGGGTAGGTCTTGAAATAATCGAGCACGTCATTGCCGTAAAGATGCGTGAGTTCGCGCGCATCTTTCCAGTCCTCGTCCGAATTGAACGGTTTGTAGAAAATCGGACGCATCAAGCCATAAGCGATAAAACCCACGAGGAGGACGCCGCCGCTGTACAATGTCCACAGAAAAAGCTTTGCAAAAGGGGTTTTGGCCGTTACGTAATCGGCGTCAAACAGAAAGAAAAAGTGGAGCGTGGTTTTGACCGATCCCCAGAGGTTAAAGTCGTGGCCGAAAGCTTTGGGATTGGCGTAAAGGAATCCCAAGGTGCTGTAAATCAATGTGAGCAAAATCGCTGCCACAACGGTCAAGAGACTGATGCGCGTGGATCGTTGACTGGGTTTGAAGCGGTAGCTTTTTCGTATGTAAAGCAAAGTGCCGGCCGCGAGAAATGCGAGGATGGCTTCTTCATAATCGGCCGCTTTGATCAGGTGGCCGACCAGGGATACCGAAGCGAGGAACAAAGCGACCCACCAAGCGCGTCGGGAACCCATAAACAGAAAGACGGAAAGGATGATGAGCAAGACACCCATAGTGAGCACCAACCCATTGCTCGTCGCGATGACGGAATTGCCGAGCAATCCTTGGACAAAGTGGAGTCGCAAAACGACCATGGCGGGGAAGACGCGCAAGACGATGTGATCGCGTCTGGATATAAAGCTGAGCACTCCAATCAGCAGCGGCAGCCAGAACTCAAAAAGCCGGAAAAGCACGGTGGCCGAAGCGGCGGTAGCCAGCGGGATTCCCGATTTGGTCAGCAGGAGAGTAACCGCGACTTCTATGGCACCCAGACCGCGAAGAAAGGGCGACGCGACGTACAGCACCACCATAGCCACGTAGCCCAAGAAGGGGGTGAGCGGATCGGTGGATATACCCAAGGCAGCCAATGCGATATAAAGGAAAAGAACACCGACGAGTTCCACCACGAAGGACAGAAACAACACCATCAAAAAAGGCTTCCGGCTGATGGATTGGCTTGATAGATCATTGAGGAGCAGCGTGAAACTCGGAAACCTATGTCCGACGATTTTAGAGGCCCACGTGCGTTTCCACAGGCTGCGGCCCACGATGAACATCGCCGCAGAAATCACGAGCACCACTACAAATGCCCACAACAAGGTTTGTTCCGGTGGGTTTTGAAAATAGGCGATCAGGAGTACCGGAAACGCGATGAGCACCACGGAGAACATGGCACAAAAAGCGAATATGGCCGAAGCGCTGTAAATCTGGAACGGTGAAACGGTATCGGGATCCACTTCCTTGTTGAAGAAAGCGAGCGACGAGAGTCCACCGGCGGGCAAGAATACGCTTACGACGTTTCGTTTGAGGAAAAGCTTGATGCCCACGATCAAGGGAATGGAGCAATGAATGACCCGAAAGCTATACCAATACATCCCCCCTTGAAGCAGAATGTAGGGAATGACGAGAGCTACCCCGACGGCGACCCAAGAGGCATTGGATTGCAACAATTGGTCCTCTACTTTGGACAGTTCCAGGTGTTGATGACCGACGAAATACACCGCCAAGGCCAGCATAAACACCGCGAGCAGCAACTCGAAGATTATCTTGTTGTCGGCTAGGATGCCTGACAATTTAGCTGTGGCTTTGCTCGGTATTAAGCCCATTGATTGTGAAAAGATGAAAGTGAAAGAATAAACACGAAAATGGGGTCTATGGTTTTGGGCGTACCCCCGGCAGACTCCAATATCTACTTTACTTCCTCCAACTCCTCAACTTGCTCTACCTTCTCTATCTCACTTTTGCCGGGGTCGGTCTACAGCCTTTATCTTTTTCTTGGCCTGCGGGTGCCGTAAGGCGTTTGAGGAGCTTCCAAAGTCGCTCTCAAACGCCCACGGCACCGACGCAGTCCAAAGAAAAAGGATACCGGCTTCCGCCCTTACGCAAAGTGACATCGGTTGCTTGGTGGTCGGTGGTTGGTGATTGGTGGTTGGAGTGTCCCATTCCTGAATAGGATTTGGATTTAAATTTCACCCGAAACCCCATTAACCATTCACCATTAACAATTGACCATTTCCTCACCCTTCCTCACCTTCCTCTTAGATATTTGATTCTCATCAAATCTTTTCTACCTTGTCAGACTCTATGCTGAAAATTTCACCTTTTCCTTTATGCAATTGACCTCTTTTCATTCGTGGTGCTTGATTGCGCTGATGGCTGTGCTGACAGCCTGTAGCGATGACGATGACATACCCCCTCCAATTACGCCGGAACCTGAGCCCGAAGCTGCGGTCCATCTCGATTGGGCATCCATTCCCTACGATTCGCTATCGACCTATGGGTTTTTCAACGGAGAACTCAGCGATATGGATCCCGTAGCCGGGGTGCTGCCCTATATGCCGATCAACAAACTGTTTACGGATTTTGTCCACAAAAACCGTTTTGTGTGGATGCCGTCGACGGTCTCGGCGGAGTACGTTGCCGATGGAGAGTCCCTGAATTTTCCCGATTCGACGATGCTGATCAAGCATTTTTATTACGACGACGTTATGCCCTCCGGCGATCGAAAAATCATCGAGACGCGGCTTATGTATAAAATGGACGGGGATTGGCATTTTGCCAACTACCTGTGGAACGAGCAACAGACCGAAGCGACCTTCGACCAACAAGGAAAGGTGGTACACGTGGAATGGCAAGAGCCCGGTGCAGACCTAATGGCGGTGGATTACAGAATTCCGAGCGCGAGCGAATGCCTCACCTGCCATAAAAGCTACGGTTCGCCCATTCCGATAGCGCTGAAGCCGCAAAGCTTGAATTCTTTTTATGGGTACGACGACGGCGTGAAAAACCAATTGGCCAAATGGGAAGAAATGGGATACTTGGCGCCCGGATACCCCGATAATATCGAAACGGTGGTCGATTGGCAGGATTTTTCGGCCGATTTGACCGAGCGGGTCCGTTCGTATTTCGACATGAATTGTGCCCACTGCCATACCGATGGTGGCCACTGTGATTACCGATCCTTACGTTTGGACTATGCCTCCACGGCTGACCCCATAAACATGGGCGTGTGCGTGGAACCCGATGAATACATTATCGGCCAATCGCAGTTGACCTATATCATCGCCGCCGGCAATCCCATGCGCTCCGCTTTGTTGTACCGCATTGAATCGACCGAAGAAGAGGAACGCATGCCGCTCTTTGGACGCACCTTGATCAATCACGACGCTGTGGCCATGATCACCGAATACATCGAGAGCCTCGATACGCCTTGTGAATAAATAAATACGGTGGTGACGACTGAAATATATAGACATACACACCTTTTATTACGTCATGCCGTCCAACCATTTTGGACCTTGGTCGTCATGGATGAGCTTTTAGATCGCACGGGCATTTTCCGTGACATGCTTATTTTTAGTCCCTGCGATCGGATGCCAAACGGAATGCCAACCTCGAATTAACCATCATTATAACCACCATGAAACAACTTTCCTTCTTTTTCATTTTCGCCTTGACCGCAGTTTTGGCTCAAGGTCAAGCTTCCTGTGAAGATGCTCTTGCAATCGAACCCGGGACTTACACCGTCGACGGATTTTATGGAGACGCGCCGCCGCTGAATTGTACCGGTTATAACAACGGCAATGAAGGAATGTGGTACGAATACACCGCTATCGAAAACACCGCGACGAAGGTGACAACGAGTTTGTTTCAAAACTACGGCAAGGACACGCGATTTCACGTGTATTCGGGCACTTGTGACGATTTGTCGTGCGTAGCCGGAGACGACGATGGAGGAAATGGATATTTGTCTCAAACGCTCTTTATGGCTGAGGCCGGGGTACCGTATTACATTGTATTTGATAATAAATGGTCGAGTGCATCCTTCGACTTCGAACTGACTGAGGTGGAAGCACCTTTGATTTGGTTCGTGCCACAAAACTTCAACTATTCCTCGACCATCCGTGGCGCAGTGGACATGAACGGCGATTTTCTTGACGACATCCTCGGTGCAAGCGCTTCATATATCGATGTCAACTACCAATTGCCCGGAGGCGGTTTTGATCACGTAGCTCATCCCATCTTCGCTCAAAACAGTCCTTCGTGGAGCCTGGCGGCCGGCGATCTCACCGGCAACGGGTTCAATGACGTCGTTTTGGCGGGGTCATCTGGAGTCAGCATCGTCTTGGCCAAAGATGACGGAACCGGATACGAAGCGGCCTACGACACACCGGATTCCATTTACGTTTTCAGCCAGCGAAGCAATATGGTGGATATCAACAACGATGGACTCCTCGACGTGTTTGTTTGCCACGATGTTGAGCCCAACATTTACTTCATAAATACCGGCGAAGGCTTCGAATACAACAAAGGTGGTTTGGGCGATGTACCCCAAGGGGGAAATTACGGTTCCATCTGGGTGGATTACGACAATGACGGTGACATGGACTTGTTCATCGCCAAATGCCGGGGCGGGAACACTCCGGCCAAAATCAATGAATTGCACCGCAACAACGGCGACGGAACCTTTACCGAGGTTGGCGAAGCACTCGGCATGAACCACTCGGTACAAACTTGGTCCGCGGCTTGGGGAGATTACGACAACGATGGCGATCTCGACGTGATGATCGGGGCGAGTTCACTTTCGGATGGAGGCCACGTATTCATGCTCAACAACGGCGACGGAACTTTTACCGATGTCACCGAAGGCTCCGGTCTCGATGTATTCAATGGCCTATCTCTCGAGTGGGTGACGCACGACTTTGACAACGATGGATACATCGACATTCTCGGAGGAGACAAGTTGCTCCGCAACAACGGAGACATGACGTTCTCGCCCATCCCCATAAGTTTCACCAACGGCCCGATCGGCGATTTGAACAACGATGGTTTCCTCGATGTCGTCGATGGCGGCACGGTTTATTTCAATATTGGCAACGACAACAATTATCTGGTGATCAACACGGTGGGCACCGCCAGCAACCCAAGTGGAATCGGCGCACGAATCACCGTTTACTCACCTTCATTCAACCAGATTCGCGACATACGGAGCGGCGACGGTTTTCGATTTATGAGCACGCTCAACGCGTATTTCGGGTTGGGTACCGACGCGGAAGTGGACAGCGTGCAAGTGAACTGGCCTTCGGGTATGGTCGATGTGGTCGTTGCACCTGATATCAACGGTTCGTTGCTTATTGTCGAAGGCTCAACGGCCGTCGGCGTTAAAGATGTTCCCGTCATCGACTTGGTGGTTTACCCCAACCCCGCGAGCGATGAAGTATTCATCGATTCTCCGCAAATGACGCCGGATGCTTACGTTGTATTGTACGACATTAATGGCAGGGCGGTGCGCAGCCAAAAACTGGACGATCGCCGATTGTCCGTGGCCGGACTGGCTGCGGGAACTTACGTTTTGCGTGTAGACATGAAGGGAACGAGTGTAGAGCGGACCTTGGTTGTTCAGTAGTCCTGCAACATAAGGCGCTTTCGAGTTTCACCACTTGAATTCTGACCGCAAATGGAGACACGCTCGCGTCCCCGCGGGTGTGGTTTTCTCCAAATTCGATTTCACGACGGCTCGACCAATTTGTCTCTAATAGTGACATTGACGGTAGTTCGTCAATACCGATGTTTTTGTCCACACTTGTCTAGGTTCTCGATGAGAATCAAGACAATGATTCATCTCGGGTCCGAATCCCCCATTAACCATTTACCATTAATGCCCCCACCTTCCCTACCTTCCCCACCTTCTCCACCTTCCTCACCTCCCCAACCTCCCCCACCTTCCCCGGATATTTCTAATTTCGCTGCGTGACCGACACCCGTCCCATCGTCATCGTTGGCCCTGCCCACCCGCTGCGCGGAGGCATCGCCCATTTCAACGAATCTTTCGCCCGCGCTTTGGCCAAGGAGGGACAATCTATTCGGCTCGTCAGCTTTTATCTTCAGTACCCCGCGGTTTTGTTTCCCGGCAAATCGCAAAAGACCACAGGCCCCCCACCGACCGATTTGAAAATCGATTCGTGGCTGAGCAGCATCAACCCTTTGTCGTGGTTCCGCACAGCCAAACGGATCGCCAAAATGAATCCCCGGTTGGTGATTTTTCGGTTTTGGCTGCCTTTTATGGGGCCGGCCCTCGGCACCGTGGCGCGGTCGCTCCGCAAACGCGGCATTACCGTCATCGGACTGGTCGACAATGCCATTCCCCACGAAGCACGACCGATGGACCGCCCATTGTCTATGTGGTTTTTCAGCCGGTGTTCGGCCTTCGTCACCTTGTCGAAAAGCGTCGCCGAGGATCTCAACACGCTGGCCCCCGGCCGGCCCATTCTCACCGAACCCCACCCGGTATACGACATCTTCGGAGAGCCGGCAAAGCGCGAAGAGGCCATGAGAAAATTGGACTTGGATCCCGAGTGCCGCTATATTTTGTTCTTCGGGTTCGTGCGCAAATACAAGGGACTCGATTTGTTGTTGGAGGCGATGGCGCGCGAAGAGCTGCGCGGTTTGACGAACGTCAAACTACTCATCGCGGGAGAGTTTTACGACGACAAGCAGACATATCTCGACTTTATCGAAAAGAACGATATGCAGGATCGGGTCATCATCCGCGATGAGTACATCGCCGAATCCGATGTCAAATACTTCTTCGCCGCAGCCTCCATCGTCGCACAAACCTACCGCACGGCCACCCAGAGCGGCGTGACCCAGATCGCCTATCACTTCGGCCGCCCGATGTTGGTCACCGACGTCGGAGGCTTGTCCGAAATCGTACCCCATGAAAAGGTCGGGTATGTTTGCGCCCCGACGCCCGAAGCAATAGCTGCGGACTTGAGGCGTTTCTTTGTGCAAAATCGCGAAGGGGAATTTTCCGCCGCAGTGGACGCCGAGCGCTCACGTTTCGGATGGAAGCATTTTGTCAGAGAATTCCTGTCCTTTGCAAACGGTTTACGGAACACCAAAAACAAGTGATGCACCGAGTCCTTTTTTCAGCATATTCCTTTTTGCTTGCTTTCGCCATTTTGGGGATGGCGTCCGAGACGTCGGCCCAAGACAACGACTCCCTGAACCAAACCGATGCCCAAGGACGAAAACACGGCTTGTGGAAGAAATACGAAGGGGGGACCTTGGTTTACCGCGGCCAATTCGACCACGGCAGACCGGTTGGGATTTTTGAGCGCTACTACGAGGAGGGCAGCTTGCAAGCCAAAATCCGTTACGGTGTAGGCGGCAAGGCCACAGCCAAAATCTACTACCCCGAGACGGGAGACCTCATGGCGGAGGGCAATTACATCGACCAAGAACGAGACAGCGTATGGAATTTCTACGGTGAAGACGGAGGACTCGCTTCACGAGAAAGCTATGACCACGGCAAGAAACACGGAATGACCACCATCTTTTTTGGCGATGGCAGCGTGTCCGAGGAGGTGTTGTACCGTGACAACGTCAAAAACGGGCTTTGGAAACAATATTATCCCAACGGTCACCTGCAAATGGAGGCAACGGTGGTGGATGGAGTCAGCTACGAAGGGAAATTCACGACCTATTACGACGACGGCATTAAACGAACCGAAGGCAAGTACGTCGACGGCAACCGCGAAGGGTCATGGTACGAATTCAATGACGATGGATCCGTGCGGGTCATCACGGTATACCGCAACGGTCAACCCGCGGGAGTGCATTACCGAAACGGCACATTCGAAGAGTATTGGCCGGACGATGTCCTACGCTCCAAGTACACCTACGTAGAAGGAAAACGGAACGGGAACTTTGAGGAGTGGTACAACCAAGGCCGTTGGCAAACCGAGATGCGGGTCGATGATACCGGGACGAAATACCCCGTTCAAACGCTTGAAGGAGCACAAATGCGTCTCACCGGCCGATACAACCGAGGCGAACGCGACGGGGAATTCGTCTATTACAACGATGATGGAACCGTGTGGAAGCGTGAAATCTACGACAACGGGGAATTGAAAAATACCAAGACCGTCGGCAAAGGGAATTAACCGGCGCAATCTCCAACCGGTTTTGTCCCTAAACAAGACTGTAGAAGTCGACTTCGAAGACGCTCAAATCTCGCGAGTAGCAGTAGCCCAAAGTTTTCCGGTGTCCCCACAAGTCAATAATCCCTTCCACGGTATTCGCCGAGTCGTCGTATCTTTCCGGTGCCGTATTTTTGTGGACATGAACAGCGATTCTTTTACTGATTTTAAACGTACCACACCAAAAACAGTCAACGATAAGTGAAATCGATTTTCTCCATCCGTCAAGTTTTTGTCCTGGTTTTGTCCGGTGTGCTCTTCGCCTCCTGTGTCGAGGACGACAACGGCGGCCCTCTTCCCGATCTCGGGTACGATTTCTTTCCCCTTGTGGCCGGGGCCTATTTCGAGTACCGAGTCGACAGCATGTACCACGACCAACCCTCGCCGGACATCCCCGGAATTCACGATACCGCACATTATTTTGTAAAAGAAGTCTACGATACCTTCGTCACGGATGGAGTGGGAGACCCGGCGATGCGCATCGAACGGTACAAGCGATTCAACGATACTTTGCCGTGGATTATCTTCGACGTGTGGACAGCAAAACTCACCGCTCGAAACGCCCAAAGGGTGGAGGAAAACCGGCGTTACATCAAACTGGGGTTCCCGATTTCGATCGGCACCGAATGGGATGCAAACGCCCTCAATATACTCGATACGTGGACCTGTTCATACGACAGTATGGAAGTGGCTCGAGACATCGCCGATCTCCACTTCGAGCGTACAATTCGCGTAAACCAGCGAGATTTCAAGAACTTGGTCGATGACGAATACGCGTATGAGATTTACGCCGCCGACGTCGGGCTGGTCCGACGGTATTACCGGGATTTGACCACCCAAGTCAATTACGTCAACAATCCCGTGGCGGCCAACATCCGAAACGGCTTTGAATATCACATGGAAATAATCGATTATGGAGTGGAATAGAAAGTGCGGAATTACAATGGCAACAATCATGTTCGCTTTGTCGACCTGGAACCTTCAAGCCCAAGTGGGCCCCGATATGTATGTCGTTTATTTCACGGACAAAACCGACACCCCCTATTCCATTTCGCACCCCGAGGAGTTTTTATCCGAGCGTGCCATAATTCGCCGATACAACCAATCCATACCCATCGCTGAGGATGATTTGCCGGTGGATCCCACCTATGTCGAGGCACTCCAAACGCTTGGCGATCTGAGCGTATTGCACCGACTGAAGTGGTTCAACGCCGTATTGATCCAAACCACCGACACCTCGGTTATTGCGACCATCACCGATCAATCGTTCGTCGAAAGGGTGGAAGTGAGCCCGACGGCAAAAAAAGAAAAACGACCGGCTAATTGGACACGGGAGATGCCGAAAATGTCAGGCGAACAATACGGCGCCGCCTACAACCAAATCGCCATGATCAATGGAATTCCTTTGCACGACGCCGGTTATCGAGGTTCGGGTATGCTCATCGCCGTCTTGGATGCCGGTTTCATCGGTGCTCCGAATGCGCCGGCTTTTGAAAGACTTTTCGACGAAGACCGTGTGTGGGCAACCAAAAACTTCGTCAACCCCTCGCTCGATGTTTATCGCTGGAGTCTTCACGGCAGCTATGTATTGTCCACCATGGCCGGCTATATCCCCGACACCTTGATCGGCACCGCGCCCGATGCATCATATGTACTCTGCCTCACCGAAGATGTGGCCATTGAGCGCCGCGTCGAAGGGGTCTGGTGGGCTGCTGCCGCCGAATACGCCGACAGCGTAGGCGCCGACGTCATCAATACCAGCTTGGGTTATTCGGAATTTGACGAGAGCAATGAAAACTATTCCTATGCCGACATGGACGGAAATACCACCCTCATCACCCGCGCCGCAGACAAAGCCGCGTCCAAAGGCATTTTGGTGGTCAGCTCAGCCGGAAATTCCGGCAGCAGTCCTTGGCACTACATCACGGCACCCGCCGATGGAGATAGCGTACTGGCTATCGGAGCCGTCTATGCCGACAGCACGGTAGCCGACTTCAGCGGCCGCGGGCCACGCCCGGATGGGGTCATCAAACCAAACGTCATGGCACAAGGCGTATCGGCTGCCTTTGCAAACATGGACGGTGGCGGCGTTTTATTTGGAAACGGCACCTCATTTTCATCCCCCATCACCGCCGGCATGTCGGCATCGTTGTGGCAAGCCGTCCCCGAAGCGACCGCCGCACAGGTATTTGCCGCCATCGAAAAGAGCGCAAATCTTTACGATATGCCAAACGACAGCATGGGCTACGGCATCCCCAATTTCGCACTTGCATTTGACATATTGCAACATGACGTCATCGTGAATGTGGAATCCCCATCGCCGGAACACGTCATGATCTACCCCAATCCATACGT
>CAJDXB010000003.1_pt1 | contig 41974 bp, 36 predicted proteins | sample 7391691 | NCBI WGS metagenome assembly CAJDXB01 (sample SAMEA7055747, study PRJEB34461) | soil metagenome | biome: terrestrial ecosystem; feature: Peninsula; material: soil | place: Antarctica | collected 2016 | reverse complement strand
GATTGATGGTGCCACAATTACGGTAGCGGATAAAGTCACCATAAATGGCGTGGTTCACGTAATTGACGCAGTTCTCATTCCCGGTGACATGACTGTTTATGACATGGTGGCAAACAACGATGATCTCAGTACACTGGCGACGGCGATTGATGCCGCAGACTTGGATGAAACTCTTCAAGGATCGGGCCCATTCACTCTTTTCGCTCCGACGGATGCGGCTTTTGCAGCACTTCCTGAAGGCGCTCTTGATATCTTGCTGGACGATCCGGCAGGGGCACTTACAGATGTGCTCCTCAATCACGTCGTAGGCAGCATGGTGTTGTCCGGAGGCCTTAGTGATGGAACCTCCTTGACCGATTTGGGTGGTGGAGAATTGATCGTGACCAATGATGGCACGACCATTACCATTATTAGTGGGCAAATAACTGCACAAGTGACCGTCTCCGATATCTTGGCCACCAATGGCGTGGTTCACGTCATCGATGCGGTTATGCTGCCCGGCGGCGCGCTTTGTTCCGACTTTGCCGAAGGACCCTACACCAATTTTAACTCTTCCTTTGGCGGTGCGCCGGTATCTGAAAACGGAATTTGCCCCATCAACCAGCTTACCGGTTTTGAATCTTGGGCCAGCGAGAGCTACACGGTAGACAATTTCCAAGCGGGCACCACGTATTCCTTCTCGCTCTGCGAAGGTCCGGGAGCCGGATCTTGGGATCCCGAGTTGAGCGTGTACGATCCTTCCGGAAACTTGGTGGCCATCGCGCAGAATTGCGAGATAACTTGGACCGCCCCCGTTGATGGCACCTACCTCATCGGTATCCAAGAGGCGGGTTACTGCGGTGGAGGGTCACCTAATATGGAAACCGACAACGGGTATCCGACGCTCAGTTGTCAATCATTGAACACGGTGTTTACCACTGTGGCCATGAGTGCCGATCATGAAGTACTCGAAAATGCTCTTATTGTTGCGGAATTGGTGGAAACACTCAATGGCGAAGGACCATTCACTCTTTTTGCACCTACGGACGCCGCGTTCGATGCACTGCCCGAGGGTTTGTTCGATGCTCTGCTCACTGATCCCACCGGATTGCTGAGCGATATTTTGACCTACCACGTGGTAGGCGAAGACTTACCTTCGAGCTTATTGAACGCTGGAGATATGCTTACGACCTTAAATGGCGAGCAATTGGAGATCACTGTATCGGGAAGTGATATTATGGTCAATGGGGTGCTTATCACCATTGCCGATCTCACTGCGGACAACGGTGTGGTTCATGTCATCGACGCCGTATTGATACCGCAAGATGCTACAACCATTTATGACATCGTAGCCAATAGCGATGACCACAATACCTTGCAGGCAGCCATCGACCAGGCCGGCTTGGAAGGAGTGTTGAGCGGATCCGATCTCTTTACACTTTTTGCACCTACGGATGCCGCCTTTGACGCTATGCCTGAAGGAGTACTCGATGCACTTTTGGCGTCACCCAATGATACGCTGGTTAAATTCCTTCAATACCACTTGGTACCGGGAATAAACTTATCCTCCGGTCTTTCAGATGGCCCCGTAGCTACGATAGAAGGCAGCGACGTAATGATTTCGCTTGATGGCGGTGTGGTAATGGTCAATGATGCCACGGTAACGGTGGCAGATCTCATAGCCATTAATGGCGTAGTACACGTTATCGATGTCGTTTTGACTTATCCGGGGTTCAGCGTGAATGTTGGGGATATCGAAGCATTGGCGCGATTGTCCCTGTATCCAAACCCCGCTACGGACTTTCTCCAGGTGGACTTCACTTTGCTTGAATCCTCCAACTTGACCATCGACTTGATCAACACAGTTGGTCAGACCATTCGCACCTTTGACTTTGGAAAGAAAGGCGCCGGGGTATTTAACGAAAGAGTTGAATTGAACGGCATGGCCGATGGATTTTATTTGATGCGCCTCCAAGTGGGGGATGCTCAAGTAACACGAAAGGTTCAAATCAATCGATAATCGCAGTGGATGAGATTTTGAAAATCTCATATAAATGTATGTTTCAAAGAGAGCCGCCCTTGGGGCGGCTCTCTTTTTTACTGTTGAACTGCCCAAGGACAAGAGTTTTCGAATCAAAATGAGCCCGGCTCATACTATAGATTTGCGCGAGGGCGGACGTCGATATCCTCCCTTTTATTGCGGGTTGCGGAGTGCGGGCTCGGGACAGCGACGAAGAAGCTCGTCCCTCGTCCGCAATCCGCCCCGCACGGAAAGGGAGATAAAGACGGTAGACCGACCCCGGCTCGGATATTTGAATTCTTTGAAGAAAACGGAAATGGCGATTAGAGGCCTGATGAAATATGAAACTAACCTCAGGGGACGCGCCCAAATAATCAAATCAAAAAAGATCTTTGAACATTGTTTCCGCCTTTTAAGTTGAGGTTTGGAAATGGGAATTCAGAATAACAAATTGAGGGTCCGTGACCTTTTCATACCTTTGTGTCCTCTATGGAAGAAAGTCGTGTTCAAGAGATTTTTGAGACCTTGCACAGTCTCCTCGACGAGGGCAAAACCCTTTTTGTAACCTCTTCATTTCAAACACATTCTATTCCTCTACTGCATATTATAGGTCGTAGCGGGCTGAATGTTCCCATTTATTGTCTCAATACGGGATACCTTTTTCCCGAAACACTGAAGTTCCGAGACGAACTCGCCGAACGGTATGCCCTCGATATCCGGACCGTCTCATCCGAGGTGCCGATGAGCCAACAGAAAGACGCCAACGGAAATTTTCTATTCACCTCGGATCCCGACCGTTGTTGCCACATCAACAAAGTGGTGCCTACTCAAAAGCTCTTGATGGAATACGATGTGTGGGTGAACGGTGTGCGTGCCGACCAAAACGCAAACCGCAAAACCCTGGACACTTTCATGCCTGCCGGGCACGGGGCCTTGAGGTATCATCCGATGCTGCATTGGACCGGACGCGATGTCTACGCTTATATCGCCAAGCACGATTTGCCGCAGCATCCGCTGGATAGCGAGGGATATATAAGCATTGGCTGTGAGCCGTGTACGCGCAAAGTCACGCCTGGAGACCCCCGACAGGCAAGATGGTTTGGCATGAATAAAACGGAGTGTGGACTACATACCGAATTGGTAGAAAAATAATCCGCTATGCGCATTCTCATAACCGGTGGAGCGGGATATATCGGAACTGAGCTTTGTATGCGAATGATGGATCTGACGGAAGTGGAGTCCATTCACGTGTATGACAACCTCAGCAGAAAGAACTACAACTTTTTCCTCGGCAGCCAAAAATTGAACCGGAAGGTTTCTTATGTCGATGCGGACTTGCTCGACTCACATACATTGGCGAAGGAAATTCGCGACGCAGATTGCGTGGTCCACTTGGCGGCCATGGTGACAACTCCATTTGCCGATCAACAACCTCACCTTTTTGACCAAGTAAATAACTGGGGTACGGCCGAGTTGTGCTATGCCTTTGAGGAAAGTGACAGCCGACGGCTTATATACATGAGCAGCGCCGGGGTGTATGGCGCGAGTGAAGAGGATGCCGACACTAAATCGGTTCCGAATCCAAGAACCTTTTACGGTATTTCAAAGCTCAAAGGAGAGCGGCATGTCGACCGCCTTCGCGACAAGAAGGAAGTGTCAACAGTTCGCTGCGCCAACGTGTACGGATATTCCAAGAGCATGCGTTTTGATGCGGTGATCAACAAGTTTGTGTTGCAAGCCCGACACACAGGTCGTATCAACATCATCGGAACTGGAGAGCAGTACCGGGCATTCATCGAAGTGCAGCGGGTGGCGGCATTCTTGGAAGCGCTTATACTGGCCGAAAGGGTTTTGCCGCTGTACAACTTGGTCGATGATAATTTCACGATCAATGACATAGCCTACGCGCTAAAAGAAGTCTCTCCAAAACTCGAGATGATATATGTTGACCAACAGGTCAAACTCCGTCAAATTCGTGTGAACACGGATACAAATGTCGAAGCACTCATCGGCGTCAAACACACGGAACTTCGGAGAGATTTAGAGACTTTCATGTCTCGTCTGGCTTAGTATTCCAAAAAACAGACAGCTTTCCGATGGTCGAGCGCCCTTCGAGTAACGAGTGGGCTTCGTTGAGTTCGCCAATGGAATAGACTCCGCCGACGGTTGGTACAATCTCGTCGCTTTGTGCTGCCGCAACGATGTTTTTTAAAGCCTCAGCGATGCGTTCCGGTTTTCGATCACCTATTTTGAGAATATTGACACCCACTATGGATTTCGATCCCATAATAAGTGATAGTGGAGAGAAAAATCCCGTGCCGAAAAGCAACTGCAATCCAGACCACATGCCGGAGCGTTTGCCTACTCGCGATGCCGCGCCGTACAATACCAGCGTGCCGCCTGCACCGAGCAAACGGAAGTCTTTTCGAAGCGTTTTGCCGGCGATGGAATTGAAAGTCGCATCGAGCCGATAGGTACCCAAGAGGTTTTTAGCAGCCCGATAATAATCCCTGTCGCGGTAATTGATGGGATGTTGAACGCCGAGCTTGCGGAGGAAGTCGAGTTTTTCTTCGGAGCCTGCCGTTGCATAAACGATACATCCGCGATTTAGCGCGAGTTGGCAGAGGATGTTGCCCACTCCTCCGGCTCCGGCGTGAATCAATACCCGGTCGCCGGCACGCAACTGCGTGCGCTCATTGAAGCAGGTCCAGGCCGTGGTTCCTTGAGTTCCCAGTGCCATCGCCTTCTCGGCGGGGTAGTCATCAGGCAGTTCGGCCAAGGCGCGATAATCGGTAATTGCCAATGTGGAATAACCGCCGAAACGCGTCAAGGCGAGTACGCGTTTTCCCAAGTATTTTTGGGGCACTTCGGCACCGATTTCATCGATGTGACCGACTACTTCGTAACCCAAAACGCATGGTCTGGGTGGCACATCGGGATACAGTCCCTTCCGGGCCAAGACGTCGGCGAAGTTCAACCCGAATGCTTCCACGTCGATGCGCACTTGGTGGCTGCCGGGTTTGGGAAATTCCATCTTGCGGATGACAAACGCCTCTTTAGAGCTACCGAATTTTTTGAGTAGTACGCTTCTCATTTTTTGGTTTTTCCCTCCACGACCACTACGATTTCCCCTTTCGGCGGGTGCTCGGTATAATAGTCGAGCAAACTTTGCAAATCACCACGTCGGGTTTCCTCATATATCTTCGTGAGTTCACGGCTAAGAGAAGCCGATCGGTCCGATCCAAGCACTTCGATGAGTCCGGCCAGCGTTTTGAGTATGCGGTGTGGCGACTCATAGAAAATCATGGTTCTATCTTCTTCCGCCAAAGCTTTGAGCCGCTTTGTTCGCCCCTTCTTCACAGGCAAAAAACCCTCGAAACAAAATCGGTCGGCAGGTAGTCCGGAATTTATCAAGGCCGGCACAAAAGCTGTCGCGCCCGGCAGGGTTTCCACGCCAATACCGTGCTCGATGCAAGCCCGAACCAGTAGAAAGCCCGGATCGGAAATGGCCGGTGAACCCGCATCGGTGGCCAAGGCCAACGTGTCACCACCTTCGAGCCTCTCGATGATCTTTTCCAAAATACGGTGCTCGTTGTGGGCGTGAAATGGCGTGAGCTTTTGCTCAATGTCGAAGTGTCGGAGCAATCGACCCGTATTTCGGGTGTCTTCGGCCAGAACCCCATTGACTTCGCGGAGCACGTCCAAAGCGCGCAGCGTGATGTCTCGAAGATTGCCAATGGGAGTGGGCACCAAGTATAATTTGCCCATATAATTATTGTCCGTTTATAAAGTCCAACATCCGGGATTGCGAAACTACCGAAAGCCATCCAGACATGGAATGGTTTGACCCATTTTAAGGATAGTCAAGCATAAAACAGAGTTTGACAAAAGGACGTGCTGCGACGGAGATCCCGCTCACAATGTGTTAATGAAGCCGGTGAGCAAGGTAAAAACTTCGTGATAATTTGCCCAATCAACGACCTCGGGAACATCGTATACGTCGTGATATGCACGGATGTTGCCTTCGGTATATATGAAAATAGCAGGAACACTCACCTGTGTAAAAGGATAGTGGTCACTGTTTGGAGCGTTGTCGCGAACCTTGATGTTCAGTCCGGTATTCATGTCGGCGTTGAGTTTCTTCAGGCTTGACATCGCATTGGGAAAAGACTTTCCATTCACCACGGCGATCCCTTTGGCGGCGGAACCCAACAAGTCGAGATTGACGACCATTTTTACACGGCTCAGGTCCATCATCGGGTGATCAACGAAATATTTGCTCCCCTGCAGGCCCGCTTCCTCAGCGGCAAATCCGATGAACCACATGTCGTATTTGGGTGGGTTGGCGATGTAGTGTTTTGCGAGATCGAGGAGCGTTGCCGTTCCCGATGCGTTGTCGCTCGCACCGCGGAACATCGCGTCTCCCATCATGCCCAAATGATCGTAGTGTGCTGAAATCACCACAGAGCTGTCGGAATTCAAGCCCGGGATTTTCCCGATGACGTTCTTGACTTCCATCTCCTTCGGTTCAGTCGATATATCGAGGTAAATGCGGTCAGGCATCCCATCGACAATGAACTGACGATCCACCTCCACCAAGGAGTGGCCAAATTGTGGTGTTCCAACGCTCCAAATAAGTTTGTCCGATTGCAACCAAATGACGGGAGAGATCGCGAGCGCGACTTGAGAATACGTATAGAGCAACCCTCGGAGCTCCGGTGAGCCTAAGCCACGCGTATCAATCACCGGCACCTGCGTAGGAGAGGGAATGAGCGGGGGATCGTCACCGAGAAAATCCGTGGAATCCAGGGTCAGCGGTTCAAACTCTCCGGTAGTGGAAACGGAGCGAGGGTCGATGAGGTAGGCATACCCTTCGCGGAGAGTGTCGGCACCAAAGGCCACGGTCGTTTTTTTCGGGAAGGTGTTGACGGTGATCGAGAACGGTTGGAATCGGCCTTCGTCGCTCGTTTTTAAACCGAGTTCATCAAAGCGTTTGGCGACATATTGCGCTGCGAGTTCTGAACCGCGATTGATGTATCCGCTTCACGCACTTCTGCATTTTCGTCTTCCCAATTGAAGCGGGGAATCAGAGATTCCCGCATGTATTTATGAGCTTCCGACAGGGACGCGCACGTATTCAGGTTGTCGATGGCGCGGTCAAATGCTTCTTTGTTGTTATCAAAAAGCGAGGAAATAATCCGAAATTTGAGGTTGATTCCTATGGCCGTCTTCAGATCGTGAATGGGTTGTTTTTTAAACTTTGTGCCCAGTGATGGCTGATCTTCCGTAAATCGATCGTTCAAAGATTTTTCCATCCGTTGGATTTCTTCTATCGAGTCGATCAATGAAATTTGATTTGAAGGCACCTCGACGTTGGATTCCGTCCGCTCCGGTTTGGTTTTTTCATACCGCAATTCGGGCTCGTCGACGGTGTCCGTCACCACAGGTGTATCCTTTTGTGCACGTTCGCTCTCGTTTTTGTTCATGGGTTCCGCCATTGTTGTCGACGGATTGGGATCCGAGGTTTCGTCCGATTCTGACGTTGGGGGATCTCTACTTTCATTGGACGATTTTGAGTCGATCTCCACGCCGGAACGGCCCTCTTCGGACGCCCCGACTATTTTCGCGTTAGCCAGACCTTCCTCGAACGCCCTGTGCCGCAATACAATAACTTGTTCGTAAAGTTTCCTGGCCAAGTCACTCATTTCCAAGATGTCCGCAGTGGTCATCTTTCCCGTTTCCAGTCGGGCCGCCATATGGTTCAGGTGGGTGGTCAGTTCCGGTATTGTCATTTTCAGATCGTTATTTATACGCCTCACAGTCTTCAAACGCACATTCTTGCGCGAAATTACCAAACATTCTTTGACACAGATCGTACCGGGCGAAGGTTTCCGGCGAGGCAGTGCAATATTCCGAAATGTTCGATTTTGGGCCTTCTTTTGGGGCGCCCCTAATCTCTTTCCTTTCGTTTGAATGGAGTAGACGATATTTCGATTTGCCACGAACCATTGTTAACGACTTCGAGTGGGGCCGGGCTATCCGCTGTATCCGTCACTCGAGCGGTTTGCGCTTGCGGGCGTGACGGGAGCTTCTACGGTCGCTCCGTCACGCCACGCATTCGCAAAAACCGCTCAAGTGCCGGGATGCCGCTGCTATCCCTCGCCCTTCCTACCGCAGCATATTTCCTAGGGAGAATATCATTTTTCCTCTCCAAATACGATTTCTAAACATGAGAATTTTTACACTTTGTCGCTTAACCGGATGAGGTGATTAAATTTGTCGCTTTGGGCCGGTAGAAAATGGTGCATTACAGAGCGGTCAATACGCAATATGTTTCTCGAAAATACCCATAAGGACAAAGCGCGCGGCGAGGGATGGATCGAAGTCATCTGCGGCTCGATGTTTTCCGGCAAGACTGAAGAATTGCTCCGCCGTCTCAATCGAGCGCGCTTTGCAAAGCAAAGCATAGAGGTTTTCAAACCTAGCATCGATACGCGTTACCATGAGGAGGATGTGGTGAGTCACGACCGCAACATCTTGCCCGGCACGCCGGTAACCTCTTCGGAAAACATTCTCTTATTGACCGGTGGCGTTGATGTCGTCGGCATCGACGAAGCCCAGTTTTTTGATTCCAACCTGCCGAACGTTTGTAATGAATTGGCCAACCAAGGCATGCGCGTCATCGTCGCGGGTCTGGATATGGACTTCCAAGGCCGTCCGTTCGGGCCCATGCCCCAATTACTTGCCATCGCTGAATATGTCACCAAGGTACACGCCATTTGTGTTCGCACGGGAGGACTGGCGCAATATTCTCACCGCATAGCGGGAGGCTCTGATACCATTGAACTTGGAGAGCAAGATCGATACGAGCCTCTGAGCCGCAAGGCATATAATGAAGCGCTACAAAGAGAGGAAGAGGCCAAACGCAAAAACGGGGATGGTTGAATTCGGCTATACCATAGAGCGATTCGCCCGGTACTGCCGCGCATTGTCAACGGAGATCAAATTCGAAGAATCCATTCGCCACCTCGTTATCGACACCCGACATTATCGCCACAGAGAGGGATCCGTGTTTTTTGCCATTCGCGGCACGCACCACGACGGACACCGTTTCGTGGAGGATATTTATCGCGCGGGAATGAGAAACTTCGTGGTGTCCGATCCCATCCTTATCGACAGGCTCCCCGAGGCCAATGTCGTCCTGGTTGACGATGCGGTGATGGCATTGCAGCATTTGGCGGCTGCACACCGCGCCAATTTCGACTATCCGGTAATCGCCATAACCGGTAGCAATGGCAAGACGGTGATAAAAGAGTGGCTTTTCCAGTTGCTCCATTCGGACTATCGAATCGCGCGCAACCCCAAGAGCTACAACTCCCAAGTGGGTGTTCCACTGGCTGTATGGTCAATGCGTTCCGAACACAATCTGGCAATTTTTGAAGCCGGGATTTCGCAAATCGGCGAAATGCAACGCCTGCAAGCCGTTCTCAATCCCAACATTGGGATATTCACCAACATCGGAGATGCCCACCAAGAGAATTTTCCGGATTTGCGCACCAAGGTTCAGGAAAAGATCAAGCTCTTCACCGGCGCTACCACTCTGGTTTATTGCTGTGATCAATCTTTGGTCTCTGAAGAGATCGAGCGGTCTTTTCGGGGCCGAAAACTCAACTGGTCCACCAAAGTCTCGGCTGATTTGCGCATCGTGGAGAAGGAGTATTTGAGTGGCATCACTCACTTACATGGAGAATTTCGCGGTCGTGAAGTGGAAATTGAGATTCCCTTTACGGACGCAGCATCCATAGAAAACGCCTGCCAGTGTTGGCTCTTATTGCTTGATTTGGGTGTGGCACCGGACGTCATTATGGAGCGCATGCAAAAATTGAGTCCCATTGCCATGCGTTTGGAACAGCTCGAAGGGTTTAATCGATGCACCGTAATCAACGACACCTACAATTCGGACATCAATTCATTGGAGATCGCCTTGGATTTTTTGCGCCAACAGGGGAAAAACACAAATAAAGTTGCCATAGTCAGCGATATCGTGCAAAGTGGAGAACCTCCACAGGATTTATACGGACACGTGGCGATGTTGATTCTCGACAAAGGCATCGACCGTTTTATCGGCATCGGCCCCAATATTTCCGGCCAACGCGATCTGTTTTCAAAAATCGATGCTACCTTCTTCCCGGATACTGCTACGTTTTTATCCGAATTCCCGATTCGCAGCTTTACCGATGAGGACATTTTGGTCAAGGGCGCTCGCGCCTTTGCCTTCGAGCAAATAGTTGACGCTTTGCAAAGGAAGTCTCACGAGACGGTCCTGGAAATCGATTTGGTCAAAGTGGTGTCCAACTTGAATTATGTGAGGTCTTTGTTGCCCGAAGGGGTGAAGATCATGGCTGTCGTCAAAGCCTTTGCATATGGGAGTGGCAGCTATGAGGTGGCGCGTCTACTCGAGTTCAATCGGGTGGAATACCTCGCAGTGGCATACACCGATGAAGGAGTTGCCTTGCGCTCGGCCGGAATCGATATGCCCATCCTTGTGTTGAATCCTGAAGCGCCGAGCTACGCCACTATGATTGCACATCGATTGGAGCCATTGATCTATGGATTTCGCACTTTGAGTGTTTTCAAGGAAGCCTTGAAACAAAATGGAGATGCCCGCCATTATCCCATTCATTTGAAAATTGATACCGGAATGCATCGCCTCGGTTTCGACCTCGAGGAAATGGACGAATTGGCGGCCCGCATCACCTCCGACGATGCCCTCGAAATAAAAACGGTATTCTCTCATTTGGCGGGAAGCGAACGAACTGAGTCAGACGACCTCACCACCGAACAAGTGTGGCGGTTTCATAAAGCGGTTGATGTTTTGAAAACGTTCGTTGACAAGCCGTTTGACCGGCATATTCTCAATTCGGCCGGCGTAATTCGTCACCCCAACGCCACAATGGAGATGGTTCGAGTGGGACTCGCACTACACGGCTTGTCGAGTGCAGAGGACATGAAACAACATTTGGAACCCGTGGCGTGCCTAATCACGGTCGTCTCTCAGATTCGTATGGTTCCCGCCGGCGAAGGAGTGGGGTATGCACCGCGCGAGAAACTGAATCATACACGACGCATCGCAGTTCTGCCGGTGGGATACGCCGATGGGTTGCGAAGAAGTTTGGGGAACGGGAGGGGCAATGTTTTCATAGGAGGTCATTACGCTCCTTTTATCGGAAGCATTTGTATGGACATGGCCATGGTGGACATAACGGATATCCCATGTTTGGAAGGTGACCGCGTGGAAATTTTCGGGCCACACATTTCGGTCTATGAGATCGCCGCATCCATGGAAACCATTCCCTATGAAGTGCTTACCGGCATATCTCCGAGGGTGAAGCGGGTGTTCTTGACTGAATGAAATGATCCGGAATTCATTTTTACGTCCAAGATTGACATGGGTGGTGGATTCGTTTTTTTGAATCAAATTTCACCAATGAAACTCTTCGTTATTGAAAATAGGATCAGATGGCCTTAACTGCTTTTCGTGATAAATGCAGGGGTCGTAAAATGTTTAGTAATGACTTTCCGAACTGCGTTCTATCCCTACAGCTGATTGTTATTCAACGGTCACCGATTTGGCGAGGTTCCTCGGTTGGTCTACATTACATCCGCGCATTACGGCTATGTGATAGCTCAACAATTGGAGGGGAATCACCGTGAGAAGAGGCATGAGACATTCATCTACCATCGGCACTTCGATGGAATGATCGACCATATCTTTCACCATTTTCTCTCCCTCGTTGATCACCGCGATTACCTGACCTTTACGCGCTTTTACCTCTTGGATATTGCTGATGATTTTTTCGTAGGATGCCGTCCTGGGCGCGATAACGATCACCGGCATTTCCTCATCGATGAGAGCGATGGGTCCGTGCTTCATCTCCGCAGCGGGATAACCCTCGGCGTGGATGTATGAGATCTCCTTGAGTTTCAATGCTCCTTCGAGGGCCACGGGGAAAAAATACCCTCGCCCGAGATAGAGTGCGTTTCGCGAATCTTTGTATATCTCAGCGATTTCGCGAATGGAATCATCCAATTTTAGCACTGTTTCCACGTGCTCGGGGATGCTGTCTAGTTCGATCAGAAGTCTTTGGTAGCGCCCGGCCGTGATGGATCCTTTTTCGTGGGCGACATGCAGTGCCATCAAGGTTAAAATGGTCACTTGTGCGGTAAACGCCTTGGTAGACGCTACACCGATTTCCGGGCCGGCGTGCATATAAGATCCCGCGTGGGTGGCCCTGGGGATGGACGAACCGATGACATTGCAAATCCCGATAATGGTAGCTCCTTTGGACTTGGCCAATTCGATGGCTGCCAGCGTATCGGCCGTTTCACCCGATTGCGATATGGCGATTACCACATCGTCTTCATAGATAATCGGATTGCGGTATCTAAATTCCGAAGCATACTCCACTTCGACGGGGATGCGCGCCAAGTCTTCAAAAAGGTATTCCCCGACCAGTCCCGCATGCCAGCTCGTGCCACAACCCAAAATTATAATGCGTTTGGCATTGACAAAACGCCGCATGTAATCGCGTATTCCTCCGAGCTCAACCAAGCCATCTTCTAAGCGAAGACGACCGCGCATACTATCGCGAATGGATCGAGGTTGCTCATATATTTCTTTGAGCATGAAATGCTCGTACCCGCCCTTTTCCAAAGCTTCGAGTTTCATTTCGAGCTCTTGAACGTATGGGGTTTTCTCTTGATTGGCTATGTTTTTTAGACTGAAGCCTTTGTGGCGATCAATGATGGCGATTTCTTCATCGTCGAGGTACACGACATTTTTCGTGTATTCGATGATGGGAGTTGCATCGGAGGCCACGAAGTACTCGCGGTCTTCACCAATACCGATCACCATGGGGCTACCTTTTTTGGCGGCTATGAGTTGATCCGGATTGTCTTTGTCCAAAATTACGATCGCATAAGCTCCAACAACTTCATTCAGTGCCATTCGAACCGCTTCAAAGAGACTTGTGTTTTCGTTGTTTCGGATGTTTTCAATGAGGTGTATCAACACCTCTGTATCGGTTTCGCTGTGAAAGGTGTGTCCTCGATGAATAAGTTCTTCCCGAAGTGGGCCGTAGTTTTCGATGATGCCGTTGTGGATCATCACCATTTTGCCGTCGCCCGATTCATGGGGGTGTGCATTGGCGTCGGTAGGTGCACCGTGCGTGGCCCATCGCGTATGACCGATGCCGATCGTGCCATTCAATGGCCCCGATTCGGTAATGAAATCCTCAAGTACTGCGACTTTTCCTTGGCGTTTGAATAGTCGCAACTCACCATCACTTTCTATCGTGGCGATTCCCGCGCTATCGTAGCCGCGGTATTCCAAGCGTTTCAAACCTTTTATCAGTATCGGGTATGCTCTGTTTGGACCAATGTATCCGACGATTCCACACATGGGTTTAGTATTTGGTAAAGGTGAGGTTGAGCTTCATGGGTCGGTTGGGATGATCGGGCCCGTTGAGAATGATCCGACGCGGTGAAAATGACGCTTTTTCGGAAACGATTTCCAAGCCATAATGCTCACGATCTCCGCTTATCACTTGCTGAATGTAGCGGGGAATCACGAATCGGTATTCTTTTTTGTCCGTGTCATACACGGCGCCGTTGAACCCTCCCGTTATGGGACGGTCGTCCAACAAATAAGATCTTCCTTCTTCATCAATGCCAAAAATGAACAAGCCACCGGGGGGAGCGAAACCCGAATTGACGGCCTCATCCGACACCGGCAAAACCAGTTCGGCCCGCGATACCGCCAATCCCACCGAATCGCGGAGAGCAGTGAGAGAAGGGAAGTTCACTTCAATTTTTACCCCATTCATCGCTTGGAGATAAACCACCTCACCGGCGGAGGAGTAGTCCTCGTTCACCGCTTGTTGATAAAGCGAGTTCTCGGCCGAAGTGTAATCGTGTTGGAAGTAGTTGTATTTTCCGGTAAGCGATCGCAGTGCAAAATTGTAATACAAAGTATCTTCGGTGGCCAAATCGCGGTAGTACATGCTGAGAACGCTTTGCGCCGTCAGGGCTTCAAAGCTTATGATTCCGGTATTGGAAAGGTCTACTCCCGCCGCATTTTCATCGACGGTGATTTGTAATCCCTTCACAAGGTCGAGAAATTCCTCGGCCGTCAGTCCGTCGTCGGCACTGGCAGTAATGATACGCTCCGCCAAACTGTGCTTGAGGGGGATGCGAAGCCTTGCCGGTTGTTTGACGCCGCCGATGACAATGCTGTCCGTTGGGTTTGGGGCGATCAGGTTTTTGCCTTCTTCGACCAAATCTTCCGGGATGATATCCGCAATGCGGTTGGCATAATAGACGGAATCGTAACTCAGGTTTTCATTCAGCTCGAAAACTTGGAAGTACTGAGCGCCCGTTCCGCCGTAAATTGGGAAGGGTACTGGAGCAAGACCCACTATTTCGGCGGGATAAGCATACCACAGCGAAAGAATTAGGGAGTCAACGATGATTTGATCGATGGTGGCTTCTGCTCCAACGAAATTTGGGTTGGTCGAGGTGAGGCGTATTTCGGTATTGTGAGTGGCTTTGGAAAGCCCGAAGACCGGGTCCATGTAGGCGCCGACCAATGCAGGCGACACGTTGTCGGAGCGCAATGAATCTTCCCGCATGGTTTTCGGGTCGATGGAAAGTGTGTCGGCGTAGCCCACGCCGAAGATATCCTCTTCGGGTTGGAGATCAATACCGACGGACTCTTCAGGTTTTTCACAAGACGAAATCACAACGGCCAAGGCCATCAAAAAGACAGCGGCCCCTGTATAGGGCCGCATGTTGAACTGTCTTATAAGTGGAATTCGAATATCAGTCTGCGAGGACGGTGTTTTCTTCGAGAATCTCATCATAAAAATCGCTGTATGCTTTAACGCAATTTGCGGGTTCGCAATAAGGCAGTAGGGGTTTTTCCGTATCTTGGATTGACGCCTTAATGTCTTTATGGAGTTCTACACTACCTTCGATAATGGCATCCGAATAGCGGAAAGCAAGTTTGTTGAGGTTGGTGAAGTCGGCTTTTTTGGCAATTTCCACAAAGTCTTTTTCAGCAAACTCGTCAAGCTTCAATTTCTTGGGCAATTCGGAGTGGAGTGCTCCTTCAAAACCGTGATTGTATGCCGAATAAACGACTTTGGATTCGGAAAAGTGTGGATCGTCGTTGTAAAATTTCTTTACATACATCGGGAGCATGGCGGTCATCCATCCATGACAGTGGATGATGTCAGGTGCCCAGCCAAGTTTCTTTACGGTCTCCAGCACTCCACGAGAAAAGAATATGGCGCGTTCGTCGTTATCGGCAAATGGTTTTCCGTCTTTGTCATCCAACACGGCTTTGCGGTGGAAATAATCTTCGTTGTCAATGAAGTATACCTGCATCCGAGCAGTGGGAATGGAAGCAACTTTAATGATGAGTGGGTGGTCGGTATCGTTTACCACGAGGTTCATCCCCGAAAGGCGGATTACTTCGTGAAGTTGGTGCCGACGTTCGTTGATGGAGCCGTACTTTGGCATGAACACGCGAATTTCCTTGCCTTTCTCGTGAATGCCCTGAGGCAAGTTTCGCGATACTTCCGACAATTCATTTTTAGGCAGGAAGGGCGTGATCTCCTGCGACACATACAAAACTCTCGTCTTCTTCATAAATAAGTGGGAATTGAAATTCTTTGCAAAAGTAACGAATTTTTATCGAATTCTCATAGCAATCCGTTAAGTTTGGCCCTTTTGTTACTCTTATACCGAGCGGCAACGCAAGACCACCTATAGAGATGCGTGTCTTTAAAACTACGTTGGAAGTTCGAAAATTCCTGTCAGGTGAAGAGAGTATCGGTTTTGTTCCGACCATGGGCGCGCTCCACGAAGGTCACCTTAGCCTTATCGAGAGAGCGCAGACGGAAAACGATTTGACGGTGTGTTCCATCTTCGTCAACCCATCCCAGTTCAACGACCCAAATGATTTTAAGAAATATCCGCGTCATGAATGCCGCGATCTTGAAATGCTGGAGAGCATGAGGTGCGATCTGGTGTTTATGCCGGGTGTAGACGAGGTCTTTCCCAAACCGGACGAAGTGAAGTACGACCTATCTCCGATTGCGGATGTGCTGGAAGGTGAGAAGCGCCCCGGGCACTTCAATGGAGTAGCATCGGTGGTGAAACGTCTTTTTGAAATCGTCGAACCCGATCGCGCCTATTTTGGATTGAAAGATTATCAACAATACCTCTTGATCAAAAACCTGTCCGAGAGGTATGGTCTCGGAGTAAAGGTAATAGGTTGCCCGACGATCCGCGAAGCTTCGGGGTTGGCGCGCAGCTCGCGCAATGAGAGGTTGGGCGTGGAAGATGCGCTACCGGCGGCACAACTCTACGAAAGCCTTCGATTGATCGCGGACAAGAGCCGTGGGCATACTTCCGCAGAATTGGAAAATATGGGCCGAGCCCACTTGGCCCAATATCCGCGTATTGAGGTTGAATACTTGAAAGTCGTTGATCCCGACACTTTGCTCGTTCCCATGAAGGACGACGGAACGAGTTCGCGCAGGGCATTGATTGCCGCTAGAATCGGAGAGGTACGGCTGATTGACAATATGGAAATTTAGTCCATACTTCCCTTTTCTTTTTCGGCATTCCCGGTAGTGAAAATGATTCAGCGATACTGAGTATCATGTCGTTATTGCGTGAGGTCGGATGCCGGCATCCTCACTCTCCACACGGGTCGCGGAGCGCCGGCGAGAGACAGCGACGAAGAAGCTCGTCTCTCAACGTGCGCCCCGCCCCTTGCGGTGAGTGAGATACAGGCAGTAGACCGACCCCGGCCGGGCCGACGGTTAATGTGCGTGCCATGCTTTTCGGGCTGGGTAAATCTCATGATGTTTCGGCGCTTTTTGCCGGGGACACGCCCAAGAAAAGAATCCAAAAATGCGTTTGACATTATTGATTTTCGCAAGATTGGAACGCGAAAGGACTTTTAACTTCGGGTAGAGTACATACATTTGTCGGCCGTTGAGAATCATGATCAAGAAGCGCATCATCCAATTTTTGAAGATCGCCATTCCCATTTCTTTGGGGATTTATCTCGTGGCGCATATATACGGACAACTCGACGAGTCTCAGCGTCGCGAGGTGTTCAATGCATTTTCGCGCGCCAACTATTTCTGGGTCTTCCTGTCTTTGCTTATGGGTGCCGGGAGTCATTTTCTGCGCGGTTACCGATGGAATTTTCAACTGGAGGCAATGGGTTACCGACCGGATACGACGAATAATTTTATGGCGGTGATGTTGGGATATGTCGTCAATCTGGCGCTGCCCCGTATGGGGGAGGTGAGCCGGGCCGCCGCCATCACAAAATACGATGGAGTGCCGTTTCAAAAATCCTTTGGATCGATACTTTCCGAACGCGCACTCGACTTGATCGTATTGTTGATTATTACGGTGACCACGGTGATCCTTCAGTATCAAAACTTGCGGGAATTTGGTCTGGGCTTGTTTGAAAAGGCCAAAGGTGCTGCCGGGTCTACCACCATTCAAGTGCTCTTGGTGGTCGTGGTGGCCCTCATCTTGGCAGGGATTTACGCATTGCGCGCGTTTCGCCATATGCCGGTCATTGGAAAGATACACGCTCTGGCCCTTGGGCTGGCCGAGGGTTTGCGCAGCATCCTTCGCATGGAAAAACTCGGGCTGTACATTTTGTCGACCTTGGGGATATGGGTTTTGTATGTCGGCATGTTTTGGATCTGCTTTTTGTCCTTGGATGAAACTGCACATCTGGGAGCCAATGCGGCCTTTACCGGATTTGTACTCGGCAGTTTTGCCATCGTGCTCATTCCGGGAGGTATCGGCGCTTTTCCCGTCGGGGTGATGCAAAGCCTGCTGCTCTATGGAGTGAGCCGTGAGACGGGCTTTGCGCTCGGATGGATCATTTGGTCCTCGCAGACCATTCTCGTATTATCTTTGGGGGGATTGAGCATGCTGTTGATGCCTATTTACAATAAAAGAAGAAGCCATGTCGAGACTGCAACACCTTGAATCCAAAATCCATGACCGAGACACTTTGCGCAAGATCATCGCCGGGTGGAAGGTCAAGAGCAATACCACCGTATTTACCAATGGTGTGTTCGATCTTTTGCACCGAGGACACGTGACGCTACTCGCACAAGCGGCCGACTTCGGCGACAAGCTCATCGTAGGATTGAATTCCGACGTTTCTACCAAAGCCCTGGGTAAAGGCCCGGATAGGCCGGTAAGTGCCGAAGATGACCGTGCAATGGTGATCGCCGCACTACAAATGGTCGATGCCGTGGTGATCTTTGACGAATCCACGCCACTGGAACTGATCCGCGAGCTGGAACCGGATGTTTTGGTAAAGGGCGGCGACTACGATCCGCTGGAAACGGACAGTGACAAACCGACCTACATCGTTGGCTCCGATCTCCAAAGGGCCGCTGAGCGGCGTGTGGAAACCGTGTCGACGGTAGAAGGGTATTCCACCACATCCATCATCGAAAAATCGCGACGTGGCCAAGGCTAAGACGGTATTCTTCTGCACAAATTGCGGTTACGAATCGCCTCGCTGGCTCGGGCAATGTCCGGCCTGCCGCGAATGGAATCGGTTTTCGGAAGAGGTGGTTTCGGCCAAAGAACTCAAATCCCGAGGAGTCACGGGACAAAGGAGAGAAGCCGACATCCCCGAGCCGATCACCCAAATAGAAGGCGATAACCAACGGCGCCTTTCCTTGGGCGACAACGAAATGGAGCGAACCCTCGGCGGCGGATTGGTCCCGGGATCTCTGGTGCTCTTGGCCGGAGAGCCGGGCATCGGCAAGTCCACTTTGATGTTGCAAACCGCACTGCGGTACAAGGACGGCCCCGTGCTTTATGTGTCCGGGGAAGAGAGCAAATCGCAGATTGCTCGGCGTGGAGAGCGCATCGGCGGACTTTCGGACCTGTGCTACCTGCTGGCGGAAACGGACCCCGATGCCATTGTCAACCATGCCGAAAAGCTCCAACCGCATTTCATCGTCATCGATTCGGTGCAGACCCTGGAATCTTCGGCACTGGACTCTACGTCCGGTTCGGTGGGTCAAATTCGCGAAAGCGCGGCGCGATTGATACGGTACGCCAAAAACAAAGATGTTGCGGTGTTCCTCATTGGGCACATTACAAAAGAAGGTCAAATCGCCGGGCCGAAAGTGCTCGAGCACATGGTCGACACTGTGGTGATGTTTGAGGGCGACCAACAGCACTTGTACCGCCTTTTGCGGTGTACCAAAAACCGTTTCGGCAGCACCAATGAACTCGGCATTTACCAAATGGAGGGAAGCGGGTTGAGGCCCGTGGACAATCCCTCCGAGTTGTTGCGCACTCCCCACGCCGAAGATTTGAGTGGCTCGGCTGCTGCGGCGATTATCGAAGGGGTCAGACCGTTGATCATCGAAGTGCAAGCTTTGGTGAGTTCGGCGGTGTACGGCACTCCTCGACGATCAGCAACCGGCTTCGATGTCAAAAGATTGCAAATGCTGTTGGCCGTTTTGGAGAAAAGGTGCGGCTTCCAACTCGGCGCGAAAGATGTGTTTTTGAACATCGCCGGAGGGCTGAAAGTGAATGACCCTTCCATCGACTTGGCCGTCACGGCCGCGATACTGTCATCCAGCGAAGATTTGAGCCTACCCCAAGACACGTGTTTCGCAGGCGAAGTGGGCCTGTCCGGGGAGATACGCCCCGTGACGCGTATCGATACCCGCATCTCTGAAGCAGACAAACTCGGTTTTCGACGCATTCTCATCGCCGAAGCACACGGCAAATCCGTGCAGGCCAAAGGCAAAATCGAAGTGGTCCGCGTCGGGAAGGTGACCGATATGCTGCGGACGATGTTTGGGTGATTACTCCTTGATAAGCTCCATCAACTCATCGAGTTGGGGTGACAAGATGACTTCAATCCGTCTGTTTTTTGCCTTATCCGTCGGGTTCACCGGGTGGTATTGGCTCCTTCCCGACGCCGTCAATATAGCCGGGTCGATATCGGAGTTTTCTATCATTATGCTTATAACTGAAGTGGCACGCAGCACGCTTAGGTCCCAGTTGTTGCGCGGAAATGTCGACCGATTGAACTCATCGGTGTCGGTATGCCCTTCCACCACTACAATTAGGTCGGTCCGACCTTCGATGGCATGGGCCAGGTCTATTATGGCTTTTCGCCCTTGCGGGTCCACCTTCGTTTCGCCGGTGGCAAACAGCAACTTGGCTTCCATGTTCACATATACTCGACCGTTTTTATGTTCTACGGTCAAGCCCTTGCCTTCAAAACCGAGCAACGCGTCGGACACACTTTTGCGCAGCGCCTTCATCACCGAATCTTTTTGCGCGAGGTTTTGACGCAATTCACGCAAGTTACTTTCGCGGTCCATCAGTTCAGCTTCCTTTTGGTTCAGCGTCTTCTCGAGATCGTTCAAAGCGTCTTCCTTCTGTTGCAAGGCAATCCGCGTATTCTCCAATTCGATCATCAAAATTCGCTTTTCCGCTTCAGTGCCTTCCTTCAAACTAGAGGATTTGCTAAGCAACTCATCATTCAGAGAGTTGATTTTGTCGTATTGGCTGCGGAGTATGCGGAGGCTGCGGCCCAACACCGTCGTGTCTGATTTCAGGGCGTCGATTTGGCGCTGTGAAACGGCGTATTTCGAATCAAACTCTTTCACTCGGGTGGCGAATTGTTCGTTGTCTGCGTGCAACAACTCATTCTCGCGCTCACAAGCTTCTTTTTTTCGTGTGATATCCTCCACTTTGCGCTGCGGCACGCATGAGGCTAGGAGAGCGACGCCCGTGAGGAGCATCAAAACTTTGGCGGTTTTTCGGATGTTTAAGGTCATGTGTTTGGTTTTGGATTTGCGGATATTTCGAATAAGATAGTCAATGTTTCAAAAATTGTGATATTTCAAAAGTAAGTTGGGGATTTCATCGTAAATTCGAGTCGGGTAACCCCAAGACTTCGCTTTCGTAACCTTATTATCAGATGCAAAAATAAAACTAATATATGGTATGCAGTCATTGAACGAAAATTGGATTGTTGAGCCGGTGTTTGATTACGAGTACAAGACCTATCAGGTCCTCGGTTACGTAGGGCATATCGAAAAACATTTTTCAAATGATCGCCTGTACCCTTATTTGAGCGAACTCGCCAAACACCTTGGATTCTTGGAAAGTTACGATGCGCGCAAGGACGCACTCCACGATTCACTTCGACGGGAATTGTTGAAGATCGACTTGGAGAAACTGAATATGGTGCGCCGCGGCGTCGAAGATGAGAAAGGCGTTTTAGCGCTCATCGACGATGTCCTCGCCTTCGCAAAGGATCACTTCATCCGAGGTATGGAGCACGGTCGAGAGCGAAAAAGAGAGGCATTTCGCGAAATCAACATTTCACCCCTCGGCGTCATGAGTGCGCAAAACCACGAGGGGCTGTTGTTATTTCGCAAATTGCATTCCGCGCGAGTCTACCGATACACATTTCGATTGGTGCGCCGCCCGGGATCTTCCGATACCCACAAAGACGTCGTAACCCACTTCCTCGACGAGGTATCCATCGGCATGTTTCCGGACTTTTCGGCCATCAAAGGCCGCTACCTGCGCCGTACCGAGGCGATCAGCCTCCCCAACGCCTACCTCATCGAAACCAACATCCCCTTGCCGCAATATGAAACCGTGTTGCCCATGGTCAAGGAGTATCTCTTGGCTGCGGCGAGTTAATCTTGGGTTTGGATGAATTTTCGGGCGTGCCCCGGTGAAGATCCACTGAAATCGAACGGCTTTTTAACATTTCAAATCACATCGACGTATTGCAATTTACCCATTGGATCCACCGGGTCGGACTACCGCCTTTATCTCTCACTGCAAGCGGGGCGCAGCACAAAGCCGAGGCACGAGCTTCTTCGTCGCTGTGCCTCGGCTGCGCTGCGCATCCCGCTCGCAGTGAGAGGATACCGGCGTCCGTCCTCACGCAAATCACGATCGCAACACGAATCACAAATCCCCTCATTCGGGATTGTATTTATTGTCACCTCTTCTCGGGAATCAAAAGGATTTTACCCTTGGTCACCACCGCATCCTTGGAAGTTATCCTGTAGGTGTACATACCAATCTCCAATCCCGTGATTTCAAATGTACGGTCTCGAATCGGCAGCGTCCACACGCGTCTGCCGCTGAGGTCGAAGATTTCGATGAAGAGGCTTTCGTGTCGGCTGCTCAATCCTCCAAGGTCGACGCGGACCAAACCCGAAGTGGGATTGGGGTATAGTCCAATCCGCAGGCTTTTGAACTCCGCTTCCAATCCCGTTTCATCGTCGATGGTCACGCAGTAATCTTCCGTTTCCCCGTATTGAAATTCCTCACAGGCACCGACGGATGGAGCGCCGGGCGAGCCTCCCGTCAACTTCATCGATACGCGCATTCGCGTGGTGCCGAGCGAGGCAGACATCGGGATGATGATTTGTCCCGAAACCGGACTGCTCGAGGCATATTCCGAGGCAAAGAGCAATTCATCGTCTGAGAACTCTCCATCTTGGTCTACGTCGAGCCAGAGACTGAAGTATTCTTCGTAGTCGCCAAAACTAAAGCCGGGAGTTAGCAGTATCGGAACCGTATCGCCGGGGATCAAATGAATGTCCGTGTCTTCAAATAAGGCATATCCCTGATTGTTTCCCGATGGAATCGACACGTCACCGATGATGATTTCAGCGATATATTCAAAATCGGAATTCGATCCACCTGCCACGCAATACTCATTATCCAAACAGGCCCCACAACCATAAGTGGTAAGCGTTGAGTTCAATCCGGAAGATGGATCGTCGTCGCATGTGGGGTGAATTAAAAAGTCATATTCCGAACAGGCTTCGAGACCTGTGATCGATACACTCGTATCCGAGGTGATTTCCCAAGTAGACCACAAAGCGGTATCATGATGGCGGTATAGGATTTCGTGTTCATCCACGCCGAAGGATTTTGGCCACGACACGGTGAAATGATTGGAAGTGACTTCAGTCAAGAAAAACTCATTGGGGGCCACGCAGCACCCCTCGGTCTCGAATGTGAAGCATATAGGAAATGCTATATCGGCTTGACACGAACTGCGCATCTCCAATGAGTACGAGGTGCAACGGCGCAGCGTATCGAGGATAAGTTCATCACCGCCGTATTCATTCAACTCCGTCCAACCGTCATCATCGAATGCTTTGAAACGCACATCGACCGTGCCGGCACTCAAGTCTATCCAAGTTAATATATGCGCGGTATCGACCGAAAGGACATGCTCGAGACCAACAGGTGGCAGACAGACCACATCCGGACAATTTTCCATCATCAGCAAGAGACTGTTGAATGCATTGAGGCGTCCCCCGGTCACTGTTTTGCCAATCAATTCCGGCAAGATGTCCACGCCATCCAGTAGAACTTGCTTCACATAATCGGCTGCAGCTTGCGGAGCATCGGTTACCAATTGCGAAAAACTTTCGCAGGGCGCGGAGTAGAGCAGGCCAATCACACCGGCGGTAAGAGGTGATGCAAATGAAGTTCCTGACGCTGAGGCATAGCCGGTTGTTCCCGAGGTGGTCAGAACATGTTGTCCCGGTGCCGCGAGATCGATCGATATCGGCCCCCAAGCCGAAAATGTTCGCAGGTCGGCGCTGTTGGTTGCCGTTACGGCCACCACGTATTCCGACTCCACCGTGGAGGGAATATCCCCAACTTCATCTACGTTTAGATTTGAATTGGAAGTGGCCACACAATTGAGGATGCCGTAAGTGCCGAGCGAATCATAGACGGCGGACCATAGGGGCACATCATTTGGATTGCCGTAGTCCAAACCCCATGAGGCGTTGGTTGCCACCACGAAGGCGCCCGCAGCACCACCTGACTCGTTGTACATTTTTCGCATGACCATTGGATAGGTATAAGCGGCAACCACTGATGCCTCGTCATACAGGTCTTGGCCGGCAACGCTCATGATTTTCACACGGTGATTTGCGCCGACGATGCCAATGTCATTTCCTCCCCGAGCGCCGATCATGCCCATAACACCCGTGCCGTGCGATCCACTGAACACTCCTTCGTCATTTTGGGTGGCGACATTCCACCCAAAATAATCATCTGTATATCCATTTCCATCATCATCAATGCCGTTTCCCGGTATTTCGCCGTGATTTCGCCACGCGTTTTCCTGCAAGTCAATGTGGTTGAGGTTGCCTCCTTCGATAACGCAGATGACGATGGTGTCACCCGCTGCCGTAGTTCCACCTTCGGTAATGTCCCAAGCCAAATCGGAGTCGATATCGGCGTCTTCTACCGCTCCGTTTTGTCCATCATTTCTATGATGCCATTGATTGGTGTATTGGGGATCATTTATTTCTTGGCACCGGAGGGATAGTCGATGATTGAACTGTGCTAAAGAAATGGCGGGAAGTGCACGAACCTCCTTGAGCAGCTTTTGGTCTTCGACGTCCGAATCCGTATCAAAAGTCAATAGATACACGCCGAGCGGTTCAGAAACGATGCGACCATATTCCAAAACAACGTGCCTTTGGCCTACCGCAATTGGTTGATCCAAAATTGCTATCAAGTCCTCAGGGGAAGACACTTGCACAAGTATTTGTCCAGGCAAGTGTGAAGGCTGAGTTTTCGCTGCTGAAGATATAAAAAGAACACCAATGAGGAGGTAATGCAAGGATTTCATTTACGCTCGTATATCAGGACTATCGCCAAGTGTGCCATTCATAGGATCCGTGACCGGTCTCGATTACCAAGAGATTATTAACGAAACACATCGCTTACCGGTCATCTCCTTGTTTATCGCATTTCGTGCGCAATCGGTTCCGGTGTAATCGACGTTCCTATGGATGGAACGTCTTTCCCTGTGAGCTAAAGATAAGATGTTCCCCACAATTTCTCGGCACTTGGCGAGTCGTGCATTAATGCAATTCTTGATCTATGCTGCCAAGTTAATATACTTCTTTCTGCCGTGTCACGCACTCCGCGCACCACCCGGCCATAAGGAATTGAAATTTTCAAAGGCCGGTGGCAACCGAATTTGTGCGTCATCTTTCTTGAGTTTGTCATCCGTTTTCATATTCGGAAAAAACCGACATTAAAAAAGCCTTCCATTTCGGAAGGCTTTTTTAATGTTTGTTGTTGCCCGGCAATTATGCTACAATCATACCGGCCGCCACCGTTTCATTGGTGGCTTCGTCTATTAGGATAACGCTTCCTGTGATTCGGTTCCGACTGTAACGATCGTAAAACAAGGGTTGTGTTGTGCGAATACTGATTCGCGCGATGTCGTTCATGGTGATGTTTTTGTCGTCTTCGATACGGTGCAGCGTATTGATATTCATTTTATAACGAATATCCCGAACGATGCAACGCACATCCTTGGTAGTATGTTTCAGTGCATACATTCCACCCACTTGGAGTGGTTTGGAACTCATCCAAGAAACCATTATATCGATGTCTTGTCCGATTTCGGGCATGTTGTTGGTCCGTACGATCATATCGCCTCGACTGAGGTCAAAATCATCTTCGAGACGGATGGTGACGCTCATCGGAGCAAACGCCTGCTCCACTTCAGTCTTGTACGTGTCGATGGCCGCGATGCGAGTCGTGAAGCCCGAAGGGAGGAGGGTGACCTCATCACCTTTTTTGAACACTCCGCCTGCTATACGTCCCGCGTATCCGCGATAGTCATGAAATTCGGTGGTTTGCGGTCGGATGACGTACTGTACCGGAAAACGGCAATCCACATGGTTTTCGTCTCCCGAAATATGTACGTTTTCCAATGCGTACATAAGGGTGCTGCCTTCATACCAATCCATATTCTCGGATTTGTTGACAACGTTGTCGCCTTTGAGTGCAGATATCGGAATGAATTGTACGTCGTTAACTTCGAGCTTTGAGGTAAAAGCTTGGAGTTGGCGTTTGATTTCTTCAAACCTCTTTTCGTCGTAATCTACCAAATCCATTTTATTGATACAGTATACGACGTGAGGGATCTTCAACAAAGACGCGATAAAAGAGTGTCGGCTGGTTTGCTCAACCACTCCTTTCCGCGCATCGACCAAAATAATGGCGAGGTTGGCGGTCGAGGCTCCCGTCACCATATTTCGGGTGTATTGGATATGGCCTGGAGTATCGGCTATGATGAATTTTCGTTTAGGTGTGGCGAAGTAGCGGTAGGCCACATCGATGGTAATTCCTTGTTCTCGTTCAGCGCGAAGTCCGTCGGTTAGAAGGGCCAGATTGACTACGGTATCTTTTCCGTTTTGTACCGATGCCCTTTCGATGGCTTCCATTTGATCTTGAAAGATACTTTTCGAATCGTATAACATTCGACCGATAAGGGTCGATTTTCCATCATCTACACTGCCTGCGGTGGTAAACCGCAGCAAGTCCATATCGAGATAGGTGTTGGTGTCGCTCATTTTTTTGGGGATTTATTAAAAGTAACCTAATTTTTTGCGGTCTTCCATGGCCGCTTCGCTGCGTTTGTCGTCCGAACGGGCTCCGCGCTCCGTCAAACGGGTGGAAGAGACTTCTTCGATGATTTTTTCGAGTGTATCGGCATCGGATTCCACCGCACCGGTACAGGTCATGTCTCCAATGGTACGGAAACGCACGATCCGCTCATCTGCCACTTCGTCGTCGGTGGTTTCGATCACGGGCGTGTCCGCAAGCAGTACGCCATCGCGATCGAAAACCCGTCGTTTGTGGCTAAAGTACAATGAGGGAATATCAATTTTCTCATGATGGATGTATTGCCATACATCCATTTCGGTCCAATTGGATATGGGGAATACGCGGAAGTGCTCACCCATCATTTTCTTTCCGTTGAACAGGTTCCATAATTCAGGCCGCTGATTTTTAGGGTCCCATTGACCAAATTCATCTCGGTGGCTGAAGAAGCGTTCTTTGGCGCGTGCTTTTTCCTCGTCCCGTCGACCTCCACCCATGGCGGCGTCAAATTTTCCTTTTTCGAGTTCATCGAGCAAGGTGACGGTTTGGAGTCCGTTGCGGCTCGCATTCAATCCTTTCTCTTCGGTGACTTTTCCTAGTCTGATGGATTCCTCGACGGATCCGACTATGAGTTTAGCCCCTGTTTTTTCCATCAGTTGATCTCGAAATTCGATAGTCTCGGGAAAGTTGTGACCGGTATCGACGTGCAGGAGTGGGAAAGGCACTTTGGCCGGATAAAAGGCTTTGCGCGCCAAATAGAACATAACGATGGAGTCTTTTCCTCCGGAAAAGAGCATTACGGGTCTTTCAAACTGGGCGGCGACTTCGCGTAAAATGAAGATTGATTCCGATTCCAGCTCTTTGAGGTGGGTTAGGCTATATGCTTGCATTAATTTAGACTTTTATTAAGGGTAAGACAAAGTTTAGAAGTTCATCGGCCAATTCTTCAGCCGAACGGTGTTCGGTTTTCAATGTGATAGTTGGCTTCTCGGGTGCTTCGAATGGAGCATCGATGCCTGTAAAATTTTTTATTTCCCCTTTGCGGGCTTTGGCATATAGGCCTTTGACATCTCGACTTTCACAAACCTCCAAAGGGGTGTCGATAAATACTTCTTGGAAGTCTTCGTCTCCTATAATACTTTTGGCCAGTTTCCGGATTTCTCGCGTGGGACTGACAAAGCAGTTGATGGTGATGATTCCACAACCGAGAAAGAGTTTGTTCACTTCGGAGATGCGACGGATGTTCTCGCGCCGATCCTCCTCAGTGAAAGTCAGGTTTTGGTTCAATCCATGGCGGACGTTATCCCCATCGAGAAGTTGAGTGAGGAACCCGGCATGATGCAATTTTCTTTCGAGGATTTTTGCAATCGTGGTTTTGCCGGAGCCCGACAGACCGGTCATCCAAATCACTGTCGACTTTTGTTCAAGCAAAGTTTGCTTGTCGTCTCGGTTTAAAATTTCATCGAAGATGGTAAAAATGTTATTTGCTTCTTCTTTCATTGGGGCAATTGGGGTGCAAAAATACAAATTGTTTGCATTTAAAAGTCAGGCTTTCCATGTCATACCGGAATAAGAAAAATTGGTTACGGGAGAACGATGGTTTTTTTCTTCGCGTTTTTTTATCTTCATGCCCCCAAATCTTGTGTACTTCGCTCGCGGTCAAATTGGAAACTTTTCAGCGCACCGAGCCGTAATGGTTTGCGGCATCCGTTGTCGTCCTCTTATGCTAAATCAATGAAAATCAAACTATCGGATTACGAAAATCCTTTATATCTCGTACTTGATTTATTCGTATTGAATCTGGTTTCCTTACCGATGTTTGTAATGGAGGTCGATGGATTTGCGCATTTCTACGGTACGGATGAGTTCGTTTTGTGGGTATTTATGAACTTTAGCTGGCTTCTTGTGGCCAAAATTCGCGGTGAAAACGTAAAGCCTGCGAGGCAAATGTCCTATCGACCACTCGTTGGATATGCCACTTCTTGGATTTTTAGCGCCATTCTATCCCTTGCTTTTTTATCGTTGATATCCGCCGATATAGAGACCATAACTATTCAAAAAATATATGGAATATTGTTGTTTCTCGGTTTAATGGCTCGGTTTCTCTTTGGAAGATTCATGGTCAACTATTACCGAAAAAACAGACACATGAAGCGCATGGTGGTTGTAGGCGTCAATTCTTTCTCTATTGATTTCGTGCATCAAACCATTCGAAATCCGGAATATGGATATAAATTTTTAGGCTTTTTCGGTGATGCGGAAGAGGGATATGACGATATGCGCGTGAGAAAATTTGAAAAAATACATGAATTCCTGCTCAATTACGAAATTGATGAAGTTTACATTTCACTGCCATCAGCCCCGGATTATCGAACCAAGGAGTTGATCAGGTTCTGTCATCTAAACTATATTCAAGTCAATTTCCTCAATGAATTCCTTCACCTACTTAACAAGAAAACAATTCAAGTCGATTTGAATTACGATGGTCCTACCCCCATTGTGTCGGTGGCCAAAGAGCCGCTCGAGATTACGGCAAACAACCTCCTCAAAAGAGGGTTCGACTTGATTTTCACAGCTTTCGTTATGGTGTTCATTTGTTCTTGGCTTTTCCCCATTATCGGCATATTGATCAAAATGGGTTCGCGGGGGCCGGTGTTTTTCAAACAGCAAAGAACCGGATTAGACAATAGACCGTTCGATTGTTATAAATTCAGAACGATGTATGTAAATGTAGAGGCGGATTCAAAACAAGCCACGAGCAATGATAGTCGGATTACCAAGATTGGGGCATTTTTGCGAAAGACAAGTTTAGACGAGTTCCCACAATTCATTAATGTATTAAAAGGTGAAATGTCGGTGGTGGGGCCACGCCCACATATGCTCGCTCACACGAGAATGTATGCTAAAATCATCACTCCATTTATGGTTCGGCATTGGGTGAAACCGGGTATTACCGGTTTGGCTCAGGCTAAAGGATTTCGCGGTGAGACTGAGGAAGTACGGCAGATGTACCATCGCGTTAAGTTGGATGTGTTTTATATTCAGAATTGGTCGTTCTGGATGGATATACAATTGATATTTGAGACTTTTTGGGGGATGATTACATCGAGGAACAAGGGGGGGTGAGCAGTGGAATTTTATAGAAGATATTTCGGTAAGCTTAATGAACTATCTTACTCTATGTGATACCACGTATCGATTGGCTTCATTTTATGAACTTCCGGTCACTCCTGAGGAAAAACATATCTCCATTGCTTCACCTAAGGTTCGAATGACTTATCAGTTCGATACGTAGCCGCCATCAAAAATTAATATTCCCTAGAGCATTTTTCTTTTTTCTCGTTTTATTGAAAAGGAACGATCTTCACATCGGCCTAATATTCATTTCCAAAAGGCCTTCTCAGTGCTCTTCACGCGGTGTCCAATAGTCAACCACATACCTTCGAAAAACGCATTTCCTACGAAGTTGGTCACCGCCATACCAGCCGTGATTTGCGATTCTCCGAGAATATGGTACGTCACGCCACATTGCGTTTGAGGAAATTCGATGGAAACAAATCAATGGCGTGGCGAACTATCATACTATGATGGATGGATGTGCCCGTAGAAGATGTGGTATAATTATGTACATATTCAGAGCGAGAGCTGAATAGAATTAAATCTCCACAGAATGAGAAACAATTAAAAACTCCAATCCAGATTTTTATCATCTTCGCACCCTCTTAACTCGCATATACACGCTCCATGTTGAAGTCCATCTACCGTAAACTGCGCAAGAAGTTATTCGCAACCAAAGGTGATCGAGATGTGGGAGAAGTCCTGAGGGGAGGAATGGTTTCTTTCCTGTATCGAATACTTACCATGTTGGTGAGCTACGGGGTGTTCTTTTTGATTTCGAAGTTTTTGGGTAGTCGTGGAGTGGGGATATTCAATATTTCCATCGATACTGCCAGCATTTTGGTAATGGTGGGATGCTTAGGATTCAACACATCCATTGTGCGATTCGTTTCGCAGTATAGCGCCAAGTCTTGGACCGGCTTAATAAGGCTGTTATACCGATCGATATTCCGGGTATCAATGATATTGAGCGTTGTTCTGGCGCTTGGCTTGTACTTGACGTCGGAATGGATAGCGTTGGACTATTACGCCGATGAAGGATTGATCGTTCCCTTAAAGATTTCGGCGGTTAGCATTCCTTTTTTAGTGATGAGCACGATCAATGTGGAGTTCATTCGTGGGTTAAAAAAAGTCCAAATCAGCGAATTATTTCGAAATCTCAGTATTCAATTCGTCACTTTGATCGGTATAGTCATTTCATCTTTCGTAGCGGTTACAGCGACGGATCCGGTCAAATATTATGCAATTGGCGCAGCCATGGCGTTTTTGGCTACATCCTATTTCATTCATCGATATCTAAAGATTCAGGCAAGTCAAGCAAAAGATGAAGACTCCACGGACGTCCCGGCTTATTCGTTTCGATTCCATCTGGGTATTTCCATACCGATGATTCTGACTTCGTTCATTCAATTGCTCAATGGCAAAGTCGACGTTTTAATGCTGGGATACTTTCGAAATACATCAGATGTTGGGGTGTTCGCTATGGCTCTAAAATTATCGGTGATTACCAATTTCGTCATCGGCGCGCTGAAAACCATTGCAATGCCAAAAATCTCAGAACTCTTTTGGTCCGGTAAACAAACGGAACTCAATAACGTCATCCAGTATTCCACTCGGCTCATTTTCATATTCTCGTTTCCGGTGTCCTTGGTGTTGCTTATTTTTCCAGAATTCATTCTGGGTCTTGTCAAAGAAGAATTTATTGCTGGAGCGATGACGCTTCGCATCTTTGCTTTTACACAGTTAATCAATGCTTGTTCGGGAATGGTAGCCGTATTTTTGAATATGGCGGGTCAGCAGGCTTTCTTTACTAGGCTTGTGGCAGTTACCACGACTGTTAATATCGGACTCAATCTTTTGCTCATACCGATTTGGGGTCTGGAAGGGGCGGCACTGGCAACCATGGTGAGCACAGTGTCCTGGAATTTGATAGGCGTATATTATATTTACAAAAAGAATGGAATTATGACTTTTTACAATCCGTTCTATAAAATTAAGCCCGGGGGCGGAGCCAGTGATCCAAATCACGATCAATAAGTCGCGAGAGCCGCATGATGTCTTCTCGATAGTATTCTTGTAATTGATGATATATTGTCCTATCCGGACCTTCTGTCTTTTTTAGGTTTCGGCTTTTGACACCCTTCCGGATTCGCTCTCGTTTTTCTTGACTGAAAAGTGCTCTGAAAACCGGGCGTAAAAAGGCTTTCACAGGATTCTCATGGGTGATGAGTTTTTGAAGCCTTTCATTTTTTGGAGCTCCCGACGGGTTGTAAACTTTTATGGATGATTGAAAATCGAAGGGATCGATTCCAATGAATTCTGCCATTGAATGAAGAGTGGACTCACTCTCGCTCCTCAGATCATCGTATAACCAAACCTTTACGTTTTTAAAAGCATCCTGATAGGCTTGAACTTGATCGGCATACAGACCCAAGGACTTGTGATGCCACATGAAATCCCGATTTTCCTGTATTCGTGCCGGTTCTTCATTCAGAGAATCCTCAAATGAAAGGTCCTCGAACAAGTCCTTGACGAAATGCATGTAAGACGAATAACTTCTATCGATGGGATTGCGGAGAATAATGGCAATCTTGACATCCGAGCCCAATGTTTCTTGGATCAGTGGAATGCTTTCCTCGTGATAATAAAGATAGCCGGTGCCAATTTCACCGATGATTTTGTCCGATGAGATATCGCGATACAAGTTGCGATATGCTTGTTCGGTGAGAATCAGATCCGATTTGGGGCGTTGTTTGGGATAGGGTAGATGGTTGTCTTTGAGTATTTCACGCATGAAGTAAAAAGTCTCCTTCATCGGGATTTCCACTTGGGGATGTCGACGTAAATAATGATAAATCGAGGTGGTGCCGGCCTTGGCGGTGCCCACGAATAAAAATTTGGGCAGATTCATGTTTTGGATGTGATATGTGTTTTCCAATGGCTCAAATCCCTGTCGATCAATTTCTCCAGATTGTCAATGTCAGATGCAAAGGTTTTTGACAAGATTCTTTCAGTTTCCGAACTCATTGGTTCCTTGGTCAGTAATTTGGCCATTAATTTATCGCGGTGATTGAGCAATTTTCTTTTTGTATTTTCGGGAAGGAGGTTTACGGCGCTTTTGAGTAATTTGTTATTTCGCAATAAGTCTACTGCCATCCGGCTTTTTGGCACTCCACTGGGATTTGCCTTCACTTCTTCGTTCACCGAAAGCGGTTCGACTCCGAGAAATTCAAAAACTCTTTCAAAAACTTTTGGATCGGATTTCACTTTAATTTCCATTCGTCGATTCCTTCAGGTGAAATGGCTTCTTCGAAAGTTCGAGTTTCAAATCCGTTTCGAACCAAATAGGTATAATGGGAATAAGCGCGGTGAATTGGATTGCGCAAGATGATGACCACTTTCACTCTGTGTAATTGGTCACCATATAGATTACGCATATTTTGAATCGCCTCACGATGCGTGTACAAGTATGAAGTGGAGGCATCTCCCATGAATTGATTGTCCGAAGCATCTAAATAGAGATCGAGGTATTCCCGAGTGCTCCATATCAGATGGTCGGCAAATGCACGATCGGAGTACGCCGGCTCATTGTCACCAAAACTGAAATAGAATGGTTCTTTCCTGTTTTTCGGGAAAAACAAATCAGGATGGCGGCTCAGCACCCGATACATTGTGGTGGTTCCACTTTTGGCAGCTCCCGGAATGATGAAATCGGGAAGTCGGAACTTATTCTTTTCAAAGGTCGTAGTCAGCATATACCGCGAAAGTCCGATATTATTCTCTAATTTCGAACAGCTTCTCGTTTTTTTATTGAACTTTTGCAGGATCGGCAAACCAAATTTCTTTTATGCAACTTCACATTGATGATCAAAAAGTAAACTTTCCTGACGTGTTGATACTGGGGGCGGCCAAAAGTGGAACCACCTCAATGGCTTTTTATCTCAAACAGCACCCCGATGTTTATATGCCTCGAAAGGAACCGGGCTTTTTTGCTTTTCACGGCTTGGACCGGAAATCGATTCCCTCAGGAATACGAGACCGACAAATCGTTGAAGTTGATGAATATGCTCGAATGTATCAGCAGGTGGGATATACCCAAAAAATTTGTGACGCTTCCGTAGCTCAGTTCACTATGCACAAGCAGACAATCGCCAACGCAGAGAAGTATTATGGAGATCGCATTGGTGATGTCCGGGCCTTCATTATATTGCGTCATCCGGTTGATCGCGCGTTCAGTCAATATCTTATGTTTTTGAAAAATGGCTTGGAAGATCTTTCATTTGAAGAAGCGATAAAGCCAGAGAATGTCGCTGCACGAATCGGTCGTCAGTTGGGATTCGATTATCTGGGTGGAAGTATGTACGCTGATCGGGTTCGTGATTTGAAAGCGGCTTTCCCAAGACTGACTGTTTATTTGACATCTGATTTGCACGATGATGACTTTCTCGAAAGCTTTCTCAACCATTGCGATTTACGCACAGATGTGGACATCGACACAAAAACGAGGCTCAACCCCAGCGGGGTTCCCAAGAACAAAGGCATGATTAAAGCGCTTCAGCAACGCAGCAAGTTCAAAGAAGCCTTGAAGCGCGTGTTACCGGACAAGGTTCAGTTTCGCTTGACTGCAATGAAATCGGCATTAATAGAGAAAAGCGTGGAAAGGGCTGCCATTGACCCGGAGCTGAAAGTGTCTTTGACTCGAGAAATCTTTCATGAAGACATTTCCGAATTGGAGCGAATAATTGAACGCGATCTTTCGTTGTGGAAGGAATAAGAATAAGTTTGTAGTGTAATTTTAAAGTATCCCAACGATTGAATTCAGTTCAAGAAACATATGTCAGTCCCCGCACCGATGTCGCTTTGAGCAACACGTTGGTTTGGTCGGTGTTTTTGTTTTTCAATTTCATGGTGACCTTTAGGGTCTTTCTGTCGAGTTTCTTGTTTGACATAGAGTTATTGGTAGAAACCGCATATGAAGGATTTTTGATATTCTACTTATTTTATCGTCTAGCGTCAAGAGCTCTAGCAGGGAATCTGCGCGCGAATTCTCTGGAAATCTATCTGGGATTAATGTTCTTTCTACCATTCATCTCTGCATTGGGCGCGCGTTTTACCTTTGGACAGCCTATATTTTATGGCTTGATGACATCTCGAGAGTTTTACTTGATGTACGGGGCTCTGTTGGTATACGATTTATTGCGTCGTGGTGTTGTTTCAATCGAGTTGGTCGAACGATTGTTTGTATTCACGGCTTGGTTCAATTTAATCTTATTCTACGGCCTGTCGCTGTTGACCAATCCGAGTGATTTTCGAGATACGGGATTGGCAGGGTCAAACCCTGAAAAAGGCGATTCGGTATATTATCGATTCAATATGGCATATATGTTCTTCGGATCGATTTATTATTTCGTAAAGGGCTTTTATCAACACAAGTATCGATTTTTTCTATTTTCCGGGTTGTTTTTGTTTTACATTTTATTCTTCCGTTTGGATAGAACCTCCATGGCGGTGGCCATGGCTGCGATGGCTCTATTTTTCGTCACGGGTTTTCATTTCAAACGTCAGGTCTTGTGGATTGGGGGAGCGGGATTGTTACTCGTGGCTGGATGGCTTTTTGCATCGACGTTCTTTCCTCAAGAGCTAGAACAGTATAGTGACATGTTCGTAGAGGCCTTACAGCTTGCCGGTGTATCTAAACCGGCAGATGGTGATGAATCCATACGGATATACGAAATGAAAGTGGCCACTGAACATATCATGAAGAGTCCGTTTATAGGTAATGGAAAACTCAGCAATGAATGGGCGGAAGGCGGTTACAACAAATTTTTAGGATTCTTTTATCCATCCGATATAGGAGTTCCGGGACAAGTTTTTATTTATGGTATTCCCGGAGCGATTATCTTATACGGCCAATTCCTATTAGCGGGAATTTATATTTCGCGAATTAAAAACACAAAACGCAATGTTTTTTTGGTCTCTTTGAAGTTTTTTATGCTAGCCTTAGGCCTTGATGCGTTAACAAATGGATATGTAACTATGTATGCTGCACAGACCATTACGGCCTTGGTCTTAATATATTTCTTTTACCAAAAAGATCGAATTATCAAAAACAGCCCATCAAAGTGGGAGCCAAATTATATTGAGCCGGAATAAATTGTAAAAGTCATTCCGGAACAAAACATGAATATGATTTAAGTCTCACGTTTCCTTCCTGACCTATTTATCTAATTTTGGCTATAGATTTTTGACCCTTAAAATGTTTTTATGGACTCTCAACAAGAAAACCGTCGTCCCAACTTTTTTGTCATAGGCGTCGTCAAAGGCGGTACAACTTCCCTGTACCATTACTTGTCGCAGCATCCGGACATATACTTACCGTCGATTAAAGAGACTAACCACTTTGCCGCTGAGGATATTCGAGAAGAGAATTTCTTGCCGGAATACGCCCGTGACGTGCGAATGGACATCGAAGCTTATATTCGATCGGGAATGAAACAGCAAGTACATATTGCACATGTCAGTAATCGTGATCAATACGAACGATTATTTTCCAAGGCAAAGGACGAAAGTGCCATAGGTGAGATCAGTAATTCATATATGATCTCTCCCGGTTCTGCCAAGGCGATTTATGAATATGCACCAGAGGGCAGGATTATCGTCGTATTGCGAAACCCTATATACCGAGTTTGGTCACAATACTTGATGAACATAAGAGAAGCAAAAAGTGATTTATTAAAATTAATTCCCTCTCTGCTTGAAGATCGAGACAACGTCAAAACAGGTTGGGGAGTGAATCACCAATATTTGGAATTGGGAAACTATGCCACTCAACTTCGTCGATATCTCCAACTGTTTGGTAGAGACAAAGTGTTAGCCGTGTTTTATGAGGAATATCGGGAATCGCCACAAGAGGTCATGAGTCAGATTTGTTCATTTCTACAAATCGATTCGCAGTTTGAGTTTGATTTTTCTATGGAAAGCAACAAGGCCGGATTGCCCCGGAGTGCCGTTTTGAATAAAGTTTTGGTTAAGTCCGGTGCTATAAAAGCTTTAAAAGGAGTGACTCCCAAAGGGCTGCGACAAAAATTTTCTCAATTGCTGTATACGGATAAGAATTTGCCAAAGCTTACACAAGAGGAGAAAGATTGGCTATCGGAATATTATGCCGAAGAAGTAAAACAACTACAGGAGTTATTGCAAGTAGATGCGGCCCGATTCTGGCCCGAATTTAAATCGAGAGATCATGAAGTTCAAGATTGAACAAGTTACCAAAGATGCACCGGTGTTCTTCATCACCGGCAATTCGCGAAGTGGAACCACCATGATGATGCGTATTATGGACAACCATACGCGTATTCATTCAATCAATGAACCCCACTTCTTTGAACAACTTTGGTCTCCTCTTGACGAGGGCAAGAAAATAGACAAAGAAGAGGCGTCCAACTTATTGGCAAAGTTATTTACCGGACAAAGAGCCGGTTTCTTTGAACCTGTGGCAAAGCACCGCCACAATTATGAAATGGAGATTGAAAAATTATTGGAACTACGGCAAGAGGGGTATACCCGACTTGGGGTTTATCGCGATTTTCTTTTTTACGAAACGCAGAGAGCCGACAAGGATTATCCTTGTGAAAAGACTCCCCAGAACGTATTTTACCTCAATGAAATATTGGAATTCTTTCCCGGAGCTAGAATTATCAATATGATTCGGGATCCTCGGAGTACCATGCTCTCCCAGAAACGCAAATGGAAGAGGCGCAAACTTGGTGCGGACTTTATGACAAAAAAAGAGGTTATTAGACTGAAAATAAACTATCATCCGGTAACCATTAGCCGTCTATGGAAATCGGCGATAGGAGCCGTGGAACACGTGGGAAATCATCCTGGTGTGAAAAACGTAAGGTTTGAAGACCTTGTAGCAGACCCCATGAAAATCATGGCTGACGTGTGTGAATTTCTCGAAGTGGACTTTGAGCCGGGCATGCTTCTTGTCCCGCACGCGGGTTCTTCAAGCGAAGCCGATCAAAAGGATAAACTGGGTATCAAAAAGACTCCAATAAAGTCTTGGTCCAATAAGGGATTGTCTCAAGCTGAAATTAGAATATGTCAAAACATTTGTGGAAACTACATGAAGAAATACGGGTATGAAGAAGTTGAAACCAAACCAGCGATGATCGCCATGGCTGGGCAATACGCCATTTTTCCGGTTAAGATTGCCATGGCCCTCGCGGTTAACCTTAACCGTATGCGGAGTATTGGCGACACATTAAAACGTAGATTTTTTGCGCGATGACTTGAAGAGTGGATTTATTGGATTTCAAGTTTTATGCTGCGAAATTTCTTGAATCTAATTGTGGAGGATGTTTTGAAAAAACGTGGACGCGGAGATGGCAAACTTCCTTTGATGGTTGTCCAATGTGGATCAACCGCTAAAACTCTATCGGCAAGAAAGCGGCAAACTTCGAAAAGCTCTATAAATTGCTTAAGAGGAATTGCCAAATTATCAACCGTAGGTGACAGTGAGCAAAATGGTATACGACAAAGAAAGGAGAATTCCAACCCGGCCGGCGGGCATCGACTTTTTTCTGTTATCCTGGACAGGCTCGAAGAGGGCGAAGAGCTTATGGCTTTGACTGCACCCAACGTCGATCTCGGTGAACAACTGAAAGAGGGAAATCCCAATACGACAACATCTTATGCTCCGTATTATACCCACTAGGTTGAGCACATAGTGTTTGAATGATTACTCGAAGCGGGGAGAAGCATTTTCAGCGAGCATACCGTATCTTATTTGTTTATCGACCCTCGGACTTCCCAAACAACACATCGCGATACAGATTTTCACTGCTCTGAAAGACAGAGGAATCGCTCTTCCAAAAATTGTTTTGCTCAGGGCTTTCTTCAAATTTTGTCTCGGTCATCGACCTCAAGGGACTAGCACTGGACATATACAGAAGACTCGGCGTAGAGTTTGTGCACCGTGTCATTTCCCAATCCGGGAGGAAAGTGAAGCGTTACTTCGTCAATTCTCTGACTTTCGTCCCAGTAGCTTATCGCAAGTTGAGGGAGAAATGGTAGACGAAGAATGGCTTTCTTATGGATAATTCTCAATCAGGTTGCACATTGTAAATCGAGAATTCATCAATTCTCATTTCAGGGATTGATATGTCGGAAAACGGTTACTTGCAGAATCGATTGTGGTGAACATTAACTCCACGTGAGGACAGACGTCGGCATCCTTTTTATATCGGCCGTATATGGGAGACGCAGGTTAAGCAGGGCGACCCAAGAAGCCCCGGCATGGCCTCGGATCCCTACGGCTGATATAAAAAGATAGAGACGGTAGGCCGACCCCGGCTATGTTTTGATGTTAAAGACTTCAAGTGCGGTGACCCTTTCTCCTGTGAAGAGGTTTCAAAAGGTGTAAATCGCCCGGGGGCACGTCCAAATCAATAAAAGATCCATCTCGTTTATTCCTTCAACAAGAAACCGATGTCTTTTTTCAACTGTGAACTGAAGATACGGGCTCCGCGTATGTTGATATGGCTGGAATTTTTAAAACAGCTGTCGCTGAGTTGCATTTTGCTATAATTGAATGCATATAGATTGGGAATGTCTTCATTCCAGTGATTAAAAAGGCTATCGATCTTGTCGTAATTTTCTATTCCCACTACTTCGCTGTGATGTTGAGGCGTATATACTATAATGAAATCGCGATTGGGATGCTCGTCGACTATAGTTTCGAATTTGTGAATACGCTTGTCGTCCTCATCAAAATTTAGAGCAAGTTTCAATTGACTAAGCTCCATTTTGTCGGTGAGAGTCATTGTACGGGGAGATTTTAGCTTTTTTTCCAGCGTATCGCGACGTTCGATCATCGAATAGCGCTTGTTCATGAAAGTCGTTAGCAATTCATCACCGGGATAGATATCCATGAAAATTCCTCCTCGATTTATGATTCTATGTGGTGTTTCGTTTCGATTCAAATCTCTGAGGTAGTTGACATAACTTCCGAAATAGCGAACTCCCGGTAAAAGTTGATACTTGTCCAAACGTCCGTTTTCGTGGAGGTACTCCACTACCCTATCATCGTAGGTCAGTGGCATGAAGGTAGCCAAATCGATGGTGTGTTCCGGACGATGGACAAATGATCGGCTGTTGAACTCGATGATGATCGGGGTGTCCTTTTCTTTAGCCAACTCGAGTTTCAGCAGAAAAAAGATGACATCGAAATTGCACTTTTCCATGGCGTAGTTGTAGACATTGTCCCCCAACGAATCGGGAATAAAAGAGCTACGTGCTTTACTGCTGCCAAAGATGGGGATCTCATGGGGATGGTATTCTTCCATGAGCATTTTTACTTTGTGGGAGTTAGACAACTCCGTGTCTTGAGTTAGAACGAAGCGTTGAAAGACTTGATCAATTGCCAATGCCAAGATGATTACTATGACAAAGGGCAAGAGGAATGTCAGAAGGTTCTTCTTGGTTTTGAAGGGATACATGACTGCTAGAATTGGAAGTAAATGAACTGATTTTTCAAGTCTTGGCCAAACAAGATGAGAACGCAAAGGGTCACGACAATATATAGCCAATTGTATTTAAATCTCAAGTCCTTGTTGAAAGCCACCGTGATGAGCAAAAGCAAAGACACCCATACGGACATGATGAATTCGAACTTATACAATGACAATATTTCGGATACGCTAAATCGGAAATCAGTGAATATTTTATAAAGCACCGTATTGCCCATTCTGACGTCGATGGATCGGAAATACACTGCCTCGAGAAAAAGTAGGTTGAGGTTAAACAGTCTTTGCACGACATTTCCGACCGGATTGGCCCGTATTTTTGCAAAGAATGGAATGGGACGGAGACCACGCTGGATGAGCAAAATGATACCATTGATGAATCCAAATAGAATGAATGTCCAATTGGCTCCGTGCCATAAGCCGATGAGGATCAAGACTACCATCGCCCACATCGCCCGTGCCCATGGCTCACGGTTGATTTTGGACAATGGAATGTATACGTAGTCACGAATCCAACTGGTGAGCGAGATATGCCATTTGCTCCAATAGTCTCCATGGTTTTCCGTCCATAAAGGTCGTCTGAAGTTCTCCATTAGTTTGACTCCCATCAAGCGTGCTGAGCCAATGGCGATATCGGTATATCCGGAAAAGTCACAAAATAGTTGAACGGCGAAGAAGAAGGCTCCCATGTACAATTGAACTCCCGTGGTACCTTCCACATTGGAGTATATCGCGTTGACATACAGGGAGAGGGTGTCCGCTACGACGATTTTCTTGAAAAAGCCGAGGAGGATTTTGTTTATGGCGTAACGGATGTCATCCCGTGTGATTTTCGGGTCGCGCTTCAACTGGGGAATCAGACGAACGCTCCGTTCGATGGGTCCCGCCACGAGTTGAGGGAAGTACGACACATACAAAGCAAAATAACCCAAATGTGTTTCTGCGGGAGCCTTGCGCTGGTACACATCGATCGTATAACTCAGTGTTTGAAAGGTATAAAACGAGATTCCGACGGGAAGGAGAATGTTGTAGAAGTCGTATTGGACGAAAACGTTAAACTCTTCGAGAAAGACAATGGTATTTTCGGTAAAAAAATTGAAGTATTTGAAGAAAAAGAGCAATCCAAGGTTGGTGGTCAAACTCATCATGAGGTACCACCGCCGCTTTTTATTGTCCGCGGTTTGGGACATTTTAAGTCCGGCGATGTAGTCGATCATGGTCGACAAGATGATGAGGAAGATGTATTGCCACTTCCAGCACATGTAGAAATAGTAGCTGGCCGCCAACAGCATAACCCATCTATACTTCTTTGGGATCAGGTAAAATGCTACGACCACCAAAGGCAAAAAGATCAGAAAATCAATCGAGTTGAATAACATGGGAAATCCGGTTTAAAGGGAATAGGGAAGTTTTGGTTGTGCGTATTACGATGATTGGTTTAATAGGGTTCTCAAACTTTTGTCGTGTTCAGCCAAGAGTTGATCCCAGGTATACTCACTGCCTTTGGCGCGCGATTTCAAACGCATTTTATTCCAGGTTGATTCGTTTTCAAGAAGGTCGAGGATGGATTCGATTTGCTCTTTTGGATCTTGGCTGCTATACAGTTCTTCACCTGAAGTTGCTTCCAGTCCTTCGACACCTATTGGAGTGGTCACTACGGGAATTCCTCGATAAAAAGCGTTGAGAAGTTTAACTTTGATACCGCTTCCAAAACGGAGGGGTATGACGAATACTCGTGAGCGGGCATAATAGGGCTCCAAGTCCTCGACAAATCCGG
>CAJDXB010000004.1_pt1 | contig 45612 bp, 36 predicted proteins | sample 7391691 | NCBI WGS metagenome assembly CAJDXB01 (sample SAMEA7055747, study PRJEB34461) | soil metagenome | biome: terrestrial ecosystem; feature: Peninsula; material: soil | place: Antarctica | collected 2016 | reverse complement strand
ACTATCTCGAGCGGAGGTATCCGGCCTATGGAAACCTTGTGCCACGGGACGTTGCCTCCCGAGCGGCCAAAGAGCGTTGCGATGCGGGTTTTGGCGTGAACCAAACGGGTCAAGCGGTTTTTCTGGATTTCGAATCGGCCATCGAGCGTTATGGAAAAACCGAGGCCCATATACAGGGCTTGAAAAACCCTTCTAAAGAAGATATTACACGACTGGGCAAAAAGGCGGTGGAGGACAAATACGGCAACTTGTTTGACATGTATAGGCAGATCATTGCTCAAAACCCATACGAAACGCCGATGATGATATACCCGGCGGTACACTACACGATGGGTGGTCTTTGGGTGGATTATAACTTGATGACCACCATCCCGGGATGCTACGCCGCGGGTGAAGCCAATTTCAGCGACCACGGTGCCAACCGACTGGGAGCGTCGGCGCTCATGCAAGGTTTGGCCGATGGATACTTCGTATTGCCTTATACTATTGGGGATTATCTGGCCGACGACATTCGAACCGGTCCCATTCCCACCGATACGCGGGAATTTGACGCCGCCGAAAAGGAAGTGAATGACCAAATTGACCGTTTGATGAATATCGGCGGGGCCAAATCCGTCGACTACTTCCACCGCAAGCTCGGCTTGTTGATGTGGAACAAATGTGGTATGGCGCGCAACGCCGCCGGCCTGCGGGAAGCCATCGGAGAGATACGAGAACTGCGAGCCGAATTTTGGAAAGACTTACGCGTACCGGGCACCAAGGACGGAATGAATCCCGAATTGGAGAAAGCCGGACGCGTAGCCGACTTTTTGGAGCTCGCCGAACTGATGTGCTACGACGCACTCGACAGGGAAGAATCCTGTGGGGGACATTTTCGCGAAGAACACCAAACCGAAGAAGGTGAAGCCCTCCGTGACGACGAGAACTTCATGTTTGTCAGCGCGTGGGAATATACGGGCGATCCCGGCGAAGAGAGATTGCACAAAGAAGACCTCAATTATGAAGCGATCGAAGTGAAAGCGAGAAGTTATAAATAACAAGAAAACCGGACTGAAATGGACTTGACACTCAAAATATGGAGACAACCCAACCCTGACGCAAAGGGTAAGATTGTCAACTATGACGTTTCCGACATCTCTCCCGATATGTCTTTTCTCGAGATGCTCGACGTGCTCAATGCGGAGCTGATCGACAAAGGGGACGATCCTGTTGCATTTGATCACGATTGTCGCGAGGGGATATGCGGCGCATGCGGCATGCACATCAACGGAGAACCTCACGGTCCTCAGAAATTGGTGACTACTTGCCAGTTGCACATGCGGTCGTTCAAAGATGGGGATACCATTCACATCGAGCCGTTCCGTGCCAAGGCCTTTCCGGTGCTCAAAGACTTGGTTATCGACCGGTCGGCCTTTGATCGCATCATAGATGCGGGCGGATACGTGTCGGTCAATACGAGTGGAAATACCATAGACGCCGACGCGATACCCATTCCGAAGAAAGATGCGGACATGGCCTTCGACTCTGCAACCTGCATCGGCTGTGGAGCTTGCGTGGCGGCATGTAAAAACGCTTCCGCCGCTTTGTTCACCTCGGCCAAGATATCCCAACTCTTTTTCCTGCCACAAGGTAAGGTGGAAGCGGAGGAACGGGCACTCAACATGGTGAGGCAGATGGAAGAGGAGGGTTTCGGAGGATGCACCGTCACAGGGGCATGTGAGGCAGAATGCCCCAAAGGAATTACTTTGGAGAACATCTCTCGCATGAACCGCGAATACCTGAAGGCCAACATCGATCCGGGCAAGTAAACGGCAGTAAGCGTTCTGCCTCGGTATTGTCGATGAAGGGCGCAGTGCCCACGTAATTCGACTTTCTTCGGTCTTTCCTTTTTTGAATGTTTGACTGTGGCAGCCCACAACGAATAAATCGCAAACCATCCCGTCAATTGGAAGTTTGGAGGACGAAGTCCTCGATAAGCCTTACAAAAACCCGCCACCCGGTGGCAAGGTGATCAAGATCCTATTCGTCGTGGCGATTTTGTCCTTCGTCGGTTGGTTTGTCGCCGATTGGTTTCGGTGGATGTACGCACCTTGGCTCTTGGCGGTGGGCCTTCTCGCTTTTTCCCTGGTCACCGCTATCAGATTTCATTACACGCGACCAAAGGAACTTTTCCATTATTTCTATTTTTTTGGTAGGAATGCTTTGTTCATAACCATTTTCCTGAGCTTTCTGAATTTTCCGGCGTACAAAACCGCTTTGTGGATCACCTTTTCATTTTTTGCCGCGGGGGTGTTGCTGCCCATGTTGACGAAATCGGGTAAAGATGAGCTTTGACTCCACATCAATCCAAGAGATTTCCGGGAATGCCTTTCATCGCGTGCATCTTCCAACTTTCACACCGGTTTTTGTAGTTTCAACACTTCATATTTTATCGCACGCGATCAAGCACAAAAAAATTTAGATATGGCAGAATCTCGAAATCCGGACGGGGATGTTTTCAATTCCCATCGCGCACCTGAGCCGGTGGGTTTATATCCCCATGCCCGGCGCGTGGGCAATCTACTTTTTCTCAGCGGTGTAGGCCCGCGACAACGCGGTAGCAAAGATATACCCGGCGTAGACCTCGATTCGAATGGCGAAATCTTGAACTACGATATCGAGGCCCAATGCCATTCCGTCTTTCGCAACGTCAAGTACATCCTCGAAGACGCGGGGTCTTCTTGGGACCGGCTTGTGGACGTAACGGTGTTTCTCACCAATATCCGCGACGATTTCAAAACCTACAACCGCATTTACGCTGAGTATTTTCCCGATAACAAGCCTTGCCGCACCACCATTGAGGTCAACGCTTTGCCGACTCCCATCGCTATTGAGTTGAAATGTATCGCTACAATAGATTGATATGGAAACATACAAGGCATTGGTGATACGAGAGATGGACGGGGAGTTCGAGCGATCCATCGAAGAGGTGCCGCTGAGTTTTCTGCCTGAGCAAGGAGTTTTGATTCGTGTGGCTTATGCCGCGCTCAATTACAAAGATGCCTTGTCCGCCGCCGGCCACAAGGGCATTACCAAATCCTTTCCCCACACACCCGGCGTCGATGCGTCCGGGGTGGTTGAAGACAGCGGCGGATCACATTTTCCGGTTGGTACCGATGTGATCGTCACATCTTATGACCTCGGCATGAATACCAAAGGTGGTTTTGCCGAATACATCCGCGTTCCGGCCGAATGGGTGGTACCCTTGCCTCCGTCGATGAGCCTGAAAGAGGCGATGATCATCGGCACGGCGGGATTTACCGCTTCGTTGGCCATCCACAAAATGCAATTGGCCGGTCAGCATCCCGACATGGGGGAAATTGCCGTCACAGGTGCCAGTGGGGGAGTGGGCTCCATGGCCGTTTCGATCTTGGCCAAACTCGGGTACCGCGTAATGGCTGCAAGTGGAAAACAAGAGCATTACGACTGGCTCGAGAGCTTGGGGGCCAAACTATGCGTCAGCCGCGAAGAGGTCGACGACAAATCAGACAAGCCTCTGCTTCGCAGCCGATGGGCCGGCGCCGTTGATACCGTTGGAGGCAATACCTTGGCAACGCTGCTCAAGGCATGTGGTCGCAACGGCAATGTGGCCACTTGTGGCCTGGTCGGCTCCTCTGATCTCAACACCACCGTTTATCCATTTATTCTCAACGGCGTCAACTTGCTGGGGGTTGACTCTGCGGAGACTCCGATGCCGCTTCGGCGCAAAATATGGGATTTGTTGACCGATGAATTTCGTCCGCCTCGACTCGAGGAAATGGCAGAGTTGGTGGATCTCGACGACATACCACGCAAGATGGACGATATACTTAATGGCGAAACCTCCGGACGAGTAGTGGCGGACCTTAAGTGTGTCCGTCCATAAAGTCCAATAGCTGCCTTACGCTCATTGAAAACCTCATTTACACCGATAAAATTTCGGTTTCAAGGGGCTTCGCCAGCCTTATTTCGGTTTCAAGGGGCTTCGCCAGCCTTGTTTTTGGATTTTCCGGATCTGCCACATAACTTTACCGGCAAACAACACTCTACGTCTATCTGTAAAGCCCAATAGCTGTGTTGTGCTCTTCTGTTGGCTGCTTATTTACTGCGGTGAAATACGCATTCAGCATACATCGTAAGTGTTGCTTATGGACTTTATGATCCCGACATTCTGAAGTATTGGCAATTTGTATTGCCAATAAACTCGAGACGGACAAAAAAGGCGAACCCCAAATTCACGGGGTCCGCCAACACGAAAATTTATATAACTATGAAGATGCATAGGGATTCGTGAGCCCTAACGTTTTTACAGTTTACTAAACCAATACCCTACCCACGGATTCAATAAAACCACAAATCAATGGAAGCCGTAATAAATCGGATCGATCGTTGAAGCCAATCTTTGTCTGTGATGCAAGTCATTCAGAAAAAAATGCCCGAACATCTCGTGGATATTCGGGCATTCAACCGTAACTCTAAAGCAAAGCGGAACCGATCTTGTGCAAACCGTTCAAACGCTTACGTTGATAGCTTCTTAATTTTATCCCATTTATTTTTAAACATCTTGTTTTGTGATCTGATGTAAAAGGCATCCCATAAAGGCGTCTTGCTGCCTGAGGTTTGGATGTTGTTTGGCGACTGCTGAGTATCGTTTTGTTTTTTCATCATGACCTTTACTTTTTGGTGATACGAATATTTTTTTCGGCGGAGTTGATGGTGTATGCCAAGTCCAATGGTTGACAAATGATATCGAGAACATTGGAGAGGTCGTCCCCGTCCCCGAAACCGCCGGTATACGTCACGCCATGGAAGTCATTAACGACAATGTCATAGCCGAAGGCTTCTTCAAGGTCTGACCAAACTTCTCGAACGGGGGCATTTTCATAGCGGTATTGACCTTGGGTCCAACCGGCAATATTTTCCGGTAATCGCGTGTAGAGCGAAGTTGATGAATGGGAAGCCCGAAGTCCTTCGCCGGCACCCAAATTGACGGGATTCGATGATCGCACATATACGGCTACTCGCCCGGTTTTGCACTGGACGTCGAGTTCTTCGTTGCCGGCTTTAACCGTAAACGAGGTTCCCAAAACCTGTACTTCACCCTCTGGAGTTTTTACGCTAAATGTCTTTTTGCTTTTCTCAACTTCGAAGAACGCTTCGCCGCTCAGATATACATTTCGATCGAAATGCCACCTCATGGTGTTGTATTCGAGTTGGCCACCGCGTCGCAGAATGACTTCCGAACCATCGGGGAGATCGACGAGTACCTGTTTGGTTGTCGTGTTCTCAAACCTCACCTGCGAGGAGAACCATATGGTGGCAACCGCAAAGACGGCAATGGCTGCCGCGATGGACCATCGAGCCACCGGCCGACTCCAAAACGGTATGATGCGCGATGGGGAGCTTTCCTCGCCCATACGAGACATCACTTTTGCCCGTGCTTCTCCATTGGATTGTTTGAACGGCAAGCGTTCGGCATGTAGACATTCGTTTAATGATTTATCGAATTCGGGATTCACTTTCATTCCGGGATACAATTTCTGACAATACAAACCATATACACCCTATCGCCCGTTTTCCCTACTAATCATAAGGGATAGTCCTATAAGTGATGTCTCTTGGTGTCTTTTTCGAGTTCGGAAATATGGAATTCTCTTGGAAAGTACCTTGTTCTCCACGTCAATGAATTGATGGACGGAAAATCACCGTTCGAAGTCTATTTGTCCGATTTATAATGTTCAAGATCAAGGCTTGCGACGGTTTTGTAAAACGTAGTTTACTCAATTAAATGAGTTTTTCAAAACCGAGCATAACGCAGATATTACCCACGTCAATGAATCGATGGGCGGAAAATCACCATTCGAAGTTTATTTGTCCGATTTATAATGTTCAAGATCAAGGCTTGCGACGGTTTTGCAAAACGTAGTTTACTCAAGTAAATGAGTTTTTTAAAACCGAGCATAACGCAGATATTGGACATTAGAAATTGGACAAAGCTATAGGCGGATTTTCAGAAAGAGAGAAGGAGTAATCCCCAACCCGCGAACCTCTCTGCGGCCTAAATCATACAATTCCGATCCCTGTCGTGGAATGGCGTAATAATCGATCATCACGGCAGGACGGTGGTTGTATACATTGTAAATCGACGTACCGACCTGAAACACACCTTTCTTGAGGGGAACGGTATAGGTTACGGACACATCCATTCGATGGCCGGGTTCCAAAGATTTCGAACCGATGGGACCGATAATGACGGTCTGGGATAATTGGCCACCGGGCAAGGTGTCGATTTGTGTGCCGACAATGGAAGTGTATGGTATACCGTAGCTCCAAGACAATGCCGCCGAGAACTCCCATCGTTTATAATCCAAAGTGTATATCCCGGACAATTCGTGCTTGGCGATCCCGGAACTCAAAAAATAATTTCCATTCTCAATGCCGGCATATTTTGATTCCGCATGAATAAATCCATAGGAGAACAGGATGTTTTGTCGGTTCATTGATCTCTCGACCAAAAGGTCGACGCCAAGTATTCGTCGCCGGCCACCTATGGCCAATCTTTCAATTTCGCCGGTCGGCGGGCCGATTTCGGACAAGGGGAATTCCACGGTGCCCCGTTCGTATTTGTGGTAGCCCCCGACGACGAAACTCCAACCCTCCATCTGGGTGTGTACCTCGAGTTGGTAATGATCGCTCCTCGCTACAGGCACGGTTGACGGACCGGCCATGGTCCATGTTTCGGGAATACTCAAATACAAGCTCCGTTCATTGAGCCGCCGTATCATCTGATAGTGCACGCCCGCGGCGGCCTTGAGCTCGACGTGTTCGTCGATGCGCCAAGATCCGGACCAACGCGGTGCGAAATAAACCTTCCCCGTCCGATCGTAATGGTTGCCCCGAAGACCTACTTCGGTCTGGAACGCGCCGATGCGGTGACGGTAGGAGATGTAACCGGAATTGACACGGCCGGTGATTGAGGAATCACGCAAAATCACCGTCGCGTCTTGGGCTTGTACCAAGACGGTATTTCCGGTATACCACCACCCAAATTCCAATCGGGAGCGATCGGATATTTCCACCGTCTGATCCAAGCGAATGGTGTTGTCATCGACCATTACATTTTGCTCAAAGACGTTGCTGCTGAATAATTCTCCTCCATTATAGAAGACTTCATTGGAATTGAGGCGGCTTTCATACCGCGAAATTCCGACGATGGCCGAGGTGGAAAACCGTCTGCTCCACATGCGTGCCCATTTAAAACTTCCACCCGTATTGCCCCATTCGGTCCTATCTCGAGATATGCGTCGAACACCTCTTTCCTCTTGATCGAAAGCGATATTCAAATGATCCGAGCCCGAATAGAAACTCAAGGCCACCGCATCCAAAGCACTTGGCTTGAAGCTCAATTTGGCATTGAAATCTTGGTAATGAAATTCCGGTGTATTTTCTCCGTCGAAAATGTCTACGGATGTGGATCCTTGTGCGGGCACGTGGGCGTTGTACAAGCGGTTGAACATATTCCGAAACGTCGGGCTCAGCCAAAAATCGGTATAAGACCTCCGATAAGCCACAACCAAAGAAGCTTTGTTTTCCACGAGCGGCAGTTGACCTAGAAAACTGATACTCATTGTGTTTAACTCAGCTTGGAATTCCGGGGTTATTTTATTGCCGTCGATTCCCACAATATCGACCACACCTGATGTTCTTCCACCAAACTTGGCGCCGAACCCTCCCTTGTACACTTGAACGTTTTTTATCATCGGGGTATTGAAGGCGCTGAAATAACCGAAGAAGTGATCGAGGTGGTACACGGGGATCCCGTCAAACATTACCAGGCTTTCGCCACTTCCACTTCCGCGAATCCTCAACCCCGACTCGGGCTGTTGGCCACCGCCAATGCCCGGCAGACGACGCAAAGCCGAGAAAATGTCTGCCTCACCCAGATTGGGTAGGGTGGAAATCTCTGATGCGTTGAATGTAAACCTCCCCGGTTGACGGTGGTTTTCCAGCATTTCTTCCGGCTTCGCCAAGATTTCCACCGATGGGAGTAAACGCGAACGCCGCTTCAACGCAAATACTGCCGGACCGGAACCGCCTTTCATCGAGTAGGCCCTGACCACCATCGGTGAATACCCCAAATACCTTACCTCTATGAGAGAAGTGTCTGATGGAACGTCGAGTAGCGAGAAATTACCTTCGGAATTTGCCGTGGTGACAAGTTCCGTACCCCGTATCGAAATAGTGGCATAGGGAAGACTCTCGTCACTGGCCACGTCGCGTACCACGCCGGTGATGGAAAAATGAGTGCGCAATGTGTCAGGCACTTCCGCACGGGCCAACAACACATAAGTGTCGGAAATAACCTCGAAATCCAGGGAAGTCCCGACCAACGTCTTCGCCAAAAATACGGAGATCGATAGTTTTCGATTGGAAAATGTAGGAGTTTCAATGTTTTGAATCGCCGCCGGGCTATATGAGAATACCACGCCGTATTCGTTGGTCAACTCCGCCAAAACATCCTCCAAAGGGCGATTGCCGTAGTTGGTAAAATTTAAGTGGAGCGAGTCGGTTTGACCGAGACAACTCAAGGCAGACAATATGAACAGGACAGAGACCGAAATTCGAAACATCGCCTCTAAAGATAGTGGCTCCCTTTCGACATAGTCAAATCTTGTAATCCATTTCCTTTCGAATGATGGCCAAGGCTTTGGACATCCGCTTTTCGATCGCTTTCATGCTTAGTGACAGCATGTCCGCTATTTCGTGATATTTATACCCATCGATCCTGTTCATTAGGAATACCTCACGGGGGCCGTCGGGGATTTTGGCCAAAATCCTTTGAAGCTTCTCGTCAAACTCACTCATTTCAAGCAAATATTGCGGGTCCTTTATCTCTCGACCTGTTTCTTGAAGATTTAAAAACTTGAACTTGAGCTGCTCCCGCTTCAATTTATTGATGACCATGTTGTTTGCAATCGTGAATAGATACGATCTCAATGATTTGCGGTCGATGTTGTCTCGGGTTTCCCACAACTTCACAAAAGCATCTTGAGCGACATCTTCAGACATCTCGGCACGCGACGTCTTGTAATACAAAAAGTTGCGCACCGCACTGTAATACATGTCAAACGCCTCTTCAAATTCTTGGCGCGACAAAGTCCGTCTCGCAGACGAATCGCCGGGGAGTGTCGATCGAAGATTTTGCTTTTTAGACAATGATGGGCTCCTTTACATATATGGATTCCAATACCGCGATAAATTCCAAGATGGCCTTTCCAAAAGAAATTTCTAATATCGGAATGATTGCACTCTAATGTTGCAAACCTAACGTCCGAAAGGTGTGGATGGTTGTATGAACTTGACAATTCCCCGCATCAATTTGGTTGGGCATACGACATCCCCGTATTCAGTTCAAAAACCGACCATACCGATGGATGGAAATATTCAGTCTTGGACTAAGGGTACCTAAACTTAAAAGGAGAAAGGCATCGGAAAGACCGTGAGCATTTTCGCATTCAGAAATCCTTCATGGAAAAGGTATGAATGGGAGTGATCGCATCGCCGATACCCCGGTTTTTGATATCAAAGGTCAAGTGACTCGGATTCAGGCGTATTTTCGCAAATACTGCATCACTTGCATCGTATATCCACCACCAAATAAATTGGCATGGGCCATCAGGGGATACAAGTTGGCGATGAAAATCCGCTCCTCCCAGCCTTTTTCCATGGGATATACTTCGTTGTATGCATCGTAAAAGCGCTTGTCAAAACCTCCAAAGAGTTTGCTCATGCCTATGTCCATTTCGCGGTGTCCGAAGTAGCACGCCGGGTCAAAAATCACCGCTTGCCCATCGATGCCGGTAGTGAAATTGCCGGTCCACATATCCCCATGTACCGGAGATGGCCGTTCTTTCGGGAAATATCGTTCGATCCGCGAAAACACCTTGTTAAACAGGCGAACCATTTCCGGCGAGGACTCCTTGCGCTCTTTTGCTATTTCCAGCTGAGGCTTCAGGCGTTTCTCCACAAAAAAATCGTTCCAAGAATCTCGCCACTCGTTTTGCTGAGGCAGGCTTCCCAGATAGTTGTCCTGCTCCAGGCCAAACCTGTCACCAAAATCCATGTGCATTTTCGCCAATCGATGGCCGAAGGTTTCCCAGTACTTATCGGATTTTTGGGCCCCCGTGATCAAGTCCATCATGATCCACTGAACCCCACCGTTTTCACCCGTTGCAATCGGTGCGGGAATGTTGAATTCGCTGTGGGCGGTCAGGAATTTCAGTCCGTTTGCCTCCGCTTCAAACATGCCTGGGTAATCCGCGGCATCATTGAATTTTACGAAATACGTACCCTCCGAAGTTATCACGCGACGTGCATCGTTGATGCTGCCTCCGCCCACCACACCCACGTGCTGCAGATCCACGGATTTGCCCAAATGTTTTTCAACCGCTTTTTGCCAGTCGATACTCAATTCCGGATTTAAGACGCTCAAAATTCTCCTCTTTTCAGGTTACTGTATATCACACAATGTCTGTCGCTTTTGAACAAGCACCATGCCATTTCAAATATGCACCCTACAAAGATAGGGGTTATTTGAGGTTCGCATAATTCGACGTTCACGCATTCCAAACTGCTCACTCACCTTTTGGGGTAAACGATAACCCTCCCGGGGAATTGTGGGGCGCGCCCCCTTAAATTAGGGCATTGGTCGAGCCGGTTCTTCGAGAGATCAATCAACTCATACATCAAAGCATTCAGCCCAAGGAGGTCGGGGTCGGTCTACAGGCTATATCCACACCGCCCGCCGGCAAGGAGCTGCAAAGGCCGTCGAGGAGCTTTCGCCGGTCGCTCTCACCGGCATGCAAGCCCCTAGCCGGCGGCTGTTGTGGGATACCGCCTTCCGCCCTCGCGCATGTATATTTCCGAGGCGCAATATCCCTCCGCAAACAAAGATTTTTGTGACCGGGACTAAGTAGGAGGTCTCGCCCTAAACCGCTTCGATAAATGTGAAGGGCATTTTATACGATGGGTTATTGCAAGGGTTGTTCCTTTCGGCTATTTTTGCGCTCCCGCAATCGGGGCCCGTAGCTCAGGTGGTTAGAGCAGCAGACTCATAATCTGAAGGTCGAAGGTTCAAGTCCTTCCGGGCCCACCACCCGCCCAAAAGCCCTCGTCGACAAGTTCGGTGGGGGCTTTTTCATGTGTCAGTCGCACTTTTACCGGTTTCAGGCGAACCCTATAACCGGGACCCGGCAACATTTTTTTGACCCTACCGGGATTATTGAAGAGTGGTTATAGACGTTTGTTCCCTTCCTGTTGACGGAAAAGGTCAAATAAAAAGAGCGGATCGACGGATCCGCTCTTTTAATAACGTGGAGAATACCGGATTCGAACCGGTGACCTCTACACTGCCAGTGTAGCGCTCTAGCCAACTGAGCTAATTCCCCAAAACGCGCCGGCAAAAGTAGTGGAAACTTCTTTGTTTCACAAGGTTTCAAAGTCAAATTATCTTTGTGACATGGAAACGATAATTTTTGATTTGGGTGTTGTCTTGTTGGATGTGGACTACACACGCACCATCGATGCTTTTGCCGAGTTGGGTTTGGAAAATCCCACCGATGCTTTTTCGAAACACCAGCAGGATGAACTATTTCGAAAATTTGAAAGAGGAGAAATAGAGTCCAAGGAATTTTTATCCGAACTGAGCGATCGAATGAAGGGTGTGGATCACAGTGCCATCGAAGCGGCGTGGTGCGCCATGCTCGGCGAAATGCCGCAGGAGAAATTCCGGCTCTTGGAAAAACTGAGCCTGTCTTATGATCTCTTTATCCTGAGCAATACCAACGAGATCCATCAGCGATATTTTGAAAAAACCATGGCGAAACAATTCGGCTCGGGAACCTTCCAAGACCTTTTCACATTCATCGGCTACAGCCACAAATTGGGCTTCCGAAAACCCGAACCGGAAATTTATGATCAATTCATCGCCAAGAATTCCATAGACGTGAACCACACCCTGTTCATTGACGATATAGAGTTGAATGTCATCGCAGCAAGGGAAAGAGGAATTCCATCACTCCACTTTAAGGATGGAGACGATTTGGAAAAGACGCTCGGGAAGTATTTGTAGCACTTTTCTCACGTGTCTTCGCGTTAAAAGGAGAGAACGATGAAGGTCGTGGACCTCTACGATGAAGGCCCGTTATTTCTTGCGAAAAGTCTCACCAAAGGAATTGTCATAGTTGAGGTAGTAGGTCGCCCCGGATTGGAGGTCGGCTACATCCACGGATTTTCCCAATCCCGTTTTGACCAAGTTCCCATAAACGTCGAAAATCTCGAACCGTGTCGGGCCGGAGAACTTGATTTCCGTGTCCGGCTTTTGAGGAGAAAAAGTAATCTTTGATGTGCCGGGATTGAATGTGACACTCTTGCTGTATTTCGGCTTGCCGGTGTAGTCCGTTTGCTTCACGCGCACTTTATTCTCACCAAAATAGGGATCCAAGTCAAGGGAGTATGTTGTTTCGTCAGCCGTACCGTCGCCGGGTACTTCACCCGCTTTAACCCATTTGTTCCACCGGTATTGTTCAATCACGTAAGGGAGGGAACCCCGCTCATTTTTGGCGGCCCACGTTAAGGTTTTGCCCTTCACCCCGATGTCCGTAATTTCATAGGTGCTGTGAGGCTTGATGCTTTCGGGATTGAGAATCATAGGCTTGCAGCCATCCTTATGGTTGATTACCACTTCCAAAGGAGTGCCGACTTTAATACCGAGAATTTGGAAATCGATGGCAAATGCACTGCTGTTCACTTCATCGCGTGTAAGTTGATCATTGACGTAAACGTCATTAATGCAAAATCCGACACCATCGGGGGCAAATGGATTTTTGATGTAAAGATCTTTGCCTTGATAGATCCCTTTTATGACCAAGGGCTGAGCACAAACCGAACCCAAGGAGTTGAGTATAAACAGAATGATCACTAGGAAGCTTGTCTTTCTCATATTGCACTTTCGATCGAGCCTTCGATGCTTGAAACCAACCAAAAGTACAAATATCCGGCAAGTCTCGTGATTTTCAATGAAAATGGTTGTTGGAAATGGAATGGAAATGGAGAAGACAAGCGTTGAATCTGACCCAATCATACACATTGTCAGCTCATAACACATGGGAATGTATGCGCCGTCCCAATCGTGCATTTACTTAGCCCAACTTCCATGAACGTCGATGTCAAATGGTCGATTATTTGGGGGCATTAAAGTGTTTCATCCACAAAAACTCGTTTCATCGCGGTACAATCCTTGAATCTTCCCCTTTGTCTCCCCCTAATTGGCGTTTCGGATTGGGTACCGACGGCAAAGAATTCCCTTCAACCCGTTTTTCATTGTACGATGCTCAATCTCGTATCTTTGAACCTGAGTTCGACTATTCTTCGAACTTTTGACACAAAAACAGAAACTGCACGATATGGATCTGAATATGCGTGGAAAAACGGCCTTGGTGGCCGGAAGTACGGGTGGGATTGGCAGAGCCGCCGCCATGGAATTATCTAAAATGGGAGCCAACGTTATTTTATTGGCCCGCAATGAGGATTCACTCAAAAAAGTACAAGAGGACTTGACCGCCACCGAAGGACAAGTGCATCGTTACGTCGTGGCCGATTTTACCGATCGGGACCAAGTGCGAAAGGCCGGAGAAACAGCTTTGGAATTTGCGGGAGGCGCGATTCATGTTTTGGTGAATAATACCGGTGGCCCTCCCGGCGGCCTTGCCATCGACGCGCCACTAGATGAATTTGTCCGAGCGTTTGAAATGCATTTGATCGGCAATCAAATATTGACGCAATTGGTCGTGCCCGGCATGAAGCAGGCAAAATACGGACGAATCGTCAATGTGATATCGACCTCGGTAAAACAACCCTTGCCAAATTTGGGTGTTTCCAATACCATTCGCGGAGCGGTGGGCAACTGGTCAAAAACTTTGGCGGGCGAACTCGGTGGATTTGGCATCACGGTCAATAACGTCCTGCCCGGCCCCACGGCCACAAATCGCTTGCAGTCCTTGGCTGAAAAGAAGGCGGCCGTGACCGGTCAAAACGTCGAAGACATAATTCGAGAAATGGGTGCCGCCACGCCGTTGAATCGCGTGGCGCAACCCGAGGAGCTCGCCAATGCCATAGCTTTTCTCGCCTCTCCCGCGGCGTCGTACATCAACGGCATCAATTTGCCGGTGGATGGGGGGCGCACCAAGTGCCTATAATGGCTGTCCATTCTTAAAACCCAAGAGCTTCCTTCCATATATAGAATACCGTTTGTTTTCACAAACCAAGCAATGAGGGAATGGCTTTCACCACCGCATCATCGCCAACGGGAAAATCCGCAAATCAACTCGGGGCAGTCACCATGAGCTTGAAGCCCTTACCGTGGATATTGATGATCTCGATATCCGGATCGGGCTTCAGAAGTTTTCGCAATTTGGCGATGTACACGTCCATACTACGGCCGTTGAAATAATTGTCATCACCCCAGATGGCGTTTAAGGCGTAATTGCGTTGCAGCACTCCGTTCATATTCAGGCACAGCAGGTGCAACAATTCATTTTCTTTGGTAGTGAGCTTGGTTTCACTTTCATCGCTTTTCAAGATTTGCCGATCGAAATCAAAGGTAAACCGACCCAAATCAAATATCTGGGGTTCATCGAGAGTGGATTGACCGTCAGAACGCCGCAGAATGGCGTTGATGCGCATCACGAGTTCTTCCATCGAGAAGGGCTTAGTGATGTAATCATCCGCTCCCACACTAAAACCTTTCAGCGTGTCTTCCTTCATGTCTTTGGCCGTCAGAAATATGATCGGAACTTTTTTGTTCACCATCCTAATCTCCTTGGCCACGGTGAATCCATCTTTGATAGGCATCATGACATCGAGAATCACAAAGTCGAATTGTTCTTTGGCAAAAGTCTTGAATGCCTTATCGCCGTCGATGCACAGAATGGTTTCGAAGCCTTTGGCCTCAAGATATTCGCGGAGCAAGGAACCCAAATTCGGGTCGTCTTCCGCGAGAAGTATGCGTGTTTTTGAGTTCATGGGGTTGAGGTATTAATGGTTGTTTGGTATTTCAATGATGAAGGTACTACCTTTTCCGAAAACACTCTCCACCGAAACGCTGCCGCCGTGTTTTTCCATGACGGTTTTGACATAGCTTAATCCCAATCCGAACCCTTTGATATCGTGAATGTTGCCGGTCGGAACTCGGTAGAGTTTATCGAATATTCGTGTGCGGTCATCCTTTTTTATACCAATGCCGCGGTCACTCACGGCAATTTGAATCCCGGTAGGGGTATTCTGCGATTTGATTTGAATTTCAGGTGCTTCTTTGCTGTATTTGATTGCGTTATCGATAAGGTTATAAACCACGTTCGTCAGGTGTATTTTATCTCCGATTACCACGGGCTTGGTCGCTTCCAACCGCAAGTCGAGATGGCCGTCCCGGCGAGAGATCTGGATGCTGATGTTGCGTTTGGCCGTGCGGATGACCTCGTGCAGGTCTACCGGCTCCCGCGCAAATTCCATCTCGCTTCGATCGAGGACCGCGCTCCGCAATACATTCTCAACCAATACGCCCAGCCGTTTGTTCTCATCGCTGATCATATTGACGTAATTGCCCACGCGCCGAGATGAACTCTGCATCACCGGGTCGGACAGCGCTTCACATGCCAAGGAAATGGTAGAGATCGGAGTCTTCAACTCGTGGGTCATATTGTTGATGAAATCATTTTTGATCTCGGAGATTTTTTTCTGCCGCAATATCGTGCGTATCGAATAGATGAAGGCCAAAATAATCACGAGCATGAACAGCGCCGAGGAGGTGAGTAGTGGCCAGAGTGTCTGGATGAGATAGGTGTCGCGATTGGGAAACCATACGCTGAGGTACTTGGGTGGCTGCGGGAAATCATGCGGAAACATGCGAATCGTATAGGGCGAACTTCGCAGGTCTTCCAAGTACTCGCCACCGCCTTCCGACATCATGTCCGGTAGTTCCAAAGCGTCGAATATTGCAAAAGTGTACTCGGTTTCGATGCCGCCAACCTCGTGGAGGCTGCGCGTCAGCAACGAATCCATCTCCGCAGCACTGTAGTGATGCAAAAAATCCGAACCCAATTCAATATTGATCAGCCCGGTGAGCAACTCGGCGATGACGCGGGTGTCGATCTCGGTGAAGTACTCTTCAAAAGCCGGTGACTCAGAGGCCGCTGCACCTAACGAGTCGTCCAATTGAAACTGCTTGGAATTGCGGCTGTACTTCAGGGAATAGTTGCCGTCCTTACCGTAGTAATAGGCCGTGTCGGCCGTATTGAAAGGAATGTCGCTCGAAGGTATTTGGTGCGGTCGACGCCGCTGCAAGCTGTCGATACGGTTCAGCACGCGCTGTCCCACGGCGTTTCTCATCATTCTCTCCTTGGCCTCTCTGCGCTCCAAAGTGTTGTTCACTTCCCGCAGCGCCATTTTCACGTTGCGCGTAAATTGAGCCTCGCGGAGAGCTATAGAGTTCCCGATCCAATATATTTGAATGGCGATTAGCCCCACCAAAGAAAAAATGATGAGGAAGACGAGTACGGGAATAAACGTTTTCTTCAACTTTCCCCAACCTTCTCCACCTTCCTCTCGCCGGGGTCGGTCTTCGGGCTGTATCTCTCTCATTGGGCGGTGCGTGGTGCAATGCCGAGGAACGGGCTTCTTCGTCGCCGTTCCTCGCCGGCACTCCGCAACCGCCCAATGAGAGAGGATGCCGCCCTGCGCCCTCACGCAAATCACAATGACAGCCGATAGGAAATGCACAAGAAAACTTGCAATATGTGTGAAAGATAATGAATGGAATGTTCGAGAGATTTGAGCTCATGTCGGCGATTCATGCGCGAGGGCGAAAGGCGGTAGCCCACCTGTGGCGGTGGTTAGGGAATGCCGGGGGATGAGAGCGACCGGCGGAAGCTCCTTATCCCCATGCATTCCCTTGCCGCCGCCGGGGGTGGCTATAGCCTGTAGACCGACCTCGGAAATTCAAGGTGTTTTTTCGATGGGCAACACACATACCGTAAGAGTATATCCGCTCTATCCCGGGACAAACCCGAGGGCGCGCCCAAATGAAAAATTAAAATCCATCGAAAATGCGATTCCCATGCAGCGAGCAAATTTTCGTCCTCCTTACGCGGTCAAAGTTGCTATTTTTGCCCCATGGGCAAAGTGTTGATTTTGGGCGAAAACGGACAATTGGGACGCGCACTCCGCAGGTTGCCGCAATTTGACGGCGCCGTATTCATCGGACGCGGAGACGCGGATTTCGCAAGACCCGAGGCCCTCCGTGCTGCGCTGGCTCCTCATTCGTTTGATATCCTGATCAATGCCGCCGCCTACACAGCCGTGGATCGAGCCGAAGAGGAGGAATCTTTGGCACACCGGATCAACGCCGAATCGCCCCGCATCCTTGCTGAAATATGCCAAAACCGCGGCGCCGCAATGATTCATTTGTCCACGGACTATGTCTTTGGCCCTACGGCTGCGGAACCCCTTGAAGAAGATCACGCCACGGCGCCGGTCAACGCCTATGGCCGCACCAAACTGGCCGGAGAGCGCGGCGTGAGGGAGAAATGTGCGCGTCATGTCATCGTGCGAACGGCTTGGCTGTACGGACGTGAAGGGCATAATTTCGTAAATACCATGTTGCGGTTGGGCCGGCCGAGACGCGAAATCAAGGTGGTGTATGATCAGATTGGCGCGCCGACCTATGTCGATGATCTCGCAGGGGCATTGTCGGTAATCGTGGACTCCATGGAGAGGAGCGAAAACGAGGAATTTTTCGGGACTTACCACTTTGCCAACGAGGGCGTTTGCTCTTGGTATGACGTGGCGCACGCCATTTTTGAGATGCGGGATATCGACGTAGGCCTCAGCCCGGTTCGTTCCGCCGAATTTCCTACGCCGGCTGCGCGACCGAACTATAGCGTGCTGGATAAAACCAAAATTAGGAATACCTTTGAGCTGAAAATCAGGCATTGGCGTGACGCATTGCGCGAATGTTTGGAGGGAATGGGAAACAATGAAATGACATGACCGAAAAAACGCTGTTGATAACGGGCGGAGCGGGATTCATCGGTTCCGTGTTTATAGAACAACTCCTCGAGAACCAACCGAATACACGAGTGGTCAATCTCGATTTGATGACTTACGCCGGCAGTACCGAAAACATGAAGGCGTTTTTGGACAATCCGCGCCACCGGTTTGTGCAGGGAGATATCTGCGACCGGAAATTGGTGTCGAAATTGTTTGATCAACACGACGTTGATGGCGTGATTCACTTTGCCGCGGAATCGCATGTCGACAACAGCATAGCCGGGCCGGAAGCATTCATACGCACCAACGTCAACGGCACTTTCACTTTACTCGACATCGCCAGGAATCGTTGGATGGAAAAACCTTTCGTGGTACGTGGGGAAAAAGCTCACGCGCGGTTTTTGCACATCAGTACGGACGAGGTCTATGGCACCCTGGGTGAAACGGGCTTGTTTACGGAGACGACTCCATACGCACCCAACAGTCCATACAGCGCGAGCAAGGCGGCTTCGGACATGATCGTTCGGAGCTATTTCCACACTTTCGGCATGAACGTGGTCACCACCAATTGCTCAAACAATTACGGCCCCCACCAGCACGATGAAAAACTGATACCGACCATCATAAGAACGGCATTGGCCGACAAGCCAATCCCAATCTACGGCGACGGCCAAAACGTGCGCGACTGGCTATATGTGGTCGACCATTGTCGTGGAATTTCTTCGGTCTTTGACAAGGGAAAGTCGGGAGAAACCTATAATATTGGAGGCCGAAACGAGCGGACCAATCTGTATATCGCCCGGCGGATTTGCGATATTCTAGATGAGAAGCAACCGCGTAAAAAAAGGACTTACAGCGATTTGATCCGCTTTGTCGAGGATCGGCCCGGACATGATAAACGCTACGCGATAGACGCGGGTAAAATTGAGGGTGAGCTCGGCTGGAAAGCCGTTGAAAATTTTGAAACGGGCATAATGAAGACCGTTGATTATTACTTGGACAAATACCTTTAAGCATGGAACCGAACATACTGGCAAAAGCGAAAACCTGGCTGGGAGACGCATACGACGAAGAAACCCGAGCGGAAGTGCAACACATGATCGACACGGATCCCAAAGGCGTGGAGGATGCTTTTTACACCGACTTGGTTTTTGGGACCGGTGGGCTGAGGGGCCTCATGGGCGCCGGCACCAATCGCATGAACGCCTACACGGTTTCGATGGCAACGCAAGGCCTGGCCAATTACATCAACCGCGCCTCCAAGACGGACGTGAAAAGCGTGGCCATTGCTCACGATTCGCGAAATAACAGCCGGCTCTTTGCACGAAGGGCCGCTGAGGTGTTTGCCTCCAACGGCATCAAGGTCTATCTTTTCGGGGAGTTGCGACCGACTCCGGAGCTGTCTTTCGCCGTGCGGTACCTGAAATGTTCGGCCGGCGTGGTGGTCACCGCATCACACAACCCCAAGGAGTACAACGGCTATAAAGTCTACTGGAGCGACGGCGGGCAAATTGTGCCTCCCCACGATAAAGCCATAATCCAAGAGGTGCGAAAAGTGGATGGGCCAACCAAAGTGAAAAACCAAGTCGATGAGGAACTCATCGAAATCATCGGGGAGGAAATCGACCGGAAATACCGCGAAGCCGTATTGCGCGAATCGATTCACCCGGAAAGCATCGCAGATTCCGCCGACATGCCCATTGTTTACACATCCCTCCACGGGACGGGTATCACCCAGATGCCTATTGTGCTGAAAGAACTGGGCTTCAAAAACATCCATATCGTCAAAGAACAAGAGAAACCCGATGGAGACTTCCCGACGGTACACTCTCCCAACCCCGAGGAGAAGGCCGCTATGGACTTGGGTCTGCAACTTGGAGAAAAAGTCGATGCGGACATGGTCATGGGCACCGACCCCGATGCCGACCGTGTGGGTATTGGGGTAAAGGACTTGGACGGCCGCTTGATCTTGCTCAACGGCAACGAGACGGCTTCCATATTGACGCACTATCTCTTGTCGGGCTTAAAGGAAAAAGGCCGCCTACCCGACAATGGTTTTGTGTGCAGCACGATTGTCACCACCGAATTGATCAATGAAATCGCCGACGCCTACGGCGTGAATTGTTACGTGACATTGACGGGTTTCAAGTACATCGCTGAGAAAATCCGAGAAGTGGAAGGCCGCGAAAAGTTTATCGGCGGTGGAGAAGAGAGCTATGGATACATGATCGGAGATTCGGTTCGCGACAAAGATGCCATCGTCACCGGCGCCATGCTCTGCGAGATCGCCGCGTGGGCACACAGCCGAGGCAAAACGTTCTACGAGGAACTCATAGACATGTATGTCAAATACGGACTCTACCGCGAAGCATTGGTATCGTTGGTTAAAAAGGGGAAAGACGGCGCCGAGCAGATCCGCGCCATGATGGATGACTTCCGCACCAATATGCCCAAGTCAATCGCAGGTTCTGACGTGGTGGAAGTACGCGATTATCAAACGGACACCATCACCGACATGAAATCGGAAACTACGCGACCGACGGGTTTGCCGCAATCCAATGTGATGCAGTTTTATTTGGCCGATGGCAGCAAGGTCACTGCGCGTCCATCGGGTACGGAGCCGAAGATCAAGTTCTACTTCAGTTTGCGCGCCGACCTTGGAGACAAGAGCGAATTCGGAACGGCCAAAAAGCGGCTGGAAAAACGGATCGAGGAGCTGAAACATGCCTTTGTCAGCGATTGACGAAAGGTTGAGATCTCTGCGAAGGAGAGCACTTGTGAAAGGTGTCCCATTATTGGGGGAGCTTGGAATTTAAACCAAGTGATTTTCCCGCACCAAATCGAACACGGTCTTCACCGGGTTAAAAGTCTCGATGGGTACCTCGATGAAAATGGAATTCCATCTGTGCATGGCGCCGTTCCATAGCCCCGGCAATTCCAGCGCTTTAATCGGTCGTCCCATGTAGGTTTTGTCCACTACCATGCCCGTGTTTGGGTTGCGAAACTTTTTGAGGTCGAATTTCTCACCGCGGTAGTCTTTTATGGCCAAGACCAAGTCGACGGGGTTGAAGTGAGTGGCTTTTTTGAATATGGCCGCCTGCCCGGGGTCTTCCAAGTCGATTTGTGCTTTTTCAACAATTTGCAGGGAGGGGTGCTCACCGTCTTCGACGTAGAAAGGGCCGCCCCCGGGTTCTCCTTCGTTTTTCACCATGCCGCAAACCCGCAAAGGCCGGTGCATGAATTCGTATAGTTGTTTGGGAGAGTCCTTTGAAAAATCGCGATCGAACCACGTGGACAGAAATTTTGCGCACGCTTCGCGATCGAGTCGGCCGGCGTCGATATCTTTCAAAAATTGGAACATCGCGTTTCGAACGTGGAGCAATACACCGCCAAGCAGTTCTTTGTGGTTTACCGTGAGGGCTTTCAGCCGGTCGGGAACAACGTTGTCGATGTTTTTGACGAAAACCACATCGGCGTCGATGTCGTTGAGGTTGTCGAGCAAAGCACCGTGGCCGGCAGGGCGAAACAAAAGATCGCCGGCTTCGGTTCTTACCCAATTTCCGGTTTCAGCATCGATGGCCGGGGTGTCGGTGGAGGGTTTCTGTACGTCGGTTTCGATGGCGAACCTAACGTCGTATAAATCACCGACCATTTGGGCCGCCTCGGCCAAGTGGTTGTTGATGGAGTTGCGCCCTTCATGCGGCAATGTGAAATGGATGCGCACGATCCCCTTAGTGCCGTTGGCGGCGTACATCGCCCCTTCGTGAAAATGTTCCTCAAAGGCCGTTCGCGTGGAGCCATTGTCGTATCGGTGAAACAATATGGAGCCTTTGGGCAGCTGACCGTAGTTCATGCCATCTTCGAGTAGAAGTTCGCGTAAAATACGCTTGCGCCCGGCTTTTGTGTCCATTGCGTCTCGGGTCAAACCCGACCTATCACGCAGACGTTCGTAGAACGGATATTTTTTCAACTGACGGAAGAAGAGTTCGGTTATCTCATTTAGTTCTCCCTCATTCAAAAATTTAAATAGATCCTTGAACATGCGGCTCGCCGCGCCGCTCGCGGGCACGAATTTGATGACGTCCACGCCGCTGCGCATGCGGTATTCGAGAGCGAGTTCCTTTTCTTCACTATCTGAGAATACATGAATGCCGGTGCCAAGGGTGGCATTCGACAGAATCTTCATCGGTGGAAAGCCTTGTTGAAGCTCCCGGTAATAAACCGTGAGCTGGTGTTCCGAAATTCCTTTTTCGGTGAGAAGTGCGCGGTCCGATTCGGTTAACTTTTTCATAACACTCAGAGGATTTGTTGCGTCGGTTCGAAACCGTTGTTTTGATCAAAACTATTCAAATTCAACGGTACAATATAGGGGAGTCAAAAGAACCTGCGAAACCGTCAAATGGTTTAAAGGACGCAAGGAAGGCTGAGCGCTTTTCGAATACGCGGACAATTCCGGTTGTGTGACGGAAGTGAAAATTTCGTTTTGAGTAACTTCGTCGCAAAACACAGACTATGCCTAAGGTCTTGCTAACGGGAGGTGCAGGCTTTATTGGCACCCATATCGCCGCGGCTTTAATCGAAAGAGGTTTCGATCCGTTGATTGTCGATAATTTTTCCAATGCCAACCCATCGGTTGCTATGGCACTCGGCGAAGTGGTGGGTGGTGCGGTTGAAATCCACGATGTCGATTGTCGGGATACCGAGGAACTGGTCCGCCTGGTGGAGCTCCAAGGAGGAGTGTCGGGAATCATTCATTTGGCAGCATTCAAGGCCGTGGGCGAATCGGTTCGAAACCCGTTGAAATACTATGACAACAACTTGGCGTCCATGGTGTCGGTACTGCGCGTAGCTGAACGCTTTCCCGAATCTGCATTCGTCTTGTCTTCATCGTGTACGGTATACGGACAACCCGAAACTCCTTTTGTGACGGAAGAAACCCCCTTGGGAAACCCACACAATCCCTACGGATACACCAAACAAGCCTGTGAGCGCATTCTGAGCGACTTCGTCGCGGCATCCGAAAATGCCCGAGGGATTATTCTGCGTTATTTCAATCCCATTGGTGCACATCCATCGGGCAAGATCGGCGAATGGCCTCTCGGCGTACCCGACAATTTGGTGCCCTACCTCACCCAGACGGCAGTGGGCATCAGAGACCACCTCACGGTATTTGGTAGCGATTACGACACGCCGGATGGAACTTGCATTCGCGACTTTATCCACGTTTGCGATTTGGCTGATGCGCATATCGCCGCATTGGAACTGGCCTTGAATGCCGAAGCGCAAACCTGCGAAGTTTTCAATATTGGCACGGGCCGTGGACACAGCGTGAAAGAACTTATCGACACCTTTAAAAATGAGACCGGCGTGGACATCGATGTGCGCTACGGCCATAGAAGAGCGGGGGACGTATCCGCCATCTATGCCAACGTCGACAAAGCGGAAAAAATCCTCGGCTGGAAAGCGGAGCGCAGTCTGGGAGATGCTCTCCGCGACGCCTGGAATTGGCAACAAACCTTATCTTCGAAGCCATGAAGTGTGTGGGATATTTCGTTTTGACCGCAATTCTGACTTTGGCGTTTTGTACCAATGCGAGGGCACAAGACGACTATGATGGCGTGCGCATAGAGCGGGTCAAGGACCGCAAACAAGATAATTTCGTGCTGGAATTCACCAACGACATGTGGTTGGACACCCCTGCTGACGTAGATTTGAGAGTACTATCCGTCGGCTTCAAAGGATATTTTTTCGTCGATCATAATTTCGGTGAGGGCATATTCAGTTTTGCCTGGGGCTTGGGCATCAGCTCCGACAATGTGCACAGCAATGCAGTGCCGGTGCGTGAAGTGAATGAAGAGGGGAAACCGGGGAATCAAGTTTTGACAGCCTTTCCCGATGAGTACGATTACGACAAGAACAAATTTGTGACCACGTATTTGGAGTTGCCCTTGGAGCTGCGCATTATCACCCGAGGACGAAGCCCATTTAAGCTTGCAGCCGGTTTTCGCCTCGGTTATTTGCTCGCCGATCATCAAAAGATCATTGACGGATACGGCAAACGCAAATACTACGACTTCGCTCACATCACCAATTGGCGGTATGGATTGTCGGCGCGCATTGGAGTGGGCAAATTTGGCCTTACCGGATTTTATTCCCTGACTCCGCTTATCGAAGAGGGCAAGGGCACCCAAGTCATCCCCGTTTCGGTGGGGATTTCTTTTATACCCCTTTGAGAGTGATTCAGAGATGGATCGAGTGTGCAAATAGCCCAATCGCCATCCGAATTTTCCGCTTTCCTTAAAAGGAAGGAGCCGACCTCACAACTTCCACTCAAAAGCTACGGCCGCATACATGCACAGAAATCCCGCGACGGCTCCGGCATAAGCCTCGATGGGGGTATGTGCACGCAGGATGAGACGAGCGCTCAATACCGATGCGGCAATGAAAATGGCAATGACCAACAGCCCTATATTGGCGAATCCGTGGATGCGAAAGAGTCCAAAGATGACGCCTAAGATTCCGAAGACCCCCGCAGCGTGCACGCTCACTTTGCGGAAGAAGTTCAGCGTGGAAAGTACTATGACCGTCAAGATACTGCCGATCAGGATGGAGTATATTGGTGTAGGCAGGTTGCCCCCTGAAAGGAGGTAGTATCCCATGGCAAAGAAAAACAAGGTGGATAGAAAAGGAGCCAGCCTTTCATTTCTCGGTGGGCGTTCCAAGGACGACAGGGCGCCATGCCATCGCAACAAAAGAATATTTATCCCTGGAAAGGCGATGGTGCTCAAGGCCACCACCAAGTAAATAAGATTGGCTTGTTCAGGAAACAGACGACCCCGAATATACCAATCGTATTCCGTGGCGATGTAAACAGCGCTCAAGGGCATCAGCAAAGGATGAAATACGGCGGAAATGACTACGGCGACTCGGCGCATGGGGGACATAATCTAGGAACCAAACAAGAATACGCGTTCACTCAAAATGCAATGTATCCAAGCAAACGGGGATTTGATCGTTGAGCGTACCGAAAACATGTTGAAACTTGGAAATCGGACGCTCATCAAAGTTGTTTGCGCAATCGGGCCACCGAAATATTCATCTGCTCACGGTATTTTGCCACCGTGCGCCGTGCGATATTGTACCCCTTGTCGCGCAACAGGTTGGCCAACTTATCATCGGTCAGCGGTTTTTTCTTGTCTTCGGCGTCGATGAAATCCTCCAAAATACGTTTGACTTCACGGGTCGATACTTCCTCGCCGGTATCGGTGGAAAGAGACTCGCTGAAAAAACTCTTTAATAAAAAAGTCCCATAAGGTGTTTGAGCGTACTTGCTGTTGGCCACCCGCGATATCGTCGAGATATCCAAATGAACGATTTCGGCAATGTCTTTTAATATCATGGGTCTCAGCATGGTCTCATCGCCGGTCAGAAAATAGTCCTTCTGATAATTCATGATGGCATCCATGGTCAGCATGAGCGTTTGCTGCCGTTGTTTGATGGCGTCGATGAACCAACGGGCGGAATCGATTTTCTGCTTGACAAACATCACGGCATCCTTTTGCTTCCTGTCTCTCTGCTTCGCTGCGGCATACCCTTTCAGCATTTGTTTATAGGACTCGCTGACGCGGAGTTCCGGGGCATTTCTCGAATTCAGCGACAGGAGCAGTTCATCATCTTCCACGGTGATGATGAAGTCGGGGATCACATGTTCCGCCGATCGGGAGGAGTCGCGAAGGCTATTGCCGGGCCGGGGGTTCAGGTTGACGATCTCCCCAATGGCTATTTTCAAATCATCGTCGGAGATATCCATCTTCTTCAAGATGCGGTCATAGTGCTTTTTGGTGAAGGCGGTGAAGTGCTTGTCGAGAACCTCTTCCGCGATGCGTACCGACGGATAGTTGTGGTCTTTTCGCTTGAGCTGTAGCAGGAGGCACTCGCGGAGATCGCGTGCACCGATGCCCGGCGGGTCGAGATTCTGCACGATTTCCAAAACTTTGATAAGTTCGTCGTTGTCGGTGATGATGCCTTGCGAAAAGGCCAAGTCGTCAACGATGTTTTCGGTGTCACGCCGCAAATAACCGTCGTCGTCCAAATTTCCAATAATGGTTTTTGCCAGATTTTCTTGTCTTTCGGTGATGTTGCGCAGGGATAACTGGTTTTCGAGGGCATCGCGGAAAGAACTTCCGGACACCAGCGGCATCGATTTTTCGTCGTCATCAGCACCGCGGTTTCTTATACTTAGTTTGTACGTCGGCGTATCGTCGTCGTCCATATAATCCGAAATATCGAAATCATCACGCGAGTCGCTGTTCTCGTCTTCGTCAAAGGTATCTTCGGGCGTTTCCTTTTCTTCGTCAGTGCTGTCGGCTCCTTCTTCCAACGCGGGATTCACCTCGAGTTCCTCTTTGATGCGCTGCTCGAGCTCCACGGTGGGCACCTGCAGGAGCTTCATCAACTGAATCTGTTGAGGAGAGAGTTTCTGAAGTAATTTTTGCTGTAAACTTTGTTTGAGCATGTTGAGTTCTTGGTGTGGTAGGTACCGCCGTACTATGACGGTCAACAAACTTAGGGAAAGTTCGGTAAAAAAATTGATACGTGCCGTCGCTGTTCAATGAATAACCGCGATCAGCCGCCAACGTTTCTTCAGTTTGTAATTTTTGTCGGGACTGACTGCAAACGAAGCGATGCCGATGGCCGCAAATACCCCGGAAAGGCCCCAAGCCGTATCGTCGATGATGGGCGTACGACCGGTATTGAATTGATTATTGGCCGCGGTGATCAACAGTATGGAGGGAATGGCATAAAATGAGGATATGCCGATGGCGCGAATGGCCCCGGAACGCGCGACCAAGATTTTTTCCACTTCACCGTAGTTCACTCCAACATTTTGATCGAGAAAAAACACCGTGTCGTTCAGACCGGTGATTGTACCTGATTTGATGGCGTCGTCTCCCTTCATCACAAAACGAATTTCATCGCCCGTGTAATACCTCACGCGTTTGTTGGTTCCCGCTTTTTCCAAAAGCACGAAAGGCCGCATCTGTGCATTGGCCCACAAAGGCGCAATCATCAGCGCCATAAAAATCCATATCGTCGGCCGTAGGTTACGCGTCATATCGAATGCACACGTTTTTGGGTTCGGTAAAAAAGCGCATGGCTTCAAAGCCACCTTCTCGGCCCATGCCCGAGTTTTTCACCCCACCGAAAGGTGTGCGCAGGTCACGGGCCAACCAGCAGTTCACCCATACGATACCGGCTTCCAGCCTTCCGGCCACGCGGTGTGCGCGGGTGAGGTTTTGCGTCCATACGGTGGCCGACAGTCCGTAGTCCGTGGCATTGGCCTTGGCAATGGCTTCGGCTTCGTTTTCGAAAGTGTCGATGGTGACCACCGGTCCAAAAATCTCCTCGCGGTTGGTGCGGCAGTTCTGATCGATGCCTTCGATAATGGTGGGCTGAATATAATACCCATCCGACAATTCGCCGTCGAGTTTCACGCGATCCCCGCCACAGAGAATCCGGCCACCTTCTTCGCGTGCCAACGCGATATAGCTCAGTATTTTTTCCATGTGTTGTTTGCTCACCACCGCTCCCGTTTTGGTGTTTTCATCCGATGGATCGCCGACTTTCATTTTGGAGGCCTTTTCGACAAAGGCCTTTTTGAATTTTTCATAAATCGATGCCTCCACCAGTATTCGCGAGCCGCAAAGGCATATTTGACCTTGGTTGTCGAATGAGCTGAGCATGGTCGTCCGCAACATTTCGTCAAAATCGCAATCGGCAAAAATCACGTTTGGGTTTTTGCCGCCGAGTTCCAGGCTGAGCTTTTTAAACTGCGGTCCCGCCACGGATATAATGCGCTTGCCCGTCTCGGTGCCGCCCGTGAATGAAATCGCCGCGATGTCCGGGTGGTGGCTGATGGCGTCACCGGCCTCCGCTCCTCGTCCGTGCACGATGTTCAGCACGCCTTTGGGAAAATTTACTTCTTCGAGCACTTCCGACAGGAGATAGGCAGTCATCGGTGTGATTTCCGAAGGCTTGGCTACCACCGTATTGCCCGTTGCCAGCGCCGGGGCAATTTTCCAAGTAAAGAGATACAACGGTAAGTTCCAGGGAGATATGCACCCCACCACTCCAAGCGGCCGCCGCAGTGTGTAGTTGATTCCCAGCCCTTCGGTGTAGTGGCTCTCGCTGTCAAAGTGCAAGGCCGCCGAAGCGTAAAACTCGAAGTTCTGGATCGCCCTGGGAATATCCACGCGCCGCGCCAACCGCACCGGCTTGCCATTGTCTTTGGATTCGGCACACACAAATTCTTCCATTCGGCTCCGAATGCCATCGGCCACATTCATCAAATGCCGAAAACGCTCCTCCGGCTTCAAGCCCGACCACTCGCCAAAAGCCCGTTTTGCAGCCGACACGGCCTTATCGATATCCTCGGCGCCACTGTCAGGCAACTCACTGTATACCTTTCCGGTAGCGGGCTGAACATTCTCAATCCAGCCCTCTTTTTCCGCAGCGCAAAAAGCCCCGTCGATGTAATTTTTGATGCGATCCATGCCCCGAATTTCGGCATTCTTGCGCACATTCAATAATTCAGAATCGGTGCGAATTGCGATTCACCGGACTTTTTTACATCAATTTTTTGGGCGCGCCCCTCGATATGCATCAGCCGGTCGGCCAAGTCTTTCAAGGGTATTTGTTCTACATTTTCAAATCGTCGCCACCGAGCCGGGTCGGTCTACCGCCTGTATCTCCCTTTGCGGGCGGTGCGGTGCGCAGCCGAGAGACGAGCTTCCAAGGCGCTGCACTGAGGCTCTCGAAGGGTCGCTGTCTCTCGGCGGCGCTCCACAGACCGCCCACAAAGGGAGGATGCCGGCGTCCGCCCTCGCGCAATAAAACGAAGTCAGGTTACAAAATGGTGGTACCGAAAAAAGCACAAACCTCAGATTTCATACGGTCCAAGGCCATCTTTCCTCGGAGCAGATCGTTGATTTCCCGTGGTTCCGAGGCCGTCTTGATAGCCTCTTCGGTTTCAGACATCATTTCCTTGACCTTCCGAAGTTTAAAACGCATCAAAGGGTCAAACACCGTACGGCGCAAGTCGTCCTCTTCAGATTCGGTGTAGATGCGGTGTTTCACAGCCCAGTTTTCGCTCAACTGATAGGGTTCGCTGATCATATCGGCCACGGCTTGATTCAACTCGGGGTCGCGCAAGAAAAGCTCCAACTCAGGGAAATGCCCGGTTTCCGCAAATAGCCGCCGGTATTCCGCCACGATTTTAGTACAGACTTCCGAGCGGAAATCTATCGAGTCGGACTCCATGTCATGGAGGATGTATTCAGCCACACGCACGCGCATGGTTTCCACATTCGGCTCGTATTCGGTGGCATCATCGACTTTCCCATCCTTTGAAGCATCACCTTCCTCAGTGTCCGGGGCCAGCTCCAGGTCAAATTCGTGGTTGCCATATTTTAGCATCACACGAATGACCTCTTTCTCATACACCTCGGGATCGACCACGATGGGGCCATCATCTTGCGGCCTTTTCCTTTCGGGCTCCGGCTCCGCTTCGTATTGGTCTTGCCGGCGATGTCGGCGGATTTGTTCGCGCCGCAAAATTTTATTTAGCTCGCTGACCAAGGCCCGATCGTCAATGCCCAATCGATTGCCGCACTTCTCCAGATAAAAACTTCGCGCGATATGGTCGTCGATGTGCGCCAAACTTTCCAGCACTTGGCGGGTGGCGTCCGATTTTGCGATCGGGTCTTCATTGGCGTCTTTGAGGAGTACATCCAAGATAAAGTCGACGAAGTCTCGAGCTTGGTTTTTCAAATAATCCTCGAGTTCGGTTTGCGACACGCTGCGCGAAAAAGAGTCGGGGTCGTGTCCTTCGGGAAACAGAACCACCCGAACATGAAGCCCTTCGGCCAAAAGGATGTTGATGCCCCGCATGGCCGCATTGATGCCGGCCATGTCACCGTCGTACAAGATGGTGGCATTCTTGGAGTACCGTTTGATCAATTTTGCTTGGCCCGGAGTGAGGGAAGTCCCCGAGGAGGCGACCACGTTTTCCACCCCGACTTGGTGCAGGGAAATGACGTCGGTATAGCCTTCGACCAAGAGGCATACGTCTTCGCGCGCTATGCTCTGCTTCGACTCGAAAAGACCGTACAAGGTGCGGCTCTTGTCGTAGAGTTCGTTTTCCGGCGAGTTGATGTATTTTACCTTGTCGTCTCTCTTGAGCGTGCGCCCGGCAAAAGCCGTACATCGCCCGCTGACGTTGCGGATCGGGAATATCACCCGGCCGCGAAAGAAATCATAGGTACCGTATTTGCCGTCCTTGATCAGTCCGACGCGCTCCAGGAATTCACGCTTGTGCCCCGCAGCCTCAGCGGCAGTTAACAAGGCATCGCTTTGATCGAAAGCGTATCCCAAGGCGAATTTTTCGATGGTTTGATCAGTGTATCCCCGCTCTCGAAAATAACTCAACGCCACCGCCTTGCCTTGGTCGGAATCCCAGAGGTTAGTGCGGAAATGCTCCAAGGCAAATTCATTGACCAAGGCCAAGCTCTCGCGGATATCGCGCTCTGCGCGATCTTCATCGGTCATACCGGTCTCTTCCACTTCGATTTGGTACTTCTCCGCCAAGTATTTCAAGGCTTCCGGGTAGGACATGGCTTCCAGCTCCATCAAGAAAGACACAACGTTGCCACCTTTTCCGGAGCTGAAGTCCTTGAATATTCCTTTGGAAGGAGACACGAAAAATGAAGGCGTTTTTTCGTTCGTCCAAGGGCTGAGCCCTTTGTAGTTGGACCCCGATTTTTTCAACTGCACGAACTCGCCGATCACCTCTTCGATGATGGCTGCGTCGAATATGCGGTCTATGGTCGATTGTGTGATCATCGTCGGTTCATTCCGTGGTTTAAAGTGTCGTGGCCCTTCATGTACTCATCCATGTCGATTCGTTCGATCAATGCTCCGGTAGTATCGTAAAACATCCACCAACCGGTGCGGTTATCGCTGGCGTATTGGCCTTGGTAGCGCATCATGCCGTTGGGGAAATATGAAATGACGGCCCCATCGCGCATGCCCTTGTAATATTCCATTTCACTCCAGCGGTATCCGTTGTCATAAAAGGATTCCCACAAGCCGGATCTCTTGTCGTCGATCAGGGTTCCGCGAAGTTTGACGAAACCATTGGCGTAGGTCTCGGAGATCTTCTCAACCTTGGGTGTGGCTTCCATTGAATCCACCTCCTCTTCGGCCGGCGCCTCACATGATAGGAAGGCGAAGGCGAGGATTCCGATAAAAGCCGTTTGCCTCAAACGCATCATGGTAAAACAGTGTTTTTACTTTCGGCGCCTGCCCCGTTCGGAATGGTTCATACAGTGATTTGCAAAGTCTCGGTAGCCCTGTCATACATTTGTAGACAAGTCTGTTATGAGATGAGAACTGTGCCGGTATTGGGTTTTCCGAACCGGAAACGCCGGTTATTTTTTGCGGTGAATGGTGTAATTCACCAACTCTTCGAGTGAATCTCGGGCTTCACTCGATTCAAAAGTATGAAGAATTTCCAATGCCCTGTCACGGAATTCCAGCATTTTATCCCCGGCGTATTCAATGCCCCCCGAGTCAACGACATATTGAATGATTTCTGCCACGCGGACCTTGTCGGTATTGTGATGCTTTACCGTATTGATGATGCGTCGTTTTTCCGATTTTGAAGCGTGGTTTAAGGCGTAAATCAAAGGCAAGGTCAATTTCTTTTCCTTGATGTCGATTCCGGTCGGCTTTCCAATGTTTCCATTGGTATTGTAGTCAAACAAGTCGTCCTTGATTTGAAATGCCATGCCGACCAGCTCTCCAAACTCGCCCAGGCGATTGGTGGTTTCTTCGTCGGCACCAACCGAGTGGGCTCCACTTCGACAGCACGCGGAGATCAGGGAGGCGGTCTTTTGCCGAATGATGTCAAAATACACCTCTTCGGTGATGTCGAGACGACGCGATTTTTCGATTTGCAGCAATTCGCCTTCCGACATAAGGCTTACCGCTTCACTCACGATGCGCAACAATTCAAATCGCCCCTCTTTGACACTGAGCAGCAGACCACGAGACAAGAGATAATCTCCGACCAATACAGCGATCTTGTTCTTCCACAGAGCATTGACCGAGAAGAATCCTCGGCGAAGGTTGGCGTCGTCCACCACGTCGTCGTGAACCAAGGTGGCAGTGTGGAGGAGCTCAATCAACGAGGCCGCCGTGTATGTGGCGTCATTGGTCTCGCCACACAGCCTGGCCGACAGAAATACGAACATCGGTCGCATCTGCTTGCCTTTGCGCTTAACGATATAGTGGGTGATGCGATCGAGCAATGGGGTAGTGCTCTTCATCGAATCGCGAAATCGCGACTCAAATTCTTTCATCTCCCTCTCTACCGGGGCCTTTATTTCTTTGACTGCAGCCAATTGCCTAAAATGGAACGCAAATATCCGAATTCAAATCGTATTTCCGGTTTATCGGTTTCGTACACAAGGCGAATTGAATCGAATCGAATAATTCACCCCTCGAGTTGAACAAGATGGGGAAGGTTGGGAAGGTTGGTGGAAGTGTGGAAAGTTGAGAAGGTTGGGAAAGTGATGGTGGTGTGGAAAGTTGAGAAGTTAGACGATCTCACGTCCAAAAGAATCCGGGTCTTACATTAAAAACCTTCATTACGTTCAATTTTGGCAAATCGAATCTTGGATCCACTGTATAGGGTGAGGATCATTGCGGAGGGTGTGGCGTGATAATAGGCGGCGAAGAGTACGAAGGTTTGGGTGCCGGAGGCGATGAGTGGCCGTTTGAAGGCGCGTCCCTCCTCATCGACCGATACGACCGCCGGTCGTGCCGAACTAGACCCGGTTAAGGGTCGCACAGTCGTTCCGTCGTAAAATCCCTGGGGATCGTTGCGTTCGTTGTCGTTGAATATGAGGTAGGTTTTGCCGCGGACGAGATAGCTGACGTATGAAATGTACTTGCCTTCTTCGCGAGATGATGACTGCATTTTTGGGATGAGCGTATTGTTGATGATACGGCTGTCGGGAGCGATCCGGGTGATCAGGATTTCATCGAAGTTATTGATTTCTATGGTCGAGTATGTGCCGGATGCCGGGTTGAACACCGTCGCGGTTTGAGAGTAGCGCATCTCGCTGATCATCTGTAGGGTATCTTTGCCGAAGGCCTGTACCAAGTCGAGATCGAAGCGGCCCGATTCTGACTCTTTTTGCCGGACATCGGCGCGGAACCGCAGTCGAAAATCGCGTCCGAAGGGATACATGCCGTAGTTGAGTATCGTTCCATTTGTAGCGTCGACCTCCAAAGAAAATGTTCCGGCCATATTGGCGTTCAGCATATTGCCGTAGAATCCCGCCACTTGGAGATTGCCCTCGTCATTGATCACCGGCTGTGCGTCGTAGAGTTTCTTGTCACCCAGTGACAGAAATTTTTCGCTCACTCGATCGGTTGTTGGGTCGTAACTCACCAAGGTGTATTCCACCTCGCGATTATCGTATTTTTTTTGCTTGTCCACTGCTTCTTCAGCTATGGATGTCAGCAGATGAACATGGCCTGCGGTGTCGCTGATCGCCTTTTCCACCAAAGTTTGCCCGGCGGGGTAAGGCAATCGCAACATGCCTGATTGCAGCAAAGAAAACTTCCCGTCGAATACGCGCACCTGTATCTTTTCATTTTTGAACGAGTCCGGCTCGTCGGGAATAAGCATGACCGTTCTCCGCCCATCCTCACTCAAAAAAATCGTGAAACCGTCATCGTAGTTCATCGCGAGCGCTTTTCCTTGTCCGATGGTAATCGGCGTTGGACTGATGGTGGCGTCGTCTTGAATCTCGAAGGCGAAAATGAACACTTCACCGGTTTTGCCGTCGTCGGCCGTCGCTATGATATAGTCATTGTCTTTGGTGGAAAACGTAAAAGCGTAATAAGTGGGCATGCCTTTTATTTCGGGGAACTTGAATTCCGTCCGTGATCGAACCTTCAAGCTGTCCGTGCTCACTTTTACAAGCGTAAACTTGCGCATGCGTCTCATATTTCCATACAAGGCATAAAAATGGTCGTCGGCATGGCCAAACAATTGCAGCAGTTCCAAGCCGCGCTCCTCTTCTTGCACGGGGCCGAGGAAGGAGTCAAAGTCTGATTTCTGTGCCGTTGCGCTAAAAGCCAAGCCGATGAAAGAAATCACATAAAGTCCGCGTTTCCAAAACATAATTCTACATATATTCGCCCGAGACACATTGCAAATAGGCAAAGTTAACGGCATTCCGATTCCACCGCAATTCAGTTCCTTCGCTGTGTACGTACAGGGTTCTTTTCCGGATACGAGTTGCCGAAACACCAAACCGACCGCGCTGTATGTGCATTTCATCAAATGATATAGTGAGTGGTTTGGCACTGGCGCCATAACACCTGCCCATTTGCTTGAGAAAACAGGCTTCGGAAAATTCTCAGCCCGAAAAAAGAACAAGTTGGCAACTAAAACAGCGTTTTTAATTAATTCATTCAGTCGAGGATTCAACAAATATATCTTCTTTGTTGCTTCCTTGGCCGCCGCCACATGCAACGGACAGGATATTTATTCTTCGGGATACGAGTCAGACACCTTGTATGCCGTGCGAAATGCCGTAAAATTCGATCCCGTACAGATTGTTTTCGGCGATTTCAGATTGCATTACGAACGCATCATTTCCGATCGGTGGAGCGGAGAAGCGAGCATCGGAATCACACGGCGTAATTATGCCGCCGGGTGGTTTGATTACGACCTCGACAACCTCGGCGCTCAAGTGGATATCCGAACGGGTCCGGCCGCCGGCTTGATCATGCGCCGGTATTTCCATGCCGGCCCGGAACTCGATGGCCCCTATCTCGCCGCGGGCTTTATATTTCGCGATTATATCAAGGACTACCGACCCCTGGACCGTTATGGGGAGCTTACCGGTCAATCCTTTACGGACCGCCGGCGATTTTCGTCAATCGTGGTCTTGTTCGGCGTACAGCCGCTGTCATATTCAGGCAATATTTTTGCCGATTTTTTCACCGGCCCCGCTTTGCGATTCGTAAATTACGACCAAGTGCGCGCCCGCGAAACGTCCGGAGGTGATACCCATTACGTGCGCCACGTTTCCAAAGTGGACATGGGATGGGAAATCGGCGTCCGGATAGGTTTCGGCTTTTAATTCGGGATAGAGTATCCCCACCGGAAAACGCAGTAGATTTCCGGACAGCGAAATATTCAATCGTTGGGGGAATCGGACTTTGCCGACGTTTCTTATTCTACCGCCGCTTTGTTCTTGTTGGCCAATTGCCCACAGGCCGCATCGATATCTTTGCCTCGGCTGCGTCGCACATTTACAATCACATGTCGGGATTCGAGGTATTCGGCAAAGCTGTCCACCACCTCAGGATCGGCTTGTTCAAACTCGCCGTCGTCGATGGGATTGTATTCTATGATGTTCACTTTGCACGGTACGATTTGACAAAATTCGGCGAGCTCGCGCGCGTCTTCCGGCGTATCGTTGAAATTCTTGAAAATGATGTATTCGTATGTGACGCGCGTACCGGTCTTATTGTAAAAATACCTCAGTGCATCGGCCAACACCTCGAGCGTATTGGTCTCGTTGATCGGCATGATTCGGTCGCGTTTGGCGTCGTTGGCGGCGTGTAATGACAAGGCGAGATTGAACCGCACATCGTCATCGCCAAGCTTTTCTATCATTTTGGCAATGCCCGCGGTCGACACCGTGATTCGCCGTGGCGACATTCCCAACCCGGCGTCGTCGGCTATCATTCTCGTAGATTCCAGCATGTTGGCGTAGTTGAGCAATGGCTCTCCCATGCCCATGTATACGATGTTGGACAGAGGTTTCTCGCGCAGTATTTCCGCGTCCTTATATATCTCGGCCACTTGGTCGTAGATCTCGTAGGCTTCGAGGTTTCTCATGCGTTTCAGCCGGCCCGTGGCGCAAAATGTACACGCCAGGCTGCAACCCACTTGCGAAGAAATACAGGCGGTGGTGCGATTGGCCGTCGGAATCAATACCCCTTCAACAATTCTGCCATCGTGTAGGCTAAACGCGTACTTGATGGTTCCGTCGGCGCTGTATTGCTTATCGGCGATGCCAATGGATTTTATTTCGAAACGCTCCGCAAGAGACTGCCGAAACGCCTTGGGGAGATTGGTCATCTCGTCGAAGCTTCGCGCGCGTTTGGTCGTTAGCCATTCATGCACTTGCTTGCCGCGAAATGGTTTCTCTCCCATTTCAGTCGCTTCAGCGATGAGTTCTTCACGCGTGAGTTTTCGGATGTCTTTAAGTGTCGGCATATTATGCAAAATTACGGAAAACGAAGCGAGGGTGCATAATCCCCGATACAAATCGAAGAGATATAAATATGAGATTTCAAGATCGACCCTTCAAGAGCGCTTCGGCGATCAAGATATCTTCCGGTGTGGTTATTTTCAAGTTGGTCCTATTGCCTTCCACCGTGGCGATGGACATACCGGCAAATTCGGCCACGGAAGCATCGTCGGTGAAGTACGGTTGGAAATCCGTGCGGTAAGCTTCGACGATATGTTCCCGTTGGAAGCACTGAGGCGTTTGCACCGCCACCAGTTCGTGGCGCGGCAAGGTGATGCCCGCTTTACCGGTCATTCGGCGGATCGTGTCCACAACGGGGACTACGGGAATGGCCGCGCCGAACCGATTAGCCGCCTCGAAGCATCGGCTGATCGTGCCTTCGGATACGAGAGGACGAACGGCATCGTGAATCGCCACCAAATCAACCCCGCCATCCACGGCGTCCAATCCGTTTCTCACGGAGTGAAAGCGCTCCGCGCCCCCTTCGACCACCCGAATTTCGTCCGGTTGCGCGAGCCATTTTTCAGCGATGTCCCGCCATTGATTCTCCAAGCCTCTGAACAGAACGAGCACGAAGTCCATGGTGGAATCGAATGCGCGAAAAGCCTCTATGGTATGGATGATCACAGGTTTGCCCGCCAGCGGTAAAAACTGCTTGGCAGTTTTGGCCATCATGCGGGTACCGGTGCCGCCGGCTACGATTATCGTGGCTTTCTTGGACATGCGTTATTCCGATTATTGATCGTCATTGGGATTCTGCCTACCTGAAAGTCCAAAAGTAGAGTTTTGGTTGCCACCTCCGCTCGCGTCCCGCGAATGAAACTTTTCACCTTGAGACCCTCGAATGGTACATAAATCAAGCGCATCATTTGGACTTTAGAAACGGCTAGCTAGTAGGCAATAATCAAAAAACTTGTAGTGTGTCGGGCTTATAAAGTCCAAAGGCAAGCGATGCACTGAGCCTGTCGAAGTGGCTTGCGAACCTTCTCGTAAGTCGTAGTTTACTCAAGTAGATGAGATCTTCCGAAAGCGAGCATAACGCATCATTTGGACTTTAGAAACGGCTATCTAGTAGGCAATAATCAAAAAACTTGTAGTGTGTCCGGCTTATAAAGTCCAAAGGCAAGCGATGCACTGAGCCTGTCGAAGTGGCTTGCGAAGCTTCTCGGAAGTCTTAGTTTACTCAAGTAAATGAGATCTTCCGAAAACGAGCATAACGCAGCATTTGGACTTTAGAACCGTACACACTAGATGATGAGCATCGCGTCACCATACGCCAAAAACCGATATTTTTCCTTGATGGCGACCTTATAAGCTTTCATGACATTGTCATATCCACCGAAAGCAGCCACTTGCATCAGCAGGGTACTTTCCGGGGCGTGGAAATTGCTGACCATCGAGTCGGCAATGGAAAACTCGTAAGGGGGGAAGATGAATTTATTGGTCCAACCCTCGAAAGGGTTCAGTTTGCTTTCGGTAGAAACCGATGTCTCGACCGCACGCATGGTTGTAGTTCCGACCACGCAAATTTTCTTCTTTTCGTCTTTGGCACGGTTTACGATGTCGGCCGCCTCCTGGGTGATTTTCATCTCCTCGCTGTCCATCTTGTGCTTGGTCAGGTCCTCGACTTCTACCGCTCGAAAGGTTCCCACACCCACATGGAGGGTGACATATGCAAAGTGGACGCCCTTGAGCTCAAGACGTTGCATCAGTTGACGGCTAAAGTGCAGCCCTGCGGTTGGTACGGATACCGCACCTTCATTGCGGGCATAAATCGTTTGAAATCGCTCTTTGTCTTCCGGTTCGGCTTCGCGGCCCATGTATTTCGGGATCGGAGTTTCGCCCAAGCGCATCATTGTTTCCTTAAATTCTTTGTATTCTCCATCAAACAGAAAGCGCAAAGTTCGGCCACGCGATGTTGTATTGTCGATGACTTCTGCTACCAGTTCGTCGTTCTCGCCAAAGTAGAGTTTGTTGCCGATACGGATTTTGCGCGCCGGGTCTACCGATACGTCCCAGAGAAGGGTTTCCGGATTGAGTTCGCGCAGCAAAAACACTTCGATTCGAGCACCGGTTTTTTCTTTGTTGCCGTAGAGCCGGGCAGGAAAAACCTTGGTGTCGTTCATCACCAGCGTATCGCCTTCATCAAAATACTTGATGAAGTCCTTGAACATTTTATGCTCGATCTTGCCCGTTTTGCGGTGGAGGATCATCAGCCTGCTTTCCTCACGATCGGGAGTGGGGTGTTTGGCGATAAGTTCCTCGGGTAGATTGAACTTGAACTTGGAAAGCTTCATCCTTGACATAGAGCGGTTTTTATAAGAAAAATTGTAGGGAAAACGGCTGCAAAGGTACGCAACATTGTCGAGATAATTTTTGTCCTCTTGTGGGCGAAGATAGACGAGTCGTCAGGTAAGATATATAAGGCGAGAATCGAGGGAATTGTTTGATTTTGTACGGAGGTTTTGGGCGTGTCCCCGGCCCCTGCGGGCGGGCCGGGGTCGGTCTACCGCCTTTATCTCCCTTTTGCGAAACGCGGGGGCGTAGGCGCAAAAACGAGTTTCCAAGGTCACTGTTTCTGCGCCACGCCCCAAAATGCGTTCGCAAAACGGAGGATGCCGGCGTCCGCCCTCACGCGCATCCGTGCCAATCATTGCCTTGTCTTTTCAAACTTCGCTGACCGAACGGCGATATTCTGTTACGAGGCTCTCGAAGGACACTTTTCGCTTTCTCCGTACCTTCGCAGATTAACTATTGGGATCTTATGATTGTAGCTCCATCAAAACAAAGGTATTGCGTCAGCATCACCGAGTATAGACGATTTCCCACCCGCGAAGTTCGCGTTGGCACCGTCACTATTGGCGGTGACAATCCCATTCGGCTGCAGTCCATGACCACCACGGATACCATGGATACCGAGGCGAGCGTGGCTCAGAGCATTCGCATGATCGAAGCGGGTTGCGAGCTGGTGCGGCTGACGGCTCCAAGCAAGAAAGATGCTGAGAACCTCCTTCCCATAAAAGAGGCCATTCGCCAAGCGGGATACGACACTCCCCTCGTTGCGGACATACATTTCACTCCCAATGCGGCTGAGATTGCAGCGCGAATCGTCGAAAAAGTACGGGTCAATCCCGGCAACTATGCCGACAAGAAAAAATTTGAGAACCTGGTATACACCGACGAGACTTATAATAAAGAGCTCGAACGTATCCGAAAGCGATTTACTCCTCTGGTGCTGATTTGCAAAGAGGAAGGCACGGCCATGCGCATCGGTACCAACCACGGTTCTTTGAGCGATCGAATTATGAGCCGTTACGGCGATACGCCCCGTGGGATGGTCGAGTCGGCCATGGAGTTTTTACGAATATGTCGCGACAATGATTTTCACGACATCGTGCTGAGCATGAAGGCCAGCAACCCCATAATCATGGTGCAGACCTACCGTCTCTTGGTTCACACCATGATGGAAGATGGCATGAACTATCCGTTGCACCTGGGAGTCACGGAAGCCGGTGAAGGTGAGGACGGCCGCATCAAGTCGGCCGTCGGCATCGGCACCCTGCTCGAAGATGGACTGGGTGACACCGTTCGCGTGTCGTTGACCGAGGAACCTGAGGAAGAGATTCCCGTGGCCGCGATGCTGGTGGACCGCTATGTGCAGCGAGGCATTCACGATCCGATCCCGCCGGTCGAGCACAATCCCATCAATCCCTTTGTCTACACGCGTTGGAAATCCCATGAACTCGACTGCATCGGAAACGGCCGGCCACCGGTGGTATTTGGCGATTTGTCCAATGCCGATCATGTCAAGCCCGCTTCGTTATACCCTTTCGGATATCGTTACAGCATTCCAAAAGACGAATGGAACGTATCCGACCTCGCCGCCGATTTCATATACGTCGGTGACAAAGCGGTGGACTTCGAAATCCCGGAAAACATGGGAATCGTAATGGATCAAACCACTTGGCAAGAACACGCTCACCGACCGCGCACGTATCCAATTTTGTCTGCGGAGTCATTTGCCGAAAATGGAGAAACTTCTGCGGAATTGAATTTTATCCGCGCTGAGGATGTCCAACTATACGATCCGGGTTTTGTAGCTCAACTGAAAAACACGACCCGATCCGTGCTCATTTTGTCTACCGAAAATGACCACGCCGTTGCCGCCATGCGACGCGCCTGCATCGAATTGATCAACGTCGACTGCCGCATTCCGATCGTGTTTTACAGAGAGTATTATGCGGGTTCGTCCACGTCGCGATCCAATGCATTTCCACGTCTGGTCGAAGAACGAAAAGACCGTCTCCGTCTCGAGTCCGCCACAGATGTTGGCGCTTTGATGGTGGATGGTTTGGGCGATGGAATATGGCTTCGATCCGATGCAATGCCCACCGGTGAGCTCACGGCATTGAGCTTCGGTATTCTCCAAGCGACCCGCACACGCATCAGCAAAACCGAATTCATCTCTTGCCCGTCTTGTGGCCGCACACTCTTCGATCTGCAAAAGACCACTGCGATGATTCGTGCCCGCACCAGTCATCTCAAAGGCCTGAAAATCGGTATAATGGGATGTATTGTCAACGGCCCGGGCGAAATGGCCGACGCCGATTATGGATATGTGGGAACGGGTGCCGGCAAGATCACCCTCTACAAGGAAAAAGAGGTCGTAAAACGCAACGTCCCGGCCGAAAACGCCGTTGATGAGCTCATCGATTTGATCCGCGAACACGGAGATTGGATCGACCCGCCGATAGATTCGAACGAATGAAGGCGGCAGTCGCCGGCGCCACCGGACTCATCGGGTCTTATATAGTCGAACAACTCAAATCGGATGGTAACTGCAATCCAATTTGCGCCTTGACTCGCAATCGGGTTTCGTCCAATTCCCAATACGATTATCAGGTTGATTACGAGGACCGAGACTCGCTCCGCAATGCACTCGATGGGAGCGAGATGGCTTTTTGTGCTTTGGGCACCACGATGAAAAAGGCGGGGTCACAAGATACGTTTCGACGGGTAGATTTTGATTTTGTCATCAACTTCGCAGAAGCCGCGCGTGAGGCAGGCGTGAAAGCAATCGCAGTGGTCAGCGCAATGGGCGCATCGAGTCGATCATCCTTCTTTTACAATCGCGTAAAGGGCGACATGGAAGCGGCCTTGATAAAGATGGACTTCCATAGACTCATTTTCGCACGACCCTCGGTTTTATTCGGCCCGAGACAAGAAAAAAGATTCGCAGAGGGAGTAGGCATCGCGGTGGGACGATTTCTGTCGCCGATCATGCTCGGCCCAATGAAAAATTATCGCCCGGTCCATGCAAAATTTGTTGCGCGAGCCATGGTGGAAGCTGCCAAAGAAGAGTCTCCGGTGGCCGGATTTTAGAAAAGTGATGTAGGATCGTTTTCAAAGGATTACAAATCTTATGTCGCAGGATTACAAATCCTGCGAAGCAAGCGCACACTCTTCTCATAAGTACCACGTTTCGAAAGATTTGTAATCCTGCGACATGCAAGCCTGAGGTAAGGTCTTTCGAATACGTGAATGGTGATGCGCCTGCCGGAAGAAAACCGAGAATAATCGTATTATCGCCAACCATCTCGTCAAAAACCCACAAAACCACCTGCGTTTGAAATCAAAATCATTTCTCTTGCTACTGGTCATGCTGCCCATCTTTGGCGGTGTGATGGCGCAATCCATTGAATTGGATCCACTCGCATTTTACGACTCGACCGGGCAGGAATTGAGCTTTGGCGAAGTGTTGAACCGCATGGAAATCGCTGAGGTGGTCCTGTTTGGTGAGCAACACGATCACGCATTGGTGCACTGGGTGCAATTGCGAACAGCCAAGGAGTTGAACAAGAGGGTAAATCTTGCGCTGGGAGGGGAGTTTTTTGAAACGGATGATCAAGTGCTCATCGATGAATTTCTCGAAGGGTATGTCGAAGTAAAACGCTTTGAAGCCGAGACGAAACTCTGGGTGAACTACAAAACGGATTACGCTCCGATTCTTGAGTTGGCGCGGGATTCATCCTTAAAATTCACCGCCACCAATGTGCCGAGGAGGTACGCCTCTTTCGTTGCCAAGTACGGATTGGATACCCTCGCCGGATTGCCGGCGGAGTCAAAGGCTTTTCTGCCTCCACTGCCGGTTCCGTTTGACATGGAGACGCCGGGATATTCGGAAATGCTGACTATGATGGGAGGTGGTCACGGACAAGGGGATAATGTGGAGAATATCGTAAAGGCACAGGCCTTGAAAGATTACGCCATGGCGGTTGGCATCCTTCGAAATTTGCCGAAGTCCGGCGTATTTCTCCACATCAATGGAGATTATCATTCGGCCGATTACGGAGGGATTTATTGGTATATACACTACCTCAGGCCACAAACGAAAGTAATGACCGTCAAGGTCTTCACCGCTACGGAACCGGGATTTGATGAAGCGTGGCGCGGTCGGGGAGACATCATCTTGAGGGTTCCTGAGGATTTTACGCGGACGCATTGATGAGTGTGTTGACATTTGGCGGTTGAGTAACATTCGACATTTGGAAATGGATGGTGCTTTGCGTGAGGGCGGAAGGCGGTATCCTCGTTTGTACTGCGGGTTGCGGAGCGCAGACGAGAGGCAGCGACGAAGAAGCTCGCCTCACATTTTGCGCACCGCCCCGCAGGACGAACGAGATAAAGCCTGAAGACCGACCCGGTGGAATTTCAAGTGGAATCTGCTCTCACCGATTGACAAAGGCGCCATTTTATGGGAGATTCTGCGATCCGATCTTCCACCGGGGCGCGCCCAAAATAACCTTCCAAACTTTGAGAATCCACTTTGGGCACAATCTTCTCTTTATTGGTTTATAGACCTTAAAGGACTTTTTACCGGCAGATTAAATCTTCGGCGATTTCAATGGACTACCCGCATTTTTCTTCGTGTGTGTAACCGTATAATCATTCTCTCGTATCGTGTGGGGAATAGCCGTGTCTCAGTGGAGTCGCGGCTTTTGAAAACCAACATTCCCCAAGAATGAATCATTCCTCCCTTAAACTACGCTGCACCATGAGTGTAAAGCGATTCGCATTTCTGGTTTCATTGTTTGTAGCTGCTTGGCTGCACGTCACTGAGACTCAGGGTCAGACGAGCACCGAATTTTGGTTCGCTCCTCCTCAAGTCACTTCCGGACACAGTACCGGTGGCAACCCCACGTATTTGCGGATTGCCACTTCCGGCACTCCCCACCTGGCCGACTTGATGACCCACCCGACGAATACCGTGCTCAATACCGGGTTGAAGGTGGCGGCTACGACGGAAATAACCTGCTACTACGAGATCAGCTCGCCGCAAAATCCCGACATCTGGGCGCTGAAGGGCCTCAATGGTTTGGGCAACGAGTTTTATGTGCCCATGCAAAATATTTGGCGCAACGGAAATTATACTCCGACGCCTTATACCTCATTCGATGTCGTGGCGACTGAGGACAATACCACCATTCTTATTTATCCTACTTCTGAACTCGATGGAGGCCAACCGGCCTTTCAAAGTTTCACCATCACCCTCAACGCCGGACAGACGTACAGCGGGTCGGTGACAAGCACCGATCCGGCCAACAATCCCACCGGTACGGTTTTACTCTCTAACAAACCCATTGCCGTGTCGATCAAAGATGACTCGGTATGGGCTGAGCCCGCGGGCTGCAGGGACTTGATGGGCGACCAACTTGTTCCGGTGAATATTGTCGGTACCGATTACATCGTAAACAAGGGAGGTCTGACCGTACAGGAAAACGCTTTTGTGGTCGCGACGCAAAACAACACGGTCATCAGTATCGACGGGGTGCCCGATGCGACGCTATTCAACGGTGAAACGTATAAAGTGCCGATCACCAATGCACTGACTTATATTTCCGGCAACAAGCCTTTTTATCTCATTCACGTCAGCGGTTTCGGTTGCGAAACCGGTTTGGCTTTGCTGCCGCCGCTAAATTGTGCGGGCTCAGAGCAGGTGAGCTTTGTTCGCTCTACCTCCGAAACTTTCTTGATCAATCTTCTCATCCCCGCCGGTGCGGAGGACGCTTTTGTTTTGAATGGAGATGCCTCGATCATTGATCCCTCGTCATTTGCGGTGGTGCCGGGTACCGACGGCGCATGGATGGGAAGTCAAATTGCATTCACTACCGGCCAAGTTGCTGTGGGTACGGCGAACCTGTTGACCAATACCAAAGAAGTATTTTCCCTCGGATTGATAAATGGCGGTGGATCATCGGGTTGTCGATTCGGATATTTCTCTGAGTTTTCAGCTGAAATCATCGTTAATGCCGGAGCGGACAGAACCGTCTGTGCCAATCAAGAGACCGAACTGAATGGTTCGGTGAGTGGTGGCGCCACTCAAGGTATCTGGTCGACCAATGGCACCGGAGTCTTTGTGGACAATATCGATTTGGAAACGATATACGAGCCGAGTTTGGCCGATCTGAGCGGAGGTGGGGTAACGCTGACCTTGACTTCGGTTGGAAATTGTTTTCCTGTGGAGGACGAAATTCACATCACTTATTCCCCGGCACCCATTGTGGATGCGGGAACCGATATTGACGCTTGCGCCAATAACACCACCGTGACTCTTGATGGATTCATCGATGTAGCCAATGGCGGTCTGTGGAGCGGAGGCGCGGGAACGTACAATCCGGGACCGGGAACACTTCACGCCCAATATACTCCCACCCCGGCCGAGATAGCCGATGGTTCGGTGGAATTGACTTTGACCAGTACCGGTAACGGAAACTGTCTCGCTGAATCGGATTTAGTTAAAATCACCTTTGGGCCCTCACCCACGGTAGATGCGGGGCTTGATCAAACGGCTTGTGCCAATGACGCCAACATCAACCTCAATGGTTCGGTAACTATAGCCGGAGGTGGTGAATGGTCAGGCGGTTCCGGTATTTTCAGTCCATCCAATCAAGCTTTGGCGGCGACGTATACTCCCACGCCGGCCGAAATAGCCAACGGATCCGTAACGCTGAAACTCACCACCACTATGAACGGAGGCTGTATCTCCGTGGAAGATCAAATGAAGATCACGTTTAGCCCGGCTCCCTCGGTG
>CAJDXB010000027.1_pt1 | contig 46025 bp, 34 predicted proteins | sample 7391691 | NCBI WGS metagenome assembly CAJDXB01 (sample SAMEA7055747, study PRJEB34461) | soil metagenome | biome: terrestrial ecosystem; feature: Peninsula; material: soil | place: Antarctica | collected 2016 | reverse complement strand
TTGTTCTTTTGCTTTTTTTCGGATATTGCCGGCGATGCAAAAGAGAGAACCCGTATTGGCAAAGTGGTTGGCAATCCTGTTGTTGCCAGGCTGTTTTATTCCATTTCTCATACTGTGTTTTTACTGTTTTCCCGAAGTCGATGATTTCAGCTTTGCAAACATCACCGACAGTTATGGCTATTTCGGAGCGCAAATTCATTGGTACACCACTTGGACCGGGCGTTATTTTTCCACCGCTATCCTGAGCTTTTCGCCGATCCTTCTCCGCTCGTTTTTCCTCTATCAAGTGGTGAGTCTGTCGCTCTTCTTGGGCACGCTTCACAGCCTTTATTTCCTGACACGGAGCTTATCACCAAATACAAAAAGAGGGCACTCCTTCTTATTGGCATTGGCTGTTGTCCTGTCTTATTTGCTTTTTCTTCCCGACATCACCGAGGCATTCTATTGGTTCCCCGGCAGTGCCACATACCAACTGGCGAGTATATTCACGGCTTACCTCTTGGGCTTGGCCATTCGACAAGAAACCGTTCGACCAATTGGAAAACGTCGTTGGGTATGGATGTCCATTTTGGCATTTGCGGCAGTCGGCTGCAACGAAGTGGCCATGGCGGCGACGGCCTTGTCGGTAACCGTGTATTATGGACTTTACCTTTTGCGGGAAAGAAATTTTTTTAACGAGCGGCTTTGGGTTTTGGTGGCGACGGCAGTTGGTAGCGCCATGTTGGTTTTTGCCCCGGGCAATGCCCTCAGGGCGGAAGGTGACATCGGCGAGAGAAATTTCAACCAAATTTGGGAAGCGTTGTCTTTGACATTCGCCGATACGACGAATCTCATCGGCCAGTGGTTTTGGATGCCGATCGTCCCTTTGATCATTTTGGCGATGTTGGGCTTTTCGGGCCACTCCGCCGGAAGAATCCGATGGAGCGGTCTGATTGCCACCGTAGTGTTGGTATTTATCTTGATCCTAGCCGTAATTTTTCCGACTTATTATATCTATAAGATCCCCCCACCGCTTCGCACCCAAAACTTCAGTTATTGGATTATGATTTTGGGAGCCGTCTCCGTTGGATGGTTTTTATCTCCGCTGCTTTCTGCGCGGGGATCGATCGTTCAAGGAGCGCGGTTGTATTATGGCATTATCGGTTTTTTAATCGTCGCATTCATTTTCCCCGGGTATAACGGAGTAGGGAAGGCCTATGCCGATTTATCTTCGGGAAGTGCCAGGGCCCATAAAAATCAATACATGGAACGGAGAGAATTGATCGCTTCCTGTACGACTCCGGTTTGCACGGTACCGGCCTATTCCGTTTTTCCTTTCAATACTTTCAATTCTGATTTGGATACGGACTCCAATGAATGGTGGAACATCCTCTATGGAAAATACAATGGCGGCAAAGGAGTCTCCATTGATTACACCGGCCTCCGACCGGTTTATTCCCAAACACTGCACTTCGATCCTTCCGAAACGTTCATGGAAAACTACCATTTGGAAAATCTAAGCGATTCCATGAGTTATGATGGCCGGTATTCATATCACATGGCACCCGAGGTATTGTATGGTGGTGGAGTTGGATTTTCAGCCGACTCGCTGGGGACGAGGTTTGGAAACCAACTCGCTTATCTCGAGATGGGTGCGTATGCTGCTTTTGTGGATTCGATTCGCGATTTACACCTCGTCGCCGTGATCAGTCGACCGGGCGTGGAAAGGCCGATGAGCTGGTCTTCGGTGACATGGGAAAACGCCATTCGGGAAGATGGTGGATGGTGGCATACGCAAATACGGATACCGCTCTACTCACTTGATCTCAATCGAGGAGACCAATTCAAAATTTTTTTATGGAATCCCAACGGCAGGGATGTCTACGTCGATGAATTGTCTTATTCATTGTTTTGACCGTCGGTGAACGACATTTCCGATGAAGGATATCACGTCGTTGGAAATACACACCTTGCCGGCAGTCACACTTTCATCTATAGGCTCTATAAAGCCGGATCAGATCTATGGGAATACGAAATGAATCCCGCATCTTTATTTTGGATTCGCCCTTTTCAATCCATTCTTTAAGAGGCTGTTCCAAGATGTCACATGCAATTGTGACACTGAATTTATTTTTGAGGCGAAGAATGATTTCTACATCGAAGAGCCATTTGGAAATGAACGATTCGTCAAGGATTCCGACCAACAATTCAGGTTCGAAAACCTTGGCGCCGCATTGTGTATCGTAAAAGGGCAAGGAGGTTAGATTGCCGATTAAAGTGGCGAAGAACCTACCGAGTATGTGGCGACCGGTAGAGCGGTCGATGTGCGCTCCCATGCGTTTTATGCGCGATCCGAAAACCGCGCGGTACTTGGAGCTCAACAAAGTCACATTCAACTTATCGTATTCGACGAGGGAAGTGGATAGGTCGGCATCCAAATAGCCGACGGATTGCAGATCGAAATCCGCGCATATTCGGATCAGGCCATGGCGAACCGCTTCACCCTTTCCGGAGTTTTGGGAAAGGTTTAAATATATAAATCTATCGGGCTTTTGCTCGCACATCGCGGCAAGAACATCCTCCGTTCGGTCCGTACTTCCGTCGTTTACAAAACAGAAGGCATAATCGTTGTGCCTTTCTGAAAAGGCATGAAACGCCTCGGTATCCAACCTCGAAGCTTCGTTATAACAGGGGATTACTACTCCTTTTGCGATCTGCATAGCGAATAGCAGGAAAGACCCGCCGTTTTTATACCGAGGGCCCTCGCCGTTCTCGATAGAAAGTAGTCGAACCGCAATGTGCCGTACACGGCATTATCGATTGGAAAGACCGGATTGTATCCGCTAATTCCTTTCTGGTCACGGTCTAGATTTCCGATGTTCAATTTCTTCTGAAGATATCTCGCGATCAGAAGTGACAGGAAGAAATACCCGCTCTTTTCCGACTTATATCCGCATTCTTTGAGGGTCGATAAAAGACTTTCGACGGAATATCTTCGAAAGTGCTTTAGGAAAACATCGTGAGCGCTGAACAAACTTTGATGTGCGGGAACGGTAATGAGTATTTCGGTTTCGGGGCTTACGGTTTTGGTTTCCCTCAAGTTTTTCAGAAAACCTTTGTCGTCTTCGATGTGCTCGATCACATCGAGAAGCAATAATATGTCTACGCGGCACTCGGGGTTTGACAATCGGAATTCCTCCAAAGAGGCATAAAGTGAAATCTTGCGATCACCGACCAGTCTCAACAATCGGGCTTTTATTTCAGGAGTGTATTCGATATCGACACAATGCACTTTAAGACTTGGAAATTTTGACGCGAGTTGATGGACTAGATAGGCGTCTCCCGAGCCGATGTCCAAGACATGTATGGGCGATTCCGAGCCGACCAGCCGGTGTCTCAGCAGGTCGGCAACTACTTTTACGCGAGCACGTTCCCAAGGGTGCCGCGTTAGACGCCAATTGGGATTGTTGCTCAACTCACAGAGATCCATGGAAATTATTTTAAGTCCGCTAAACTAAGGTTTTTGCACGGCAGTGGGACTTGGTTAACTATGGGTTTGTGATGAATGGGTAAGATTCAGATGGAGGGGGGTAATGAGAGATTTGGAGGGATTACCTTCGGTGATCCTCAACGCAATTAGATATAACACACAAGTAAATACCCACGGCTCGTGCCTTACCGTGGATGTTTTTTCATGGGTGCCCATAGGCTCGAGCGAGCTCGGCCTGTGGGCACCCATGAAAAAACCCCCGCATCCGCGGGGGTTTTTGCTTGTGACCCGGGGAGGATTCGAACCCCCAACCCTCAGAGCCGAAATCTGATATTCTATCCAGTTGAACTACCGGGCCTTTGAGCGGGGCAAAGATAGTGGCTTTCCCCATTAAATTGAAACCCGTCTTCAAATACACGAAAAGATTGCCCGAAAAGACCCCGACAAATATGAATTGATTTCTTTTGCCGTTATTCAGTCCTCAAAGGGAGACCTATGAAGTCATTTTTACTTACCGCCACCGCGTGTATTGTCTTATTCGGAGATGTGTACTCACAACAAATCGGTCGTTGGCGCGATCATTTCAATTATACCAATTCACTCCATGTCGACATGATGCAGGGCAAAGTGTATGTGGCCCAGCAGAACGGTTTGTTCATTTACAACCCAACGGACAATGAATTGGAGCGCCTCACAAAAGTTAATGGATTGTCTGATATCGGCATCACTGCCCTGACAGCTTCTGCGGATGAATCGCGCATGGTGGTCGGCTATGGCAACGGAAATATCGATGTGATACGCGATCGGACCGTTTACAATATGCCCGACATCAAAAATAGCAACGTGACCGGCGACAAAGCCATTCGTCATATCTCCTTTGATCAAAATGTGGCTTACTTAGCTACGGGAGTGGGAGTGATTGCTTTTGACACCGAAATGCTCGAAGTCCGGGATACCTATACCATTCTGCCGGAGTCGAGCCCGTCGATCAACGGAACCGCCATCATCAACGGTATGCTATACGCCGCGACGGATGAAGGACTGTACATGGCTTCGCTGGAAGAAGATTTGACGATATACACGAATTGGACGCAGGACCTTTCCATACCTGAACCTTTCGGGAAGGTGAATAATGTGGCGGCCGGCGATGTAGGGCTGTACATCAATATGAAAGAAGCAAATCAACCGGGAGTATATCTGCGTAATTACGGCGAAGAAATGTGGCAGCATATCCGCGCAAACCCGTATATCGACGATTTGAGGAACACACCGGGAGGAATTGCGATCAATACGAGTTATTACATCATTGTATATGGCGCCGATGGGGTTTCAATCGAGTTGGTCGTTGATAATTATCCCGACTCGGAATTCAAAATACAAGTCAAAAGCGGAATGCTGGACGGGGATGGAAACCTCTGGATTGCCGATGGACGAAATGGATTGGTCAGACGTGATCCTGATGGGGCTTTCTCCTATATATATCCGATTGGGCCGGGGAGCAACAGCGTATTTGATCTCTCACTCTATGAGGGGCGCTTGTGGGTTGCCACGGGAAACCCATCCCACCCGGGAACGTGGAACAATGCGTACAACTTGTACGGGTTCTATAAGTACTACAAAGGTGAATGGAAAAACTTCGTGCCCGACTTATATCCTGAACTCGAAGACTGGAAGTTTTATGATGTACCCGTGGCTTATCCCGATCGCAACAATCCGGACAAGGTTTATGTCGGTTCGTGGTATAGCGGAATGCTTGTCGCCGATGGCGATGACATCCTTGGATTGTACAACGAAACAAACTCCAGTCTAAATCCACGTGTTGGCTATGGCCGTTCGGATGGACTCGGATATATCGCGGTAGGGGGCATCGCAGAAGATAAAATGGGCAATAGGTGGTTTACCAACGGATACGCCGATGAACCCCTTTCGGTCTGGTCCACCGAAGGTGAGTGGCATTCTTTTTCCTTGGGCAATGCATTGGGAACCAACAACACCGTACACAAAATGATCATCAATAGGGACGGATATAAGTGGTTTATCCGAAACCGAGCCGGGATAGTGGTTTTTGATGAGGGCGAGACGCTTTTTGACGAAACGGACGACCGAGTGAGGGTGTTGACCGCCGATGTTGGAAAAGGGAATTTACCCGTTGATGAAGTGTATTGCCTCACCGAGGACCTCGACGGTGAGATATGGGTGGGAACGGCTGATGGAGTAGCCGTGTTTTACTCTCCATTCGATATTTTTTCTGAAAATGCCAACGATGCGCGACAGATATTGGTCGCACAAGACGGTATTTTTCAGTATCTATTGGAAACCCAACCCGTGGGCGCAATTGCAGTTGACGGCGCCAATAGAAAGTGGGTGGGAACGTTCGGATCGGGAGTGTTTTTGCTCTCGGAAGATGGCACGGAAGAAATACTGAGATTCAATACCGGCAATAGCGCATTGCCGAGCAATATGATACGCGACATCGAAATTGACCCAACTACCGGAGAGGTTTTCTTTGCAACCGAGGAGGGCTTGGTATCTTATATCTCGGACGCAACCCTATCGGCGATTACCAATGAATGCAGCTCCGTCTATCCCAACCCGGTGCGTGAAACATACACGGGATCCATTTCGATTACGGGATTGGTTCGAAATAGTGAGGTTCGGATAACCGACGCACGAGGCAATTTGATTTATTCCGGCTTGTCCAAAGGAGGAAATGCAGTGTGGGACGGTAGAAATATCAATGGTGAGCGCGTGGCTACGGGAGTGTATTTTGCACTGGTTACGGAACCCGAAACCAAGGCCACCTGTGTGAGTAAAATTCTCGTCATTAAATAGCCGGTAGCCATGGATGCAACCACGGCTGCCATCGTATTGCGGAAAACGCCATACACCGGCTCTTCAGCGATTGTAGCAACGTATTCCGAAAGCTATGGGCAAATGGCCTTCATGGTTCGTGGGTTGGGCAAAAAAGGCGGAAAAAATGCCGCCCTGCAACCACTGTCCAGAGTGGAAATCATCTGTCAATATCGACAAAGCAAAAGTTTGCAAACGGCGCAGTCGATTCGGCTCGTCAGTCCGGCAAGCGCCGGGTATCAAGGGCCCGTTAAGGCATCGATTTCGCTGTTTCTCGCCGAAGTCCTTTACAAGGCGTTGCGTGAAGAATCGCCGGACCTCGAACTGTATGAATACCTTGACAACGCCTTGGCGTATTTTGAGGAAAGTCCACCAAATTCCGTTTTTCACCTCCAGCTCATGGCGAAACTAACGCGGTTTCTCGGATTTTTCCCCGCCGGATCCCCCGGAGAAGAAAGGCCTTACTTCGATTTGCAAAACGGCATTTTTACAGCGAACCTAAATGATTCTTTGCATGTGTTGCCCCGTGCCGAAACCGCCGTGTTTTACCGGCTTGCAACCGCCGACTTTCAATCGGAAATCCATCTGGATCGGATGATTAAACGCGATATCCTTACCGCCCTTACCAATTACTATAGACTTCACTTGGAAGGTTTTGGCGAGCTGAAATCCCTGCCGGTACTGATGGAGCTCTTCGGTTGAAGCTCCTGTCGAGCATCCCTTTTTCATTTCATCGGAGGTTGCGAACTTTGCAGATAGTCGACGAGCGTCTTTGTCGGCCTTAAAACGTCCTAGATGAACGAGAGCATTAATCCTCCACAGGCACCGAAACACGCCCACGAACACAAGAATCACAACCATGTGCGCATGGATGATTACCATTGGTTGCGCGAGCGTGAGAATCCCGAAGTGATCGCCTATCTGAAAGCGGAAAACGACTACGCCGAGAAATCAATGGAAGGCGTCAAAAGTCTTCGTGAGGAACTCTTTGAAGAGATAGTTGAGCGTATACCACAAAAGGATCTTTCCGCGCCCTATCCGCTCCGCGGTTACATGTATTATCGGCGCTACGAGGAGGGCAAGGAATATGCGATACATTGCCGTAAACCCATTGAGGGCCTTCATGAAGAAGTGATGATCGATGGCAATGAGCGAGCGCGTCAACACTCATTTTATCAAATTGGTGGGATGGATGTATCCGATGACAACCAATTGGTGGCATTTGGCGAGGACGTAGTGAGCAGAAGGATTTTCACCATTCGATTCAAAGACTTGGAGCGGGGAAAAATGCTCGATGACGAGCTTACGGGCACCACCGGATCGGTAGTCTGGGCCCAAGACAATCAAACGGTATTTTATTCGCGAAAGGATCCGGACACCTTGCGGTCTTACCGGATATACAGACACCGGCTCGGCACGGACCAAAATCAAGATAAGCTGGTCTATGAAGAGAATGACGAGACGTTTTATGCTTTTGTACGTCGTTCCAATTCGGGAAAATATATTTTTATCTGCTCCAAAAGCACGATGACGTCTGAGTACCGGTATATTGACGCGGGAAGCCCCGAAAGCGATCCGAGGATTTTTCAAGAGCGCAAACGAGGTCTGGAATATGACGTCGAGCACGGGGAAGAGGGGTTTTTCATTTTGCACAACGAGGGAGCCAAGAACTTCATGGTGTCCAAGTCACCAATATATGCCACTTCGCAGACCGAATGGGAAGCCGTAATTAAACACCGCACGGAAACCTTGATTGAAGACATGGTCGTATTTCGGGATTTCATGGTCTTGGAGGAGCGAACGAAGGGCTTGATACGACTTCGCATTATCCCGCTGAACGGCGATGGCAAGGAATGGTATGTCGAATATGCGGATCCCACCTACATGGCTTACTTATCGGTAAACAAGGAATACGAAACCGATATTCTAAAATACGGCTACTCTTCGTTGACTACACCTATGACTATCTACGACGTCAATATGATTGACGGAATCACGACGCTCGTGAAACAAGAAGAAATAATCGGAGGGTTCAACTCTTCGGAATATCAATCTGAATATGTATTCGTCAAAGCTCGAGATGGGGTGGAGGTGCCGATTAGCATCGTTTACCGCAAGGGTTTAAAAAAATCGGGTAAAACGCCTTTGTTGCTGTATGGATATGGGTCGTATGGCTTGTCACTGGATGCGTATTTCAGTTCACCCCGCATCAGTTTGCTCAATCGGGGATTTGCATTCGCCATCGCCCACATTCGCGGTGGGCAAGAGATGGGCCGTGAATGGTACGAGCAGGGCCGACTTGCTCATAAGACCAATACTTTTAACGATTTCATCGATTGTGCCAAGTTTTTGATCGGGCGCCAATACACGTCGGCGAGCCATCTTTATGCGATGGGAGGCAGTGCGGGAGGATTGTTGATGGGAGCCGTGATAAACATGGAGCCCGATTTATGGAATGGAGTGGTGGCCCAAGTTCCTTTCGTCGACGTGCTGACCACGATGCTCGATGCATCCATTCCCCTGACTACCGGTGAATACGACGAGTGGGGCAACCCCGAAAACGAGGATGATTATGAGCGAATTAGCGCCTATTCACCCTACGACAACTTGAAACAAGGGCCTTATCCTGCGATGCTTGTGACCACCGGTCTACACGATTCGCAAGTCCAATACTGGGAGCCGGCGAAGTGGGTGGCCAAAATCCGAGACTTGAAAACCAATGACACTCCGCTCTATTTGGTAACCAATCTCGATACGGGTCATGGAGGTGCTTCGGGACGGTTTGAAAAATATCGGGAGGTGGCGCTTGAGTATGCGTTTTTGTTGAGTCGGGAAGGTATAGACAAATAGGGTTTCTTCCGAGAGTATTGCGTCATAAGCTTAAGCTTCTTGAACGGATATTGAGCGGATTACAACCTGCTTTTGCTTTCCAAATGTCGATTGACGCATGTGTGAGGGCGGACGGCGGTATCCTTGCTTTTCGGACGGCGTTAGGGACTGCGTCGGAGGGACAGCGACGAAGAAGCTCGTCCCACCGACTTGCAGGCCCCGCCGGACGAAAGCAAGATATAGCCGGTAGACCGACCCCGGCAAGAGAAAGGTGGGGAAGGTGGGGAAGTTAGAGAAGCTGAAGGAAGTTAGGAAGGAGGTGAGAATCTGCCGGGGGCACACCCAAAAGATCCTACGCGACTTTGGCTTATATCGATGCGAGCCGGTATTTTTTACTCAGGGATTGGCATCCGTGGAAGTGGAGGTGGAATTTGGGAAATGGGCGCTGAGCAAGATGGCTTCGACCTCACGGATATACTCGCGCTTGTCGAATTTTGGAGCGAAAACGAAACCCGATAGGGATATTATTTGATCGCCGGATGGATTTGTAGTCGTCAAACTGACGAATGGCCCGCCCATGAAATAGTTTTCGGTACGCCACAATCCCCTCGTGAGAATGGCAAAGCGACCGTCGACGGATATTTGTTCAGACACGGGTGGGTAGCGGTACTCCGTGACCATATAGGTGCCTTCCAGTGGGCCGGGGATGTACTTTTGGGTCATGCTGTCGCGCATGGCGAGAATTTCGTTTTGAGTGAAAGCCGAATCCGATGTGTAGGGGTAGTGATAGACGATAAACCCCTGTGTGATGTCGTGGGGTGAATTGCCTAGGTACCGCACGCGCTCACGCTTTATCCACCAAAAATCTTTGTGTTTTTCCGCTATTTCGCAGTCGGAGGGGAGGTAGACTTGTACGCCAAAATTTTGTGCGATGCTTTTGTCAAGTGCTTCATTTCCGGTCCCCTTGTATCCCTGTTGGAGTCTTTCGATCTCGGTTTGGTTGATCACTTCGACTACCTTTGGAAACTCGTTCTGGAGAAGGTTGAACCAATCTGAATCCGTTTCCGCATAAGCCGTAAACACGAGTTGATTGGAAGCCCAATTATTGCGCGAGAGCGTAACTTTATTTCTACTCTCTGCTTCTGCGCCCAGTCGAATTTGTATGATGTTTCGGTGGTTGCGCAGCAGCTTGCCCATTTGACTTTGGTTGAACTGCAGCAGGGAAAAAGAGGGTTCCACTTGTGGGAGGTTAGGATATCGGGCCTCGAGAACCGCTCGGAGGCTGTCGCCTTCCACTCCCAACCATTTCGAATCATCCATGACCAGCAGGACTTCTCCGGGTTTGCCGGAATGCCGAGGCAGCCGTGTTTGTTTCGGCCCGTCGCATGCAAACAAAAGAAAGGTTAAGAACACAAAGAGGGCCGAGACGGGAATGCGGTTCACGATGCGGGCGGTATTTTAATTTTTTGTCCGGGTTTGAGTTGTCGGAAATTCAAGCCGGCGTTGATTGTTTTCAGGTCATCAACAGAGATTTCCGGATATAGTTTGGCAATATCCCATAGCGTATCTCCTTGTTGGACGGTGTGAAGGCGGTAATTGTGTCCCGAATTTTCCGCTTCGGCCTTGGACGCCTCGGCGCTCCTTTCGGGAAGTTTGCCGGTATCGGCGACTTTTTCGCTTTTGTCACCGGCCCCGGGCTTATTGCGAACGGTTTTTCGGATTTCCAGCTTTTGGCCCGGATAAATGTTGTTCCCGCTCAAATTGTTCCAGGCCCGGAGTTGGGATAACCCCACGCCTTGGCGTTGAGCTATGACGCCGAGAACGTCCCCGCGGCGAACCGTGTACGTCTCCACAACATCTTCAACAACGTAACCGTCGATGGTCTGGGGTTCGGCATTGTAGTGGTACATGCTGTCTTCGTTGGCGAGAAACCTTCCGATAGCCTCAACGGGCAAGTAGAGTGTACGGCAAGTTTGAGTTTCCGGAATGACGTTGCGCTTCAAGCTGGGGTTATAGAGCTGGAGTTCGGCGACGGATACTCCCGTGTATTGTTCTATTTGGTTGAAGGTCGTTTCCCTGCAGACCCTGATGGTGTCTATCTCGGAATAAATGCGCTCGGGAACAACGGGATACAGGTTGTGTTCCGCGGCGTAATTCATCATGTAGTTCACCGCAATAAATGCCGGCACGTATCCACGGGTTTCTCTGGGCAGATAGGGTCGAAGTTTCCAGTAATCTCGTTCACCACCTGATCTACGAATCGCCTTGTTTACGTTGCCCGGCCCTGAATTGTATGCGGCCAGCACTAAATTCCAATCTCCATACATCCCGTATAAAAAACTCATATACCTACAGGCGGCGATGGTACTTTTATAAGGATCGCTGCGGTCATCGATGTAGGAATTTACTTCCAGACCATAAATGCGTCCGGTATTGTACATGAATTGCCACAAGCCGGATGCGCCTACCCGAGATCGTGCAGATGGGTTCAGCGCGGATTCAACCACAGCCAGATGCTTGAGCTCAAGCGGAATGTCAAAGAGGTCGAGTTTTTCTTCAAACAAGGGATAATAGAGTTCCGCCAAGCCGAGTACGCGTTTGGAAATTTCGCGTCGGCGGGACACATAGACATCGATATACGCGCGTACATATGGATTGTACTCCAGATCTAGCGGCGTCAATTTGTCGAGTGCGGCCAAGCGACCTGCGATCACCGAGTCGGGGTACGTGGGAACTTCGTTGAATTCGAAATTGTAAACATTCAGACAGACGCTGTCCGATTCGAAATCCTGCCAAGTCAACCGCTCATCCATCCAGATGCGGTCCATGGCCGCCAAAATGGGATCATCGGGAAATAGAACGACGTCGATGGAATCGGCAAATGAGTGCTTTGTAGCGGCTCCGTGGGTATTCTCATGTTGCGTTTGCGCAGTGGATGCGCCCATTCCAATGATGAAGGCGAAAAGGGTGGAAAAAGCGAACCGGAACGAACTCTTGTGGACCATGTTTACAATGTGTTTAGGGGACGGAGAAATATACGTAAATAACGGCCCAAGGTTGTGGGTATTTTACCACGTACGGTTCAAAGCTACCAAAAGGATTATTCACTGCCGGTGGACTGATTTGAGAATACCGCACAGCCTGTTCTCGTTCAGGACATTCGAAATCCAAAAATGGTTTGGTGGTATAATGGCGACAGGCATGACCCGTTGGAATCGGTTTAAGTGCAGACTCGAATTTTCGGGATAATTCTTAGTGGTGGACTCCCATTATTGAACTGCTCGGTTCTCATCTCCAACTACCAATGCTTCGGGGTTTAAAAAGTTGAAGGCGAAATCCAAAAGATCCTTTTCTTGGAAAGAAGGGGCAGTGATTTGCAAACCGAAAGGCATCCCGGTTTTTGAATGCCGGAATAGAGGAATGGAAACGGATGGGCATCCGACCAAGTTGGCATGGACCGTGAAAATGTCCTGAAGATACATCTCAATCAAATCTTTGGACTTCTTGCCAAATTCAAACGCCGTAGATGGGGTGGTGGGGGAGAGCAGCAAGTCGTAGTTTTCGAAAATGGCCTCCGTTTTATTTGCAATGACCCGGCGTACCTTGAGCGCCTTTCCATAGTAAGCGTCGTAAAATCCGGCGCTGAGAACGAATGTACCGAGCATGATACGTCGTTTCACTTCGGTGCCAAAACCTTGCGATCGGCTCTTCTTGTATGTGCTTTCTATGTCTTGGGCATCCTCGCTTCTGTAGCCGTAATGAATGCCGTCGAATCGGGCGAGGTTGCTCGAAGCCTCTGCGGTGGTCAATATATAGTACGTGGGCACGAGATGGTCCAAACTTTCCAAGCTCACCGGTTCTACGGTATGTCCTTGGCCTTTCAATGTTTCGATCAAGTTCTCCGTTTGTCTTTTGACGTCGGGGTCTATCGCATTATTTTCCAAGCAGTCTTTGAGGTATGCGATCCGTTTTGGCTCCGGTTTCGAAAACCGGGATAATGCGGGAACTTTTTCGACCGAACAGGTTGCGTCCATCGGGTCTTCACCGGCCATGACTTCCAACAATACTGCGGCGTCCGCCACATTGGTGGTTAAGGGGCCGATTTGGTCAAAAGAAGAGGCGAATGCAATCAGCCCATGGCGGCTCACGCGGCCGTATGAGGGTTTAAATCCCACCACACCGGTGTAGGAAGCCGGTTGACGGATGGAGCCACCTGTGTCGCTGCCCAAAGCTGCCAAGCAGCAACCCGCAGCCACCGCAGCGGCACTCCCGCCGGAAGAGCCTCCCGGAACAAACCGTGGGTTGACCGGGTTTTTTACCGGGCCAAAAGCACTGTTTTCATTGGATCCCCCCATGGCGAACTCGTCGCAGTTGACCCGTCCGATAACAATGGCGTCTTCGGCCAGTAGCCGTTCGACCGCGGTAGCAGTGTACAGTGATTCGAATCCTTCTAAAATGCGGGAAGCCGCACCTACGCGGTGTCCGGCATAGCAGAGATTATCTTTTATGGCAAACACCATTCCCGCGAGCTTGCCCGCTTGTTTTGATGAAATTTTATGTGCGATTTCTTGTGCGCGATCCCGCGATTCCTTTTCAAAAACTTCTAGGAAAATGTTGAAGTCGCGGGTTTCTTCGATGCGTCGCAAGTAGGAGTCTACCAACTCTACCAGGCCGAGCTCTCCTTCAAAGAGCTCTTTGCGAATGGCCGTCAAAGATGTGGGGATGTTCACAGGGGTAAATTCTTATTTGGAGTTGGTCAACGATATTGGGTGTCCGGTTCATAAAGCCCAAAACCCAGGCTTGTAAAACCCTCGGAAATCGACGGGTTGAGCCTTGCCTGAGGCTGACTTTGTCGAAACAATCCGTTCACCGAAGTATACGAGATTCTCATAAACGACCCGGTGCAAAAATTAAAACCTATGGCAGGGATTTATTTGGTCTCGTTCGACGGATTGGATGTCGCCGAGGACCCGGGGGTCTTCGACGGGTCTTCCTTTCCGCTGTCTTCTCGGGTGGCGTCTTTGAATTCTCTCATTCCTTGGCCGAGGCCCCGCATAAGCTCGGGAATTTTACGACCGCCAAACAACAATAGAATCACCACGACGACCAAAACGATCTGCCAAGGCCCAACTAATCCCAAAAGAGTTGAAAGCAACATGATGTTCTTTTTTGCAAAGGTATGAAAATACCGGCCGCCGATCTATTGTCGGAAAATCCAAATTGAGGGATCTTCTTTGGTCGTGCCTGAGGCGCTTACTTTCCAAATTTCGAGGTGCGCCTCGGTTTTTCCCGTGCCATCATCGGTGAGAACCTCGCCAATGGCTTGCTTCGCTTCCACTTCTTCTCCCTTGGTGACATAGACTTCTTTCAGATGAGAGTATACGCTTCGGTAACCCCCGTGATTGACGATCACGTTTTGCCCGGCACCCGGAATACTGAACACCCCTGAAACCTTTCCTTTGAATACCGCCCGTACCTTGGCGTCTCGGTTGGTCGCTATATCAATACCGTTATTGATGACCGTGATGCCCCCCAAAACCGGGTGTGGATTATTGCCGAATCCTTGTGTGATGACCCCGCGCTCGACCGGCCAAGGCAATTTACCTTTGTTTTTTTCAAAATCGGCCGATAGCGCCGCCGCTTCGGGTGTCAATGAAAAGACCCCTGCGTTGTCCTTCTTCGAAGCGCGTATCTCCGCCTCGATGATCCGTTGAATTTCTTTGTTGAGTTCCTCGCGCTGTTTTTCTTGCTTGCGCAGCTTGCTTACCAAGGAAGTCTCTTCCGATTTCAGTCCCGAAACAGTGGTTTGATGTTCCGTACGATCTTTGGCAAGTGAGTGTTTGACCGATTGTTGTTCGTCGATGGCATCGCTCTTTTCGGCTTTGGCTTCCGACAACTCCCTGTTTTTCACTTCCAATTCCTCGCGCTTGGAGATGATTTCTTTGGCTTGACGCGCCCTGAAATCAGCGTATTGACGCATGTAGCGTATTCGACGCAAAGCCTGAAAGAAATCCTCCGATGCGAATATGAACATCAACCGATCTTCGGCGCGATCCGAACGCTGGGCGTGCCTTATCATATCGGCATATTGCCCTTTCAGCTCCGTCAACTCGCTTTCCAACCGCTCAATATCGCTTTCGTTTTTGGCGATCTGACGATCGAACAAGGCAATCTCCTTACGGAGATTATTGATCAAGTCTTCCCGCAGCCGAATCTTTTTGTCTATCAAACCCAGCTGACCTTCCACCTGGCTTCGACTCTTTCGGGTTTCGTCGATCAACTTCGTCGTCAGTGAGATCTCTTTCGTGATGCGGTCGCGTTCAGTTTGCTTGCCGCCAATGATAGGAACAAGGCGATCAGGATGACCGATGGCTTAACGAATCGGATCATAGGAAGCGGGTATTTTAAAGGGGTAGGACTGATCCACTTCAGTGCGAACGCGCGAAAATCGGAGCCTGAAAGTGGCGCTTTGGTCGGGTGTCTGCACCTGAAGTACAGTTTCCATTGGAAACTGCATGCCTGCAACATCTTCAAAGTTGGAGTGATTGACTATTACAGTGCGCCGCAATTCCAAATCTTCGATAACCGTACGTGCAACCCGAAAGTCCAAGGCGCGAACGTAGTACCGTTTGATGACCAAATCTTCTCCTTCGAATTTGTCCAAGGCTCGGATATATTTCCGCTCTTTGACCACATCGGTCATTGAGGTATCCGGGGTTCGTGCTTTTTTAGACAAATCCAAAGCCTTGCGAAGTTTCCGGGGATTTTTGGTCTGAAGAACGTAATAAAGTTCGTCCGTCACGGGTACATATTTTTCGTCAGCGTTGATTTCTATTGGATTGCCTACCAATAGGTTTTGTAGAAAGCCGAATTCCGTACTATACTGAATCAAGGTGTCGAGAAATGAAAATTCCCCGACGTAATACTTGTCCTTGAGTTTATCTATGAACTTTAAGCTGTCTCTGCTAACCAAAGCGCGCGCGGCCTCAATCCCCAAGGCCGGCACAATGCTCATCCAAATGAGGCTGTCCTCGGACATGCGCAGGTTGATCTTGAACTGCCCATTATGTTGGTCCGATTCAATCGATACCGCAATCTTGGCGCTGAGTTGATCGTAGCGAAATTCCGAAATTTGCATTTGCTCGAGAATGGTCGACTCGCTGAGGTTGATCAAGGGACTTTTTTGGGTAACCCGTTTTGTCTTGCATCCGGGAGCCGAAAGAAAAACCACGACGAAAATCGCGATTATACCGGTTCTAAAACGGGCGATTGTCCTAGTCATTCACCTCCATTTTTATACTTGACCATCTTCAGGAACAGCCCCTCCGCATCTCCCCCGTGATCCAAAGCCATTTGCCAAGCATCCACCGCGTCTTCGAATCGTCCCATCGCCTCGAGAATATCGCCGTGGTGTTCCAAAATCACGGGATCGCCGTCTCCGCCATTTTTCAAGGATTCCCGTATCCAAAACAACGCGTTTTGATAGTTTTTTCGCTTGAACAAAACCCAAGCATAAGTGTCTTGAAATCCCGGTTCGTCAGGGTGGAGGTCATTGGCCTTTTTAGCCATGGCTTCAGCTTTATCCAAACTATCGCCGCGGAGAGAGAGATAATAAGCGAAGTTGTTCAATACCACGACATTCTTGGGATTGTATTGCAGGGCCTTCTCGTATGACTTATCCGAATTGGCATTGTCGCCCAAGGCGTGGTAAGCATCGCCCAAAGAAGAGTGAAACTGTGCCAGAAGCTGGTTGTCGTCGATCACCAAGTTTTTACCGACCGAAAGTATATCGACAGCCTCACCGGGTTTTTTCATTTGAAGCAACGACACGCCATTAAACAGATAGAAAACCGGTTGTTGTGGGAACAGGGCCATCGCCTCATCGCTTTCGGATTTCATCGCATCGAAGTCGCCGAGCTGCGAATCAATCGTGAGGATTTGCTGCCAAATTGGAGGGCGGTTGGGGTCGAGCTCTACTGCTCGACGAAAGTTTTTTCGCGACTCTTCAAGTTGATTCAATCCGTAATATAAATCCCCTTGCACGGCATATGATTTGGGATTGTCCGGATGCGCCGCTTCGATTTTGGACCCAAGAGCCAACAGCGATTCCGGATCGGCTGCATACCGCGAGGTCGACATAAGGTTCAGTAGGATATTGATTTTGACGTCGATATTCAAATCTTTGCTTCCAAATGCTCGTTGCAAATACCCATCCGCCTCTTTGGGCTTCCCATTTTTATTGGAGTCTTCATAGAGCGCCAATAGCACAAGTCCATTCTCAGGATCCACTTCGAGCATCTCGTGGTACAAGGCGGTAGCCTCGACGCTGCGCCCGGCTTTTTCAAGGATTTCGGCTTTGATACCCATATACCGCACTTCTTCGGGATGGGCTGTGATCAGACGATTGGCCTCGGCCAACGCCAAGTCGTATTGCTTGAGTTCGATATAAATCATCTGACGCTGCATCGACAGGTCTTCACTTGGGCCAAACCGATTCTCCACCTGATCCAGAAGAGCCAAAGCCGCTTTGTTTTGACCTTGGGCAGAGAGCAATGAACCCAAGCGGTAGTAGTTCTCATAATCGTCCGGATCCCGCTCGATCATGCTTTGCATTACCTCAATCGCATCGTTCCAACGCCCCGTCTCGCCATAGAGTTGCGCGAGGATTTGCCCGTACCACGGATTGCTTTTGTCCGAAGCATAGGCCCTTTCCGCATAGGAAGTTGCAGTGCCGTATTGATTGTCTTGCGCGTAGATTTGCGCCATTTCGAATAAGGTCGCCCCGCTCGTAGGATCTATCTCCAGGGCCTTTCCAAACAACTTTTTCGCCTCCTCGTTGTCCTCGAGGATTTTCGCACGCAGGCCATCATAAAAAGCAAATTGAAAGCTGCGTAACTCATGGGTGCTGAGCGCGGAATCAGTTCCCGACCGATCAGATTTCGACAATGAGGTTTCTGTTGACTTGCATCCGAATAGGAGCAATGTCGACAAAACCATAACCAACACATACGTGGGAAAGCTTTTCATGAAACGCAGTTGTAGTCCCCCAAACTCAGTTTTTTTGCCGCCATCTCATAGCGTGCATGACTGCCGATCATACTCTCGTCAATAAACGTGCCCATCAGGATTGTATGGTCTTGAATCAAAGACTTGGAAATTCGGCAATTCGTTATTTCTGAGCTTTCGCCCACAGATACCCCCGGGCCGATTATCGAATGGGAGATGTGCGCCCCGGGGCCAATGTAGCAAGGATCAATTACAATCGATTGCTCGATTCGTGCGGTGGGGTCTATTTTGGAATCGGGATATTTCAATTGCAGAACCCGTTGGGAAGTTTCTATGGTCACTTTTGGGTTGCCGCAATCCATCCATTCATCTACTTTGCCGGCAGAGAACCGCATCCCCCTTTCCGTGAGCCGACGCAAAGCATCAGGAAGTTGATATTCGCCGTTTTTCATTTGTCGGTGGTCGATGAGGTATTGAATTTCTTCGCGCAGCGCAGCGCCATCCTTAAAATAATAAACGCCGATCATGGCCAAGTCACTGACAAAGTTCTTCGGCTTTTCCACAAAGTCGACGATATGACCTTCATCGTTGAGTTTGACCACGCCAAACGCAGATGGGTTATCGATTTGTTTTACCCACAACACTCCATCGGCCTCCGAGTCCAAACTGAAATCAGCCGTGAATAGAGTGTCGGCAAAGGCGACGATCACCTTTCCTTCCAAGGCTTGCCGAGCACACCATATGGCGTGTGCGGTCCCAAGAGCCTCGTCTTGATAGACTATTTCCCCTTCGGCACCCAAGCGTTTGGCGGTTTCAAGCAAGTGCTTTTCGATCTCTTCTCCAAAACGTCCCGTGACGAAAACCATTTTTTCCAAGGGCTCTTCCACCATTCGGGCGATGTCCTCCACCAAGTGTTGAACGATCGGTTTTCCGGCTATGCGCACCAGTGGTTTCGGCACGGTCAAGGTGTGAGGTCGAAGGCGCTTTCCCATGCCGGCCATGGGGATGATAATGTTCATGTAGCGTTATTTGTTTTTGCCCGTACTTCCGAACCCACCGGACCCTCGTGCGGTGGCGGGGAGCACTTCCACTGTTTTGAAGTCGGCGACTTCGTGCTTGGCAATGACCATTTGGGCGATGCGGTCACCGTCGCGAATCTCGATGTTTTGATCCGACAAATTTACCAATAATACCTTGACCTCTCCGCGGTAATCGGCATCGATGGTGCCGGGAGAATTCAACACCGTTAACCCCTCGCGGTAGGCCAATCCACTCCGTGGCCTCACTTGCGCCTCGTAGCCTTGGGGCAGCGCGATGTACAGACCGGTTGGGATCAACTGTCGCTGAAGGGCCCCCAATACCAGCGTGCGCGGTAGGTCCGCACGCAAGTCACAGCCGGCGCTCAATTCAGTGGCGTATCTAGGAATCTCGTGTTTTGAACGGTTGACGATTTCAATTTTTACCATGTCGATAGAGTATTCGATTTCTCTCACCCGCGAAAATAAGCGAACCATACAACAACACCACAAAACCACCCGCCGTATATGACCAAACTCCTTGTAATCCCATTAATTTGTGTACCGCCACCAAGCCGACGGCGGCAACCGTGTAAATCAAAATTTTCTTGGTCGGGTAGGGGATAGGGTAGTATTTCTGACCGAGATAGAACGACAAAATCATCATGCAAAAATACGCGGCAAACGTCGCCCAAGCCGAACCGTAGTATCCCCAAATGGGAACAGCCCAGACGTTTATCAACACCGTGACCACCGCGCCGATGATGGCGATCAACGCCCCATACCGCGTCTTGTCATGCAACTTATACCAAAACGACAAATTGAAAACTACGCCGAAACACACGTAAGCGGCCAATAAAATGGGAATGACCCCACGACCCTCGCGAAAGTTCTCTCCGATCAAAAGCAAAACAACATCTTCAAAACTCATAATGGCCACCCCGATAAATAAGGCCACGATAAAGTAATACAGCATAATATCGGCCTGTACACGATCACGCTTTCCGTCTTCGGCCATTGAAAAAATCAAGGGTTCGGCGGCGAAGCGGTACGCTGCTTGTATACCGATACTCAGTAGCATCGCCACCTTGTAACAAGCTCCATAGATTCCGAGTTGAGACAGTGCCACATCTTCCGGCAATCCCGTCAGATCGACAAAGAATGCGCGGTCGAAAGTCTCATTGACAATACCGGCCAATCCCAATATCAACAGCGGCAGCGCATACCGCAAGAGCTTCTTGTACACCGCGGTATCGAACCCATGGAATATTGAGGACATCCACGGCAAGAGCAACACGAATTTCAACGCGCTCGCTATCAAGTTGGCTACGAAAATATATCCGATACCGAACTCAGGATCGTAAAACTCTTGGATCAAACCATGTCCAAGCATCTCCGGATTGGTATAGGCCTTCGCGCAATACAACAGGAAAAAAAGATTGAGACCGATATTCGTGAGGATACTCGCCAAATTGATACCGGCAAAAACCACCGGTTTGTTTTTTAACCGCAACCGCGCAAAAGGAATGGTTACCAAGGCATCCAAGCCGATTATCCACGCGAAAAGCACCACATATTCCGGATGCGAGGAATATCCCAACGTGGTGGCCACGCCTTGCGCGCCGAAGTTCATCGCCGCCACGAATATCACTGTAGTGATTAAAATGGAAATCAGGCTTGTGCTGAAAACCCTCTCACGGCTTTTCAAATCTTTGGCTGCGGAACCGTGCCGAAAAAAAGCGGTCTCCATACCGTAGGTCAATAAAACGATCAGAAAGGCGACGTAGGCGTAAAACTCCGTGACCACACCGTATTCATCTGTTGCGAATACCCTTGTATACAGCGGTGTCAACAAGTAATTCATGAGCCGACCGACGATGCTGCTCACCCCGTAAATGGCAGTTTGTCCGGCGAGTTTTCGCAGTGCCCCCATTAGATATCCGACCTCTTAATGTCCGGTGAAATTTGGCTTGCGTTTTTCGAGAAATGCCGAAGTCCCCTCCTTGAAATCCTCGCTGCCGAAACAACTCCCAAAAGCTTCTATTTCCACGTCCATGCCATTGATGCCCTCGGCGAAAAGGCCATTGACCGCACGAATTGCCGCCGCGATGGCCTGAGGTGAATTTTTTGCCATTTTCTTTGCCGTTTCGCGACAGGCATTGAGAAGTTCTTCAGCCGGAACATGCTTGTTGACCAAGCCAATACGATACGCCTCGGCCGCATCTATCATACCGGCGGTAGTGATCATTTCCAAGGCCCGTCCCTTACCGACCAACTGGGTCAGCCGTTGGGTACCGCCATATCCCGGAATCACCCCCAGCGAGACTTCGGGCAGTCCCATACGCGCGTTATCCGATGCGATGCGAACGTGGCAGGCCATCGCCAGCTCCAATCCGCCGCCCAGCGCAAAACCATTGACTGCAGCGATGACCGGCGTGCCCATCTCCTCTACCTTGTCAAACAGGATTTTGTGCCCTTGTGCACTCAATTCCCGACCTTCTTTCTTATCAAAATGAGCGAATTCAGTGATGTCTGCACCGGCCACAAAAGCCTTTCCCCCCGCCCCCGTCAGTATCACCACACGAACGCTCCCGTCCTTATCAGCGGCACCCAAAACTTCCGAAAGTTCTTGGATTACAGCCGTGTTCAGCGCGTTTAACTTGTCCGGGCGATTGATGGTTATCAAGCGGATATCACCCTCATCCTCGATGAGCAAATGTTCGGGTTTCATGCCAAAATGTTTTTATGCGGTTTCCCGACAAAGATAGAATCCTTCGGAACACGAATTGTCTGCGTTTGTCTTAACCTGAGTTCGATTACTATTTCGAGCTTCATTTTTTGGGCGTGCCCCCGGCAGATCCTCCCCACCTACTTCACCTTCACAACCTTCTCCATCTTCCCCAATCTTCCCGACCTTCTCTACCCTGCCGGGGTCGGTCTTCCGTCTTTATCTCACCTTCTTGCCGTGGCGGTATGCAGGCCGAAGGACGAGCTTCTTCGGCGCTGTCCTTCAGCCGCATTCCGCAACCCGGCGAGAAAGGGAGGATATCGACGTCCGCCCTCACGCTGATCACAACGGTATCTTCATTTGGGATAGAATTTTCATTACTGCTTTAAGGTTCAAGCAGCACCACGCGTTTTCGCGGACGGGCCATCTTCCTAATTTCTTTGCGTTCTTCTCTTGTTTCACAGTACACACGCGACTTGGAAGAGAGCTTAATACGTCCCCGCCCACCCAATACCACACCACGAGAGATCCAAATGGAAGAATGGCCTTCGAGTTGGATGATTCCACCTCGGGCTATGCTCATATCCGATCCGGGTTCTAAATGCAATTCGCTGTCGACACGCAAAACCAATTTACCTTTAATGCTCATTTGTGCTCCTTCACGTACGATCATTTTGGTGCGGTCTGTGAAAAACAATGTGCCATCCACCGTGTCCGGTTCCGAAAATCGGGTTAAAGTCTCGCCGCGGTCGAGGATCAAGGTTCCGTTAATTACGATATCCGGCATCCCCGTTCTGTGGTCATTGAGTACGATTTCGGGTGCGGCCCATCGGGTCGTGCCGTCGATGGAGTTGTCATCGAAACGGATTTGCACTTTCAAAGAACCATCGGGTAGTTTATCAAGAATTTTGATGGACAGACCGGAAAGATAGACCGCATTCGAATTTTTTTTGAAATCACCGCGGGGACGCCGATTATTGAGCATGGTCAACGCCGAGGCAGACGATGGATTGGTGCCCATTCCGATGCGACTTTGACCCTGCAATGAAAATCCATACGATGGGTGACCGAGATAGGGGAGTCGGACGTATCGATTGTTCACCTTCCAAAGCCCGGGAACGACTCCACTGGCCGCGGTGATCTCGAGCGTGGAATCGGTGTAAACCAGCGGAAATTCCAATTGGTGATTGCCGGTCAAGGGATTGGCCCATTTACTTTCGAGCCTATAGGGGCGATGTGATGTTGAGTTCACGCACCGCGGCAAGTCGGGGATGGAGTCCTCCCATTGAAAGTCGTACGCCCCATTGGCCGTCAATGGTTTGAGGTAGTCCGCATGAACTGAGTTGTACACGTGCGGGCCGGTTTTTTCCTCGGCGTCAATCTGTCGCTGCACAAAGATGGCCGGTTCGGCATTTTCTATGCAGTCGTCATTTTGGTAGTGGAAAGCGTCAAATGGTGAACCGTTTCCGGAAACGGTCAAATGGTTCTCGAGCCAGAGCCACTGGGGAAACTCTTCTTCCGGAATATATGGCAAAGCGATCCGGATGGCATCGCCGGTCGTGAGGAAATCACGGAGAATATACGTTCCGGGACCTTCTGCGGCATTTAAATCCGTTTGTACTTCGACGCCGGAAGTATCGAGCGCCGAGATCAGATGGGCTTTATCGGGACCAAGCCATCCCAAACGGTACCTATCCCACGCCGAGCAGGTCAGCAAAGAGGCATTTGCCGCACCCATCATGGCCCATCCACCTTGAACGCAAAAGGTATAACTGAGAAACCGCGTTTCGTTGCCCCCGCCGGCGTGAAAATTGTTTCCACCGAGGAAGAGGTGGTTCAATTCGTGTTTGAAAACCGCGAATGGCAAGGAAGCGCCGCCACCAAACAACGAATAGGTATTGGACTTTTTGCCACCTATGAGCCCAATGCCCGACCCCGATGCCTGACCCGATCCATTGCCCAAGCTCAAATGGTTGCGCAGGATGACCGACAAATGGTCGATTCCTTCAAATTCACCGCTCGACTTTGATTTCCGCTTTCCCGCGCCGGGGCTGTTTTCCCAATAATCGAAATCGGATGGCTCTAATCCATGAAAGGATAGCCGATCATCACGTCCTACTTGATCTGTAACGTATTGCAGAATACCACGCAATCCTTTTCCAAGCACGAGCGCATAAGGCACGGTGACGGTTACGGGATAATAATCACCGAGCACGGTGAGATGTCCCATCGAAATGTCACGGTAATAACGTGAAAGGATCCCTCGGGGATTTTCGCGTGGAAACACGTCGAACACTGAATCGGCATAGGTGGGCAACTCGGTCGGTCTCCATTGCTTCGTACCGTTGGGATACGGATCGGACACGTCGGTTTCAGAGTAATCGATTTCGGCGAAGACCGCCAATATGCGCATAGTGTCGTAAGGAGCCAATACCCAGCCGTATTCACTGTTTTGCTGAGCATGTGAAGATGAGGAAAATATGGTCAGCACCATGGTCAAACACATCGACATCCTCAGGGAAGAACGCCAACGTGCCCGCGAAACCAACGCGATGGAAATGTAAACGCAACGGGACATGAAACGCCTAAGCGCCATATTCTTGGTAAAGTGATGTATCGATGGAAAAGTGATATTCAAGAGAAAACTCATTTTGGCTATTTCACTCAGTCATTATGCCGCCGGAAGCCACACGGTGAAGGTGCTGCCTTTTCCGGCTTCCGTGGTGAAATCAATGCGCCCACCCGCCTGTTCGACGATGTTTTTACTTATGGCCAAGCCCAATCCCATGCCGCGGGTCTTCGTTGTAAAGCTGGGATAAAACATCTTTCCGAGTACCTCTTCCGGAATGCCGGACCCATTGTCGATCACCGTGCAGGCATATCCACCATCGGATGATGTCAAACGGACCAAAACCTTTCCGCGACGTGTTTCCGGTACCGATTGAATGGCGTTTTTGATGAGGTTGTTGAATACGCGTGCCATTTGATCTTTGTCCGCCATGACCGGCGCCGGCCCATCGATATCGAGTTCCAAGCGAAGGTCGAGTCGGTCGAACCCTTCGAACAGTGCCAAGGTAGAACGCAAGGTGGCGACGAGGTCAAACTTTTTAGCCATCGCCTGAGGCATGCGTGCAAAATTGGAAAAGGCGTTTGCGATGGAACTCAAGGTGTCGATTTGTTCAATCAGGTTTTGGGTCAGTTTCACCACGCGCTCGCGATCCACTTCACCGGTTTTTTCCACGGACCGCAGCATGTGTTGCACGCTGAGCTTCATTGGAGTCAAAGGGTTTTTGATTTCGTGCGCAACCTGCTTGGCCATTTCGCGCCACGCCGATTCCCGCTCGGATTTGGCAAGCTTTTCTGCGTTGTGCTCCAATTCTGAGACCTTCGCGTTATATTCCGAGACCAACAATCCGATTTCATCTCGCGCCGAATAACCTACCACGCGATTGGACTTCCCGAGCTCAATGGCCGACAAACTTTTACGAATGGCACGGAGAGGAGAGGTTATCCATTGGCTGATGAACAATCCGAACAATATGGTGAATAGGAAAACCAACACGAAGAGGTTGATGACCGCAACCATAAAACTCGAGATTTCATCTTCGAGCTCCGTCTGACGAGCGAAATACGGTAAGTTGACATAGGCGAGCAAATCACCACGGTCATTATAAAACGGCGCATAGGCCGACAAGTATTCCATACGTCCGATGGATTCGTTGGACGTGAACTCCACTTGATGGAGCAGGTCGACATGAACGTATGCACGCGGGTCGATTTTTCGGCTGATGAGCCCCTCGTTGAACATACGCAGTTGACTCGACGCAATCAGATCTCCCTCGGGGTTGTATATATTGATATCGGTGAAAAAGATATACGAAAACTGAGACAGCAACCGGTTGATATAGTCAGCCATATCATAATCCAATTGATCCTCTTCTCCGAGTTTGTTTTTCAATTCAAACAGAATCGATTGCAGTTTTTCGCTTAAGGATCGCTCGTTCTTCTCCGTGTACTTTTGTTCGATATAGTATCGAGTCGCCACGGTAAACAACACCATGGTCATCAAAGTGAGTGAAACCAGCAGGACCTGGATCTTTTGATTGAGGTTTACCGGGAGGCGACCATTGTTTTCCGAAAAGGTGCGCAAAGCCATCCCGATGACAAACATCGCACCGAATATCACGCAGAGGTAACTGAACGTCGTAGCCTTGTCCAAAGGGCTTATCAATGGTTTTGAGACAATGACCATCGAATTTTCCGAAGTCTTGGATATGTAATGTTCATATCCTCGAAAAGCCATGAAGCCTCGGTCATCAACGAAACGCGCGAAAATCCCCGGAACACTGAGATAGGAGAACTCGCCGCGGTGGTCGATGAGCTTTCCATTGAGATATCTCGCCGAACTGTAGTTGGCCAGATTATCGGCTTTGGCAGTCGTGCGATCCATCAAAAGTGCCGGAAATCCGATTTGATGTCGAAACGGTTTGGAGCGCATTTCAAACACCAGGTACCCGTTCGGTTGTGCAGAAAGACTGTAATACAGAGGGATTATGGCGATATACGATGTGCGGTCACCGGAATTGCCGATGTGATAAAGACCTTCTGCCATGCTTGAGGCATGTCCGTACTTCTCGATTATCTCACGGAATTCCCGCAGCGAAGGTGGGCGAACACTGGAGAGCTTTCCCCAGGATGTACCATCCTCCAAATAAGGGACGAGCGTAATGTCGTATTTACTCCAATATCCCGTGAAATACCTCGATAAAATGTAGTCTTGGAAAGTCTCGCGCGTGTGGAGTTCGTTTTGTTCGAAAAGTGCTCTTACCTGAGAATCGCGAAGAAGATTTTCTCTTGTTTCCGCATAGAGCAATTCGGCAACCGGATCGTCGTCTTGAGCTATTTTCTGTGCCAGGATTCGGCGTTCATTGTGTTCGCGGGCCCGGGAATATTTTTGAAAGGTATGCGAGGCGACGAAGCCGAGTATAATGATGATGAAAGTCCCGTGCGAAAGTCGGAAACGCCGAGTGGATAAATAACGCCTGAGATAAATGGCCGTGAACAGCAAAATGGGAGGCCAAAGCACCATGATCATATCGGCCAGCCCGATCAGGTCATTGACGATGATTTGTAATGCGGTCAATACAAGAAGGATGACCGTAAGCACGCCGGTGCTCAATCGCCGCTTGGCTACCGTGATTGCCAACGTGTCGGCGAGCAGATAATACGTGAAATACCAAACTCCGCTCAAGGCAACTCCGATGAAACTGAAGGCGTTCATCGCCGTGATGTTGTTGATGTCAAACGGAATGGCCGAGTCGACGATCAATCCTTTGACGATGTAGTTGATCCACGATCCAAAAGAAAATAGGGCTATGGCCGAAAGGACTACACCAACATGTTGCCGGCCTTTCATCGATCCCGTCCGAAACCGTGAAAGGCAGAGCCTGCGCAAAAGAACCGCAAACACCAATACCAATGAGGTGTTGATGATCAAGTCACCTAGAGAGGGAAACAGAGCGGATGAAGCGTAAATCGAGGGATCGAAAAGCTCGTGATTAGCGACAAAACCCGGCCATCCGGCTTTCAGGCTAAGGAAACGCCCGACGGCAATGAGCACTCCCAAGCCGGCGAGTACGAGACCGGTGGAAACCCTGCCCGCCAAGTGTCGCGCAAGACCAATCAAGGAGAACAAGATGAGAATCGCGCCGCCGATGGTCAGCAAGAGATAGATCGGAAAAGCGAGCGGGGATTTTGTTTCACCTGAGGTAAAAGCCAGGTAAAAGAATTGGTGATCGGCTTTCAACTTGACCGCGCCGGAGGATGGCCGCAGTACGATGGACTCCAATCCTGGCCGAGCGAAACCTTCGGCGAATCCATTGTCGAGATAAGCGTTGTCGTAAGGATAAGTTTTTTGGAGCAAGATGGCACCGATGTACTCATCGACCCCGTCGGTGAGGTAAACCAAGCGGTACCATCCATTGTCGAAATGATGAATTTCCGATCCGAGTGAAGCTGTTCGCTTCATGGATGTCGGGCTTATCGCATTGCCGGTCCATAGCACGGGATGATCGTTGCGAAAGACCGAGATAAGAATACCGTGTTTTTCAAAGAGTGTGGAAAACTCGTCTTCCCCCCGCAACATTGCGATTTTCGGGCCGGCGCGACGTATCTCATCTCGAAATCCCCGCAACAGTCGAAGGGTGTATTCTGTCTTGGAATCCAAAACCTCCGCAAATTTGCGGGACTCATTTAAAGGATCGGGAATGCGGATAAATGCATTGGAGATCGGTCGGGAGAGGCCGATCAAAACCACGCCTCCGAAAAAGAAAAAAAGCAATTTGGTCAATCGACGCGTCATTGGATATCGCACTTGGACGCGCAGAAATTACGCCAAATTCTTTGATTGCCCGAATGGCGGCCGGTAGAGCGCAATTCAGATGGATTACATTGTCGAGAAAAACCGAGTTGGCCCGAAAGGACAATCCTATTTAATGTCTGTCAATACAGTCGTGTGTCCGGTTCAAAAAGTCCAAGAGCAAGGCTTGCGAAACCCCTTGAAACCGCAGTTTACTCAAGTAAATGAGGATTTCAAGGGGGTGAGCGTAACGCAGCTATTGGACTTTATGGACGGACACTATTTAATCCGCCAAGCGAAGAGAGGTTATCCCTTCAGCGCTTCTGCACCTCCAACAATCTCAAGGATCTCGTTGGTGATGGACGCCTGCCTCGCTTTGTTCCGCGCCCCGTGTTCCGCGGCATTGGAATCTAAAATCGCCTTGTAGAGTTGAATCTTCAATGATTTTGGGATGACCTCGGTAATGATCTCCTTCTTGTTAGGTTCGAAGATATAGTCACTCACCCTCTTGTTGTTTTTTCCTTCCTCGCGTTCAGGCGGCAAAATGGGGAGCATCTGCTCAACTTTCAGATCGTGTACGGCGGCATTCCGGAAAGAATTATAGACCAACACCACGCGATCGATGTGGCCATCCGAGAACTTGTCCATGATCGCTTGTGCGATGATGGCGGCATTATCGAAATTCAAATGATCGAAGATGTCCGAGGCATTCTTGGGAAGTCCGGCTCCCGCCTTTAAGCTTTCGTTGCCTCTGAAGGAATCGGCCACTTTTTTGCCGATGGGCAGCAAAGTGATTTCCTTAGCGGGGTTTTGGGCGATTATCGCTCGGACCCGCTTGATGACATTGTTGTTGAATGCTCCGCACAATCCCCGATTGGACGTGATGGCCACGATCAACAAATGTTTGACCTCCCGTTCCTCGGCAAAAATGGTCTCGGTGCTTCCCGCCGATGTGAGATTCCGAAGGATCTCATCGAGCTTAAGCGCGTATGGCCGCATCCGAATGATCGCGTCTTGAGCACGACGCAACTTCGCAGCCGAGACCAATTTCATGGCTGAGGTGATCTGCATGGTCGAGTTTACCGAAACAATGCGCGAACGTATTTCTTTCAGATTTGCCATAGCGGCTCCTTAAACCTTTTTTATTTTTTGTATTTGTCAGACAAATCAGCTGCGGCGCTTTCCATTGTGCTGCGAGCTTCATCCGTCAATTTTCCGGCTTTTAGCGAATCGAGAGTGTCGCGATGCTTGGTTTCCATAAAAGCCAGATATTCCTTTTCGAACTCCCGAATGCGATCTACCGGCACGTTGCCGAGCAATCCATTGGTACCTAAATAGATGATTGCCACTTGGTTTTCGACGGACATCGGTGAGTTTTGCGGTTGTTTCAGGATCTCAACGTTTCGAGCACCCTTGCCGAGTACGGCCATGGTTGCCTTGTCCAGGTCGGAGCCGAACTTGGAGAAAGCTTCGAGTTCCCGATACTGGGCTTGATCGAGCTTCAGCGTTCCGGCCACCTTTTTCATCGATTTGATCTGAGCGGCTCCCCCAACGCGAGACACGGAGATTCCTACGTTGATCGCCGGGCGAACCCCCGACAAGAACAGGTTGGACTCCAAGAAGATTTGACCGTCGGTGATGGAGATAACGTTTGTCGGGATATAGGCCGATACGTCACCCGCTTGGGTTTCGATGATGGGGAGAGCCGTCAGTGATCCACCGCCTTTGACCATGCTCTTGAGTGATTCCGGCAGGTCATTCATTTGAGAGGCAATTTCATCGCTATCGATTACTTTGGCCGCCCGCTCCAATAGACGTGAGTGAAGGTAAAACACGTCTCCCGGATATGCTTCACGCCCTGGGGGTCGTCTCAGCAGAAGAGATACCTCGCGATACGCCACGGCTTGTTTGGACAAGTCATCGTATACGATCAATGCAGGCCGTCCGGTATCGCGGAAGAACTCACCGATCGCCGCTCCGGCAAAAGGCGCGAGAAACTGCGTTGGAGCCGGGTCGGAAGCGTTGGCTGCCACAACAACAGTATAGTCCAATGCACCGTTGTCTTCCAACGTCTTGGCCACTTGTGCAACCGTCGAACCTTTTTGACCAATGGCTACATAGATGCAGAAAACCGGTTCCCCACGGTCGTAAAATTCTTTTTGATTGATGATCGTATCGATCGCCACGGTCGATTTACCCGTTTGGCGGTCACCGATGATCAGCTCGCGTTGGCCACGGCCGATGGGGATCATCGCATCGATGGCTTTCACTCCGGTCTGAAGTGGCTCATCAACCGGCTGGCGATAGATGACGCCCGGAGCTTTCCGCTCGATGGGCATCTCATACAGCTCGCCCTGCAGAGGCCCCTTACCGTCTATCGGCTCACCCAGGGTGTTTACCACGCGGCCGAGCATGCCTTCGCCCACCCTGATGGATGAGATCATTCCTGTGCGCTTTACGGTGTCGCCTTCCTTGATGGTATCGGAGGGGCCGAGAAGTACGGCGCCGACGTTGTCTTCCTCGAGGTTGAGGACCATCCCGCGAAGGCCGTTTTCAAATTCGATCAACTCTCCGGCTTTTACTCGGGACAAGCCGTAGATGCGTGCGATACCGTCTCCCACTTGGAGAACGGTTCCCACTTCCTCGAGTTCAGCCTCGCTTTTGAACCCCGCGAGTTGCTCTCTGAGAATCGCGGATACTTCCGACGGTTTTACTTCAGCCATTTTGAATGTTTTGTTTTTGGGTAATGTCGATGTCTTTTTTCAATGTGCGACGCATGTCTTGCAGACGTCCGGAAATGGAATCGTCGTATTGTTGGTCGCCCAATCGTATCAGAAACCCGCCGATGATCGAAGGGTCAACTTTTTCTTCAAGTTCCACACTTTTGCCGCCCCATTTGCCAATCATTTCTATGGCTTTCTTACGTCCTAGAGGGATGAGTGGAACTGCGGTGGTGATTTCAGCAGAGACGATGCCCTGCTCCTCACGATATAGCTCCATGTACGATGCGGCAATGCCGGCCAAGAGGTTTTCACGCTTTTTCTTGGCGATAAGCCCAAGGAAGTGAAGCGAAATGGAACCAATTTCCCCGCTGAAAATCGCATTGAGAATACTTAGTTTCTTATCGGTCTTGATGATGGGGCTGCGGAGTACGACACGCAAATCCCTGCTCTGTTCGATGGTCGATGAGATCAATTCCATGTCGGCTGCGACGTCGGCCGATGCATTTCGCTCTTTGGCGATTTCGTGCAGCGACTTGGCGTATCTCCGGGCGGCGAGTGAATGGCGTGCCATTTCAGTTCAGTTTTGCTTCTTGCAAGTATTTGGCAATGATCTGCTGCTGTCGTTCGTCGGTTTTGAGCTCTTCGCGAATCAAATGCTCTGCAATGTTCATGCTCAAGTCGGCCACTTGTTTTTTCAGTTCACTGACCGCGGCAGCCGTTTCGGCTTGGATGGTTTCCTTGGCCGAAGCGACGATTTTCTCGTATTCGACCGTGGCGCGTTCCTTGGCTTCAACAATGATTTGCTCCTTGGTTTCCCGAGCGTCTTTCATCAAAGCGTCGCGTTCGACGCGTGCTTCTTTGAGCAGGACGATGACAAAGGCAATCGTCGTCCAAAATATGGTACCCCAACTAACCGATAAAATGTCCATCTTCTTTCAATTAAAGTTTAAAAGAAAGCGTCCTTCGACCAACCGTCGAAGGACACTTTCGTAAAAATCAAAGCACCACCAAAAGGCAGACGATAACCGCAAAAAGCGCTACCCCCTCAACGAGGGCGGCGGCTACGATCATGTTTGCCCGGATGTCACCGGTGGATTCGGGCTGACGTGCGATGGATTCGAGAGCTGAAGTACCGATTTTACCGATACCCAGTCCCGCACCAATCGCGGCGATGCCTGCGCCGATCCCGGCCAGTCCGGAATTTGCCGCCTCAGTGGCTGCTTGCAAAAGAACAGTTGCTAGTTCCATTTAACTTGGGTTTTTATGTGATTGAAAGATTGCCAAAATTGAAATTAATGCTTCGCTTCTTGTGTTGCCTCGCCCAAATATAGGGCGGCCAACAAGGTGAATACATATGCCTGCAAGAAAACGACCAGGAGCTCGATGAAGTACATAAACACAAGGAAGAGCACGCTGCCGGCGCCTACACTATAACCGGCGGTGTCGCTCACTTCACCAAAAATAAGTGCCAGTGACACGAAAGCGAGCAAGATAATGTGACCGGCCGTGATGTTGGCAGTGAGTCGCACCATCAGGACGATCGGCTTGATAAAGATGCTTGCAAATTCGATGGGAACCAATATGAACTTGATCGGTAAAGGAACTCCCGACGGCGCCAACAAGTGGGTCCAATATTGTTTGTTGCCATTGATGGTAATCAAAATGAAAACCAATCCGGCCAATACGATGGTCACTGATATGGTACCGGTAATATTGAATCCGCCGATGAATGGAATGAGTCCCAATATATTGGCGGTCCAGATGAAAAAGAAAATCGAAAGCAAGAAAGGTAAGAACCGATCGGCTTTTTCCTCACCCATGGAAGGAACGGCCACTTCATCGCGGATGAAGAGAACCAAGGGTTCCATGAATGATTGAAGTCCTTTTGGGGCGCGTCCTCTACGTTTTTTGTATCCCCGCGCCACGCTGCCGAATATCAAAACGAGCAGCAACAAGGTAAGAAATACGCCCACAACACTCTTGGTAATGGAGAAATCCAAAATCGATGCGTTGGTCGCTTTACCGGTCTCGGCATCGAAGGTCAAACCTCCGGCCGGAGAAGCGGCGTAAACCTTTTCATTGTATAGGATGTAGTCGCCGTAGGTATAGTGGTCCACGTTTTCGTCGGTGCCATCCGCCAAGGATTTGGCACTGAAAACCGGGTTGTGGTAGAAGTGACTGCTCGAGAAGACCTTCAAACCATCATCCGTATAGAGGATGACAGGCAAATAAATAACGACGTCACCAAACAGATGAATTTCGTGAGCGTCGGAGATGTGGTGAAGGATCATCTCACCGGCGTCGAGCTTTTCTTTTTTGACGGATGCGGACGACTCAGCGGGTAAGGCATGGGAATCTCCGGAATCTTGAGCGAAGATGGCGGACCCTGCAAATAGAAATGCCATGAGCGGCAATACCCTCAAGATCATTCTGAGGGGGGCATGTGATTCTAAACTTGACATTTTCAGCATTTTCCCTTCCATTTTGAGGGGTAAAAAATCGACTGCAAAGCTAATGTTTTTTCCTTTTGAAGGAAAGGGAAATGAAGCGATTTTTTCTGATGGGCTATTTCCCTCGAATCAGCAAGAAAATCCGGTGGATACCCAACCGCATGAATCCTCATTTTTCCTTTCGGTTGAAGGGCCGCATCAAGGTAGTCGGCGGTATAGAGTCGATGTTATAAGCAGTAGGATGGGTGATGTGAAAATAACGGCGTTTTGCGCGAGGGTGGAAGGCGGCAGCCCATCGGTGGGGGTAGCTAGGAGATGCCGGCGGATGAGAGCGACCCAAGAAGCTCCTCATCCGCCGTGCAGACCCTTGCGGCCCCTATCGATGGCTATAGCCTGTAGACCGACCCCGGCTGGAAGAAGGTTGGGGAAAGTGGGGAAGATTGGGAAGATGGATAAAGGTTTGGAAGGTGGAGAGAATCTGCCGGGGGCGCGTCCAAAATCTTAATGACTACAAAGAACGAGAACGAATTCAGTTGTCGGGCCGACGCACGAGGGGCAGGAGGTTGCGAATTTCGACGGCGGAAAGTGCGAAATAACCGACGAGATAGGCCAAAGCGGTGAACTTGAAATTCTCCGGGTCGAGTAGACCGGCGACAACGAGGATGATGATGGAAAGGAAGAGCTTGCCCGCCAATGAGCCGATGAAGCTCGCGACGAAGATCTGCGGTCGTTTGCGATTGGCACGCACCAGAAAATTACGGACGAAAAAGGCCACAACGGCGAAAAGGGCGAAACTGAGCACGAAGGAAATCGGCAGCGGCGTATGCATGAGGTAATGAGAGACCAGCCACGCGGCAAGATATACGGCAGCCGTGACGATCAAAAAATCGCGGATGAAGCCGGGAGTGTTGGCGGAATTTTTCAAATCAACGGGGGCTTGTGTCGCGGATGACTATATATATGGAGGCGGCGACTCCGACCAACGACAATACGATGGTCATCCAAGGGGTGGAAAGGCTCCATTTTTCATCGAGCTTCATGCCGCCATAGACTCCGGCAAAGATGACCACGGCCATTTTGATGGCCATGCCCGAATACCGGTAGAAGTCGTTGGAGCTATATTTATCGGCTAGCCCCTTGCTTGGACCGCTCTTCTTGTCCGGGCCGGGGCTGTTCGCCCTTTGGGGTTCGGTCTTCGGGTCGGGTTTCGCTTGGTCGGTTTTGCGTTCGGGCATCGACGTTTCGGTTTTCGAGGGATGAGATGGGGGTGGGCTTGCCCTCACTTCCCATGGCACAGTTTCCACTGAATGTAGCCCCGGGTTCGATGGCGAGTTTCTGTGTCAGGATGTCGCATTCCAAACGTGCGGTCGATTTCAAACTCAATAGGCCATTGACAGAAATCTTCCCGTTTATCTTGCCTTCGATATCCGCATTTTCACAAACGATCTCACCGTGGATGGAGCCGGTGGGGCCCACCACCAAGCGGCCTTTGGCACGGATGGTGCCCTTTACGCTGCCGTCGATACGAATATTGCTGTCGGAGGTGATTTCACCTTCGATCTGCGTTCCGGCTACGATTCTATTTAATTTCTCGGGAGAATGTGGTTCTGTCGTTTTCGCCATTTCACGTGGATTTGAACTTTTGAACATTTTGCGTCGGGTTGGGCCGATAGTGGTTACTACGGCAAGTATGTCGATTCGAAAAAGGCCCCATAAACTTCGGGGTTTTTGTTGCGGAACAAGGTCGTAAAATTCTTGGTGGTGATCACAAAGGCCTGATACCCCTTTTCGTTGATGGATTTCAACATGTCTTTGTCTTTGACAAATGAATTGTAATAGCGCATGGCGGCGGCCTTGTCGGGAAAACTGCGCACAATCACGATTTGATTGTCTTTGTCGATGAAGCTGTTGGTCATCCGCAAACGCTCGGACTGGAAATAGGTGCCGTTGAAATCCGAAATGGTGTTCCTCATTTCGTTGGAGTCGTCATCGGTTTTCGGGAAAATCAAACCGAAGAAATGATCAGATTGGTCGTCGACCTTGTACATCTCGATGTCGGCCGTTTCAATTAAGGGCTCGGTATCCTTTTTGCCACCCAGAGAGGCAGCCGATTGCGTGGAGTCCGCGGGTGCGGATTTTGTTTTCTCGCGTGCCAATTTGGCTTTGGCCTCATTGAGCAAGTTGAGGAGTTCCGCCGCCTTCACCGCTTCCGGGGTGCCCTTGAACTTGGCCACGATCTCCCGAAGCAAATCTTCGTACGCATCAGGCTGCCCGTGTTCGCCGATGGTCAAGGCCTTGATCAAATAATATTTTGGTAAAAAATTATTGTCCGGTTCATCGCGGATCACCGTGTTGGCAGCCAACAATACATCGGAATATTGCCGTCGGGCATATTGTTTGTAAGTCGCTTCGTAAGCCTGTTTTTGCTCATCGTACAAGCGGCTGTTTTCCGTAATGTAATCCGGATTCAATATCAATTTGGCGTATTCGCTGTCGGGATAGTCATCGAGAATGGCGTCTTTGTAATACGCCGAATTATCGCGGAGACCGGTGCCGACGAAACCGCCCGACTGTTCTTTGTCCACAAAAATGCGGTAAAGCTGATAGTAAGCGTCCGGGGCGGTGGGCGTTTGATCAAAATCATTGATGATGCGTGAGAATGCCTCAGTGGCGTTGTCCGGGTCTTTCAGCCGCTCCTTGTATATCGTGCCGATGGCGTAAAGCGCCACAGCCGTTTGGTTGGACATCGCCGTTGCCGACGAGTCGTCCAAAGGCAGTTCGGCGAGGTATTCATCCAGGCTTTTGATCTTGTCTCCACCTTTCATTGCGACGATGCGTGCAGAATCGGCAGAGGCGCCCTCGGGATTCATTTGTGCCAAGCGCACATCGGTCTTCGTCGAGCGCCGCCAGTTGTCTTCGAGTTCGCGATTGCCCCACCGGCGTTTAAATTCTTGGAACCCGCTTCCCAAGGCGCCGGCATTGTAGAAATACCAATCCTTGCCCGAATAGGAAGCTCCTCCGGATGCCGACGGGAATGACGCACTGTTTTGAAGGCGCTCCAATGCGGCGAGTTCATCCAGTTTTTTCTGTTCGGCCTCCGACTCCAAGTCGACGATCATCCGCAACAACCTTTTTTCCAAATCTTTTGGATCCATGGCCGCCAATGTCAAAAGGCTATCGTTGCGCTCAACGGTTTCGATGTTGGACACCAATTCGTCGAGTGACGCACCCTTGGCCACAATGCGGTCATAATTCGGATAATCCTGTGGCAATGCCGTTGTCGCACTGTCGTAATAACTTTTGGCCGGACGGTAGGCGCGGTCATTAAAGTACAAATCGGCCAGACGGAGATAGCTTTTTCCTTTTTGGCGCGGGTTGCTCACGCTTTTGGCGATGGACTCTTGAAGGTAAGCCATGCCTTGCTCAACATTTTGCTCTTCGAGCTCAATGTCTGCCATCGCATAATAGATTTGGTCGTAGTAGTCCACGTTTTTGCGGTCCTTGACCATATCGGTGAGCATCTTCTTGATCTTGTCCGAATTTAACTTTCGGTCGTACGCCAGGGCTTGACTGATTTTCGCGTAGAACTCCATCTCGTAGTCCGGCTTCAAGTCCACCACCTTGGCAAAAGTTTCAATGGCCTCTGCCGAGCGTTTTTCCAGTTGAAGGCATTGCGCCAGAATATATGTCAACCGCGATTCCATGCGTTTGTCGGTACACTGTGCCGCAGCGTCCTCCAAGCGGGGAATTGCATCGGAGTATCGTTCCTGCTTGAGGTACATGTACGCATAAACCGTCTCCAATTTCCAAGCGAAGTCCTTGGGGCGGTCTTTGGAGTTGTCGTTGTTCACCACAGAAAGCACCGTATTGGCCTTGCCGTAGCGCTTGGCGTCTATGTAAGTTCTCGCCAGCCACAGCGCAGCGTCGTGCCTCGCGTCTCCGCTTTTATACTTTTTGGCTACGTAGCTCGCCATTTCCTCCGTCCTGGAGGGCAGGCCTTTATAATAACTGGCGATGCCGATGAGCAGAAATGAGTTGTCAATCCATTTGTTGTGCTCATCCTTTTTGATCTCCATGCTGTGGCGATCGATTATGGTGCCGCATTTTTCAATCACCGCATCCATCTGAGGGGTCAGGTTCTTTTGTCCCTCCGCATCGGGCAAGACATACACCGGCAGCAATTCCAGATAGTTGTCCTTTTTATTTGCCCAGAGCTGATCCTCCGTCTGCACAATGATCTCGTTGGCGTTGAAATACCAGTTGTAGTGCGAAGTGGTATTGTGATACAGTCGGTTGGTGAACCCCGATTTTTTGCGCGAGCAGCCGGCCAGGGCTACGGCGACGAGGGTCAATATCAGTAAGAGGCGGGATGTATGAAATCTTTTCAAATGCCTTCGTTAATATGCGATAAACAGGAAAGTTACAAAAATATTGTTTCGGCCCGAACCGTAATGTCGGTTTGGCCGGTCGCGCGCAAATATACTAGGAACTGACGGTTATTCATCAGCCGACGATGTCTTCCACGATAAATTTTGAGGGTTTGGGCGTGCCCCCGGGGATCAAAATTACCGCTGATGCTTCAAAATCTTCCTTTCCCCGGGGTCGGTCTACCTGCTTTATCTTTTGTTTTGGCAGCAGGGGAGCGTGTCCGCGCGGGGGCTTCCGGGGTCGCCCCGCCCGGCCTACGCTCCCCAATGCGACCAATAACAAAAGGATACCGCAGTCCGCCCTCACGCAAATCCGCCTCGCGCGATCATTCCACTTCAAACATCGGATAGACACCGGAAGATGAGTCTGTGAAAAGACCAAAAATCTTGCGTTTGTCCATGCGGAATGGTGGTTCCTTTTTTGTTGCCGATGTTGTGATATTCCTTTTTCACCCTTAATTCATGGGCAGTCACCAAATCGATTTTAAGACCTATTGGATTTTTGGAATGGTCTTCCTTGACAATCAATTATTGGTTTACTCAATGCCCTATCGAGAACTTCGAGGTTTCACATCAACTTTTGTAAATTTGTCCAATTATTGAGACGAAAGATTAAACGAAAGCCAAAGAAGGGCCAGAGCAGCCCGAATAACCATGCAGCGGTATTCCATCAAAGACGTCGAAAACATCACCGGTATAAAAGCGCACACCCTGCGCATTTGGGAGAAGCGGTATAAAATCCCGGAGCCGCGACGTACTCCTACCAACATTCGCTATTACACGGAGGAAGATTTGCGCCTGGTTTTGAATATTGGGATACTTCGTAAACACGGACACAAGATCTCCCATATAGTAAAATACCCCCCCGAGGAAATCACGCGTCTCATCTTGGAATTGGCATCTTCGGACGAGGACGAGAAGACACTTATTGACCGTCTGATTTTGGCTATGGTCGAAATAGATGATATGCGTTTTGAGCACGTATTAACGGATTGCATCGTGCGCAAGGGGTTTGAAAATGCAGTGCTGGAAGTGATATACCCCTTGTTGCGAAGTGTGGGTTTGTTGTGGCAGTCCAAAACGGTGCACCCCGGACACGAACATTTCATCACCAATTTGATTCGGGAGAGGTTCATCGCCGCCAACGCAGCACAAGGACTGTGGCGGCGCCAGCCCCATAAGACATTTCTTTTGTTCTTGCCGGAGGGTGAATTACACGAATTGGGACTTTTATTCCACAGTTTTTTAATCAGGAAACGCGGCCACCGAGTTATCTATCTCGGACAGTCCGTCCCTCTCGATGCCGCTTTCGACATTCACGAACACACACCGGTCGACTATGTCGTAACCTCGGCTTTATCACTGGGATCAACGGGAGAGCTCAATTCCCTGCTCCGTAGAATTCTCGATAAATTCGAAAATGTCCCGGTCATTTTAACACAACATGTCGGTTCAGAAATAGAATTGTTACGTGATGGCAGGCTCATTGTTAATTATTCTCTGTCTCAATTCAAGCAGTTGCTTAGCGAAGATTGAAAAAAGTGTTTAACCAAATCGGTTAAAAACTTAGAAATCTTTTTTTGATTGGCATAAATTTGATTGTGAGCTACTAAAGTTCTCTGATTTCCATATTTCTCTCTTGTTTGAGAGAATTTTTTGACACAACCTTGGTTTTGTTTAGGAAAATACTACTTTTGTTGAACAAAGTCGCAAAAATCACCTTATGAGCAGCTACGATTTTAACCGGGAATTGGTCGCTTTTCAGCGTCCATTGAAATCATTCGCCTTTCGTTTTACCGGAAACGAGGAGGAAGCAAACGATCTTTTGCAAGAAACATTTTTGAAAGCATTGACCTATCGTGACAAATTTCAGGCGCGGACCAATCTCAAAGCCTGGTTATATACCATTATGCGCAATACTTTTATCAACAATTACCGCAAAGCGATGCGCGCCAATACCATATTGGACAAGACCGACGAGCAATACTTCATCAATACCTCATCGGCCAAAAGTGGTTTTGAAGATCCCTACAGCAGGATGTCACACGGACAAATCCGTGCGGTGATCGGTCAGTTGGCCGACGAGTACCGTGTGCCATTTCAGATGTATAACCACGGATTCAAATACAAAGAGATTGCCGCCAAACTCGATCTACCGATTGGCACCATAAAGAGCCGAATATTTCTGGCTCGAAAAAAACTTATGATCGCGCTGTCCGATTATCGCAACTAGTCTATGAGCTCCCTGAAAGCCGCCGTCATCGGCTCCGGCTTTTCGGGGCTCTCTGCCGCAACCCACTTGGCTTCCAAGGGGTTTAAAGTTGATATGTTTGAAAAGAATTCCACCCCCGGTGGACGGGCTCGACAGTTCGACCACGGGGGTTTTTCTTTTGATATGGGACCGAGTTGGTATTGGATGCCCGACGTATTTGAAGCATACTTTGCCGGTTTCGGAAAAACTGTTGAGGAGTATTATAAATTGGTGAGACTCGATCCATCCTATACCGTTCGTTTTTCGGATGGCGAATCTTGGGATCTTCCCGCAGGCAGTGATGGAATCTCCGAATTGTTCGAGAGCATAGAACCGGGAAGTGCAATACAACTCAAAAAGTTTCTTGGCCAGGCGCAAACCAAGTACCGCATTGCGATGACGGATATGGTTTATAAACCCGGCCTGAGTGTGAAGGAATTCATGAATGTGAAGGTGCTGACCAATGCGATGCGCATGCAAATGTTTCGGTCGATGTCCAATCACGTTCGCACGTACTTCCGAGATCCCCGTCTTGTCCAACTTCTGGAATTTCCCGTACTCTTTTTGGGCGCCAAACCTTCTCGAACACCCGCGATGTATAGTCTGATGAACTACGCGGACATGGTGTTGGGCACGTGGTACCCGATGGGGGGGATGTATAAAATCGTAGAGGCCATGGTGAGCCTGGCCGAGGAGAAGGGCGTGAAAATTCACTATGATGCCCCGGTGAGTCGTATAGTATCAGATGGTAAACGAGCTCAGGGGGTGATCGTCAACGGGAATTTTTTTGAGGCAGACGTCGTGGTATCGGCCGCGGACTATCACCATACCGAAAGTATTCTGCTTGAAGAGCGGTTCAGAAACTATTCCGACGCTTACTGGAAATCTCGGGAAATGGCACCTTCCGCATTGATCTATTACATCGGGCTCGACCGTAAATTGCCCGGGGCGAGACATCACAACCTGTTTTTCGATGCCGATTTTGATCGGCACATTTCGATGATCTACGACCGGCCCGGTTGGCCGGACGACCCGTTGTTCTACGTTTCGGCAACATCTGTTACGGATCCCTCCGTCGCGCCCGAGGGATGTGAAAACCTTTTTGTTTTGATCCCCACGGCACCCGGCATGGAAGAAAGTGATGCCATCAAAGACAAATACTTTCACCACGTCATCACTCGCATGGAGAAAGCGTGGGGCGAAAACATTCGAGATCATGTAATCTATCGTCGAGATTTTGCGGGTGAAAATTTCCAAAATGAATACAACTCATTTAAGGGCAACGCCTACGGCCTTTCAAATACCTTGAGGCAAACGGCGATATTGAAGCCATCGGTTCGCAACAAGCATTTGAGCAATCTATTTTACGCCGGCCAACTCACCGTTCCAGGCCCGGGAGTGCCGCCCGCATTGATTTCCGGAAAGATCGTTTCCGACCAAGCGAGTAAGAATTTTAAACCTGTACTCGAATCATGAAGGAGATCTACGACGATGTTTCCCGACAGTGCAGCCGTCTCGCAACGCGCAGGTATAGCACTTCGTTTTCGCTTGGCATTCGATTTCTCGCAAGAGATTTGCGTGACCCCATCAGCTCCATTTACGGGTTCGTGCGCTTGGCCGATGAAATTGTCGATTCTTTTCATGACTATGACAAGGCCATTTTGCTCGATGAATATGAAAACGAGGTCTATACGGCCATTGACCGAGGGATCAGCACCAATCCGATTTTAAACTCCTTTCAAGAGGTGGTAAATAAATACGGTATCGATCACGCATGTATCGAGGCATTTCTGGCGAGTATGCGCATGGACCTCGAAAACCAAAAGTACGGACGAATAGAATATGAACGGTATATTCTCGGGTCTGCCGAGGTGGTGGGATTGATGTGTCTCCGGGTGTTTTTGCGCGGTGAGGTCAATCAATACGGAGTTCTGAAGCCATCAGCCATGAAACTCGGTGCGGCGTTTCAAAAGATCAACTTCCTCCGCGACCTGAAAAATGACTACTCCGATTTGGGTCGTCAGTATTTTCCGGGTGTAAATCCCGAGGAATTCGGGGAGACCGAAAAGGCCGTCATCGAAGCGGAGATTGAAAACGATTTTTCCGAGGGGTTCTTAGGGATTAAGCGATTGCCCCGAGACACGCGATTCGGGGTGTATGTGGCCTACGTATTATATTACCGACTGTTTTTGAAAATAAAGACCGTCGAAGCGCGCCGAGTGTTGGCCGGAAGAATGAGAATAAGCAATTCGAGCAAGGCCTACTTGTTTTTTAGAAGCTACATTCGACACACTTTAAACCTACTTTAATGAAACTCACACAAGTCGTTCTGGTCGATGAAAATGACCACGAAGTCGGGATTGCCGAAAAAATGGAAGCACATCGTCAAGGGTGGCTTCACCGGGCGTTTTCGGTTTTTGTCTACAACTCCCATGGAGAGATGCTCATACACCGCCGTTCTGCCGGCAAGTATCACGGAGCGGGCCTGTGGACCAACGCCTGCTGCTCACACCCTGAGCCCGGAGAGGATATGATGTCGGCGGTGGATCGCCGTTTGAAACAAGAGATGGGCATGACGTTGAAAACGGATAAGGTACTGAAGACCACTTATCGTTTGGATATGGGAAATGGACTGATTGAGCACGAGATCGACCATGTATTCTTAGGTGTAACCGATGGTGTTCCTCGCCCCGACCCCGAAGAAGTTGAAGAGTGGGCATATGTCGCTCCATTGACTGTAGAGGCCGATATTCGTGTACATCCAAACAGGTATACCCCGTGGTTTCGCTTGCTCGTGCCTCAAGTTAACGCTGCATTTAATCATTCCGAATTCACAAAGAAGATCGTCAAGGAACATGAGCATCTTCCAAAATTTACCGGGTAAAGCCCCAAAACTTGACTTATGTTTGTAACGATGGTATCCCAATTAACTCCAATACTCCGTGGCTATTACCGTATATAGAAAAGCGCATTTCAACGCGGCGCACCGACTTTTTAATCCCGAGTGGAGTGAGGAGAGGAATGCCGAAGTTTTCGGGAAGTGCAGCAATCCCAAATACCACGGACATAACTACAACCTCACCGTCGGAGTGACCGGCACGGTAGATCCGATTACGGGTTTTGTCGTAGATCTGAACAGACTCAAAAACTTGATCAAGACATTGGTGGAGGATCGCTTCGACCACAAGAACCTCAACGAAGAAACACAAGAGTTTGCCGAAGTAAATCCAACCGCGGAAAATATAGCCGCAGCCATTTGGAAAATTCTGCGGGAGGCTCTCGACGACCATCTTGATCTTAAAGTCATACTCTACGAAACCGAACGGAACTTCGTGGAATGCACGGGTGTATAGTCCCGGTTTCCTTTCGATATATCAAATGTTCAATTCACGGCTTGAAGTGTGGGTTTTATGCACCTGACGCGTTTGATCAACTTCAATTATACGAATGACCGACCGAGAATCGATTTCTTTCTTTTGGTTCCGTCGCGATTTGCGACTGGAAGACAATGTTGGTTTCTACCGGGCATTAACGAGCGACCACCCTGTTGTTTGCGGATTCATATTTGACTCGGAAATATTGGATGACTTGGAAGACGAATGCGATGGACGCATACAATTCATTCATCAGGAACTGGGTCGTTTGCGCAATGAACTTCGTCAACACGGCTCTGACCTCGTGGTGAACTATGGTCGACCTGTGGATGTATGGCGAAAGTGGATCGAGGAATTTTCCATCGATCAAGTTCATGCCAATCGCGATTATGAACCGTATGCGAGATTGCGGGACCACACGATTGAAAGCTTATTAAAAGCTAATGGAATTTCTTTTCACACACATAAGGACCAAATCATATTTGACCGCGACGAGGTAGTCAAAGACGATGGAAAGCCCTATACCGTTTACACGCCTTATTCGAAAAAGTGGAGGAGGCGTTTAACCGTGGCTGACCTGCGATCTTTTCATACCGAACCACTATTCGACCGCTTGCATCCATTTGAAGCGAACGATTTACCCGGCTTGAAAGAAATGGGTTTTATCAGTTTCCCAAGTCAATATCCGGCAAGGACAATCGATAAAAACCTATTAAAACGGTACGCCGAGAAACGGGATTTTCCGGCGCAAAACGGCACGTCGCAACTGGGTATTCACCTCCGTTTTGGCACCATCAGTATTCGCACCCTCAGTAGAGCGGCCATAAAATACAGTGAATCGTTTCTGAATGAACTCATCTGGCGAAACTTTTACCAAGATGTCCTGTGGCACTTTCCTCAGTCGACCACTGAAGCGCTAAAACCCAAATATGATCAAATCCGATGGAGGAATAATGCCGAAGAGTTTGAAATATGGAAAGAGGGACGCACGGGTTATCCTTTGGTCGATGCAGGCATGCGGCAATTGGCGGCCACCGGTTATATGCACAATCGCATTCGTATGGTCACCGCTTCCTTTCTTGCGAAACACTTGTTGATCGATTGGAGATGGGGAGAGGCTTGGTTCGCCCGCAAGTTGCTGGATTTCGACTTGGCATCGAATGTCGGAGGATGGCAGTGGGCAGCCGGGAGCGGAGCTGATGCCGCTCCGTATTTCAGGATTTTCAACCCCAGGCTTCAAACCGAAAAATTCGATCCCGACGGCTTGTATGTCCGGCGTTGGGTACCCGAATTAGGCAGTGCGGCTTATCCCCCGCCCATGATAGATCACCGAGAAGCGCGGAAGCGAGCTTTGGAAGTGTATAAAAACGCGGTGGGATCTTAGGGTATGACCTTTTCTCTCTATGCGGTGGTCCAATTCCACTTATCCCGGTTTTCGTTGATTTTACCGAAATCGATGGTTCGTTAATATGCTCCATTCTTTTTTACGACTTACCTGTTCCGATACTTATTCAGTAGAAAAGCAGTATTTGGAAGCCGCATAATAGCCTTGCAACCAACAATATTGAAAATATTGTTTAAGGAAACACATGAAAACTTAAACAAATAGCATATCTTTGAGTTGATTATCGGATAACCGGCATTTTTGTCGAAATTGTGCCGATCAATCACACCGATTAACCATAACCATTTATAACCCCTAAATTAAACGCAATGAAAAAAATTTTCCTTTTATTGGGGATGTCAGTAGCCATTCTTTCGGCACATGCCCAAAAGATTGCCAACTTAATAGCCTCCAGTCCCAACCACACCATTTTAAACCAGGCTGTTAACGATGCCGGTCTCAGCGCTTTTTATCAAGGTGAGGGCCCCATTACGGTTTTTGCTCCCACGGATGCAGCTTTCGAGGCCTTGCCACAAGATTTGCTCAATGCCCTATTTACCGACCCGACGGGAGTTTTACAAAAGATTATTTTGTATCACACCTTGCCGGGCAATTTTACGACAGGATCATTTACTGATGGACAAACCATCGGGACGGTGCTTTCCGGCCAATCCGTGACAATAACGGTGGATGGTGACGACATCTTTGTGAACGATGCCATGATCACTCAGGGCGATATCGAAGCTTCAAATGGAAAACTGCACATCATCGATGCAGTGCTGTTACCACAACTGACCACGGTTTACGATTTCATTTCAGCCAGTGCGACCCACACCACACTGACCGCAGCATTGAATGCAGCCGGGTTGAACACTACCTTGGATGGACCGGGTACTTTTACGGTCTTCGCTCCCACGGATGCCGCATTTGATGCATTGCCGGAAGGTCTGGTCACGGCACTATTGACTCAGCCCGACGGATTGTTGTCCGACATCCTCCTTCAGCACGTGCTTGACACAGTTTTAGTTTCAAGCGAATTTTCGGATGGAGATATGTTGCAAACACTTTTGGGCCAAGATGTCGAAGTAACCATAGAAGGTGGAAACGTGATGATTGATGGCGCCACAATTACGGTAGCGGATAAAGTCACTATAAATGGC